>Ga0335085_10002017_pt1 | contig 39618 bp, 30 predicted proteins | sample Lox_Sample_45_FD_206712 | JGI IMG/M metagenome (GOLD analysis project Ga0335085, IMG submission 206712) | Soil microbial communities from Loxahatchee National Wildlife Refuge, Florida, United States - Lox_Sample_4.5 | ecosystem: Environmental > Terrestrial > Soil > Wetlands | place: USA...
CTGATCGACAGTCGATTGCGCGGCGCTTCGATCTGCTCGGGGAACGCCAACGGATTCGCCGCGAGATCAAAGGCTTCTGTCGCCAGCACTCCAGCTGCCTGATGATCGTCGTGATTCTCGCCGACGACATAGTTGGGCATCCATGTCAGGATCACCTCGGGACGCGTGATGCGAATCAGGCGAACCATCTCTTCCAGAGACTCTCCATGCCCCCATGCTTCCAGTGAATGCAGGACATCGCCGCCGGGTGTATCGGATCCGTGCATGAACCACGCGTTTTTGATTCCGTAGGACGCGAGGGAATGCCGGGCTTCCATCTCTCGAATGTCGGCCAGCGCCTTCGACTGCTCGGACCCAGCGGCATTGCCGCCAGAGTCGCCACGCGTTCCGTAGACGACCGCAACTGTCTTGTGCTGCTCGTCGATCAACTTCGCAACGTATGCGGCCACTACGATGTCATCGTCGGGATGACCCACCACAAGGAGAACGTCGACTTTGTAGCGGGCATCGGGTTGCGGATTAGGCTCCGCCTGCTGAGAGAAAGAAGGAAAAATTGCAAACCACAGAGGGAGGAGCGCCAGGAGAAAGGAACGTTTCATTGAAAGCCCTTGTTTGATTCCTGAGTCAGCCGCGTCAAGATTGTACGACGATCAAGGGCGAATCAGTGGCGAATAAAAAGCGAAAGTGTTAAACTGCCCACATCATGGCTCGGCGCCCGGATCTCGCAAAGAAAGAGGAGATCTGGACCCGCGATGACTTGAAGGAGATCATGCACAATCTCTCTCACTTGAGTGAGCACGGCGTCCGGGAATTCTATGAAAGGGCATATCGTGAATGCCGCATTATTAACAGCAGCACATTCCCACCGCCGCGGGCCCTACAGGAATTGGTGCAGGCCTGGAAGCAACTCCGCAAATGGCGTAAACCATGACCCAATTGTGATTCAAACCTGGAACTTTCATCCTTGACCGTCACAGACCCGCAAGGTAAAGTGCTTGGGCCTTCCCCCCTTTGGAGGCTTCGTTGCAAGCGATATTGCTCGTATCACGTTTCAGGCACTTTATCGTTCTTTCTTCATTTGCCCTACTTTTTTCTCCGATTGCAGCGCAAGATGTTCCCGGTTGTCCGACGACCGCCGGAAACAACGTGTGTCTTACAACCTATCAGGGATCAGCGAACCGTCTTGGTTTCAATCCCGATGAATCTACGCTGACGCAAGCCGCGATTACTGCCACGACCGGAACGAAATTTCGCAAGTTGTACTCCGTCTCTGTGAACGGCGCCGTATACGCTCAGCCCCTTGTTCTACCCAATGTCACGATTGGAGGAACAACGTACGCGGATGTTATCTACACGGCGACCGAGCAGAACTGGGTTTACGCGCTCGACGGAGCGACCGGCAACTTCTTGTGGTCAACGAACCTTACGCCGAATGGATATACGTTCCTGCAGTCCTCGGCGGATTTGCGCGGCTGCACCAATATCCTTCCTCCTCCAGGAGATGTCGGTGTGACCGGAACTCCCGTCATCGACATCAGTGGCAACCAGGGCCAGACGATCACGAGCGGTGTCCTGTACGTCGTCGCGAAAATGAAGACGACCACCACACCTTCCAGCTACAAGCAGACTCTATACGCTCTCAGCGTGATCAACGGCGGAAACGGTGTGAGCTCCACGCCGTATGCCACCGTGGATATCGGTGGCACCTTCAATGGCATCACCTTCAACTCGGGCACAGGTGGCTCGACTCCCCCTTACGCGAAGACTCAGAATCAACGCGGAGCGCTTCTGGCTGTGCCGGTGGCGGGACAGAATCCTCAGATCGTCATCACATGGGGTTCACACTGCGATCACGAAAACTTCCCGTACAACGGCTGGGTCATGGCCTATCAGTTAAATGCGGCGCAGAATGCTTTGACGCAAACGGCAATCTGGGCAACCGTGCCAAGCAGGCGCAGCTATGAAGGCGGTATTTGGCAAGGGGGATCGGGACCTGCGGCTGACGCCAACGGACACATTTTCCTGTCCACGGGCAACGGAGACGCCAGCCTCAAGCCCAGTACGCCGCCCAACGACCATCCCACCTTGTGTTACACGTCACCCTGTGATTACGGCGATTCAATACTCGAGTTGCAGTTGTCCGGCACTGCGTTCAGCGTGCTCGACTTTTTTACTCCCTTCGATTGGGCGAATCGAATTGCCAACGATTACGACCTTGGCTCGGGTGGTCTCTTGTTATTGCCCAATCAGCCGGGAGGTAATCCTCAGAATCTGCTGGTGCAGGCAGGCAAAGAAGGCAACCTGTACCTGGCGCAAACTTCTCCCATCGGCTCGCTCGGCGGCTACACAGGAAATGGAGCCTCCGATGCGAACCTGCAGTCAATCAACCACGTCCTCTGTTACGACGTCACAAAATGGTGCGGCGTTTGGGGTGCTCCTGCGTGGTGGACGACCACTTCCGGCGGCGGAGGTTCGACTGGGTATGTTTACTTCGCGGGCAAGAACCTGCCGCTGATGCAGTTCAAGTTTTATCCGAACGGGAACCCATGTACGGGGACCGGCGATATCGCCGGATTCTGCACCGAGCCCACGGCGCAATCCACGAATGTTTTTGGATGGCCCGGCCCGACTCCAACTGTCACCGCTCCAAGCGCCACCTCGACAGCCGCGATCGTTTGGCTGGTCGATGCCCGCAACGCCGTCAAAACAGGTGGAGGCAGCGCCGCTCTGTGGGCATTCGATGCAGCCACCCTGAGTTGTCTCTACACGACCGACCAAACTCAGACACGCACAGCCTGCACCAGAAAATCTCCAACAATCGACAAGCCAGCCGGCCTGGCCGTCAAGTACGTTGTACCGAGTGTGGCGAACGGGAGAGTCTATTTCGGCACCACCGGAGGCGCAGGCACGACGCAGGGTTATTTGAACGCCTACGGCCTGAATTGATCGCCGGGGCATCTCATTCGGGACCATCGAGCGCATCCCTCAGCTTTCGCACATTCTCTTCCAGCACAACGAAGCGCTGATATTCCCGGCCTTCGAGTGCTCCCATCCAGACAATTGGATTCCGATGAATCATCGGGCTTGAAACCAGACTCCTCAACCCCACGTGAATTTCCTTGGCGCCAGTGTCTTCCGCCAGACTCCGTGCATTCGCTGGCTTGATGCCGCCTCCCGCCATGATCACGACTCGATCCTGCGACTTCTGAATCAGCTGCGCGATCTTCTGCCTGCCCTGCAGGGATGACGGTTCCCCACCCGACGTGAGCACCCGAGCGACGCCGATTGAGCACACGTCATCGAGTGCAACAAGCAAATCCGCGGTCATATCAAACGCGCGATGAAATGTGACGGACAGAGGCCGCGAAAGTTCGACAAGCTGGCGTGTGCGTTCGCAATCGATTCTTCCATCAGGCGTTAGGATGCCGAAGACGAGGCCGTTCGCCCCCAGTTTCTTCGCGGTTGCGATATCGCGCCGCATGATCTCGAACTCTTCCGGTTCGTAGCAAAAGTCCCCCGCCCGCGGGCGGACCATCACATGCATCGGCAAAGATACAGCGGCGCGAACTGTTTCGATCAAGCCCGCGCTGGGCGTGACTCCACCTTCGATCAGGCTGCCGCACAGCTCGATCCGATCTGCTCCTCCACGCTCAGCCGCGACTGCCGATGCGACGGAGTCGACGCAGACTTCAATCAGAATCCGAGGACGCGCAGAGGTCATGCGCTATTCGATGCCGAGCTGTTTCTGGATTTGCTCCAGCGGCACGCCCTTCGTTTCCGGCACCATGGTCTGCACCCATAACAGTTGAAGCACCATCATCCCGGTAAAGAATGAGAAGACGTATCCCGGTGGCAGAACGGCCACCATCTTTGGAAAGAAAGTGGTCAGCAACGCGGCGAAGATCCAATGGGTGGAACTGCCCAGAGTCTGGCCCTCTGCGCGATGCCGGTTCGGAAATATCTCAGAGATGAACACCCAGATCACCGCTCCCTGGCCGATTGCGTGCGAAGCGATAAACGCGAAAATGCAGACCGGAACGATGGCGTAGTGCTGCGTGAAAAAGGCCCACGCCACCAACCCAAGTGAAATGATGTATCCAAATGATCCGATGTAAAGAAGAGTGCGCCGGCCGAGATGGTCAATGAGCCACAATCCCACAAACGTGAAGATCAAATTCGTGATGCCGATCCCAACTGACTGCAACAGTGCAGCCTTTGCTCCCAATCCGGTCAGTTCGAAAATCCGCGGAGCAAAGTAGAGGATCGCGTTGATTCCGGAAAGCTGATTGAAGAATGCGATCAGGAAAGCAAGGAGAATCGGCTTGCGCAGACGCCGCGTCCAGAAGTGCCCAGAGGAAACTTGCTCCGTCGAAGCCGCGGCAATCTCGTCTGCCTGAGCGGCAATTTCTGCGCCTGACAGTTCAGGTTCTACTCGCTGCAGCACGTGAATGGCCGCCGCGCGGTCGTTCTTTCTGCTGAGCAGCCAGCGCGGACTCTCGGGTAAGCCAAAACAGAGCAGTGCATAAAGTAAGGAGGGAAAGGCTGCAACTCCCAGCATCCAGCGCCAGGCATTCTCCCCAACCCCGGCGAGCAAAGCATTTGAGACGAAGGCGACGAGAATGCCGAAGACGATATTGAACTGGAACATCCCGGCGAGCCGTCCACGTTGCTTCGGAGGAGCGATCTCGGAGATGAACATCGGCGCAACCACGGTTGAGATGCCGATGCCCAAACCCCCAATCGCGCGCGCAGCGATGAAGGTGGCGACGTTCGTTGCCAGTGCCGAGCCTACGGCTCCGACGAAGTAGAGCACGCCGATCCACAGTAGCGTCGCTTTGCGGCCATAGCGGTCGGCAGGCCAGCCGCCAATCAGCGACCCAATCACTGTGCCGTACAGGGCGGAGGCCATGGCAATTCCGTGTACCTCGGGGCTCAATCCCCACAGTGCTTGAATGGTCTTTTCCGCGCCGGAAATGACAACCGTATCGAAGCCGAACAGAAATCCCGCGAGAGCCGAGGTGAGCGACCAGAAGAAGATGCGAGCGTTCATAAGAGAACGGCGCAGCTTACCACAGAATCGTCATTCGCGGCCTAACGATCAATCCTTCGTCAGCGGATACTTGCTCTCGCGCCATCCGCGAATGCCACCGTCCATCGAGATCACATTCGTATAGCCCATTTTCTGCAGGTTGTCGGCAGCCAGCGCAGAACGATATCCGCCTCCACAATAGAGAATCATTTCTGCATTGAGATCGGGGACGCGGGCTTCAATGTCTCGCTCAATAATGCCCTTGCCAAGGTGAATGGCGCCGGGCAGATGATCTTTCGCGAATTCACTCTCTTCGCGCACGTCTACGAGTATGAACTTGTCCCCGCGGTCCATCCTCTTCTTCACTTCCTCGACATTTGTCTCGCGAACGCGCGTCTTGGCATCGTCCACAATCTTGAGAAACCGGGGAGGGTGCTGGTGAGCCATGCGATCTCCTTTGCTGACCATGGTAGCAAGGTAGGCGACACATGTGGGGACGGCCGCCGCGGCTGTCCAGCCGCGCAGCGGCGCTTTGTCTTCGAGTAGCATGGACGCGTGCCTCACCCTGACTCCCGCAAAATTGGCTTAGCTCGCGCCCTGTCGAAGTTGGGCTACTGTTCACGTTCGCAGGCATCGGGGTTGATTCGCAGTGGCCGCGTGCGCCTGAACGGAACGGTTCGGCGGGATCCCGAGACCCCGGTTCAAGTCGAGCGCGACCGCATTCTCGTGGAGGGGAGAGCGATCGGATCTGCTGAAAAGATCTACCTGATGATGAACAAGCCCCGCGGACTGGTTACGACCGCCTCCGATGAGAAAGGCCGTGACACCGTGTATTCGATCCTGGAAGCGAGCGGCGAGAAACTGCCGTGGCTCTCGCCCGTCGGCCGTCTCGACAAAGCCAGCGAGGGCCTTCTCTTGTTGACCAATGATTCCGAGTGGGGATCTCGCATCGTGGCACCCGCAACTCACCTCCACAAGACATACCACGTACAGATCTCCACCTTGGCCGATGAGAAATTCGTGAATGCAATCACTCGCGGCATTGAGTGTGACGGTGAGATCCTTCGCGCGAAGCGAGCCACGCTCCTGCGCTCGGGAGAAAAGAACTGCTGGCTCGAAATCACGCTGGATGAGGGAAAGAATCGTCAGATTCGCCGCATGATGCACGGTCTTGGAGTAGAAGTGTTGCGCTTGATCAGAGTCGCCATAGGACCTCTGCAATTAGGAGCATTAGCGAAGGGCGCGTACCGGTACCTGACACCCGCAGAGAAGGGCTTTCTGGATTCGGCCATGTAGAAAGCGACAACTACACAGGTATTCATTGGGGAAGACAGGTTTCCTTTGTGATCCTTAGTGACCTTCGTGGTTGCCGCTTTTACCCATGCTAGACTCCGTTACGATTGTCTGACCTCACCTATCTCCCAGCCGTTGAAATGGCCCGCCTGGTCCGCGAGAAGAAAATTGCTCCGCGAGAGCTTGCCGAGGCCCATCTCGCCAAAATCGATCGTCTCAATCCCATCCTGAACGCCTTCGTACAAGTTGACCCGGAGCGGGTCCATGGTCAGGCACGCGCCGCCGAAGAAGCTGTCACCAGCGGCGAATTCCTGGGTCCATTACATGGCGTCCCAATCAGCATCAAGAGTTCCATCGAAGTGGAAGGAATGAGATGCGAGGCCGGCACTCGTCTCCGCGCAGGATGCATTTCCACGCTTGACGCCCCGCTCGTATCCCGGCTGCGCAATGCTGGTGCCATTATCCTCGGCGTAACCAACACTCCCGAATTGCTGATGGCGTGGGAGACTGACAATCTCCTCTATGGACGCACCAACTCGCCGTGGGATCTCGATCGCACACCCGGAGGCTCAAGCGGTGGTGAAGCGGCCGCGATCTCGTCCGGAATGTCGGCAGGCGGTGTCGGCAGCGACGGTGGAGGCTCGATCCGTGTTCCCGCCCATTTCAGCGGCATCTGTGGCCTCAAGCCAACTCCCGGCCGGATCCCCGCCACCGGACACTTTCCTCCATCGGGAGGCCCCTTCGCGCTGATCGGCGTAGTCGGTCCGATGGCGCGCACCGTTGCCGATCTGAAAGTTCTCTTCGAAGTCATGCAAGGCCCGGACGACGGCGACACCTGCGCCGCGCCGGTGCCCGTACGGTGGCCGGATCACCGGGACACCACGAGTCTTCGAGTCGGCTACTTCGAAGATGACGGCCGCACGCCGGTGACGCCGGAAATCCGCGCTGCGGTCAGAACCGCGGCTGAAGCCTTGCGTCGCGCCGGTTTTCAGGTCGAGGCCTTTCGCCCGGAAGGTCTCGAAGAGGCGCGGATTCTCTGGAAGAAGTTCTTCCTGAAGATGGGCGGGATGCTCATTGGGCCAATGTTCGATGGACGCGAGCAAGACGCCAACCCCTTGCTTAAACAATTCCTCGAATGGTCGGCGGCTGAGCCAGGCCTGTCCGGTCCGGCTGTGATCGACGCCTGGATCCGGCGCGATATGGTGCGCGCGAACTTACTCGCTCAGATGCAGAAATACCCGATTCTCCTTTGCCCCGCGGCCGCGATTCCTGCTTTTCGGCATCGCGAACGCTGCTGGCAGATTGACGGCAAGACGGTCGAATATCTCGACGCATGGAGCTACACAGAGTGGTTCAATCTGTTGGGGAATCCTGCTGCCGCGGTTCCGGTAAGCCAATCACCCGAAGGCTTGCCGATCGGCGTGCAGATTGTTGGGCGCCCATGGGAAGAAGAGAATGTCTTGTCGGTTGCAGCTGCTTTGGAAAGCCAATGCGCCGCGTGGAGAGAGCCACCAATTCACTGAACGCGCCGTCACCAGCTCTCTAATATGTTTAGATTATTCCGTGCGCTTTGGCTCCCTGTATAACTTTATAGCCCTAGGACTTGTTCGCTGTGGGACAGAGTCCTGCAAACACCTTTTGATTTGCGTTTTACCATTCGGGCAATGTCAATCTCTGGGGGAGCTTCCGGTCGAGTTTTGTTCTGGCTGATCGCTTTTTTGGCCATTTCTGCCGTCTACCTTTATACATTTCCTCAAGCCAACGTCCTTTACGCTGGCGTGGTATTGCTTCACGCTCTGGTCGGCGTTGCCGCCGCGGTCTTGCTTCTTCCCTCGCTGATTCGTCTGCTGCGTACCGGTTCACTCTCAACGCGCATCGGATGGCTGCTGATGGCCGCTGGAGCCGTTTTTGGACTGATCCTTATCAAGACTGGCACCCCACGCGGCGAATGGAGCAAACTCTACCTGCACATAGTTCTGTCGGTTGCTGCCATTGCACTGCTCATCGCCGGACGATGGAGTGCGCGTTCGGATTCTGACTCGCGGCCGATGGGCCCCCGTTTTGTTGCTGGCGGAGTACGCGCTCTGGTTTGTCTGGGCGTACTTGCGGGACTTGGCTATAGCGCGCGCTACATCCGCGAAAGCTGGCAGGCGCGCAATCGCATCCAGAATCCGACGATGCCCCCCGACACCATGAACGGCGAAGGCGACGGTCCCGAAGGGTCATTCTTTCCCAGCTCCGCACAGGTCTACGGCAAGCAAAAAATTCCCAGCAAGTTTTTCATGGAGTCGGATTCCTGCAAGCGTTGCCACGAAGATATCTACAACCAGTGGTTCAGCTCGGCCCACCACTTCTCTTCGTTCAACAACCAGTGGTACCGCAAGTCAGTTGAGTATATGCAGGACACCATCGGCACCAAACCCTCGAAATGGTGCGGCGGATGCCACGATCCCGCCGTGCTCTACGCGGGCCTGATGGATACGCCAATCAAGCAGATCGTGCATCGCCCCGAAGCCCAGGCCGGACTCGGCTGCATGATGTGTCACTCCATTGCCAACGTGAAGAGCACGATGGGGCAGGGTGATTTCTATCTCGAATATCCCAAGCTGCACGAGTTAGCCGCGACCAAGAATCCAATCGCCCGCGAATTGCATGATTTTCTGATCAAGCTGAATCCCGAGCCGCACCGCCGTGTGTTTCTCAAGCCGTTCATGCGTGATCAGACAGCGGAATTCTGCTCCTCGTGCCACAAGGTCCATCTCGACGTGCCGGTCAACAACTATCGTTGGTTCCGTGGCTTCAACGAATACGACAACTGGCAGGCGAGCGGTGTATCGGGTCAGGGAGCGCGATCCTTCTACTATCCGCCGAAGCCTCAGCAGTGCGCCGACTGCCACATGCCCGCGGAAGCCTCAAAAGACCAGGGGAACATCAACGGTTTTGTGCACTCCCATCGTTTCCCGGCCGCAAACACGGCGCTGCCGACGGCAAATGAAGATGCCGCGCAACTCAAGCTCACCGAAAATTTCCTGAAGGGCTCCCTTACCGTCGATATCTTTGCCTTGTCTCCCGCGCAGGCTCCACTGAAGCCAGGTGCCCCGACCCAATCCGATCTCTCGACGACGTTTGCCGTGGGAGAAGAAGCGGAGAACAAAGTCACCGCTGCTGGAGCTGAAGCTGCTCCGGTCACGGCTCCACTCAATCTGGTCCAACCTCCCTTGCGCCGCGGTGACACTGTCCGGGTCGACGTCGTCGTCCGCACCAAGAGAGTCGGACACTTCTTCCCCGGCGGCACCGTCGATGCTTACGACACCTGGCTCGAACTGAAAGCCACCGACGACAAGGGACGGACCGTCTTCTGGAGCGGTATGGTCGAGGACAACGGCCACGGTCCGGTTGAGAAGGGTGCGCACTTCTACCGCTCCCTGCAGATCGATGCGCACGGAAATCCCATCAACAAGCGCAATGCGTGGGCCACGCGTGCCGTCGTTTATGTGCGTCTGATTCCACCCGGTGCAGCCGATACGGTGCACTACCGCGTGCACATTCCGGATAACGCCGGCAGCAAGATCACGTTTCATGCGCGGCTTTGTTACCGGAAGTTTTCCTGGTACGGCACGCAGGAAGCCTTCGCCGGAATTCCTGATCCGTCCAGGCCTGACGCAGTTGCTCCCGACTACGACGACCGGACCACTCTGTTCACGGCTTCCCTGAGCGGAGTTTCTGCCAAGCAGGAAAAAATTCCCGACCTGCCCATCGTTGCTGTTGCCGAAAATGAAGTTACCCTTCCCGTGGTCGCTCACGGCGCCCCCGCTTTCGAACCGAAGACGATTGTCAAAAAGGAAGAGTGGCAGCGTTGGAACGACTTCGGCATTGGTCTCTTCCTGCAGGGCGACCTGAAGGGCGCGGCCGCAGCCTTCGCGAAGGTTACTGAAGCAGATCCGGACAATCCCGACGGTTGGGTCAACATTGGCCGTTGCGCCGTGCAGGAAGGCGACATGCCGCGCGCCCGGACCGTGTTGCAGAAAGCGCTGGCGCTGTCTCCGAAACTCGCCCGCGCGAATTACTTCTATGCACGGGTTCTGCGATCAGACGGGAACTACGACGGCGCGGCAGCGCGGCTGCGCACCGTTTTGGAGCAGTATCCACGCGACAGAGTTGCGCTGAATGACCTGGGCCGGGTTCTCTTCCTGCAACGCAAATACAACGACGCGGTCAAGGTGCTGCAAACGGTTCTCGCCATTGATCCTGAAGACCTGCAGGCGCATTACAACCTGATGCTCTGTTACAACGGCCTGGGGAATGAAAAGTTAGCCAAAGAACATCAGGCGCGCTATATGCGCTTCAAAGCCGACGAGTCCTCGCAAGCCATCACCGGCCCTTACCGTCAACTGCATCCCGAAGATAACAACGAACGCCAATCAGTCCACGAACACGTCTCAGTTCCCCTAACGAACCGCGTAGGGACAGCCGCCTCGGCTGTCCGGCGAGCCGAAGCGAGCCGCACCTCCACAACAGCCGGAGCTTCCCGATAAATGTTTTCTTCCAGAAATCACTTCACCGCAGAGTCAAAGAGGCACAGAGAATTTTCTTTCTCAACATTCCTGCGTGCCTCCGTGTCTCCGTGGTTGATGGCTTTTTCCCTGGCCGCAACGGCCCAAGCGCAAATCCAATTCCGCGACATCACCGCCCAGGCCGGCATCCGCTTCAACCACAACAACGGCGCGTTCGGCAAGAAATGGCTGCCGGAAACCATGGGTCCGGGATGTGCCTTCATCGACTACGACAACGACGGATACCCCGACATCCTCCTGATTAACGGACAGGATTTTTCCGGACACCCGCGCGGCGGCGCGACTACGCTCCGGCTCTACCACAACAATCACGACGGCACCTTCACGGATGCAACACGCAAAGCAGGCCTAGCCATCCCGATGTACGGCTTCGGTGTGGCAGTCGGCGATTACGACAACGACGGCTTCGACGATCTCTTTATCTCTGCGCTCGGCCAGAGCCATCTCTTCCACAACAATGCCAACGGCACTTTCACCGAAGTCACCAAGACAGCGGGCCTTTGGGGGCCCAACGAGTTCTCCACCAGCGCCGCCTGGGTCGACTACGACCGCGACGGCAAGCTCGACCTTGTCGTCGCCAACTATGTCCAGTGGAGCGAGCAGGGAGATCTCTACTGCACCATCGACGGTTCCCACAAGTCCTACTGCACGCCCGAGTCCTACAAGGGAACCTCCGTCCGTCTCTGGCACAACCTGGGTGCCGGCCGATTCGAAGACGCCACTATCAAGGCCGGCATGGGAGATCCCACCTCGAAGAGCCTCGGCATCGCGGTTCTCGACTACAACGTCGACGGCTGGCCCGACATCCTCATCGCCAATGACACGCAGCCCAACAAGCTTTACCTCAATAAGAAGAACGGCACCTTTGAAGAGCGCGGAGTTGCTGCCGGGATCGGTTTCAGCGAAGACGGCGTTGCCCGTGCCGGCATGGGTGCCGATGCCGCCGACTACGATCGCAGCGGCCACGCCAGCCTCATCATCAGCAACTTCGCCAACCAGATGGTCTCGCTCTACCACAACGAGGGCAACGGACTCTTCGTCGACGAGGCTCCGCAATCTGAAATTGGTCGCAACACGCTGGTCACGCTCGGCTTCGGATGTTTCTTCTTCGATTACGACAACGATGGCTGGCCCGACATTTTCGTCGCCGACGGCCACATCGAGAACGAAATCGAACGCGTGCAGAAGCGCGTCAGTTACGCCGAGCCTCCACATCTCTTCCGCAACCTGGGAGGTGGAAAGTTCACCGAGGTCACAGTGCAGATGGGCAAGACGTTCGGCGCTCCGAAAGTGGCGCGGAGCACGGCTTACGGCGACATCGACAACGACGGCTTCCCCGACATCCTGCTCACCACCAACGCAGGCCCCGCGTACTTGTTTCACAGCGAAGGTGGAACCAATCACAGCCTTCGCATCAAACTGGCAGGCACCAGGTCGAATCGCGATGGCATCGGTTCAGTCGTGCGCGTGACCGCCGGACCCGACAAGCAGTGGAAGATGCTCCGCTCCGGATCGAGTTATCTATCCCAGAGCGAACTCGTCCTGACCTTCGGACTCGGTACGCACACGAAAGCTGACGCAATCGAGATCCAATGGCCCAGCGGCCAGGTCGACCAACTCTCGAACATCAACGCGGGCCAAACCGTGACAGTGCAGGAAGGGAAGGGAATCACCGGCAATCGCCCGTACGCGGCTCCGCGTGTGCGTAATGAGAAGCAATTAGCGGTTGGCAATTAGCAATTCGCAAGAGACAATTGTCATCCTGAGGAGCGCGGAGTGCGCTCCGAAGGACCTTACGATCCGCCGACATTGGCGATAGCGCAAACAGGAACGAACCCACTGCATGCACTGTGTCGTTCCTGTCCACTGCATCGATGGCACCCGCTTTCGTAAGCTCTTTCACAGCGGCTTTGCCGCTGTTCAGGATGACAAGAGCTGAGGTTTTCCCTGTGTTCCCCTGTGCCCCCTGTGGTTAAATCTTTATCGGGATGAATCTGAAAACTTCCGCCGCCTTCTTCGCCGCGCTTGCAGCAGCCTTTGGCCTCCTTTTTCCCCCATCGCAACCCGATCCGACCGAAGCCGCGCGCCACAACAATCTCGGCTGCGCTTACATGAATCAGCAGCTGTTCGAAAAGGCGCTGAAGGAATTTCACCAGGCAGTGGAGGCAGACCCCAAATTCGCGATCGCGCGCCTCAACGAAGGCGTTGCCTATCTGAATCTTCAAAAAGTAGACGAAGCCAAGGCCGCATTCGAAGATGCGCTCAAGCAGGATCCCAAAAATCCCAACTCCTGGTATAGCCTCGGCCTACTGGCAAAAAATACCGGCGACGCGCCGGCTTCCATCGATGCCTTCAGGCACGTCACCGAGATTGACCCCAACGACGCAGACTCCTGGTATTTTCTCGGCACAGCCTACGTGCAGGCTAAGCAGTTTCCGCAGGCGATCGAAGCTTTCGATCGAGCGTTGAAGATCAATCCGCTTCATGCGTCAGCGGAATTCGGGCTGTCCCGCGCCTACCAGCAATCCGGCGACACCGACCACGCCCGCGAACATCTGAAGAAATTTCAATACATCACGCAGAACAAGTACGGCTCTCCAATGAGCCTGGCTTACGGCGAACAAGGCCAATACTCGCGAGCAGTGGAGTCGCCCCAAGCGCAGTTGAAGCCACCAGCGCAGATCAAGGTGCAGTTCGTGGATGTGACGAAGGAAGCGAACATTGAGACCCAGGTGATCGGCCCTGCAGTAGCCCCAACGAGAGGCTTCGGCCTCGGTCATGGAGCGTGTTTCCTTGATTACGACAATGACGGTCGACTCGACCTGTTCCTTCCCACCAGCGGTGCCCAGGGGGCTATGTCCCTCTATCACAATCTTGGCAATGGAAAGTTTGAAGACGTCACGGCTAAAGCCGGACTGGATCCAAAGAAGCACGCGTTGGTTTGTACCTCTGGCGACTATGACAATGACGGATTTGCGGACTTGGCCATCGCTTCCGGTGCTGGTTTTGCGTTGTTGCACAACGAGCATAACGGCACGCTCAAGGATGTAACCGCTGCGGCTGGTCTCACAAATGAAGGCCGGACTGCGCTTGCATTCGTCGATTTCGACCATGATGGCGATCTTGACCTGTTCGCAGGCGGGATAGCCGCCCTATGGCAAAACAATGGCAACGGTACGTTTACCTCAGTAACGCAAGAAAAGCTCTCCGCGAGAGAGGGCATGGTGCGATCCGGCGGTCAAATGCTTGGCGCGGATATCAACAACGACCGTGCGGTGGATCTGGTGATGGCGGGTCCGGGCCTCACCCCAAAAGTATTGCTAAACGCGCGTGAGGGAAAATTCGAAGCATTCCCTTGGAATCCAGAGTCGGCCAAGTTTCCGAATGGCGTTGCTGTCTTGGATTTCGATCATGACGAATGGATGGACCTCGCTTTTACACAAATGCAAGTTCCCAGCCTCACCCTCTGGCGCAACAACCACGGTAAATCCTTCGACCAAGTAAAACTTCTCGAAACCAACTGGGTCCGCGCCTTCGGCGTCGCCGCCTTCGACTACGACAACGACGGCTGGGTCGACCTGGTCGCCGTCGGAGAGACAAAAGAAGGAAAGGGCGAAGTCCGCCTCTTCCGCAATCTAGGTCCCGACGGATTCAAAGACGTTACCAGCGACGTCGGTCTTGACAAGATCCAACTCAAAGAACCGCGCGCCATCATCACCGGCGATTACGACAACGACGGAGCCACCGACCTGCTAATCACGCAGAATCACGGCCCCGCTGTCCTCCTGCGCAACGAAGGCGCAACACAGAATCACTGGCTGAAGCTCTCGCTCAAGGGTCTCAACGACAACAAGTCCGCAATAGGGACCAAAGTCGAAGTGTTCTCCGGCGGCAACCGGCAGAAATTCGAAATCTACGGATCGAACGGCTATCTCGGCCAGAACTCGCTCGACATCGTCGTGGGACTCGGCCAGTCGAAGAATGCCGACATCGTCCGCATGCTCTGGCCTACCGGCGTGCTCCAGGACGAAGTCGACGAAGCTCAGGTCTCCGGCGATAAGCGCCACGAAATCCTCGAAATCGACCGCCGCGGCAGCTCCTGTCCCACGCTTTTCGCTTGGAATGGCGAGCGTTACGAATTCGTAGCCGACATGCTAGGCGCCGCGGTAGTAGGCCACTGGATCGGTCCGAATCAGCGCGACATCCCCCGCCCGGTAGAGTTCATAAAGATTCCGACAGGCTTGGTTCAAGAGAAAGCCACCCGACAGGTTTTGCGAACGACCGATGACCAACGACCGACGACGGTTCTATCCTTCCGCTTCATGGAGCCGCTGGAAGAAGCCGTCTATTTAGACCAAGTGCGTCTCATGGCCGTCGATCACCCAGCCGACCTCGACGTTTATCCCAACGAATACTTCGCCTCGAACCCGCCGTATCCCGAATTCAAAGTCGTTGTCAGCCGCGACGCCAAGCCCCCAGCCGGTGCCTGGGACGAGCACGGCCATGATGTTCTCCCCGACCTGCAGGCGCACCGATTCTTCGGCGATTTCGAAATGACCCAATTTGCCGGATTCGCCAAGCCTCACACTCTGACGCTAGATCTCGGCGAACCGTACAACGGAGGCCCGCTCTGGTTGCTGGCCCATGGCGAAATCGAATACTTCACCGCTAACAGCATGTATGCAGCCGCGCAATCGAAATTGGAACCAATCGCACCCTACGTCGAAGCCCAAGGCGCAGACGGAAAATGGAAGCGTGTGATCGACGATATGGGATTCCCCGCAGGCGGCCCGCGCACAATGACAGCCGACCTCACAGGCAGACTGCCCAAAGGAACACAGAAGATTCGCATCACGACAAACCTGCAAATCTATTGGGACAACATTCTGATCAACCGCACCCCACAGTCAGCGGCTAACGGGTGCCCCACTTCTGGCCGGGGTTGCCAGAAGTGGGGATTTGGGACGAAATCTGTGCGGCTAACTCCGATTTCTCTGCTTCGCGCTGACCTCGAGTTCCACGGCTATCCCTATAAGGTCGAGGGCCTCCCGCCCGGCAACGTGCACTACATCTACGAAAAGGCCAGCGCCACAGGCCCGTACACGCGTCCGCTGGGAACCTACACAAAGTACGGCGACGTGCTCCCACTACTCACAGCCACCGACGACAAGCTTGCTGTCTTCGGCTCCGGCGACGAAGTCCGCCTCGATTTCGATCCATCGCAACTCCCAGCGCTTCCGCTGGGCTGGGTGCGTGACTACTTCTTTGCCGCCAACGGTTACGAAAAAGACATGGACTTCTACGCCGCCGAAGGCAACTATGTCGCGCCCCTGCCGTTCCTGAGCATGGGCGAGTATCCGTATCCGCCGAAGAAGTCCTTCCCGCTCGACGACACGCACATAAACTATCTGCTCGAATACAACACCCGTCACATGTCAGGCAACGAGCAGCGCGGATACTGGTTCGACTACGCGACATCGCAACCTTGATGACTGAAGGTGTCGTTCCGAGATGTCATCCTGAGATTCGGCAACATCGAATCGAAGGACCGTGCGACAGCGTGCAGTGCAAAGGGAGTCGACGGGATTGGCAAGACATCAATTGTGGAGTCTTAAAGATATGGAATCGTTTTAATATTGACATTTCCGCCTCACCCATAATCCAATAGCGGTTCTCATGGAAACCACCAATACCGCTCCAGCTGTGCCGCGTCTGCGCCGCACGCTAACTCTCTGGGATCTGATCTTCTACGGAATCGTCCTAATCCAGCCGATCGCCCCAGTTCCTCTGTATGGCGTGGCACAAAAGCTTTCCGACGGGCACTTCGTTACGATTATCCTCATCGCTCTCTTCGCCATGCTGATCACCGCCGTCAGCTACGGACGCATGGGAGCGCTCTATCCGACAGCGGGATCGGCCTACACCTACGTCGGCAGAGGGCTGAATCCGCATCTGGGATTTCTCGCCGGCTGGGCGATGATTCTTGACTACCTACTTCAGCCTCTGATCAACACCGTCTGGATCGCTACGGCCCTCCACGAGCGCTATGTGCATCAGGTTCCATTTGAAGTCTGGGCCGCGCTAATCGTCGGTATCATGACCGTGCTCAATCTCGCCGGTGTGAAATCTTCATCGAATGCGAACAAGGTTCTCCTGGCGATCATGTCGGTTGTGGTTGTCTTCTTCGTTGCGCTCGCCATCAAGTTTTTGTACGGGGGCCAGGGATGGGCAGGGCTCTTCTCCTTGCAGCCGCTTTACGACCCCAAGACATTCAATGCCAATAAGATTCTCACCGCAACGTCATTTGCCGCGCTAACGTATATCGGTTTTGACGGCGTGACAACGCTGGCGGAAGACGTCGAGAATCCGAAACGCAACGTGCTGCTGGCGGTGGTGCTCACGTGTATCTTCGCGGGTGTTTGCAGCGCGTTCGAGTCATACCTGGGCGCTCGGGTCTGGCCTGACTGGCGCACATTCCCGAACCTTGAAACCGCGTTCATGGATATTTGCAGCCGCGTTGGCGGTGCGGCATTATTCAACGCAATGGGTTTCATCCTGATCATTGCGGCGTTCGGCAGTGGCCTGACTGGAACGCTCGGCGCCGCACGCTTGCTATTCGGCATGGGCCGCGATGGTGTGCTGCCTAAAAAGTTTTTCGGACACCTCAAACCGGGCAGCAGCACTCCGACTTTTAACATTGTGCTGATCGGTGGATTGGCCTTTGTGGGAGCGGTGCTTCTCAACTACATCGGCAGCGCCTATCAGCATGCAGGTGAGTTGTTGAATTTCGGGGCCTTTCTCGCCTTCATGGGGGTCAACTTGGCTTGTTTCTGGCAGTTTGGTGTAAGGCGACAGCAGGGCCAACAGCGCCGAATACTCGCGGATGTCGTGCTCCCTATCATTGGATTTCTTTTCTGCGCCGTGATCTGGGTTAACCTGAACACTATCGCGAAAACTGTCGGCGGCATCTGGTTCGCAATCGGAATCCTTTACGTCGGCTACAAGACCAACTGGTTCCGCTCAGCGCCGGTGATGATCGACTTCAGCGACCAGTAGAATTCGCCGAAGTATTTTCGAAATACTTTCTCGGCGTCGTCCCCAGCGCTTTCCGGAACATCGCGATGAATGCGCTGGGCGTGCTGTAGCCGGCTTCCAGCGCCGCGCTGGTGATTTTCTCGCCCGCGGCAAGCAGTTGCAGCGACTTCAACAGACGAAGCTGCTGCCGCCACTTTCCCAAAGACAACCGCGTCTCGTGGCGAAATAGCCGCTCGATCGTCCGTTTACTCGCTCCCGCCTGTTTGCATGCCCAGTCCACGGAGCGAGATTCTCCGAGATCCGATTGCAGGGCTACCGCTACCCGAGCAGCTCGCGGATCGCTGGGCGTCGGCAGCTGCAGCGGTACGGTCTGCACCGCTTCGAGCTGGTCGATCAAAACATCGATCAGGTGCGCATGAACTTTCGATCTGCGGCTCAGTTTGCTCTGGGTGCAGAGGTGAAGGATCAGGCTTTGCAGTAAGGGGGAGACGTTCACAACGCAGCAATTGCGGGGCAGGCGGCGCACCATTCGCGCACGCAAGTAGATAGTTCGCATCGAGACTGCGCCCGACATCTGGATGCTGTGCGGAATCTTCGCCGGGATCCAGACGGCCCGCTGCGCCGGGACGACCCAGGTCCCCGCCTGCGTACGCACTGTCATCACGCCCTGGCTGGCGTAGACAAGTTGATCCTCCGGATGCTGATGCGGGGGAATCACCCGTCCGTGCTCCAGGTCATAGGCCAAGGCCGTGACCGGCAAGGGCAGTGCCGGGCATATTTCCACCCCGTGTCGCTTTTTCGACATTCATTGTCACAATAGTGGAATGCAGACCGTTGGGCAATGCTTTAACCTTTCGCTGCTCGCCATCTGCTTACGAGGGAGATCAGTCATGCTGGGGTCCACCAACATCATCGGTTTCGTTCCAATCAAGGATTCTGACAAAGCACGCGCCTTTTATGAAGGCGTGCTGGGACTGCGTTTTGTGAAAGATGATGGTTTCGCACTGGTGTTCGAGGCCGATAAGACCATGGTGCGGGCTGCCAAGATGAAGGAATTCACACCGCCTCAATACACGGTGCTGGGATGGCAGGTGTCGAAGATCCAAGATGTTGTGCGCGGATTGGCGGCGCGAGGTGTGAAATTTGAGATCTTCGGATTCTTCAAGCAGGACGAATTAGGAATCTGGACTGCACCAACGGGAGACAAAGTTGCATGGTTCAAAGACCCCGATGGAAACATCCTCTCAGTTTCGCAGCACGTGTGATGTTATAGCGTGTCATCCTGAGCGAAGCGAAGGACCTATGCACTTTGCCTCAGCTCTGCAGGATGCATAGGCCTTCGCTTCGGTATGGGTGACGCAGCAGCGAGAGCAACCTACTCCACGTTCCAACCGCTGACTTCGACCGTCGCTTTCGCCGCGCCGAGTTCGCTCGCGTGATACGTGGCCGTCACCTCCCGCTTTTCGCCGGGAAGCAGGGAAATGTAGTTGTCCTCCCAAACCACCGGTAGGATTTCTTCTCCCTTCGCCCCTTTCGCCACTTTCAGCCGCACAAAGAACGCCATGCCCTTGCTGGGATTTTCGACTGTCACATGCGTAGTCGCTTGCTCTCCCTTGTGTTCGGTTCGTTCCCTGACCTTCAGTTTCACCTTGGGCAACTGTGAGATCGCTGTGAAGTCCGCGTACGATGCCGTCGGCGTCGTATACCACGTGCTCTTAGCCCAATCGATGCTTTCCGGCTTGGTCGAGAGCCAATAGAAGTTCGATCCCACCAGTTTTCCGGCGGAGTCCTGCAGCTTCAGCAGAAGGAAGTAGGTGTTGCTCAGGCCCGAGACATCCGGCAGCGTAAAGATCTTCGCCGTGCTGTCGGCGCCTGCATCCACCGCGTTCTCTTGCGAGAATTTCTCCGTCGCATCCAGGTTGTAGATCTTCGTGGTGAGCTTCAGTCCCTTCGCGTCGGTGTACTGGCTGCTGACCAGCCAGATCGCGTGATCGTCGTATCCGTACACCGGGTGCAGATCTTCCATCGCCCGCTTCGCCCCGAAATACCCACCTCCGGGCCGCAGGTAGTAGTCATACAAATGCCAGATCATCGACGGCCACGCGTTGTTCAGCATCCATTGAATGACCCCGGTCGACTGGTACTTGTTGCGGCTGTACGCTTCATACATCGCCCGCACGCCTTCGTAGGTCTGCATCTGCGACTTGATGGCAAAATCTTCCACGTTGTCGGCCTTGCCGTAGCGATTCGCTAACGCCTCGCTGAACACGTTGATGGTTTTGAATTCGCCGCCGCCCGCGTGATAATTCCACACATCATCGATCGGCCACAGATGGTCTTTTCCCACCATCGCGCGGATGCTCTCGACCGGCGGAACCGCAGGTCCCATGCTGGTTTCCGTGTTGAACCCATACGCCCCGCCGCAGCCTCCCGGGTTGCACAACTTGCGTCCCGGTTGGCCCTCAGGAATATCAACCGTCCAGTAGCTGGGAGCCACGTATTCGTAAGGACCGCTCATCTTGGCGCCGCTATCCCCAGTAACGGTTGTCTTCTTCCCAGTCGCGGACGAAACCACCGGATTGGGCCAGAACAGTTCTTTTTCAATGTCCAGATACATCTGCTCCACGTCCGGCGGCGGCGGATTGTCGCTGCCGTTCAGCCACATCACCAGGCTGGGATGGCTGCGCAAACGGTAGATCTGATCTCGTAGCGACTGTTTGGCGATCTCGAAATCCTGCGGCTGCCACCGCGGCCACCGTTCCCAGAAGTCGCAGCAGCACCATCCCGCCATCACCAGAACGCCATGCCGATCGGCGATCTGGTAGAACTCCTCGGATTCAAGCTTGCCTTCGAGTCTGACGGTGTTCAGCCCCATATCCTCTACATAGCGGAATTCGTCCTGCAGGCGCTGCGAGTTCTCCCGCAGCATCATGTCCGGAGTCCATCCCGCGCCGCGTATCAGGATGTTCTTGCCGTTAATATGAAACGCCCGGCCCCCAACCGAGTTGACCTCCGACGTAATTTCGCGGATGCCAAATTCAGTATTCGAGTGGTCGCTGATGGCGCCATTTACCTCGAATTGCATGGTCAGCTTGTAAAGATTAGGTTTACCCATCTGCGCGGGCCACCATAGCCTTGGACTGGTGAATACAAGCTGCGGGAACTTGTCCGGCGTGAACGTCACGTCTTTGGATTCGTTCGGCGCCAGTTCGACGTCTTGTTCGAACGCAGCCCCGGCCGTCATCTCGGGGATCAATCCTTTGAGCTTGCCTTTCACCGGCTGATCGGTTCCGTTCTTCACTTGTGCCGTGACGGTAAGCTGTGCGCTGTCATTCGCCGGGGGATTCAGTTTCGAAACGACAGTCGGATACCGCAAAGCGACCGGCCCGCTCGTCGTTACATAAACCTCGCGCCAGAGACCCATGTTCTTATCCGGTGGAGCAGGATTCCAGTCCACAAACGTGATGGCCAGATCATGCTCGGTCGGCGCCCATGCTTGCACGGCAAGTACGTTCTCCGCGCCGGGTTTCGCGCTGGAAGTAATGTTGAACTCATACGTCCGCCACGCTCCGGCCACATCCTCCGATTTCGCGATCTGCTTCCCATTCAAAAAGATGTTCGCGCGATAGTTGATCCCATTGAATTTCAGCCAGATAGTTTTCCCCTTGTACGTGGCCGGAACGGTGAACGCCTTGCGGTACCACCACGAAACCGCATACGGGCTGTCCGAAGCCATCGCGATGTTCGAAAAATTTGCTCCGATCGGATACGTCACGCCCTGGAAACTTCGCAGATTCATCCCCGGGAACGGATCAGGAAGCGTCTTATCCTTCACCAGAGCGGCGACCACGGTCGAAGGCACCGTGGCGGTGTGCCATCCTTTCGTGGAAAACGCCGCGGTCGAGATCACTTCTCCCTTGGCCTCAACCTTGGCCGATGTCTGCAGCGACCAACCGTTGCTCAATGCCAGCCGAGCGTCCGGCGCAGCTTCCATGGGGGCCTGACCAATAGCAAACGAAGTCAGTAAAAACTGGGCCAGAAGAAGGACGATTACGGTCTGTTGCTTGCCTGCTTTCATAGGGCTCCTTAACCGATCTTGGGGGAATACTGACAGGGAATTCAAGAAACGCCCCCAAGATGGATAACACTTCTATTAATTCGTTTCAATAGCCGTATTTTCGAATTCTGTGAATTGCTCCGCTCGAACGGCGAACCGCCTGACGAGTGGCTGCCCACTTCCCGGATACCTGATCTGGCCCGTGCTGGGACACCTCCGGCCGCGGCACGCCATAGTTTATAATCAATAATTCGTCTCTCTACTCTGGAGTGATAAGAACATGATTCGGTTTCTACAGACCCCCGGCCCAGTGAAGAAGTACGTCCTTGGCGCCCTGCTGCTGCTCATCACGGTGTCCATGGTGTGGTACCTGGTGCCCAGTGGCAGCAACTCCACTTATAGCTTCGGGGGCCCTTCCAAGGGTGTCGTTGCCCAGGTTGATGGCGCGGACGTCACCGTCGACGACGTGGAAACTACCGCCAAGCAGATGGCGCAACAACAGATGCCCCAGGGCGGTCCCAACATGAGCATGCTGATGCCGTTCTTCGCGCAGCGTGCCGCCGAGCAACTCATCACCCGTCAGGCGCTCCTCAGCGAAGCCCATCGCCTGGGTCTCCGCGTCAATGAAAATGAAATCAAGGATGAACTGCAGCATGGCCGCTACGCCGCCACATTCTTTCCCGGCGGCAATTTCATCGGCGAGCAGGAATATAACGACATGCTCCAGCGCGTCAATCTGACTAGCATCAAATTCGAGGAGTCGGTCGGACATGACATTCTGCTGTCCAAGTTGCAGGCGTTGATTTCAGGAACCGCCAGCGTCAGCGAGCCCGAGATTCACGATCGCTTCGTGAAGGAGAACACGAAGGTCAAATTCGAATACGCGGTATTGAAACAGGACGACATCAAGAAGGGACTCCATCCCACCGAGACCGAACTGAAGTCCTTCTACGAAAGCCACAAGGCTAGTTACGCCAATTCAATTCCCGAAAAGCGCAAGATCAAGTACGCCGTCATCGACATCAACAAGGTGGCAAGCACGGTTCAGATTTCCCAGGACGAGTTGCGCACCTACTACGAACAGAACCGCGATCAGTACCGTGTACCCGAACAGATAAAGGTGAGCCACATCTGGATCAAGATGCCTCTGCCGGGTGACGACGGCAAAGTGGATGAAAAGAAAGTCGCTGAAGCACAACATCGAGCCGAAGATCTCCTGAAGCAGTTGAAGGGCGGCGCCAGATTCGAGGAGGTCGCCAAGAAATATTCGGAGGATACCGGCAGCGCGAACGTCGGTGGCTCCCTGGGATGGATCGGCAAGGGACAGATGACTCCCGAGTTTGAAAAGGCCGCCTACTCGCTTGCCAAAGGACAGATCAGCGACGTCGTAAAGAGCATCGATGGATTCCACATCATTCGCTTGGACGACAAGCAGGACGCCCATCTGAAGCCGCTCGACGAGGTGAAAGCGCAGTTCGAGCCTGCCCTGAAACAGCAGAAGGCCCAGCAAATTGCTCAACGGCAGGCCGACGCTCTGCTCAAGGACGCTCGTACGGACAGCATTGGTTTGGATGCCGCTGCCGCCAAGCAGGGTGTCCCCGTGATTACCTCCGATTTCTTCGCTCGACGCGATATGCTGCCGGGTCTGGGGCCGGCGCCTCAGTTTATGGACGCTGTTTTCGGTGAGCCGGAAAAATCCCCACCCGACCTCGCTTCCGCCTCGCAGGGTATAGTCGTATTCCAGTTGCTCGAGGTAAAGCCGGCGGCCACCCCGACCTTCGAAGAGATTCGTACCCGCGTCGAAGATGAGTTCAAGAACGAACAATCTCGAACTCTCCTGATGCAGAAGGTTCAGGAGCTTTCTGATCGCGCCAGGCAATCGCACGACCTGAAGCGCGCCGCAAAAGAACTTGGCGCCACCATGAAGACCAGCGATCTGGTTCTTCCCGATGGCCAGGTGCCTGAAGTCGGCTCCATGTCCGGTCAGGCCTCAGTGGCCTTCACCATGAAGCCGGGCGAAATTAGCGGCCCCATCAGCAGCGGCAGTGATGCCGTCGTTCTTTCGGTGCTTGAAAATCAGCCGCCCACCGACGCGGACTTCGCCGCTAAGCGCGATCAGATCCGCGACACCTTGCTCCAGACTAAGCAGCAGGAACGCTTCGCACTCTTCGTCTCCAATCTCGTCGACCAGATGACCAAGGCGGGCAAGATCAAGAGAAACGAAGAAGAACTCAAATCTCTGACTCGTCCGCCGAGCGAGTCGGGCATGTAACGGCGGTGACATGTCCTTTGCACGCGCCGCTGGCATCCTGCTACATCCAACCTCGCTGCCTTCGTGCGGCGGGATCGGTGACTTCGGCCCCGCTGCCTACCGCTTTGTAGATTTCCTCGCCTCCGCTCGACTGGGCGTGTGGCAGGTTCTTCCCCTGGGACCTCTAGGCTTCGGCAACTCACCCTACTCGTCTACCTCGGCATTTGCCGGCAATCCTCTGCTGATCAGCTTGGAACGTCTTGCCGACCATGGCTGGATTGAAAAAGAGAAGCTCGACAACGCATCGCCCTCAGGTCCTGTCGAATATGATCGCGTCTTTGCGCAGAAAATGCCTCTCTTGTTCGAGGCGGCCCATCGCTTCCTCAGACATGGCTCCAGCGAAGGCCTGCGGCGTTTCGAACTGTTCCGTGCTGAGAATGCGTGGTGGCTGGACGATTTTGTGCTCTTCGACGCCCTTCGCGCCCGCCACAAGCTCGAAACCTGGAACCGGTGGCCGCAGGAACTCGCGTCGCGCCAGGCTCCCGCTTTGGAAAAAGCCCGACAGGAACTGGCCGACGATATTCAAACTCGCGCCGCTCTCCAGTTCGCTTTCCACGAACAATGGCGCGCTCTGCGAGAGTATTGCGCCCAACGTTCGATCCGCATCGTGGGCGACGTCGCCATCTTTGTCAATCACGACAGCGCCGACGTCTGGACTCGTCAGGAACTCTTTCGCCTTACTCCGACTCTTGAGCCCGAGGTAGTCGCCGGAGTCCCCCCTGACTTCTTCAGCAAGACTGGTCAACGCTGGGGAAATCCGCTGTACCGCTGGGATGTGATGAAACAAGAAGGGTACGATTGGTGGGTCAAGCGACTGCGCTGGGCAACGATGAATTACGACTACATTCGTCTCGATCATTTCCGCGGGTTCGATCAATTCTGGGAAATTCCAGCCGGCGAGCCGACTGCCGTCAACGGACGGTGGGTGGATGGACCTCGGGACGACCTCTTCGCAAAGCTGCGCGAGGCCCTGGGCGGACTTCCATTCTTTGCCGAAGACCTCGGCCTCATCACTCCCGAAGTTCACGCGCTCAGGGAACGCCTGCAAATCCCCGGCATGTCTGTTCTCCAGTTCGGATTCGGTGACCAGGGTTCGCACATATACCTGCCGCACCGCGCGGCGGGAAAAGTCATCTACACCGGCACGCACGACAATGACACCGTCCTGGGATGGTGGCACTCCGGGGCTGCCGAACATGAACGCCGTCACGCCGAAGCTTATGTCGGCCGTTGCGACGACGGGATCCACTGGGCATTTATCCGTGCCGCGCTGAGTTCCCCGGCCTGCCTCAGCGTGGTTCCCTTGCAGGATGTGCTCGGCCTCGGCAGTGAAGCGCGAATGAACACTCCCAGCCTCTACGGTGGCAATTGGCGCTGGCGTTTTAGCGAAGGTCAGGTCAACGGCGAAATTGCCTCAAAGCTGGCTCTCCTCGCCGACCTCAGTGACCGCCTTCCAAAGCCCTTCCCTTACTTGCCCAGCGATGGCTTTGTCGCATAAGACGCTGGTCGCTCAGCCTCAAAATAGGCTTGGCTCAAAGCTTTTGCCGCACTATCATTGATATCGCAGTGATAGCTCCTGTTCCATGTCGTGGCTGGAGCGATCGCCATACCGGCCTGCTCCCGCCTGGTAACCGAACCACATCCTTGCCAAGACTTCCGCGTGGTTACTACGAGTCACTCGCACCTCGATATCTTTCGTGTTACTTCGTGCTCTTCGTGGTTCGAGCTCTTATTTCATCAGATTTTAACTTGCACTTCATTCCATCGAAACGCAACTGCGGTATCGATATATCATGCCATCCAACCAACTGCAGTCGAATGAGACGCCCGTGGAAGTGTTGTCGCGCGTTGGTCATTTCCCCGGACTAGCAGGAAAATTTGGCCCCGTCGGGAAAGTGAGAGACCTGTATCGGCGTGTACAGCGCATGCCCGATGGTTTTCTGCTGGAGAACCTGCTCGCTGAAATGCAGATTGGACTTAAAGTTCATTCCGCAGACTGTGCGCGCATCCCTGCCAGGGGACCGGTTGTCGTAGTCGCGAACCATCCTCATGGTGTGCTCGATGGCGCACTGCTCACCGTGTTGCTCAGTCGCGTGCGTTCTGACTTCAAGCTCCTGACCAACTTTCCTCTGGCGGATGTGCCGGAGCTCTGCAAACACTGCATCTTCGTCGACCCTTACGATTCCGACCACTCCATAGCCTCCAACCGCAAGGCGTTGCAAGAGGCGCTTGCCTGGTTGCTGCAAGGCGGCATGCTCGCCATTTTTCCCGCCGCCGATGTTTCGCAGTGGCAGATTTCCGCGCCTCATGTTGCCCAGCCGCAGTGGAACGATCTTGCGGTTCGCCTCGTCCGGCGCACGTCCGCCACGGCGTTGCCCATCTACTTCTGCGGGCGCAACGGGGTCGGCTTTCATTTTTTGGGGATGATCCATCCCAGGCTGCGTGCAGCGTTCCTTTTGCAGGAGTTTTTGAAGCAGGAAGGCAAGACCGTGGAAGTGCGCGTTGGCAGCGCGGTCCCGGCGGACACAATTGAAACGCTCTCTGACGATCGCGAGGCGATCGAGTATCTGCGCTGGCGCACCTATTTGTTGGCACGGCGCAGCAAGTCAGGAACACCCTGGCCCGTGGCGTTGCGCTCCAAGCTGGCCGCGAAAATCCAGGAACCTCTTGCGCCGCCTCTACGCCAGGATGTCCTGTCAGAGGAGATTGGCAAACTATCCGGCGAACGACGCCTGGCCGAAAATAGCGATTTCTCTGTCCACCTCGGCATGGCTCACGAGATACCGGAGCTCCTGCTGGAAATCGGACGCCTGCGCGAATCCACTTTTCGACTTGCGGGCGAAGGTACCGGCAAGAGCCAGGATCTGGATTCCTTCGACGACTACTACTGGCACCTCATTTTGTGGAACAAGAAGAAGCGCGAATTGGTAGGAGCCTACCGCGCCGGCAATACCGCCGAGATCCTCGCAGAACACGGCATCTCCGGCCTCTACACCAGCACGCTTTTTCGCTACGACGAACGGCTCTTCGAAAAGCTGGGATCCGCGCTGGAATTAGGTCGTTCCTTCGTTCGCCCGGAATATCAGCGGCAATATGCTCCGCTCCTTCTGCTGTGGAAGGGAATTGCGCGTCTGATCGCCCTGCGGCCCGAGATTCCCATCCTGTTCGGAGCCGTCAGCATCAGCAACGACTACAACATGGCCTCCCGCGAGATGATCTATCAGTTCTTCCGTGCGCGGATGGAAAGGGATGAACTCGCAGGACTGATCGAACCACGCCGCCCATTCCGCCTCAGCCTGTTGCATCGCTGGGATTGCCGCGCCATGTGCCGCGCCCTGCATGATCTCGATGAGCTCTCCGAGCCGATTACTGATGTCGAGGCCGATGGCAAGGGACTGCCCATTTTGCTCCGTCAATACGCCAAGGTCGGCGGCAAGCTGCTTGGCTTCAATGTTGATCGCAAGTTCTCCAACGTGCTCGATGGTTTGATTGTCGTAGACTTGCGTCGGACCGATCCTGCCGTGCTCGATCGTTATATGGGACGCGAGGCTGCAGCTGCCTTCCACAGGATTCATGGTGTCGCGAGAACTGACTAGCAGGTTATTTGCGCTTGCCCGGCGTCTGCGCGGGCAGAGCACAGGCGATGGTCGCACTCTGTAACGCTTCATCAAGCTGGCGTCCCAGTTGTGCCAGGCTCTCCTGCGTCATCAAGCCCTGGAGCCGCTCCAAGAGATGCCGTTCTTCCTTGCGAACGTGCGCGGACAGGCGTTGAGCGAACTCGGACAGTTCTTTGGCCGACAATCCACGTGACTCCGCCTTCGCGAATCGCTCGCGCAGCCAGGCGTGATCCTGCAGGAGATCGTCCACCAGCGGGATTAACTCGTCATACTGCCGCGCCACCGGAAACATGTGCTGCTCTTCGGCGACGAAATGAATGGCAATCTCTCCCCGAAAGTGTTGCTCGATCTCTGCCTGCCACGCGTCCAACTCCGCTGAGGGAACAGGTGAAGCACGGTCGATTCGCACGCATAGCGCTAGTGCGTGCTGATGCTGGTGCGATAGCGGAATCAGATTCTTGTCTCGCAGCATATTATTCTTAACTTTACCCTGGCCAGCTACAGCCCGGCCACAACTTCCACGGATGGTTCCGAAGCCGTTCGCACGGTGAGCCAATCGGTCCGTACGCGCTCCCACTCCTGGATCAGCATTCCGTTGGCTTCGAAGAAGCTGCGGATGCGGTAACGCTCCCAGCCGGCGACCTCCTCGAGAATCGGTGCCAGTACTGCCAGCGCGCTCGTGCTCAGCACGGTCCGCTTGGCGATCTGCGAAACATTGCGCGATTCCGAGACCGCAATGGTCAATCCGTCGCGCGCATTAATGTGCAGCATCACGTGAATGTCGGAACTGCCGTCACCCGTATAGATCACGTGATCGGGGCCCGCCACTTTTTCAACCAGCAAATTATCCAGCACCGCGACCTTCCCGTACCCCGCCGTGGCGCGAACGATTGTGTCGATTTCGCCGGACGCCTGGTAGCGAAATTCCGTCCCGTAGATGTGTTCGGGTGGAACGATGTCCTCCAGCGCCGAACGTACGATCTCCACCGGCGCCGCCGACAGAACGTAGAAGTCGAATTGATGGCCATCAATACCCGAGTCGAGCAACTCGTAAAGCAGCCGGATGTCGCTCTTCAGCCGGATGCGCTTGCCCACTTCATGCAGATGCTCCCTGCGCACCTTCGCCTTGAACTCCGGATCATGCAGCAACAAATACGCCAGTTCCGCGCCCTGCTGTACGAGGTTGATCTTCGCCATTCCCTTCGACTTCCGCTCAAATTCTTCCGTGGAAATGCCGACCAATTCGGCAAGCACGTATCCCGAATCATTGAACGTGAGCGTCTGGTCAAAATCACTCGCAAAGATGTAACGTCTCAAAACGTTGTCTGCCATACCGGTATTCGATTCGAACCCTTGCTTTGATGCACCATTAAAAGAATTGATCGTAACTATATCCATGTCTTCCCAACAGGTTAGAGAACATTCTGCGCTGCAAACCATATGAACAACAAAGACGCAAATCGCTTTTACATCATTACTGGCGGGCCAGGATCTGGCAAGACATCCTTGATCGAAGCCCTACGCGCTCGGGGCTTTTACTGCGCTGTTGAAGCCGGACGTGAAATCATTCAGGATCAGGCGAAAATTGACGGACGTGCTCTGCCCTGGCGCGATCCCCTGCTGTTCGCCGAATTGATGCTCTCCTGCGATATGCGCTCGTATCGTCGGGCCGAACTCAGCACCGGCCCCGTATTTTTCGACCGTGGCATTCCCGATATCGCCGGATACTTGCGTCTCATGAATATCCCCGCGCCCCGGCATCTGCAGAATGCCGTGCAGCGCTTCAGCTATAACCGCACCGTCTTCGTCGCTCCTCCCTGGCCCGAAATCTTTCAACAGGATCGGGAGCGCAAACAGGACCTCGACGAGGCACAACGCACCTACCAGGCCCTCGTCTCAACCTACAACGCGCTTTCGTACCAACTCATCGAATTGCCGCGCCTCTCGATCGAAGATCGCTGCCGGTTCGTTTTGGATCACCTCGACCGCGCATAGTCCATGAACAACCTCGCTTTACTAAATCCCCACGCCGCGTCCACAATAGATGGTTCGACCGCAAACTCACTGGAAAGAGGAGACTCATGGCAGTAGCGACAGGTGAACTGATTCGAGCAATGAACTACGTGGAAGACATCACGGCGACGCTCCGCCGCATTAGCATTTACATCCCGAGCATGAATGCCGACGAGCGGAAGCGCCTGGCAGAAGCGATGCGCAAGGCCGCCGAATCGGTCAACTCCGCAATTGCCGATCTCGAAAAGGCGGAGAAGTAGGTGCACTCAGTCCAGACAATCACAGTCATTGGAGCGGGCATCATGGGCCGCGGCATCGCCCACGCCGCGGCGCTCGGCGGATACCGCACCATTCTTGAAGACCTGCTTCCGAATGCGCTGCGCAAAGCCGAAACCGAAATCCGCGCCAACCTCGACAAAGCCGTCGAGCTGAACAAGGTAACCTCCGCTGATGCCGACGCGGCATTCCGCCGCCTTGAATATGCCAGTTCCGTCGAAGAAGCGGCTCGCCAGGCCGATCTCGTGATCGAAGCCGTCCCCGAAGAGATGGAATCGAAGATCGAGATCTTCACGCTCCTCGACAAGATCTGCCGGCCAACCACGATCCTCGCCTCGAACACATCCTCTCTCAGCGTGACCGAAATCGCCAGTGTCACCTACCGCGCCAAAAAGTGTGTGGGCATGCACTTCTTCAATCCCGTCCACAAGATGAAGCTACTAGAGATTGTTCGCGCCCTCGAAACTGACGATGAAACTCTTGCCACCGCGGTCGAAGTCGGAAAGCGCATGCGCAAGGAAGTCGTTGTCATCAGGGAATCCCCCGGCTTCATCACCAGCCGCATCAACGCCATGATCGGCAACGAAGCCTTCTACATGCTGCAAGAGGGAATTGCTTCCGCCGCCGATATCGACAAGGCGCTCAAGTTGGGTCTCAACCACCCGATGGGCCCGTTTGAACTCGTCGATCTCGTCGGACTCGACACTCGCCTGAGCATCCTCGAATACCTCCACAAATCGCTGGGAGAGAAGTACCGTCCAGCCCCGTTACTTGTCCAGTACGTAAAATCCGGACGCCTGGGCCGTAAGTCCGGACGCGGTGTCTACGAGTATCCTGAGGTGAAGCAGTCTTAAGACGTGGCCCCATGACGCTCGACAACTTTCGCCAATCCCTCACCGCAACCAATCCCCCCGCCGGACTCACCCAAGCCCAAGCCGGACTCTGGTGGGACGCGAAGGGCAACTGGACCAAGGCCCACGAATCTGCCCAACAAGACGAAGGTCCCGACGGCTCCTGGGTCCACGCCTTCCTCCACCGCAAAGAAGGCGACCACTCCAACGCCGCCTACTGGTATAGCCGCGCAGGCAAGCCAGTCTGCCGCGGTCCGCTCGATGCTGAATGGATGGCTATCGCGGAAGCTCTATGCAGGTAGTTGCATAAATATTCACACGGGTCGGAGGGTGCCCCACTCAAGCCCGAAGTTGGCTTGAGTGGGTCTATGACAACTGAAGACTGAAGACTGAAGACTGACCCCTCACTTCCTCCGCGCCGCCATCTCCCCAGCGATCGCCGCCTTGTCCCCCGCGCTCAGCATCTTTCCAGCGACAGGAAACACATCTACATCCTCAATCCGGATGTGTTCTTTATAGATATCCATCAATGCAAGAATGTCTTGCCGGAACTGCCCCGACTCCTCCGCCGTAAGCACGCCTCGCTCCAGACACGCGTGCCCCAGTCGGTCAACTTCGCCATGCAACGCCTCCGCACGCCGATGATCTTCTTCGAGCGGTTCCAGCCTGCGAATCGCCGCCTCGAGTTCCGCATTCTTCATCTGCCGCAAGCGCGGAAATAACGATTCCTCTTCGTCCGCGGTATGCTTCGGAGCCGCTTCGCGAAAATACCGCAACGCCGCATCCAGCGCCTGCCGCGCTTCGCTGTCCAGCGGACGATCCGCCATCCCCGAGACCCGCTCCAGCGATCCCAGGAACATCTCCATCCGCCGATGACAATCCGACAGCAACCCCGTCGGCTCAGAAAAACTGTGACTCCTGCTACCAATCTGTACAGGCATCCTGTTCTTAGGATAACCCCGATCGGAGCTCTGCCCCTGCCCCTACTCCAACACCTCCCACCGATCCCGCCACTCCTCCCACATCCGGGTCCGCGATTGTTGTGGGTGGCCCACTCTTCGCGGTTTTCGAAGAGTGGGACGACTCCGGCTCTCGATCCCCGGATACAGCCGCAGACTCTTCGCTCTCCCCACCTTCTCAATCGGGATCAGATACCACGCGTCCACCGGCTGCACGTGCGCCGCAATTACATCGATATCTTTTTTCGTATATCGTTTCTTCTTCCCGCGCCTCGTCGAACGCACCGGCTTCACCTCATAGCCACGCCGATGCAATCTCCCCGTCCCCTTCACCTGCACGCGAAACGCCCGCCCATCGCGCCGCCACACCACGAAATCAAATTTCTGGTTGTCGCCCCACGGCAGCGCCAGGTCAAATCCCAGCATCTCCGCTTTCAGCAAAAACGCCGCCTGCGAAATCTCCCCCGCCCGCTTCGGATTCCCCCGCAGCCGTTCCCACCACTTCTCGTTCGGATCCACTTCCGCACAAAGCCACGGAATCTCCACGCTCTTCGACGACTCAGTAACTGTAATTCCGGGCGAATCTCCACTCACTGTCATCCCGAGCGCAGCATCATCCGCGCCAGCGAATGATGCTGCGCAGTCGAGGGACCTTGCGTTCTCCGCGTCAACCAACGAACTCGACTCCTCGCACCGCCCCATCTCCTCCTTCGTCCCCACCACCACCCATCTCGCTCCCATCTCCGTTTTTTGCACGACCAACTCCACGACAAACTCCTCCCCAGCCGCGCCCACCGGACGCAACTATCACCTCCACCCTGATTTTTGGGCAGATATTTGAAAATACTTATCCCGAAGATAGAAATTCAGTGATCCAAATTACACATGAAAGTGATCAGAAATACGAACAAGAAAAATGCATTGCCCACGAAAAATCCCAAAATGAAATGGGTCCCCACGAAAAATCCCAAAACGAAATCGGTGGCCCATGAAAAATCCCAAAATGAAATGGGTGCCCCACGAAAAACCCCAAAATGAAATCGGTGGCCCACTCAAGCCCTCTTTTGGCTTGAGTGGGTCTTTTGTGCGGCCTAATCTGTCCTCATGCCGTGGGGATTGAAACGTTATCAAAACACCAGGCAAAGCCATTTCGTAACATTCTGCTGTTATCACCGACAGCCGCTCTTCACCCTGCCCGAGACCTATCGTGTGTTCGAAAAAGCTCTGGAGCGCATACGACGAAACTACCGCCTCCGGATCTACGGCTATGTAGTCATGCCGGAACATGTGCATCTGTTATTAAGCGAGCCGCAGCGCGCGACGCTAGCCGATGCCCTGAAATCCCTGAAGCAAGGCGTCTCCAGACGCCTGGTCTCCAAACAATTCGAAGGTGGCCCATTCAAGCCCGAAGTTGGCTTGAGTGGGGCAGTCCAACATTTCTGGCAAAAACGCTACTACGATTTCAACCTCCGCAATCACGACCAGTTCGTAGAAAAGCTCCGCTACATCCACCGCAACCCACTGAAGGCCGGATTGTGCCAGCGCCCCGCGGACTGGCCATGGAGCACCTTCAACCACCAGGTTGCGCCTTTGTGATCGAAGTCATTGACTATAGCCATCACATGAAGAATACTGTGTCGGCCTTTTTAGGCTCTGACCGCCGCCTGTGCGAACTGCTTTTCGACATCTCGAACTGCCACCTCGTCGCAAGGCCTCTGTGTTTCTTTTGACAGCGGTCATGTTTCAGTCCATCGCGTCACTGGTGTCGTGCGGGGGCGGCGGATCATCGGGCGAACCGCCGCCACCCCCGCCTGTGCCGGACTTCTCAATCGTAGTTGTGTCTCCTAGCATAAGCCTGCAGCAACAGGGTGCGTACCAAGGGCAGATCCTTTCGGCGAAGCCCTTAAACGGATTCAACGGTACGATCAACTTTACCCTTTCAGGGCTGCCCACAGATGTTGCGACCATACCCGCGAATATCCCACCGCTTTCAACCACAGGAACAATACAAGGTTCACCGTTTCAGTTATCGGCTTCGCAAACAACTCCTATAGGTAATAGCACTGTCACCGTGACCGCAACGAGCGGTTCCATTACGCATTCAGCGACCTTTTCTTTGGCGGTGACATCGGTTGCGCCCTTTGTGATTCAGGCGTCGCCCGGTGCTGTTTCCCTTGTGCCGGATTCCACTCAAAAGGTCCAAGTTTCCGTAGCTGCCAACCCTGGCACCACACCTTCTCTAACAGTCACCACCTCGTCTCTGCCTCCAAACAGTGGAACAGACCTCACACAACTGCAAGTTTTCCTGACCCCGACGGCTCCAGTTCAGCTTGTGGTACAAGCAGGTGTTTTGGCACAACCCCTCTTGAATGCCCCTATCGTCATTACGGCCACGGATAACAACTCTGCCAATAGCAGTGTGACAGTCTTGCCGTTGACGATTTCTGTTCCGTCCTCAAACACGTCACCGACTAGGAGTACCTTCGCGCGTACGGATCAAAGTCCTACCGGAATGGTTTACGATCAGTTCAGGAAGCTTCTGTTTGTAAGCGTCGAAGTTCTGAATCAGGTTGCTGTGTTTTCGTCTGTTGACGGGCACCGCGTGACGACGATTTCCGTTCCTTATCCCTCGGGCATCGACGAAACTGCCGATGGGAGCGCTGTTTATGTCGTCAGTCCCTATTTTCCGTCAATCACGACCATTGATCCCAACCTACTCGAAGTTGTGAACCGGACAAGTCTTCCCCAAATTTCAGGCTTGATCCAAACGGGGTTTCAAATTGCGGTGTTGTCGAACGGCCGCGTAATGATTCTGCTAGCCAATCAGGATCCAAACGGACCGCCGATCTATCTATGGAACCCAACAACCAATACCTTCGAGGGGTTGGGACAGCAGAGCTTTCTTAGCTTCAACACGGAAATAATGCGGTCGGCTGACCGATCTAGGGTACTGATAACCTATGGCTCCGATGCCTTTATATACAGCGCCACCATTGGCAACTTATCCGGTCCGTTGACCTTCGGCAGTGGCGCCCTCGCCATCAGCCCCGATGGGTCGCAAATCGTTGGGGGGGCTGTTGGCCTCTACGGCGGAGGCCTAGCATTCTATGATGATCAAGCTAACCTCGTTGGTTCCATGGCCCTCAATGGACCCAACTTCAAGGGTGCACTCTACGGACTCGACGGCAGCCACTTCTACTTCCTTGGAAACGACCTGTACGGTGGAGGCAATCTCGTATCAGTGATCGATACCAAGACGTTTTCACTGGTTGGCGTGGTCCCAGGTTTTGGGTTCGGCACGTCGATTCCGTTCTCCGGTCTGGCGGCTACTCCCTTCGCCATTGACGAGACGAATATGATTTTTGGTGGTGTGTTTCAAGGCATTGGGTACGTGGACGCCAGTTCTCCAGGCTTTTTTCAACTGCCGCCTTCCGTGGGGTCTCTGTTCTCTCCGACGTTGGTAGGCCTCACCGCGCCCACACCACTTGAAATGAACGGGCAATTCTCCTTGTCGCAAAACTACAACCTGTATTTCAGCGCGCCACCGGCTTCTCCGCTTGCGGAAAAAGGCACGGATGTCTCGGTTCAGTCAACCAGCGTCTTGGATGTTACAGCACCAACCGGAAGTGTGGCAGGTCCAGCAACGGCGACTCTAACGCGTTCCGATGGCTTTTATCAGGTGATGCCCGATGCGGTGAGCTACGGGCCGACGGTGCTCAGCGTGGACGCCAACGCGGGTTCGCCTTCCGGTGGCGACACTGTTGAGCTCGTGGGTTACGGACTTGACGCAGCGAGTGTGCAGGTGACGTTTGGCGGAAAGTCTGCGACGAATCTACAATTGAGAAAGTCGTTCGCAGGTAGTCTTCTCCCGACGCAGACACTTACGTTAACTACACCCGCCAACAGTCCAGGCAATGCCGACGTTACCATCACGGAACCTGCCGGCTCGACCACGATCCCCGGGGGATTTCAATATCTCGCCTCCTTACAGGTCTATCCGATTACCGGTGCTCTTGACGGTATCGTCTATGACCAAGCTCGTCAGCGGCTCTACATCACTAACGCGGATCACAATCGGGTCGAAACATTCGATTTAGGCACGCGTACCTATCTTAGTCCTATAGCGGTCGGCAATCTGCCCAGCGCTCTCGCGATAACACCGGACGATCTTCTGCTGGCGGTCCTGAATTCAGCTGACAACACCATTTCCGTAATAAATCTAACCACCAATGCCGTTGCCGCAACGTACGCCGTCCTAACCAGTTGGGACGTTGGATGTGGCGGTCAAACACTCAATTTGTCCCCAGCGAAACCACATCGGGTGCTAGTGAATCTCAGTTGCACCTTCGCTTTGTCGGGCGGGAATTTTCATCTTCTCGACCTCGATACGGGTAGCTTAAGTTGCACTGGCGTTGCTGGATGCGACGATGGCGTGAGTATAGGATTCGGCGAAGGACTGGCCGCCATGGCTTCAACAGCGGACGGGAGCAAGATCTTCCTCGCCGGAACTGGGCAAACAGATGGGCAAACCGTAGGGATGTTTGACCTGACAGCCAATACGCTCAAGACTGGGTTTACCGGCGTTTTTCGTGATGCCGCCGCCAATGTGGACGGTAACATCTTCGCCGCTACGTTCGGGATCGCAAATGCTGAGCTGTCCCGTGTCTCGATAATGGCATATGAGCCCTACGGAGATTCCGGAAACATGAGTCTCCACAATGTGACTGGCGAGAAGCTAAGCCCTTCGGGAAGTTTGTTGTTTGAGCCCCAAGATACGGGTGTAGATGTATTCGATGTCCACACCGGCCGATTAGCCATGCATATAGCTCTGCCTGAGAGCATCCCACCTAGCATAAATGCGCTGGCCCTGAACGAGACAGGGACTAAGATGTTTCTGATTTCTAATTCCGGAATCACGATTGCCGAACTCTTTCAAGCTCCGTTGAGTCTTGCGTCCGTAAGTCCCACGACGGGCTCGCAAGGAACCCTGGTAACAGTACGCGGGAGTGGGTTTCAGAATGGGGCTACGGTGACATTTGGCACTTTACCGGCTTCCATGACCTATGTTGACCAGAACACGATCACAGCCACAGTGCCAATGATGTCGACAGGACCGGTTCGAATCACGGTGACGAATCCCAACGGTCATGCATATAGCTTTGACGCCGCTTTCACGGTCCAGTAAACACACCACAGGCTGGTGGCCCATTCTTCGTCCTGCTTGGATCCGTCACGACCGAGGTGCCCCACTCTTGCGCAGTTTGCAAGCGTGGGAACCACGGACCTCGAAATCTGCAACGTGAAACTCCGGAGAAATTGCGTTGCCCACTGAAATATCCCACGATGAAACGGGTGGCCCACGCACGCCCTCTTTGGTTCGAACAGGGCCGGGGTGCCCCATCCTTTCGCGCAGTTTGCGAAAGGGTGGGAACCACAGACCTCAATCCCTCACAGAGAAGGGCGGGTGGCCCACCCTTTGAGCTCTTGATTTCCTTCCCCGTTTAGACACTGTGGGTGCCCGTCCTTGCGATTTCTGCAAGGGCGGGTACGATGCTGCCAATACCATGAAGTGTTTATGCCCAGCGGCCTGCATCGCACTTAAGGCGCGCATCACCTGCACTTTATCACCTGTTCTTGTTACCGGCGATCGCCTTTTCTGAGCTCGGCGCGCACGCGACCGGTTCTTGCACATTCTGGAGCAGACCCGCCAGCGTTTCCGTCTTGTTGTGGTCGGCTATGTAGTGATGCCCGAGCACATCCACCTGCTGATCAACGAACCGGGGGTGAGCACTCCTTCTGCAGTCATGCAAGTTCTGAAGCAGCGGACCGCGCGGAAGTTGTTGCCGCGAAAGAAACGTCGGGATCCGCGGCATCGTACCCGCCCTTCGCAAACTGCGCGAAGAGCGGGGCACCCACAGTCGTGGTGAAGTCGGCAGCGCAAAGGCCGGGCCACCCGTCCCACCAAGCAGAAATCTTCTTGAATCTGGGAAACGGGCAGTTTTCACGCTCGATCTTCGCGTCAGGCGCGGACGCTACAGCAGTCGTTGCCGCGGACCTAAACCGACGCGGTAAATTGGATCTGGTCATTGCGAACTTCGAACTCGGATTTCGACCACCGAATGTAGACGTCCTGTACCACAAGTAGTCACGGATCGAACTTTCACAGCTTTTTTACCGGTACGAACCATGGATGCTTTGGAGCTTTCTGGAAGGACGAGAACCACCCCTCCCACGTCTGAGAACGTAACTCTTGATGGCCCCGGGCGAACCGACCGTCTGCACAATCTAGCCGCCTTTCTTCGATTTTTCGGATAGCCACCCCTTGGACCACCCAAGAGTTTGACCAGACGCAGGCCGCAGGCTTCTACACAGCTGTGCGAGAGGCAAGGGATTCAAACGCCATCGCTCGCCCCTCGCGCTCCCCCATCCCGGCTCAAACCGGTGAGGGAGTAACTCAAACTTGTCGTAGTCTTACGTGATCGAAAGCGGGAGGCAGGTCAGCTGTTCCATTCTGCTGTCGGACCGCAGTACTTTGTGACCCAGTCGCATTTCGCGCCGCTTACAACCGCAACTCCAAGCGACTGGGATCGTCACTGCCGCCCAACGAAGCGAGATCCCTGACAGTATCTTGAAAAATACTCTGATAATCGCCCGTAATTCGGGCGATTCTCGTCGTCCAGGTAGACGATGTCGTTCACAAAAAGGTGCCCGCTTTCTCGCGATAACACAACGGCAACTCGCCAAACCAATGGAGGGGCAGGCGGTGATACTGAAGTCAGTCTCACGTAAACCCGCAGATGACCGTTGTCTTCTCGCTGAGTGTTTTCGACGTGAAAGGTCTGAGGTTTGGCTTGTTCATCGGGCCCGGAAAATATGCCATGCTCAAACAATCCGACCGGTGACTTCAGATCACTACCTGCATTCTTCTGATTCCAATCGGAAGTGCACTCGCGGTACAGATCAAGTCGATGTAGTAGTGAGCTGCTAAGGTAGGGAGCAAAGACCTTGAGATCTTCCCCTCGTGGAATACCGACCGGATGACGCTGGATAACTTGATCATAAAGTCTACTTACTAGCGCAACCGATTCGCTGGGAGGATTACGCTGAGCGTTCAGTGTTCCCGTCTGACCGAATGCCACGTATACCGATAATAGAAAGAAACACTGTCTGAGATTCATATCCTCACCTTCACGTTGTCTACGGCTTAACAAGGATTACATAGTAATACTGGGCACTGTTTGCTACGACATGCCCGTATGTACTGTCAGGACTCACTGTTCTAGGACCTGGCGGGTGAGGTTGATTGGGAAACTGATCTAGAAGCGAGAAACTACCCGGGGTACCACCAGGCCGCAGAAAGATCCCGGAATTCTGGTCACCAAAATTTTGGAATTTGGCGGGTGGCCCACCCTTTGAGCTCTTGATTTCCTTCCCCGTTTAGACACTGTGGGTGCCCCGTCCTTGCGATTTCTGCAAGGGCGGGTACGATGCTGGCCAATACCATGAAGTGTTTATGCCCAGCGCCCTGCATCGCACTTAAGGCGCGCATCACCTGCACTTTATCACCTGTTCTTGTTACCGGCGATCGCCTTTTCTGAGCTCG
>Ga0335085_10002018_pt1 | contig 39606 bp, 34 predicted proteins | sample Lox_Sample_45_FD_206712 | JGI IMG/M metagenome (GOLD analysis project Ga0335085, IMG submission 206712) | Soil microbial communities from Loxahatchee National Wildlife Refuge, Florida, United States - Lox_Sample_4.5 | ecosystem: Environmental > Terrestrial > Soil > Wetlands | place: USA...
AGCAGTGCTCCCGCTTCGTCCACACCGGCGGGGTCTACTACAACGAGACCACCGTAGCGGCAGCGGAACTCCTCACCACGGTCACCCCCACCGGGCTCGACATGCTCTTCTTCAGCAACTCCGGGGCGGAGGCGGTGGAGGGGGCGCTCAAGCTCGCCCGCCACGTCACCGGCCGCCAAGGGATCATCGCCTTCAGCGGTGCCTTTCACGGCAGGACCCTCGGGGCGGTATCGGTGACCTCCAGCTCCGCCCGCTACCGGGAACGCTACCACCCGCTCCTGCCGTCGGTGTACCACGCCCCGTACCCCTTCTGCTTCCGCTGCCCCTTCGGCTGCACGGCAGTGACCTGCACCCTCTCGTGCCTCAACTACCTGAAGGTGATGCTGCGGCACACCATTACGCCCAAAGAGGTGGCCGCGGTCATCATCGAGCCGGTGCTCGGCGAGGGGGGGTACGCGCCGGCCCCGGCCCCTTTCCTCGAGGGACTTCGCCGTCTCTGCGACGAGCACGGCATCCTCCTCATCTTCGACGAGGTGCAGTCGGGCATGGGACGGACCGGCCACTGGTTCGCGGCCCAAGGCTGCGGCGTCGACCCCGACATCATGACGGTGGCCAAGGGAATCGCCTCCGGCTTCCCCCTCTCGGCGCTGGTATCCCGGCGCGACATCATGGAGAAGTGGCCGTCCGGTGCCCACGGCACCACCTTCGGCGGCAATCCCGTGTCGTGCGCCGCCGCCATCGCCACCATCGAGGCCATCCGCGACGAAGGGCTGCTGCCGCGCTGCCGGAAGCTGGGGGAGCGGGCGCTGGAACGCTTCCGTCTCCTGCGGGGGGAGCATGCCGTCATCGGCGACGTGCGCGGCATGGGACTGATGATCGGCGTTGAACTGGTGGAAAGCGACGGCACCCCTGCGACCCGGGCCTGCGAGCGCCTCCTCGACGAATGCCTGAAGCGCGGACTGATCGTCATCAACTGCGGACCGGAGCGGAACGTCGTCCGCTTCATCCCGCCGCTCACCATCGGCGACGAAGAACTGGACGAGGCACTGGCCATATTCGCGGCAGCCCTGGGAGAAGCGGCGTGAAACCGGCCAGGGTCATCATCATGGGGGCCGCCGGGCGCGATTTCCACAACTTCAACTGCTGCTTCCGCAACAACCCGGCCTACCGGGTCGTGGCCTTTACCGCCGCCCAGATCCCCTACATCGCCAACCGCCGCTACCCGCCGTCACTGGCAGGCGGGCTCTACCCCCGCGGGATCCCGATACATCCGGAGGAGGAGCTTCCCGAGCTGCTCCGTCGCCACCGGATCGACCAGGTGGTCTTCGCCTACAGCGACATATCCCACGAAGAGCTCATGCACAAGGCTTCACTCGTCATCGCCAGCGGAGCCGACTTCCGCCTCATCGGCCCCGCAGCCACCATGCTGAAGAGCCGCCGGCCGGTGGTGTCGGTCTGCGCGGTCCGGACCGGCTGCGGCAAGAGCCAGGTGGTCCGCTTCTTCTGCGACATCCTGCGGGAAAGAGGGATGGTACCGGTGGTGGTGCGTCACCCCATGCCCTATGGCGACCTGGAGCGGCAGGTGGTGGAGCGTTTCACCCGCCCCGCCGACCTGGACCGGTTCCGTTGCACCATCGAGGAGCGGGAGGAATTCGAGCACCTGCTGGATCACGGCGCCACGGTCTACGCCGGCACCGACTACCGGAAGATCCTGCGGAAGGCGGAAGCAGAGGCGGAGGTCATCATCTGGGACGGCGGCAACAACGACCTCCCCTTCTTCCGGCCCGACCTGGAGGTCGTGGTCACCGACCCCCTGCGACCGGGGCACGAGACCGCCTGGTACCCGGGTGAAGCGAACCTGCGGCGGGCGCACCTGGCGGTGATCAACAAGGTGAACGCCGCCGACCCCGTTGCGGTTGCCGCGGTAGCGGCGACGATCGGCCGGGTCAACCCGGCTGCTGCGGTTATCAGGACCGCCTCGCAGGTCACGGCGGAGCGGGGAGAGCAGATCGCGGGAAAACGGGTGCTCGTGGTGGAGGACGGTCCCACCATCACCCACGGCTCCATGGCGTCCGGCGCCGGAGTTGCGGCGGCCCGCCAGCACGGTGCCGCAGAGGTCATCGACCCGCGCCCCTGGGCACGGGGCTCCCTTGCAGCGGTGTTCAGGCGGTACCCCCACATCGGTCCGGTCATTCCCGCCCTGGGATACCGGCCGGAGCAGGTGGCGGAGCTCGAGGCCACCATCGCCGCGGTCCCGTGCGACCTGGTGCTGGCGGCAACACCCATCGACCTGGCACGGGTCGTCACAACGAACAAGCCGATCATCCGCGTCACCTACGCCATCGTGGAAACCGTCTGCTGCCCGCTGCGGGAGGCTTTCCTCGGCTTCCTCCACCATCGGGTGCCCGGCGCCTCCCGGCGCTGATCCGTTCCCGCCGGGAAGGAAGGAGCGAGCATGCTGGAAATCGACGGCAGCTACGGCGAGGGAGGCGGCCAGATTCTCCGCACGGCCCTCTCCTTCTCCTGCCTGACCGGCATTCCGTTCCGCATGGAGAACATCCGCCGGGGACGCCGCAGGCCGGGTCTCATGCCCCAGCACCTGGCCGCCGTCCGGGCGGCCTGCGCCATTTCCGGCGCGCAGGCGCAGGGAGCCGAGCCCGGCTCCACCGGGATCGTCTTCACCCCCGAGGCGGTGCGCGGCGGCGAGTTCGAATTCGCCATCGGCACGGCCGGCTCCGCCACCCTGCTGCTCCAGACCCTCATCCCGCCCCTCCTCCGTGCCGACCGGCCGAGCAGGGTGACCATCTCCGGCGGGACCCATGTCCCGGCCAGCCCTTCATTCCATTACCTGGCAGAAGTCTTTGCTCCTCTGCTGCGGCGCCTCGGCGGGGATGTACGGCTGGCCATCCGCACGTACGGTTTCTACCCCCGGGGTGGGGGGGAAATCTGCGCGGAGATCGCACCCGCCCGGGAATTCCGGCCTCTCGTCCTGACCGCACGGGGCGAGGTGCAGCGTATCACGGGCTGGTCCGGGGTATGCAACCTCCCGTCAGGCATTGCCGAACGGCAGCGGGCCGCCGCCCAAGAGACGCTCGCGGAGTGTCCCGGCGACGTCCGCCGGCAGGCTGACATTACCCTCCTCGAGGCGCCGGGTCCGGGACAGGGGACATTCCTCTTCCTCCGGGCGGAGACGGACACCGTTGCCGCCGGCTGTACCTCCCTCGGCGCCCGCGACAAGCGGGCCGAAACGGTCGGGACGGAGGCGGCGGGAGAACTCTTCGCCCATCTCTCGACCGGAAAGGCCTTCGATCCCCACCTGGCGGACCAGGTCGTTCCGTTCCTGGCGCTCTCCCCGGAGAAATCGGCTTTCACCACGTCCCGCATCACCCGTCATCTCCTGACCAACCTCTGGGTCATCAACCTCTTCCGACCGCTCCGGTACCGGGTCACGGGGGAGGAGGGAGAGCCCGGAGAGGTGACGGTCCACCCCGGCACGGCCTTCGACAGGTCCGGGGGGTGATGCCGGGATTCGACTCGACCGGCGCTTGCCCGCTCCCTTTTCGGTGGTATACAAATGGGAGAACGAAAGTGTCGGCGAAACACTGCGGAAGAGGCGAGTCATGGCGGACACCCCCGCATTTCCCCTGCAGGTTTTCTACGACGGCTCCTGTTCCGTGTGCGCCCGGGAGATGGCGGTCTACCAGCGTAAGGAGCACGACGGCCGCCTCCGCTTCGTCGACATCAGCGCGCCGGAATTCGATCCGGCCCCTTTTGGGATCGGACTGGACGCCTTCATGCACGAGATGCATGCCATCGACCGGGACGGGCGCGTCTATCGGGGGGTGGAGGCGTTCCGGGCAATCTGGCAGGCGTTTCCGGCCTCCACCTGGTGCGGATTCCTGGGCGCCCTGGTCGTTCTGCCGGGGGTGAATCTCCTGGCACGCCTTGCGTACCGCGGCTTCGCCCGAATCAGGAAGTACCTGCCGATGAGCCGCGATGCGTGCCGGGAGGGGAGCTGTCGGCTCGGCAGGAGGAGCCCCCGTCCGTAGCGCCAAATGTTCTCAGTGGTCATCCCATTTCATCGAGGGAGGTTTCCCATGGACATCCCGAAGCGCAAGCTCGGCAGGACGAGAGAGGAGGTGACCATCCTCGGCCTCGGCGGAGAGGGGGTCCTGCGCACCCATGGCTTCCAGCGGGAGGCCTACGATCTCATCAACCGCGCCCTCGACCTGGGGATTACCTACTGCGAGTCGGCGCGGGCCTATGACGGCAGCGAGTCCTACTACGGCAGGGCCCTTCGCGAGAGGCGCCGCCAGGTCTTTCTCACCAGCAAGTCCCACGCCCGGGACAAGGCCGGGGCCCTCTCCCACCTCCGCGAGACACTCCGAAACATGCGGACCGACCACCTCGACCTCTGGCAGGTGCACGACGTGCGCACCAGGGGCGATCTCGAGGAGATCTTCGGTCCCGGCGGGGCCATCGAGGCCTTTGTCGAGGCCAAGGAAAAGGGTCTGACGCGCTTTGTCGGCGTCACCGGCCACCACGACCCGGCGGTTCTCCGCGCCTGCATCGAGCGGTTCCCCTTCGACACCGTCCTTCTCCCGGTGAACCCGGCCGAACCGGCCCATTGGAGCTTCATCGAAGAAACGATTCCCCTTGCGCAGGGGCGGGAGATGGGGGTCGTGGGGATGAAGGTGTACCTGCGCGGCCTTGCCGCCCGGATCCCGGGCTACTCCGGGATGGAGCCGTTCCTCCGCTTCGCCCTCTCCCAGCCGGTCAGCACCGTTGTCATCGGCTGCGACGACCTGGGACAGGTGGAGGAGAACGTCCGTTTCGCCGCCTCCTTCGTCCCCATGACCGGGGCGGAGCAGGAAGAGCTGCTCGCCCGCGTCGCCCCCCATGCCCGGCAGCTCATGTACTACAAGCCGTAGGATGTCCGCAGGAAGATGCAACGAAAGGAGGAAGACCATGGCGCACGTGGCGTTGTTCGTCCGCCTGGAGGCACAGCCGGGCAAAGAGAAAGAGGTCGAGGAGTTCCTGCGCGGTGGATTGGCCCTGGTCCGGCAGGAGCCGGCAACGGCGGCATGGTTTGCGATCCGCCTCGGGCCCTCGACATTCGCCATCTTCGACACCTTCGCCGACGAGGCGGGGAGGGAGGCGCACCTCACCGGTCGGGTCGCGGCGGCACTGATGGCCAGGGCCCCCGAGATTCTCTCCCGGCCTCCCGTCATCGAGAAGGCCGAAATCCTTGCCGCCAAGCTCCCCGGGTAAGGGGGCGCCGGTGGCCTTGTGCCCGCGGCCCTTCCGGGTTGTCGCGCGGGGGGAAATGCCCTGTCAGGCGGGAGGGGACGGCAGGAGGAGGGTCCCGACAGGGGGGGCGGGGATCGGCTCGATGACGACCACGGAGACGTTGTCCGGTCCCCCCTTGCCGTTCGCCGCTGCCACGAGGGAATCTGCGAGGAGGGCGGGGTCCGGCGGCTTCCCCCCCATGAGCGCCCCGATTTCCGCGTCGGCAAGGGCCTCGGTGAGCCCGTCGCTGCAGAGAAGGAGGAGGTCTCCCGGCTCCAGGCCGAGGGTGTGCAGCTGCGGCACCAGTTCCTCCGACACCCCGAGCGCCTGGGTGAGGACATGCCGGTACGCGGCCGGGATTTGGCCCGCCGGGATGTTCCCCCGTGCGGCGAGCACCGCGGCATAGTTGTCGTCGGTCGTCACCTGGCGCAGGGAGCCCTGCCGGAACAGGTAGACCCTGCTGTCCCCCACGTGGCAGATATGGGCGACATTCCCCCGGACGACCACGATCTCCAGGGTGGTCCCCATCCCGTCCAGCGACGGTTCCAGAAGGGCCCGCCGGGCAATGGCGGAGTGGGCCGCCGCCAGGGCATCGGCGAGGAGCCGGCCGATGTGGTCCGGATCACAGCCGGGAAACTTCTCCACGAGCAGGTGGTGGGCCACGGTCACGGCCAGGTCGCTCGCCACCTCCCCCCCCGGACCTCCCCCCATGCCGTCGGCGAGGAGGAATATCCCGTTCGCCTCATCCACGGCCACCGCGTCTTCGTTGTTTTCCCGCACGAGGCCTTGATCGCTCCGCCACGCCGAACGCATGTCGCCTCCTTCACCCGGGGGATCACTTCGTGAACACCACCGTCACTGTGTCGTTCAGGTCCACCAGGAGGCCGGGTATTTTCCCGGCCAGCTCCCTGGCGTCTTCCATGGAACCGCTTTGCAGCCGGCTCAGTTTTTCCAGCTCCGGCGCGGCGGCGCCCAGCTTCTCCAGGTCGAGGTCGAGGATGGTGAGCCGGTTGCCGCTCCGGTGGGTGGCATTGGTGCTGACGATGGTGCCGTTCACTTCAACGGCGACGACAAACTTCATCCCCGTGATCATCTCCGCGAATTGCTCGGCGTCGGCGTCCGACATCCGGGGTTCCACGGCGGGAGCCGGCCCCGGCTCCTCGGCGGGAGCGGCCGCGGTCTTTCCGGCAGCCGGGGACCGGGTCTGAACGATGGTCAGGGTTGCCGGAGAACCCTTGCGGAAGTGAAAGGTCAGGGGGAGGGAGTCCGCTTTGCTTTCGCCGGTGGGGGCGCCGCTCTCCCGGCTGAGCTGCAGCCGGTTGATGTCGGTAAAGGCATAGGTGGCGGTGTAGCCCGTGTACTCGGCGGTTTCCACCTTTTCCCCCGACCGGTAGGTGACCCCCGCCCCCATGGTGCGGGCCTTTTCCCTGAGCTTGTCCGGCTCGAAGATCTCCAGGGGCTTCGGCTTTTCCCCCGTGTCCCCGGCAAGGCCCCGCATCATCTCGTTGATCCGGGCAACCATCTTCTTGCCGAGGAGCATCTTCTCCTCCACCGTCCCGCTCCCGTCCGGATTCACCCGCACGACGGTGGTGGTCTGAAAGCACCCGGCAAGAAAAAGGAGTGTGCCGCCGGTGACAAGTAAACGGAGATAGCGCATGGGAAGCCTCCTGCGGGAGATGGGGACGGCCCTGCTGACGACCGGCGGCTCTTGCAACACATTCATACATCTTCATTCGATCCCGGCGCGGCCATATCAATTGTACTATGCTATTCCAGGCCCGCAATGCGGGCACTAGTGGCAGCTCCGGCGCCGAATCCCCCCTTTGCGCGCTACCGTCGTCCGGCAGCAACAAGGAGCCGTGTCCCTTCGATCAGCGTAAGAAGCCTCTCATGCCGTGTCGGAGCCGGGGCTCGTCGGGGAATGTGCCCTGGAGAGACAGGGGTGGTCAGGCGATGCAATTGAAGATGATCCACAACAGCAGATAGCTCGTCACGTTGGCGATATTGAGGATGATGCCGACCAGGCGGTAGTCGTAGGAGAACTCCACCGCGAAGGCGATCATCATCAGTGGGGGCGGCAGGATGAGGCTGACAAGGACGATGTCGCGGAAGAGCTGGTTGAAGGGGAGAGAGAAATAGAGGGAGATCCCCACGGCCAGGCCGAGACCGTAGCGAAGCCCCAGCACCTTGGCCACGTTGGCCATGCTGCCGCCGGAAAGCCGGAAATTGAGATAGATGCCGAGGAGGAGGAGCGCCAGCGGCATGTTGGCCCGCGCCAGCGACTTCGCCAGGTCGACGACGACGCCGGGGTAGTGGAGCCCCGAAACGCTGATCAGGAGGCTGACAATGTATGCCATGAAGGGGACCGACCGGAGGAGCATCCGGGCCATCCCCCCGTAATCGAGGCTCGTTGTCCCCGGAGAGAAGTAGTAGCCGATGAGATACGCGATGACGAAACCGACGAAGGCCACCCCCACATCGAACATGCCGAGGTAGATCAGGGCCTCCTTCCCCAGGATCGCCTCCACGAGCGGGTAGGCGAAGAGGGCGATGTTGAATCCGGGGACCAGCATCGCCAGCAGGCCGCGGTCCGCCCGCTCCTGCCTGCGGAAGACGAAAAGCCCCAGAGCCCCCATCACGATGCCGTAGGCCAGGCAGATCGCCGGCAGCGCCATGAGGGACGGCTCGAAGTGCATGGCGCTGAAGGTGCTGACCACCAGGGCCGGCAGCGTCACGTTCAGGAGCACCCGCGTCAGGACCGCGCCGTCCTTTTCGCTGACCAGGCCGGTCCTCTTGAGGAGATAACCGAGGGCGATGACCAGGGTGGAGAGGACGAACTGCCCGTTTACATTTCCCATTGCTTCCCCGCCGTTACCGCATTCATGGACACGCATCGCTTGCGGCCAGCCGATGAATCGGCGCCGCACCGCCCGGAACGGGTCCTTTGTTCCGCCGTCGACCGTGCCGGTCATCGTGCGGCGGGCCACACTGCATGCAATATTACATGCAATATGACGTGAAGCAGGGCGTAATGTCAAGGAGAAAAGAGGGGAGAATGCTTAACGGGGCGGCGGCGCACCAGCGGAGCGTAGCGAAGACCGCGTGCCGCCGCGGGTTGGGGCTCCGCTCCTTCAGCTTCAGCCCGCCAAACGAAATTATCTTCCAAAACGGAGTGTCGCATTAACGCTTGAAAAACTCCGAAAATAGCTCTATATTTAGAGCTAATAATAGGAGGTGGTCATGCACATCGATACCATTTACGCCGATCTTTCTGTTAGCATGTCGGAATTCAAGAAAAATCCGGCGCAGGTTCTGCGTACCGCCGGCGAAAAGCCGGTAGCTATCCTTAACCACAACCGTCCTGCATTTTACATGGTAACACCAAAAATTTTTGAGGCTCTTGTCGAAGCCCTTGCCGACCGAGAATTGACGGAACTTGTCCGCCACCGGTTGGCGCAAAAGGATGAGGCTGTCGAGGTCGACATTGACACCGTCTAAAGCCGGCGAGGGTAATACAACGGACGGGACGAGGGGGACGTAGTTGATTTGTTGACTTGCTCTTTCTCGCTACTCAACAAATCAACTACGTCCCCTTAGCTCCTCGCTCAGTGAAATGCCGAATCGCTGATCTTTGACCCGCCATATTGCTTGAACTGGTGGCTTCAACAAGGACAGGTTTTCATAGTTCTTAAATGATTTATTAATCGTAGTTCTTATGTCATCGAAAGTTAACTTTCCCCGATAAAAGATGGAGGCAGCAGAGTACTTCCCGCATTTTATATCGGTAGTTACCATGTAAGGTTCGACTTCATCGGATTTCTTGTCGATTAAAAGTTTTACGGCAGTTGAAGTAGGCTGACCGAATATATCAGGGTTGAAAAGCTGAACATCCTTCGCCTGCGCTGTCGAAGCCAAAAGAAGGAAGGCAAAAAGTAAAAGAAATATTCTCATATTCTCCTCGCATAACTTGAGGGTGACCAGCGGCAGTTTTATCGCCGACTGGTCTAACCGAGTGTTATGCGTCTTCTCATTTTTTCCAGCAGTAATACAGTTAAGAAAAAGGTGATTCCTGCCACAATTGGACCCGTTAAGCTGCTGATCTGCATCCCGAGTTCTGGAAATTTCCAAAACTTCCATAACCTTGAACTCAGAGTCAAAAAGATCGCAATACTTCCGACACATAGCCGGCTTGCTTTCTCCTGCAAAACGTAAACAAGCGCTCCGCCGCAAAGTACAGATGCTACTAGTGATGAAGCAAGGACAAGCGCAAGGTTGGACACAATTGTTAAAACAAGAAATTGTGACTCAGGGGTGGGGTGAGCTGATGTTCCGAAATCCAAGTTTCGACACCACATAAAAATTTGGTGTCGCAGTATTCCATCAGCGTAGCGAAAGATCAGGCCCATGAAAAAAGCAAGTCCCCATGAAGCGACATTATTGTTTCTGATTTTGTTTATCAGATCATTCATGATTCATTTTCTCGCATAACGGTGTCGGCCATGACCCGCCCGCCCAGGTTTATCGGGTGGTCGGCGTCCATGGACGTGGTTAGGCATCCTTTTTCAATCTTTTGAAATATGACTTTGTTTGGCAAGTGTTTAGCCACCACAGCAAATAGAGTCCCATGATGGCTTCTACAGCAATTAGCGCTGCTTGAGCTGTAGTGTGCTTCCTGATTCCCGTTAAGTTGTAGACTGACAGCAAAGAGTTAAGAATCACCAGCACTCTCGCCCAATTCTTTCCGCACCAGTAGTACCAGAGCATCACGTAGGAAAGTAATATTATTGCTGTCGCTAGTGCCAACTCAGTAGCGAAATATTGCGACTTAGGGTTTACAAATATATACCCAGCAATGTTGAAGACACCCATAATGATTGCAGTTTCTTTAAGTCCTTTGGGTTTCATATATTCTCTTCTGCCTAACGGGTTGCCGGTTCACCGGCCTCAAGGCCGCGTGTAACCGGTTGTTGGACCTCTTCTTGCTCGAATATGCGATTTACAAACATGTTCCAACTGTACTCACCTCGTTATTCGTGGAATGCCCGGTTTTATCGATGCTGATTTTAAGGATGATATTCCATTCAGAGCACGGAAAGGGAATGCCTTTTTCAGGGATTGTCTCAACATTCGCATATAGCCATTGCTGTTGTTCGAGATAATCAAATTTGACATGATGGGCAGAGCCCCAGTCCTTTATCCTCTCTTTGCTTGTCCCTACTGGCACCTCTGTATTCAGAGTATCGCGCCAGAATTTAACTCGCTCTTGCAGTTGAGGCTGTGCATTCGCGCACCCGGCGAAAATAATCGAGATAAGCATAAGGATAAAAAGCCGCATAGAACCTCTCTTTTTTCACTTCCTTTTTCCTGTCCAACGTCTCAAGGCGCCAGCGGCGGAGCGTAAGCGGAGACCGCTGTCGCCGCTGGTTGTGTGCTTACATCGAAGTTGCTTTAGCCAGTATGTTCTCGTTTGAAACCCAGCCATCAGTGTTTAGCAAGGTTTTGGCTCCTTCGACATTCATAACTTCTCTCAGGTATGGCCGGCCATTAGGACCTGACACAATCACGAGGTCGCCAATATTCGGCTTCCCCCAGTGAGCTATAAAGAATTGCGTGAATGGAACTTTGGCACCGAACGCTAGATTGTTTATAAGTATCTTTTGCCTCTGCCGCACGCGCGGCTCCAACGACCTCGATGCCATTGTTTGCACGTCGAATGTAATTTCTCGTAATGGAAAGAACATTGCCGCTCCGATAATTGCCGGAGCCAAATAGCGCGAGGATGTGGGTAGTCTTTTAACCCGGCCGAGAAGCATTCCTCCCGCAGCTCCACCTATGATCATTCCCATAAAGGCGCCAGCCTTTATGTAAGTTGTTGTCGAAATCAGGAAGAGCGACGCAATGGTAGTGATGGCGATGGCTATGCTGATAATTTGACTTTGATTCCTTTCTGATTCGGTTTCTAGCCGAACGTTCAAAAAGAAGATCATGCAGGCAATCCAAGCTACATTGCCAATTACTAGATTTTTTAGGGAGATGCCCCCGGAGAAGTAATTTGAGGTGCCGTAATAGATCATCACTCCAGACATAATCAGCAGAGCAAAAATCAGCGGGTGTAATTTTCTCATTTCTTTTCCTCGCACAACTCGTTATTGACCGGTTTCCGTATATTGGTAACATGTTACCTATATAGCGAACATGTTACCGATATAGGTAACCTGCTATGCTCCCTATATTGGTAGCTTTTCCGGAGACTATCTTGCCGCAATCCTGGCTTCCAACGGCGTCCTTTGGATCAACCCGTATCGAACGTACCACACCTTCTGCTCCGGCTCCCATCGCGCACGGAACTTCCGCAACAGTTCCCGCAGCTCCTGCTCATGATACCCGACATGAACCGGCACAAAATCGTCGCATTCGAACCGAGGATGCAGGACCGGCTTCTCCTCCACGATGATTTCCACCGTCTTGATCTTCACCCCACGGGCTTCATCGTACCGGTACCGGACACAAAGAAGTGCATTCCCGTATTGCTGCAGCAATCGCAAGGTTCCCCGTTGTCCCGGCTTCAAATGCGCATATGTTTTCATCTCCTTCAGCAGTGACATTGACGGGACCTCCCTGAATGCAATATGAGCATGACCGCCACCTCCTCTACAAAATCGAACAGCGCTTCCTTGAATGAGCCCACTGGGCCTGGAGTGACGGAGCCGCCGGATCAGCACTTCCGTAGCGGGCTTCTCGACCCGGGTATCCCTGCCGGGCGCCGGTACGGTTGCCACGGCCTGCCCAGCGCGATGACCTCAGCGGTCTTCAATTCCACACCGCGCTCCGGATCATACCAGTGCCGCACGCAGACGAGCGCCTCGCCGTACTTCTCCACCGACTCCTCCGTGCCCGGCTCGCCGGGCTTCAGCTCCCGCAACAATTCCAGCTTCCTGCGCATGTTGCCCCCAGAAACGCGCAAAGCCGCTCATCAGCTTTCCTGCTGATCAAGCGGCTCCCGGACCTGCACTTTGGCGTCCCATTCGTCCCTCCCGGGCACTGCATAAAAAAACACTCACATACATACACCGCGGGAGGCGGAAGAGTCAACCGTCAAAGTGAAGGATGAATGATGGAAATTTCAGCTCTGCGGGCAGCCAGGTGTGGGCACCGGGATATTGCGGGGCAACGGATGAGAGGGTTCTTCCCACAAGATGCGCTTTCCCCGAAATGGGGTAGACTTTTCCCATGGAACTCACGGCCAACGCCCTCACCGTGTTGCGGGCCCGCTACCTCCTGAAGGACGAAGACGGGCGAATCATCGAGACCCCCGGGGAGATGTTCCGCCGGATCGCCCGGACCGTCTCCGCTGCCGAGAAACTCTACGGCGGCGATGCCGCCCTGTGGGAAGAGCGGTTCCATGCCCTCCTCGCCTCGCTGAAGTTCCTCCCCAACTCCCCCACCATCATGAATGCCGGGAAACCCTCGGGGCAGCTGGCCGCCTGCTTCGTCCTGCCGGTGGACGATTCCATGCAGGGGATCTTCGATACCCTCAAGAACGCCGCCCTCATCCTCCAGAGCGGCGGCGGCACCGGTTTCTCCTTCTCCCGGCTCCGCCCCCGGGCTGATGTCGTCCGCTCCACCGGCGGCATCGCCAGCGGCCCGGTTTCCTTCATGAAGATCTACAACACCGCCACCGACGTCATCAAACAGGGAGGGGCGCGCCGCGGTGCCAACATGGGGATCCTCCGCGTCGACCACCCCGACATCCTGGAGTTCGTTCGGGTGAAGCGGGAGCTGGGGGAGCTGGCGAACTTCAATATCTCCGTGGCGGTGACCGATGCCTTCATGGAGGCGCTCCGTGACGACCGGGACTACGAGCTGGTGAACCCCCGCTCCGGCAGGGTTGCCGGCACCATCCGCGCCCGGGAGGTCTTCGACGAAATCGTCGCGAGCGCCTGGCAGACAGGCGACCCGGGACTCATCTTCATCGACCGGATCAACCGCGCCAATCCCACGCCGCTCCTCGGCACCTTCGAGAGCACCAACCCGTGCGGCGAGCAGCCGCTCCTCCCCTTTGAAGCGTGCGTCCTCGGCTCGCTGAACGTGGCGCGCCACGTGAGAAAAGGCGAGATCGACTTCCCGGCGCTGGGGGAGGATGTCGGGACGGCCGTGCGGTTTCTCGACGACACCATCGACGCCAGCATCTACCCCCTCCCGGCCATCGAGCGGATGCACAAGGGAAACCGCAAGATCGGCCTCGGGGTGATGGGGTGGGCCGACCTGCTGCTGCGGCTGGGGCTCCCCTACAACCACCCCGATGCATTCGCCCTGGCCCGCAGGGTGATGAAATTCATCGGGGACACCTCGCGGGCGGCGTCCGCCGGGCTTGCCGGGGAGCGGGGGGTCTTCCCCAATTTCACCGGCTCCGTGTACGACGCCCCCGGCATGCCGCGGGTCCGCAACGCCACCACCACCACCATCGCGCCGACCGGCACCCTGTCCACCATCGCGGACTGCTCCAGCGGCATCGAGCCGCTCTTCGCCCTGGCCTACCGGCGGCTCGTGCTCGACACGGAACTGACGGAGATGAACGGCTGTTTCGTGGAGATCGCCCGGACACGGGGCTTCTATTCCGAGGAACTGCTGGCCGAGGTCATGAGACGGGGAACCCTGCGGGGGGTGGCCGGGATTCCCGCCGATGTCAGGAGGCTCTTCCGGACCGCCCTGGAGATCCCCGCCGCGGACCATATCGAGATGCAGGCCGCCTTCCAGGAATTCACGGACAACGCGGTGTCGAAGACGGTCAACCTCCCTGCCCGGGCCACGCGGGAAGACGTGGCCCGGGCCTACCTCCTCGCCTACGACAAGGGGGTGAAGGGGATCACCGTCTTCCGGTACGGCGGGAGGAAGGGGACCCTCGTGAAATTCGCCGACGCCGACTGACCTTTCCCCGACGGGGGAGAAACGATGGCACCCACGGGACCGGTTACAAAATGAGGCGGACATGGAGATAACCGTTCGGACATACTCCGGCTTCAAGGCGGACGAGAGGCCCGCCTCCTTCTCCCTCGGGGAGCTTACCCTCCGGGTTGCGGAGATCGTCGACCGCTGGTACGACCCCGACGCCAATTACTTCAGGGTGCGGAGCGACGACGGGAAGGAGTACCTTCTGCGGCACGACCTGGACGCCGATGCCTGGGAACTGGTGGAGACGAAGGCCGGCTGACGGCCTTGTCCGTAATTCATTGACGCCTCCCCGCAAGACGGTTTATAGTGGCCGGAACGTCGCGACGCGCGGCACCCGCCACGGCAACCGGGAGAATAGGGAGGCACGACATGGGACTGTGGGATAAGCTGACAGGCGAACTGATCGACATCATCCAGTGGCTCGACGACTCCGCCGACATCATGGTGCACCGGTTCGAGCGCTACGGCAACGAAATCAAGTACGGCGCCCGCCTGGTGGTCCGGGAAGGCCAGGCCGCCGTCTTCATCAACGAGGGGAAGATCGCCGACGTCTTCAAGCCGGGGACCTACACCCTGCAGACCAGGAACCTCCCGATCCTCGCCACCCTCCAAGGGTGGAAGTACGGTTTCGAATCCCCCTTCAAGGCCGAAGTCTACTTCTGCAACACCCGCCAGTTCACCAACCAGAAGTGGGGGACCCCAGGCCCCTGCACCATGCGCGACGCGGAATTCGGCGCCGTGCGGGTCACCGCCTACGGCCTCTACTCCATGAAGATCACCGAGCCGGCCACCTTCATCCGGGAGATCGTCGGCACCGACGGCGAGTTCACCACCGAGCAGATCCACGACAACCTCCGGGGAAAGATCGGGACGGGGGTCAAGGAAGTCATGCCGGAACTGGGGGTAGGGGTGATCGATCTGGAGGGGAAGGTCGTCGCCATGGGAGGGATGCTGAAGGAGCGGATCGCTCCCGCCTTTGCCGGCCTCGGCCTGGAACTGACCGAGGTGCAGGTGCAGGACGTGGGTCTCCCGCCGGAAGTGGAACAGGCCATCGACAAGGGGGGCGCCATACGCGCCATCGGCAACATGCAGGCGTATACCCAGTACGAGACCGCCAACTCCATCAAGGACGCAGCGAAAAATCCGGGAGGGATTGCGGCGGCGGGGGTGGGGGTTGGCATGGGGTTCGGCATCGGCGGCCAGATGGCCAACGCCATGGGAGGGATGTTCACGGGAGCGGCCCAACCCCCGGCAGCGCCCGACGCTCCACCCCAGGCCGGCACGGCCACCCCTCCCCCCCTCCCTCCGCAGGTGCAGGTCTTCGTCGCCCTCGACGGCAAGCAGGCCGGCCCCTTTGACCTCCCGGCCCTCCAACAGCTGGCCCGGGAAGGGAAGCTCACCCGCGACACCCTGGTCTGGAAGCAGGGGATGGCGGCCTGGGCCGCCGCTTCGACCGTGGCGGAGCTGGAACCGGTCGTGGAGAGCGTGCCTCCTCCCCTCCCCCCCGAGCATTGAATATCGCTCTCCATCATCCCCGGCATTCCCCATCCCGCGTCAGCACCTCCAGCCTGCGGAACGACGGCAGTCGCGACCGCGATATTTGTTTGACTAGGAGGAGAAAACGAAGTATTTTAGACCGTTACCCCACCGGAGCGGACGATGCTGAGAGCCTATCTGTTTTTGCTGGTCTTCATCCCCCTGACCTTTGCCATCGCTTTCAGCGCGATCATCTTCACCTTCATCGACGGGAGCGGTGCCATGTACCACCGGCACGCCCGGTTCTGGGCCAGGACGGCCCTCTTCCTGGCGGGGGTCACGGTGGAAGTGCGGGGGGAGGAGAAGGTCCCCCGTGACAAACCGGTCATCTTCATGTGCAACCATCAGGGGAATTTCGATATCCTCGCCCTCTTCCGAGCCATCCCTGTGAAGTTTGCCTGGATCGCCAAGGAAGAGCTGTTCCACATCCCGGTGTTCGGCCACTCCATGGCCCGGGCCGGGTACATCCCCCTCGACCGCAGTGACGGCCGCCGGGCCCTGAAGAGCATGGACTCCGCGGCCGCCAGGATCAGGGAGGGAGCGAACGTGGTGATCTTTCCGGAAGGGACGCGCACCCCGGACGGTGCCCTCCTTCCCTTCAAGCGGGGAGGATTCCTGGTGGCCTGCCGGGCCGGCGTACCGATCGTCCCGGTGACCATCAACGGCAGCATGCAGGTGAATCCGCGAAACCGCCTGGAGCTCTATCCGGGCACCGTCAGAATCAGCTTCGGCGAGCCGATCGCCACTGCCGGCAGCGGCCGGGGTAAGGACGAACTCCTCATGGAGCAGGTGAAAATGGCCATCGAAGAGTGTCTGGAGAAATAACATGGTGATACTGGCGGTGGCGATGATCGTTGCGGGGCTTGCCGCTATTATCTGGGGCTTGCCGGCGGCCCATCGGCTGCAGCGGCCCTACGACATTCTGGCGGCGCTTGCCGTGCTGGCCGGGACTGTCCTGGCCCTGCTCGGAGCGCTTCTGGTGGCTGTCCCGGGGTTTTTCAACGACTAAGAGGCGTTACATGTTTCGGGTTTCGGGTTTCGCGTTAAAGGCCTGCAACTCGAAACGCGCAACGGGAAACGCGAAACGGTTCATATGGATAAAGCAAAAACCATCACCGTCAATGTCGCAGTTGCGACCCTCGTCGCCCTCCTGCTCATCTGGGGGAACACTTGGTCCCGGCAGCGGGATCAGTTCGCCCGCGGGGAAAAGGCCCAAGCGGCGGGAGATCCCATCAGCGCCATCGCCGGCTACGAGTCAGCCCTCCACATGTATACCCCCGGCAGCTCCCTGAACGAGAAGGCAGCGGCCAGGCTCTGGGACATGGGGGAGACCTTCGAGAGGGCCGGTGACCTCAACCGGGCGCTCATCGCCTACCGGTCGGTGCGCAGTTCCTTCTACGCCGTGCGCTGGCTTTACCAGCCGGGGAAAGAGTGGATCGCCCGCTGCGACGCCAAAATCGCCGAACTGGTCCAGATCCAGACGGAGATACGGCGGCAGCAGAAAAAGTAACCCGTGACGATACCGTGCCCGGCCGGAGGAATACGGTTCGCGGCATGCGACAGGTCCCGATGGAACAATCCCGCATCGACACTTTCGGCCTGAAGATCATCCCCCTCGGCGGCCTGGGGGAGATCGGGCTGAACATGGCGCTCTTCGAGTACGGCGACGACATCATCGCCGTCGACTGCGGGCTCATGTTTCCCGAGCCGTACATGCTCGGCATCGACCTGGTCATACCGGACATCTCCTACCTGCTGGAGAGGGCCGACCGGCTTCGGGCGATCTTTCTCACCCATGGCCATGAAGACCACATCGGTGCACTCCCCTACATCCTTCCCCAGCTCCCGGCGATCCCGGTCTACGGTTCCGCCCTCACCCTCGGGTTTGTCAGGGAAAAACTCAAGGAGTACTCCCTCGACAGCACAACCGACCTCCAGGTGGTCAAGCCGCGGCACAAGGTTTCGGCCGGGGAGTTCGAGGTGGAATTCATCCGCGTCGCCCACTCCATCGTCGACGGCTGCGGTCTTGCCATACGGTCTCCGGAAGGGGTCGTGATCCACACCGGCGACTTCAAGCTGGACCAGACGCCGGTGGATGGGGAGCTGACCGACCTCGTCACCTTTGCCCGCTACGGCGAAGAGGGGGTGCTGGCCCTCATGGCCGACTCCACCAATGTGGAGCGGGAAGGATACACCCTCTCCGAACGCCTGGTCGGCGACGCCCTCGCCGAGATTTTTCACACCTGTTCCGGCAGGATCATCGTCGCCGCCTTTTCCAGTAACATCCACCGCGTGCAGCAGGTGGTGGAAGCCGCCGCCCGCTGCGGCCGCAAGGTCCTGCTGAACGGGCGCTCCATGCTGGCCAATGTCCAGATCGCCCGGGAGCTGGGGTATCTGCGCATACCCGACGATATCCTCATCGACCTCCGGGAATTGCCGCGCCTTCCCAAGGAGGAGGTCTGCATGATCACCACCGGCTCCCAGGGGGAGCCGATGTCGGCCCTGACCCGCATCGCCATGGACGACCACAAGCAGATCAGGCTGGAACGGGGGGACACCGTCATCCTCTCCTCCCGTTTCATCCCCGGCAACGAAAAGACCATCTCGGAGCTGATCAACCATCTGTACCGACGCGGCGCCGAGGTCTTCCACGAAAAGGTTTCGGAGGTTCACGTCTCGGGGCACGCCTCCCAGGAGGAGCTGAAGCTGATGATCAACCTGGTCCGTCCCCGTTACTTCCTCCCGGTGCACGGCGAGTACCGGCACCTCGTGAAGCATGCCCAGCTGGCCCAGAAGGTGGGGATCCCCCGGGAGCGCTGCATCCTGGCAGTCAACGGCGATGTCGTCCTCTTCAGCGACGGTGACGGGGCTATCGTCGACGCCGTCGATACGGGACGGGTCTTCGTGGACGGCAAGGGGGTGGGAGACGTGGGGGACGTGGTGCTCAAGGACCGCCACCACCTCTCCCAGGACGGGATGGTGGTGGTGATCATCGGCATCAACCAGGTGAGCGGCGAGATCATCTACGGCCCCGACATCGTCTCCCGGGGATTCGTCTTCGAGGACGAGAGCCAGGAATATCTGGACGAGGCGAAGAAAGTGGTCCTCGACACCCTCGCCCTGAAAAACACCGAAGTCCTCGCCGACTGGAACGAGGTGAAGATGGAGGTACGGCGGGTGCTGCGACGGTTCTTCAACAAGACCATCGAGCGGCGGCCGGTGATCCTGCCGCTCATTCTGGAATTGTAACCAAAAAGAGGCACGAGGCTCTGGGCGCGAGGCGCGGGGAAAACCTTGCAAATCACTTCGCCCAGCGCCTAGCGCCTTGGATATTCCCATGGACGAAAAACTCGAAAAAGCGGAAAAACTGAAGAAAGAGCTGTCGGGGATGGCCGTCGGCGCACTGGGGCTCTACCTGCTGATCGCCCTCCTGTCGTTCAACGACGCCGATCCGTCCCTCAACAGCTATTCCTCCGAGGCCTCCTACCACAACTTCGGCGGGATGTTCGGCGCCCAGATGGCCGACCTCCTCCTGAGCGGTTTCGGGGTCGCTTCCTACCTCATTCCCGGCGCCCTCCTCTACCTGGCCTACCGGCTCCTCCGCTTCAAGGAGCTGCGCTGGCGCTACTACAAGGGGATTGCCTTCGTCGGCCTGCTGGTCTCCCTGGCATCCCTCTTCGCCTTCACGTTGGAAAAAACCGAACTGTTCGGCCAGAAGGTCTCCACCGGCGGGCTATTCGGGATCGGCACCGCACGGTTCCTCAAGGGGTACCTCGGCACGTCCGGAGCGCTCCTCCTCCTCATCCCCCTCCTCGCCGCCTCCATCATGGTCCTTTCCCGCTTCTCCTTCGTCCTCTTCGCCGACTGGTGGCTCGCCACCCTCGGTGAAAAATGGATCCGCTTCCGGGAGCGGCGGGCCCTCAACCGGGAGATACTGGCAGGGAGTGAGAAGGGTACCGCTCAGGGAGCCCCTCTCATCAAGCCGCCACCCGTAGCCGTACCGGAACCGCCACCTCCCCGGGCCCGGCAACGGCAACGGGAAAAGGAGAAGACGAAGCCGGTTCAGGAGACCTTCGACTTCATCAAGGCCGACGGGAACTACCGCACCCCCCCCCTCTCCCTCCTCGACGACCCTCCCGCAGCGGAGAAGCGTCTCGACAAGGAGGGGCTCACCATGAATGCCCGCCTCCTGGAGAAGAAGCTCAAGGACTTCGGCGTGGACGGCGAGGTGGTGGAGATCTGCCCCGGTCCCGTGGTCACCATGTACGAGTTCGCCCCCGGCCCCGGGATCAAGGTGAGCCGCATCGCCTCCCTCTCCGACGACCTCTCCATGGCCCTGCAGGCCCTCTCCATCCGCATCGTCGCCCCCATCCCCGGCAAGGGTGTGGTGGGGATCGAGCTCCCCAACCGCAACCGGGAGATGGTGGCCCTCAAGGAGATTTTCACCAGCGACGAGTTCCACCGGGGCAAGATGAAACTGCCGCTGGCCCTCGGCAAGGACATCAGCGGCCTGCCGCTGGTGACAGACCTGGCCCGCATGCCCCATCTTCTCGTGGCCGGCGCTACCGGCTCGGGCAAGTCGGTCTCCATCAACACCATGATCCTTTCCTTCCTCTTCACCGCCACCCCCAACGACGTGCGGATCATCATGGTCGATCCGAAGATGCTGGAGCTTTCCGTCTACGAGGGGATCCCCCACCTGCTCCTGCCGGTGGTCACCAATCCGAAGAAGGCGTCCCTCGCCCTCAAGTGGGCGGTGGAGGAGATGGGACGGCGCTATCGCCTCATGTCCGACAAGGGGGTGCGGAACATCGACTCCTACAACCGCACCCTGGAAAAGGAGGCAAAGGAGGCGGAAGAGAACCGGGCCCGTGAGACCGTCGTGGTCGACGAGCAGGACGACCTCTCGGCGGACGACGAAGCGGCCATCCAGCTCCTTCTCGACAAGGACGAGGAGCTGGAGCACGGCCACCTCCCCTACATCGTCGTCATCGTCGACGAGCTGGCCGACCTGATGATGGTGGCCGGCCGGGAGATCGAGGAGTCCATCGCCCGGCTGGCGCAGATGGCCCGGGCCGCCGGCATCCACCTGATTCTCGCCACCCAGCGGCCGTCGGTGGACGTCATCACCGGCCTCATCAAGGCGAACTTCCCGGCCCGTATCTCTTTCCAGGTCTCCTCGAAGATCGACTCCCGCACCATCCTCGACTGCAACGGCGCCGAGGCGCTCCTGGGCGCCGGCGACATGCTCTTTCTCCCGCCGGGGACCGCCCGGCTGCAGCGGGCCCACGGCGCGTTCGTCTCCGACGCCGAGGTGCAGCGGGTGGTGGATTTCCTCAAGAAGCAGGGAAAGCCGGTCTACGACAAGTCGATCCTGGAGATGAAGGACGACGGCGGCAAGGGGGGAGACGGCGACGACGATCTGATGGACGAGCGGTACGACGACGCCGTGGCGCTTGTGGCGGAGACCCGACAGGCATCAATTTCCATGATCCAGCGGCGCCTGCGGATCGGCTACAACCGAGCCGCCCGCATCATCGAGAAGATGGAGCAGGAGGGAATCGTGGGGCCTTCCGACGGGACGAGCAAACCGCGGGAAGTGTTTATCAACAAGCTGTAGAGAACGAGAAGCAGGGGGGAACCCATGAGCCAGTGCCGCAACGACAACCTGGTCCACTTCGCCGTGACCGTCCTGAGCAAGGACCGTCCCGGCATCGTCGCCGACATCACCGAGGTCCTCTTCCGCCTCGGCTGCAACATCGAGGACTCCAGTTGCACCATGCTCGGCGGCGACTTCGCCATCATCCTCATCGTCTCCCATCTCCGCCCCTTCACCAAGGCGCGGCTCGTGGACGAATTCAAGACCCTGCACGAGCAGACCGGGCTCACCACCCACGTCCGGAGCCTGTCGGAGGACGAGATCTGCCCCGTCAAGGAAGAAGGGGAGCTCTGCCTGGTGTCGGTCTACGGCTCCGACCAGCCGGGGATCGTCTACCGGGTGACCCGGGCCCTGGCCGACCGCCGTGTGAACATCACCGACCTCAACACGCGCCTCATCGGCACGAAGGAAGAGCCGGTCTACGTGCTGATGCTGGAGGCGATCCTGCCGGCCGGGATGACGGTGGACGACGCCGCGCTGCTGCTGGAAAATCTGAAAAAGGAGCTGAAGGTGGAGATCGGGGTGCGTGCCATTACCCCCGTCGCCCTCTAGGGATATGCCGAGCCAGAAGATACTCCTCTACCCCCACCCCCTCCTGAAAAAGATGTGCCGGCCGGTGGACGCGCTGGACCGGGAGATCGACGCCCTCATCCAGGACCTCCTCGACACCATGCGGGAAGGCCCCGGTTCCGTGGGCGTTGCGGCCCCCCAGATCGGCGTCTCCCTCAGGGTCTGCGTGGTGGACGTCTCCGGAAGCCGCCAGGGGCGGGACAACCACCACGGCCTCCTCGTCATGGTCAACCCGGAGATCACCGCTCGTGAAGGGTCGGGGATCATGCGGGAGGGGTGCATGAGCGTTCCCGACTACACCGGCGACGTGGAACGGGCCACCGCCGTCACCGTCCGCTTCCGGGACCGCGCCGGGAACCCCGCCGAGGTTACGGCAACCGGGTTCGAGGCGGTGGCCATCCAGCATGAAATGGATCACCTGGACGGCGTCCTCTTCCTCGACCGGATCGCCTCCCTGAAGACCGGTCTTTTCCGGCGCAAGAACTACCGGTAAATCCGGGGGATAAGCCTGCTGCCGCCACGTTCACCGCAGAGGATGCAGTGGGGCAGGGAGTGAAATCCACAGCCCAGACCTTTGGGCGACCGACTAGTCGGATGGTGCTCCCGGGGTTTTTTCTCTGCGGACCTCGCGTCCTCCGCGGTACATCCGGTTTTGGAATAGAAAAAGGGGAGCCTTCGCTCCCCTTTGCTTTTCATCTTTTCTTTCCTCGTCACCGTTTCATCAGGTAGCGCATCGCATTGTCCGCGGCCCGGTTGGACTCGGCGACGCAGTCGTTCAAACCGATGCCGCGATAGGAATTGCCGGCCAGGAAGAAACCGGGGTGTTCCTTCAGCTTTTCCTCCAGCCCGGCAAGCCGTTGGCTGTGGCCGACGATGTACTGGGGGATCGCCTTCTCATGGCGGAAGATCCTGACAAACGACGGGGATTCCTTGATCCCCATGATGGTCTTGAGGTCCTCCTGCACCCGGAGGCTCACCTCGTTGTCGGAGAGCTTGATGTACCCGGGGAAGCAGGCCCCCCCCAGCATGCTCCTCAGCAGGACCTTCCCCTGGGGCGCCCGGTTGGCGAAGATGCTGGAATCCCACAAGGTCCCGAGGGTATTCATCTTCTCCTCCTTCGGGATGAGGTAGCCGAACCCCTTCAGATCGTGACCGATCCGCCGCCGCTCGTAGCCGAAACAGACGACGGTCATGGAGGAGTAGGGGATATCGCCGAGGACATGGGAAATGTACGGGTCGAATTCCTTTACCGCGGGTGAGCCGGCATAGGCCGGCGAAGCGAGGATGACCAGGTCCGCCTCGTGCTCGCCGGTGGCGGTGGTGACGCAGAAGGGGGCATTCTTCCCCGTGGCGATCTTCACCACCTCCTGCCCGGTCAGGATGGAGTCGCTGCCGAGCCGGGTGGCGATGGCATCGGTGAGGCTCTGGATACCGTCCCGGAACGAGGTGAGGATGCCGCCGGGGCCGGCGGCGCTGGCCACCGCCTTTCCTGCGGCGATTTCCTTCTTTTTCTCCTTGGCCAGCTTCATCATTGCCTTGATGAGTCCGCCGTACTGCAGCTCCAGCTCGGCAATGCGGGGAAAGCAGGAAACCAGCGACATGGTCTCTGGATTGCCGGCGAAAATGCCGGAAACCATGGGGGCGATGAGCTTCTGCAGGGCCTCTTCCCCCAGCCTCCGCCGGGCAAAGGCCGCCAGGGTCTCGTCCACGTCCATCGGCGCCTTGGAGGAGAACGGCTCCATGGCGAGGCGAAATTTCCCCTTCCACGAGATGAGCTTGCTTTTCAGGAAGGACGAGGCATTTTCCGGCAGCTGGTGGAGCATGCCGCCGGAGTATATGAAGCGCTTGCGGGCGTTGTCGTTGCTGCGCAGCAGCAGCCGGTCCGCACCAAGCCGCTTGCAGAGCTCCAGGGTGTGGGGTTTGTTGTCGAGAAAGCCGTTCGGCCCCCACTCGCAGAGAAATCCCTCATCCTTGATGCTCCAGATCTTGCCGCCGACCCGCTCCTCCTTTTCCAGGAGGAGCACCTCCAGGTCGAGCCCTTTGGCCCGGGCTTTCTCCCGTAACAGGTAGGCGGCCGTCAGACCGGAAATGCCGCCGCCGACAACGATTGCCTTGCTCATGTCGTTCTCCCTTGGTCATTATTCATCAACAATTAGAACGTCGAACTCCATTTGTCAAGCCATAAAAACTCCCGGCACGTTGACAGGGAAGCGATCAGGGATTACATTCAAAGCACGGACACATTCCAGCAAAGGACGGCGTCATGGACCACAGGGATTACTACGAGGTGCTCGGCCTGAAAAAGGGTGCGAGCGCGACGGAGATCAAGAAGGCCTACCGGAAACTGGCGGTCAAGTACCACCCCGACAAGAACCCCGGCATCAAGGAGGCCGAGGAGCGCTTCAAGGAGATCAACGAGGCCTATGCGGTCCTTTCCGATCCGGAGAAGAAGGCCCAGTACGACCAGTTCGGTTCCAGCGGCTTCCATCAGCGGTATTCCCAGGAGGACATCTTCCGCGGCTTCAACGTGGACGACCTGTTCAAGAACGCCGGATTCGGCACCGACGATATCTTCTCCCGCATTTTCGGCGGCGGTTTTCAGCGACAGCGGGGGTTCGGCAACGTCCGCGAAGGAAGGCGCAAGGGGGAGGACTTCTCCCTGGAGATGGATGTCACCTTCCGGGAGGCCTTCGCCGGCGGAGAAAAGCGGGTTGCCTTCATGCGGGGAGACCGGCGGGAAGAACTGGCGGTCAAGATCCCCGGCGGGGTCGAGACCGGTGCCCGGCTTCGCGTCCACGGCAAGGGGGGCGAGGGGATCGGCGGCGCCCCCCCGGGCGACCTCTACCTCGTGGTCAAGGTGGGGAGCGATCCGCTCTTTGTCCGGGAAGGGGACGACATCGTCGTGGAGCGGCAGGTCCGGCTGACCGAGGCGGCCCTCGGCGCCTCCCTGGATGTTCCGACCATGGAGGGAAGCAAGCGGATCAAGGTGCCGGCGGGAATCCAGCCGGGAACGAAAATCCGTCTCAAGGGATTCGGGTTTCCCCACATGGGTAGTACCGGGCGCGGGGATTTGTTCGTGCGGATCGGGGTTACGGTGCCGGAGCGGCTGACGGCCACCCAGAGGGAACTGCTGGAGGAACTGGCGAAGCAGGGAGTGTAACGGCCGGGAACGGGGATAGGGGGCCGGGGAAAGCGGGGTCGGCTCGCGTCTGGAGCGAAGTGCCGGTCCCGGGTCCCGGATTACTGCTTGATCTCGATGGCCGCCTCTTTGCGCAAGGTGGCCAGCCACTGGGTGAACCTCTCGTCGGATTTCTTCTGGTAGAGGAGGTTCTCGATCTCGCCTTTCACGTCGGCAAACGGCTTCGGTTTCCCGAAGGAGCGTTCTTCCAGCTTGATGATATGGATACCGGCGGGAGTGGCGATGAGATCGCTGATCTCGCCGGGTTTCATGGCGAGAATGACCTTCTCGCTCTCCTGCTGCATTTCGCCCTTCCTGAAGACGCCGAGATCGCCGCCATCCTTGGCGGTGCCGGGATCATCGGAATATTTTCTCGCCAGCGCCGCAAAATCCTTGCCGCTTCTCGCCTCCTGCAGGACGGAACGGGCGGTTGCCGTGATTTTCCTGATCTCCTCCTCAGAGGCGTTCCGGTCGATCCTGAAGAAGATCTGCCGGGCGCGGAACAGCTCCTCCCCGCCGAACTTGGCCGGATTCTCGTCGTAGTACGCTTTTACTTCCTGCTCCCCCACCTGAACCTTGTCCCTGACTTCCTGGCTCATGAGGCGCAGGCGTTCGAGCTGTTCCCGTATCTGCGTCCTGTACTGGTCGTAGGTCATCCCCTGGCCGGTGATGGCGGCAACGAGGGCCTCCTGGGTGAGGCCGTTCTGCTTCTTGACATCCTCGATGGCCTGCTTCACCTCGTCATCGGAGATCTTGATGTCCAGTTCCTTGATCTTCTGGGCGATGAGCATCCTGTCGATGAGCCGGTTCAGGGCCGTTGAGGGAAGCCGGGTTTTTTCCTCGAGGGAGAGGGAGCCTTTCTTCTCCGCTTCACGGGCCAGGAGATCGGTCTCCATGGCCACTTCGTGGGACGTGATGATGTCGTCGTTGACGGTGGCGGCGATACGATCGACGGTCTCGGCGGCGGCCCCCCGGGGGAGGACCGCCGTCAGTGCGAGGATGAGGATGAGGAGGATTCGTGCCATGGCTCTCTGGGACTCTTACTGCTTGGCCGCCGGTGACGGGGCTGCAGCCGCGCCCTTGTCGGCAGGGGCGGAGCCGAGTGACTTCAGGGCTTCTTCGTTGATGGTGAACTTGTTGTTCTTCTTCAGGTCATCACGCAGCTTCTTGAAGACCTCCTGCTGTTTTGCCGGGAGGAGCTCGTCGCGGATCTGGTCCTTCACCTCGGCAAAGGTGCGGGTACCGGCGGGTCGCTTCCCGGTCACCTTGACGATGTGATACCCGAACTGGGTCTTGACGATGCCGGAGATCTCCCCTTCCTTGAGGCCGAACGCCACCTTCTCGAAGTCGGGGAGCATGGTCCCCTTGCCGAACCAGCCCAGGTCCCCTCCCTTGGCGCCGGCAGCCGCATCAGTGGAATACTTCCGCGCCAGCTCCTCGAAGCTGGCACCGCCCTTCAGCTTGGCGAGGATATCTTTTGCCTCCGCGTCGGTCTTCACCAGAATGTGGCTAGCCCGCACCTGGTCACCGCTCTTGAATTTATCCTTGTTCTCATCGTAGTATTTCTGCAGGTCGGCATCGGTAATGGTCGCCTGTTCCTCCACCTTCTTCTTCAGGTAGGCCTGGACGATGACCTGTTTTTTCAATTCCTCCATCTTGTCGACGACTGCCTGGCTCTTGTCGATCCCTGCCTTCTGCGCCTCCTGCAGGAGGAGCTGGCGGATGACCATGGTTTCGATCAGCTGCTTCTTCCCCTCGGGAGTGTCGGCCATCGGCTTGAGCATCGGCGGGAGATTCTCCAGCTCCTTTTTGAAATCGGCGGTGGTGATGACCGCGCCGTTCACCTCGACAAGGGTCTGCCCGGACGGCTTCTCTTCCTTCTTCGCCTCACCGGCGGTCTTGGCCTTGCAGGCCACCAGTCCGGCAAGGGAGAGTGTGACGACGACAACGGCGACAACGTTTCGGTATGACATGGACACGGAGACTCCTTTATGCGGCTGAAATTTACGCAATACTCTGCAACGTAGCATAATCAGCCGAATCGTATCAAGACATTTCTGGCCTCGGCCAGGATGGCGTCGAAGGAGGTGTCGGCCAGCTCGACGGTGAGGCGGTAGTCGGGGGTGAACTGGTACTTGGCCGGCCGTTCCCGCAGCAGCGCGATGATGGCATCGGGGGAGGCGGGAGTCCGCTGGTGGAAGGAAAGGATGAGGCGCTTCCCGTCGAATTCCGCCTCCTTGATGAGGAGGGTCTTGAACCGGAGGCGGAGCCGCATCACCGCCAGCAGATACGTGGCGGCAAGGGGGAGACGTCCGAAGCGGTCGATGAGTTCGTCCTCCACCTCGTCGATCTCGCCGTCGCTCGCCGCCTGGGTCAGCTTCTTGTAGATGATGAGCCGCTGGTTCGGCTCCCGCACGTACTCCTCCGGAACGAAGGCGGGGATGCGCAGCTTGATTTCCGGCTCCACCCGCACCGCCGCCTCTTCCCCCTTGAGCTCGCGGATCGCCTCCTCCAGAAGTTCGGTGTAGAGATCGAAACCGACCGCGGCGATGTTCCCCGACTGCCGTGCCCCCAAAAGGTCCCCGGCACCGCGGATCTCCAGGTCGTGGGTGGCAATGCGGAACCCCGCCCCCAGTTCCGTCAGCTCCTGGAGGATCTTCAGCCTCTCCCGGGCCTCGGAGGAAATGGCCCCTTCGCCGGGGATGAGGAAATAGGCGTAGGCCCGCTGCTTGGCCCGCCCCACTCTCCCCCGCAGCTGGTAGAGCTGGGCCAGGCCGAAGGAGTCGGCCCGGTTGACGATGAGGGTATTGGCGTTGGGGATGTCGAGTCCCGACTCGATGATGGTGGTGCAGAGGAGGAGGTTCGTCTCATTGTGCATGAAGCCGAGCATCACCCGCTCCAGCTCCTTTTCCTCCATCTGGCCGTGGCCGACCGCGATGCGCGCCTCCGGGACGATCCGGCCCAGGTGCTCGGCCATGGCGCCGATCGACTGCACCCGGTTGTGGACGAAAAAGACCTGCCCCCCCCGACGCAGCTCCCGGAGCACCGCCTCGCGGATCAGCTCGTCGCTGAAGCGGGCCACGAACGTCTTGATGGCGAGCCGGTCAACGGGCGGGGTGTCGATGATGGAGAGGTCGCGGATCCCCATGAGGGACATGTAGAGGGTGCGGGGAATGGGAGTGGCGGTGAGGGTCATGATGTCCACGACAGCCCGGTACTTTTTGAGCCGCTCCTTGTGGGTCACGCCGAACCGCTGCTCCTCGTCGACGATGAGGAGGCCCAGGTCCCGGAAGAGGACGTCCTTCTGCAGGAGGCGATGAGTGCCGATAACGATGTCCACGTCCCCCTTCTTCACCCCGGCGAGGATCTCCTTCTGCTCTTTGGGGGAACGGAAGCGGGACAGCATCTCCACGGTGACCGGATAGGCCTTGAACCGCTCCCGGAAGGTCTCCAGGTGCTGCTGGGCGAGGACTGTCGTGGGGACGAGGACCGCCACCTGCTTGCCGTCCATGACCGCCTTGAAGGCGCCGCGGAGCGCCACTTCCGTCTTGCCGTACCCCACGTCGCCGCAGACGAGGCGGTCCATCGGCCGCGGACTCTCCATGTCGCGGAGCACGTCCTCGATCGCCGCCAGCTGGTCCGGCGTCTCCTCGAAGGCGAAGGATGCCTCGAACTCCCGGTAGAGCTCGTCGGGCGGGGAAAAGGGGTTTCCCTCCTGGACGTGGCGGGCGGCGTAGATCTTCAGAAGTTCCGCCGCCATCTCCTTTACCGCCTCCCGGGCCTTGGCCTTCGCCTTTTCCCAGGCGGCACCCCCCAGCTTGTCCACATGGGGATCGATACCTTCCGCGCCGACGTACCGCTGCACCAGGTTGATCCGGTCCACCGGGAGGTAGAGCTTGTCCCCGCCGGCATACTCCAGGAGGAGGAAGTCTCCCTCGGCAGCCCCCAGGTCGAGGTGCTGGAGCCCCCGGTAGACGGCGACCCCGAAATCGAGATGCACCATGTAATCGCCGGGCTTCAGCTCCGCCAGGGAGGTAAGGAGCTGCTTTTTCCGGGCTTCCGAGATGCCGCGGCGCCTGACCCGCTGGCCGAAGATCTCCTCTTCGGCGACGACCGCCACCCCCTCTTCCGGAAGGCGGAAGCCGCGGGAAATCTCGCCGGTGAGGATCTCCACCCGCTCGGCCCGGCTGCGCCGCTCGACGGGGAAGGAACGCTCCGACAGGGCGATGGAGACCTGATAGGTGGCGAGAAGCTCGAAAAGCCGCTGGGCCTGCCCCTGCTGGTGACAGACGGCGATCACCCGGCTCCGCTCGGTGAGCCAGCCGACGAAGCGCTCCACGATGGGCTTCAGGACCCCCTCGCTGTCCGGAGAGAGCTCGATGCGGAGATCGCGGTTGTCCTCCCCCCGGAACCGGAAGACAGCGCCCTCTTTTTCGCCGTCCAGCTCCAGGGCGGGGATGAGGAGCTGCCGTCCCCGGCGACACAACTCTGTCCCCTCGTCGGGCGCCAGGAAGAGGTCGCCGGCGGCGCAGGTGATGAGGTCCTTTTCCAGAGCCCGCTCTTCCCCCTGCCGGAGTTCCTCAGCGAACTGCTCCGCGGCGGACGTGACGGCAACCGGGTCGAGCACCACCCGGACGGCCTCGGCGCCGGCGTAGGCGAAGATGTTTTCCAGGCCGGGGTGGAACAGGGGCTGGAGGTATTCGATCCCCCCGGGATAGACGGCGTTCTGCAGCTGTTCCAGGAGTTCCCGCCTGCGGTTGGCGGTTATTTCCAGGTGGTCGCACCTCTCCTTCAGGCGGGGAGCGAACTCCTGGAGGACTTCCGCCGTGATGACGACCTCCCGGGAGGGGAGGAGGACCAGCTCGGGGAGCGGCCGCAGGGAGCGTTGCGTGCCCGGGTCGAAGGTGCGGATCGTATCGACGAAGTCGCCGAAGAAGTCGATCCTCACCGGCGCCGGGAGGTCGGGGGGGAAGATGTCGAGGATGCCGCCGCGCACGGCAAAGGTCCCCCGGTCCTCGACGAGGGGGACGGCCGAGTAGCCGAGCCGTACCAGCTTGGCCAGGAGAAGCTCCCGATCCACTTCCTCACCGGCCACCAGGTACTGGGAGACGGCTCCGAGGGTCTCCTTCGGCAGAACCCGCTGGAGGGACGCCGCCAGCGTCGTGACGACCGCCTTTCCCTTGCCGTCCATGAGCCGGAAGAGGGTGTTGAGCCGCTGGCCGGTGATGTCGGAATGGGGGGAGACGGTGTCGAAGAGGGTCGTGTCCCACGGGGGGAAGTAGAGGATCGCTTCGTCCTCACCGGCAAAGAAGCGGAGTTCCCGGCAGAACTCCTCGGCGCTTTCGGCATCGGGAGCGATCACCAGGAACGGTGCCGTTGCCGTCTCCAGGAGGCGGGAGACGAGATAGGCGGGGGCGGAGCCCTTCAGCCCCGCGAGGGTGACGCGGGCGCTGGGGGATGTGAGGGCGGCGGCGATCTCCCTGATATGCGTGGCGTGTTCGGTAGTCATGGGTCCGGAATGTCGTGATGGGATGAAAAAAAGAATAGCAAAAATTCGCGCCGTTATCCAGTGGCATGCATCGGAATCGCCGTCCGGGGCGCTGTTACGTCGCAACAACCACCGGCCTTGCGGGGACGGCCGAGGGTGGACGCGGGTTCCGGGGCGGAAATGTGCTTCTGAAAGGGATCGGCCTCCTCACCGGCAGCCCGGTTAGTAGAATCGCTCCGGGCCATTGCCATATCTCATCGTCTCTTTCTTTTTTGGGCCAAAGCAATCCCCAGATTATTTCGCGCGGCAGAGTTATTGGGATTTATGGCCAGAGCCTCCCCATATTCCCTCACAGCTCCATCCAGGTCTCCCTTGTTTATGAGTGCAGCTCCCAGATTGTTGTGCATCTCCGAGTTTTTGGGATTAATGGCCAGGGCCTCCCCGTACTCCCTGATCGCTCCATCCAGGTCCCTCCTGTTGAAAAGGGCATTTCCCAGATTGTAATGGGCCTCAGAGTTGCCGGGATTCGTTGTGATGGCTTCCCGATATTCCTTGATCGCCGTATCCAGGTCCCCTTTCTTGGCAAGCGTTTTCCCCAGATTGTTATGGGCCGCCGAGTTAGTGGGGTTTATGGCCAGGGCTTCCTGATATTCCCTGATCGCCTCATCCAGGTCCCCCCTGTTGAAAAGAGAAATCCCCAGATTGTAATGCGCCTCGGAGTTAGTGGGGTTTATCGCAGAGGCTTTCTGAAACTCCTTGTTCGCGGCGTCCGGATTTCCCTTGCTGAGCAGGGCATTTCCCAGATTGTTATGCGTCTCCGATTTCGTGGGATGTATCCTGATGGCCTCCTGATATTCCCTGATCGCCGCATCCAGATCCCCTTTGCCGGCAAGAGCATTGCCCAGATTGTTATGCACTTCCGAGTCGGCAGGACGTACCGCGAGTGCCGCTTCATATTCCCTGATAGCCGCATCCAGCTCCCCTTTGTTGTAGAGGGCGACGCCCAGATTGTTATGCGCGATATAGTTGCCGGATGTAACATGGAGCGCATGGCGGAAGAGGGAAACATTGTCCTGCCAGTAACCGAGCTGGTGCCATGTGGCCGCGGCCGCTGCTAGTATCACGGCACCGGCGAGCGACGCAAGAACGCCCTGCCGGTATCTCAGGTTTGCAGCAAGGTCGGGAACTCCCCACGCAGCCATGACGAAAAGGCCCGTGAGAGGAATATACGTGTACCGGTCCGCCATGGACTGAACACCCACCTGGACAAGGCCGATGACCGGCACAAGGGTGACAAGGAACCAGAACCAGCCGAACGCCAGGTAGGGATAACGCCGCCCGGCCCGAATGGTCGCGGCTGACACGAGAAGCACGACGAGCAGAGAACAGATGACCTGCCAGAGCGGAAACGAAGGGGGCATGGGATACATGAATGCGAGGTCGTGGGGCCAGAGTGTTTTGACGAGGTACTTTGCGTACGCTACGACGGCATTTTCGATGCGCAGCCCCATGGGTATCTCATCAAACGTGCTCATCGCCCCTCCCGTATGCTGCGCATAGATGGTCACGGCACCGGAAAGGAGTGCGCAGGCGAAGAAGGGGATTTTTTCTCGCACATGGGGACGCATCGCAGAGACGAGGCCGGGAAATCCACGTCTTCCTGGTGCCTGCCCCTTGCAGCTGTCGCGGCACAGTGGCCAGAAATCCATCAACAGCATGACGACGGGGAGGGTTACGAGCATTGGTTTGGACATGAGGCCAAGAAGGAACGAGAAGAGAGCAAGAAGGTAGAGCGCCGGCTTCGGCCTCGTCACGTACTCGGCATAGAAGAGGAGTGTGAGGAACCAGAAAAAGGCGCTGAGGACATCCTTTCGCTCCGCCACCCAGGCAACCGACTCCACATGCAAGGGATGAAGCGCGAACAAAGCTGCCACGAACAAGCTTTGCCATCGTGCGCCGGTAAGGCGGACAAAGAGGAGGAAGAGAAGCACTGCTGAGAAGGCGTGAAGAAAGACGTTCGTGAGATGATGGCCGCGAGGGTTCATGCCGTACAGCTGGGCGTCCGCCATGTGCGACAGCCACGTGACCGGATGCCAGTTTGACGAACGGACCGACGTAAAGGCCCAGGCAACATTTGCGCCGGTGATGCCTGATGTCACATGGGGATTGGCGGTAACGTAGTCATTATCGTCGAAATTCAGGAACTCGTGATTTCCCGCCTGCATATAGACACTCAGAGTAATGGAAAAGAGTGCCAAGGCAAGCAGGACCGTGGAGCGCACCTTCCGGAAAAGCTCACTGCTGTCCGAGGATTGACCGGCTTCACCTTGTATTGTCAAAGAATTCCTGCTCTTCTTCATTCCTGTTCTCCCGAAAACTGGCGCATGGAAGATTCATGGGGGCATGTCAACCCGTTCGGTATTTCACGGCCACCATCCTGCATCACCGCCATCAGACGTGTGATAATCGGGATGGGCATGAGGGCCCGGCCTCCGGCATGCCATGACGAAGTGAGGAAAACCGGGAAAGGAGGGGGTGGCCGTGCGCCAGGAAATGCCAGCCGAAACGGATATGTGCCGGAATTATCTCCGCTTCTGGCGCCGTTCCTCGAAGATCATGTCGAGGGCGAGAAAGGCCACGCCGACACAGATGGCGGAATCGGCCACGTTGAAGGCGGGCCAGTGATGATCGTACCAGTGGGCATCGAGGAAGTCGATCACCTCGCCGAGGCGGACCCGGTCGATGAGATTCCCCACCGCCCCGGCGAAGATGAGGGAGAGGGCGACGGCGGTAAATTTCTGGTCCGTGCGGAGGCGGAGAAAGACCAGCACGATAACCGCCACGGCGACCAGGGAGATGAGGATGAAAAAGGGGAGACGGTAGCTGAAGGTGGAGAGGAAGCTGAAGGCGGCTCCCTTGTTCCGCATGTAGGTGATGTTGAAGAAGTTCTCCACCACCGTGATCGTCGTATGGAGCTCCATGGTCCGGTCGATGTAGACTTTGGTGATCTGGTCAAAGGCCAGGATGACCGCCGTGACGATGAGGAGAATGAGGTATTTCAGTTTCATGACTGCCTTCTAAAGCCGCGACCGCAGAGAACGCGGAGGAGCGCAGAGAAAAAGCGAACACCCGCCGTCCTTACTCAGTGACTCTGCGAAACTCTGCGTCCTCTGCGGATACTGGCTTTTCGTTTTTGTTCTCACTTTACCGCCGCGAGGCACTTGGGACAGATGGCCGGATGCTCCGCATCCTTGCCGATCTCCTCGTCGTAGCACCAGCAGCGTTCGCACTTCTCCCCCGGGGCGGCGCTGACCCGGATCCGGAGCCCTTCCACCCCTTCAGCGGCGTAGAACTCCCCGGACAGTTCCTCCACCAGTTCCACCTTGGAGACTATGAAGACGCTCTTCAGCTCTCCGGCATACTCCCGCAGGAACCCAAGGAGCTCAGCCGGCGCGGCGATGGCGACCGCCGCGTCGAGGGAATGGCCGATGACCTTGGCCACCCGGGCGATCTCCAGAGCCTTGGAGACCTCTCCCCGCACCCGCATGATCCGCTCCCAGCGCGCCACGAGTGCATCGTCTTTCCACTCCGGATGGAGCCCCGGGAAGGAGGCCACGTGGATGCTCGCCTCCCGATTTCCCGGCAGGTAGCGCCACACCTCGTCGGCGGTGAAGGAGAGTACCGGGGCGATGAGCCGGACGAGGGTGTCGAGGATGCGGTACATGACCGTCTGGGCGCTGCGCCGCTCCACCGATTCCTTCCGGCTCGTGTAGACCCGGTCCTTGAGGATGTCGAGGTAGAAGGCGCTCATCTCCACGGTGCAGAAGCCGTTCACGGCGTGGTACAGGACGTGGAACTCATACTCCTCGTAGGAGGCGAGGACCTTCTCCGTGAGGACCTCCAGCTGGTGGAGGGCCCAGCGGTCCAGTTCCGGCATGGCCGCGAACTCCACGCAGTCGGTCGCTGGGTCGAAGTCGTGGATGTTGCCGAGGATGTACCGGCAGGTGTTGCGGATGCGGCGGTACGATTCTGCCAGGCGGTTGAGGATCTCCTGGGAGATGCGGATGTCGTCCCGGTAGTCCTGGGCCGCCACCCAGAGGCGGAGGATCTCGGCGCCGAACTTCTTGATCACCTCTTCCGGCGCCACCACGTTCCCCACCGACTTGCTCATCTTCCGGCCGGAGCCGTCCACCACGAAGCCGTGGGTGAGGACAATGCGGTAGGGGGCGCGGCCCCGCGTGCCAACGCTCTCCAGGAGCGACGAGTGGAACCAGCCGCGGTGCTGGTCGCTCCCCTCCAGGTACATGTCGGCAGGGGAGGAGAGCTTCGGGTTCGGCTCCAGCACGGCGGCGTGGGAGACGCCGGAATCGAACCAGACGTCGAGGATGTCCATCTCCTTGGTGAAGCCGGCGCCGCCGCATTGCGGGCAGACCGTCCCCGCCGGGAGGAGCCTGTCGGCCTCCCAGTCGAACCAGACGTCGGCGCTGTGCTCCTTGAAGAGCCCCGCCACGTGGTCCATGAGGGCGCCGTCGGCCAGGTACTCGCCGCAGGAGGTGCAGGAAAAGGCGGTGATCGGCACACCCCAGGAGCGCTGGCGGGAGATGCACCAGTCGGGGCGGTTCTCGATCATCCCGTAGATGCGCTCCTTCCCCCAGCGGGGGACCCATTCCACGCTGTTGATCGCCTCCAGGGCTTTGCCCCGCAGGTCGTTGGCCGCCATGGAGATGAACCACTGCTCGGTGGCGCGGAAGATGATCGGCTTCTTGCAGCGCCAGCAGTGGGGGTAGGAATGGCTCACCGTACCCTCGCCGACGAGGAGCCCCTTCTCCTTTAGCTTGTCGATGACGTGGGGGTTGGCGGCGAAGACGTACTCACCCCCGAAGAATTCCAGGTTGCCGATGAACTTGCCGTGGTTGTCCACGGGGTTGTAGATGTCGAGGCCGAATTTCAGTCCCATCTCGTAGTCGTCCTGGCCGTGGCCCGGGGCGGTGTGGACGCAGCCGGTCCCCGCCTCCAGGGTCACGTGTTCCCCCAGGAGGATGACGGAGTCACGGTCGTAGAAGGGATGGCGGGCTTTCTTCCCTTCCAGCACCGTCGCCGGGAACGTGGCGAGGACGCGGCCTTCCAGCTTGTTCGCCGCGAGGAAATTCTCCTTCAACCCGTCGGCGACGATGAGGACGTCGCCCGCCACGTCCAGGGCGACGTACGCGAAGTCGGGATGGAGGGAAATCGCCAGGTTGGCGGGTATCGTCCAGGGGGTGGTGGTCCAGATGACCACGAACACCGGCTTGCCCGCCACCTCCGGGACTGCGGCGGAGATGTCGTCCCGCAGGGGGAACTTGACGTAGATGGAGGGGGAGGTCTTGTCGGCGTACTCCACCTCGGCCTCCGCTAGGGCGGTGACGCAGGAGGAGCACCAGTGGACCGGCTTCTTCCCCCGGTAGAGGCCGCCGTTGTGGGCGAACTTGGCCAGCTCGGCGGCGGTGAGCCCCTCGTACTCGTAGTTCATGGTAAGGTAGGGGTTTTCCCAGTCGCCGAGGACTCCCAGACGCCTGAACTCGTCCCGTTGAACGACGATGAACTTCTCCGCGTACGTGCGGCACTCCCGGCGCATCTCCAGCTTGGAGATTTCATGCTTTTTCGAACCCAGGTTCTTCTCCACCTGCAGCTCGATGGGAAGACCGTGGCAGTCCCAGCCGGGGACGTAGGGGGCGTTGAACCCGGACATCCGTTTCCCCTTGAGGATGATGTCCTTGAGGATCTTGTTGAGGGCATGGCCGATATGGATGTGGCCGTTGGCATAGGGGGGGCCGTCGTGGAGGATGTAGTCCGGCTTCCCCGCCCCCGCCTCCTCGATCCTGGCGTACAGCCCCATTTCGTTCCAGCCGGCGAGGATCTCCGCCTCCTTCTGGGGGAGATTGGCCTTCATGGGGAATGAGGTCGACGGGAGGTTGAGGGTATCTTTGTAATCCATGGCTGTTCTTCTCCATCGGGAAATAGAAGCGTACAGAAACATGGTAACTTACTAGGAACATAGTGAAAAGTCAAGGAGAAAGGGGGATTTGTGTTGTACATCGGCGGCTGAAATGGTATAAATCCGGACGGCACGAGAAAGGGTCTTCCGATGAAGCACGGCGAGGCGGGCTCCTACTGGGGCGGCATCATAAAATCGATGGGGCTAGTCTTCGGCGACATCGGCACGAGCCCCATCTATACCCTGACGGTGATCTTCGCCCTCACCAAGCCGACCGAGGCGAACGTCTACGGCATCCTCTCCCTCGTGGTCTGGACCCTCATCATCCTCGTGACGGTGGAGTACGCCTGGCTCGCCATGGGACTCGGCCGCAAGGGGGAAGGGGGAACCATCGTCCTCAAGGAGATCCTCATCCGGCTCCTCAAGCCGGGGCGGCAGATCGCCTTCGTCGGCATGCTCTCCTTTTTCGGGGTCTCGCTTCTCCTCGGCGACGGCGTCATCACGCCGGCCATCAGTATCCTCTCGGCCGTGGAAGGGATGGTCCTCATCCCCGGACTGGAGGGAGTCGGCCAGGGGGTGCTGATCCTGATCGCCGCCCTCATCGCCATCGGCCTCTTCGTCTTCCAGTTCAAGGGAACCGACAAGGTGGCCGGCGCCTTCGGCCCCCTCATGGTTCTCTGGTTCGCCTCCCTCACCCTGTCGGGGCTCATCGCCATAGCCTCCCGCCCCAACATCGTCACTGCCGTGAGCCCCCACCACGCCGTGCAGTTCTTCCGGGACAACGGCATCTCGGCCTTCTTCGTCCTCTCCGAGGTGATTCTCTGCGCCACCGGCGGCGAGGCCCTCTATGCCGACATGGGGCACCTGGGGCGCAGGCCGATCATCAGGGCGTGGTACTTCGTCTTCGTCGCCCTCGTCATCAACTACCTGGGCCAGGGGGCATTCGCCCTCCAGCATCCGGGAGCCAAGAACATCCTGTTTGAGATGGTGCAGGGAGAATCGAACGTCCTCTACATTCCCTTCCTGATCCTCACCATCATCGCCACGGTCATCGCCTCCCAGGCCCTCATCAGCGGGGTCTTCTCCATCGTCTACCAGGGAATCACCACCCGCATCATGCCCCTCATGAAGGTTGACTACACCTCCAGCCACCTCAAGTCCCAGATCTACATCGGCTCGGTCAACTGGTTCCTCATGCTCCTCGTGATCTTCATCATGCTCATCTTCCGCAAGTCGGAAAACCTGGCGGCGGCCTACGGCCTGGCGGTCACCGGCACCATGACCATCACCGGCATCATGATGACCATGATCTTTGCCCATACCACCAAGAAGTGGAAGGTCCCCATCGCCATCTTCGTCACCTGCGTCGATTTCGTCTTCCTCATTTCCAACCTCAACAAGCTCCCCCATGGCGGCTACTGGTCCCTCATCCTCGCCGCCGTCCCACTGATGACCATCATCATCTGGACCAGGGGGCAGCGCGCCCTCTACCGCGCCTTGAGGCCCCTCGACCTGAAAACCTTCATGATGAGTTACGAGCAGATCTACGGCAAGGGGAAAAACATCCCGGGGACGGGGCTCTTTTTCACCCGGGAATGGAACGTGGTCCCCCCCTACGTGATCCACTGCATCATCCGCAGCAACATCATCTACGAGCGCAACGTCTTCATCTCCATCATCCGCACCGACGAACCCTTCGGTCTCAAGAGCCACCTGCGGACCGGCCTCGGCCCGGGGCTGGACGCCTTCGAGATCCGGGCGGGGTACATGGAGATGATGGATATCGAGAAGCATCTGAAAAGGCACGGCATCGAGGAGAAGGTCATCTTCTACGGCATCGAGGACATCTCCACCACCAACCCGCTCTGGAAGGTATTCTCCGCCATCAAGATGCTCACCCCCAACTTCGTCCAGTTCAACAAGCTCCCGGCGTCGAAGCTCCAGGGGGTGGTTACCCGGGTGGAGATGTAGCGAGCAAAAGGAGATCGTCATGGGAAATCGTCCCTTCTTCCCGTCGTCCGTCTGTATCGTCCTCCTCCTGTTGGTTATGGTGGCGGTCCCGCCGCGCTGCTGGCCGTCATCATCCGAGGTGCGGCTGTCCAAGGGCCAGACCGTGTATGTGCCGGCCTACTCCAACGTCTTCAGCGGACCGAAGAACCGTCCCTTCCGGCTGGCGGCCACCCTGAGCATCAGGAACCCGGACCTCGCCGCCGCTTTCCGGGTAACCGCCATCGACTACTACGACACTAGCGGCAAGCTGGTCAGGCGCCACCTGGGAAAGCCGCTCGTCGTGGCCCCGCTGGCCTCGACCTACGTCCATGTCCCGGAAAGCGACGCAAGCGGCGGATTCGGTGCCAGCTTCATCGTCAGGTGGGATGCGGAAAAGGTCATCAACGCCCCGGTCATCGAATGCGTCATGATCGGCGCCACATCCGGCCAGGGAATCTCCTTCATCAGCCCCGGCCGGGAAATCCGGGAATGAGAACCGCCTGCGCCTTCTTCTACCCGTATCGGCACCTCGTGACCCGCGGTTGGTTGCCTGCCAGATCGTGTCGAATCCCACGAGTGCGCAATCATATCCTTCGAAGACTTCATACCGTGCTGTACGGAGGGCTGCGTCGTCTTTCCCTGCAGGACGCGTAATTCATTTTCCCGGCCAGGACTGCGGTGATGGCCGTATCCTGCTATACTTAAGAGTCAGTGAATCACGGAGGAAAACTGGCTCAGCATGCATGAACTGCACCTGATACTGACCGTAACGGGGGGTCTTACTACGGCCCTGCTCCTCGGGTACGCAACCCGGCGGCTGGGACTCTCCCCGATCGTCGGCTACCTTCTGGCCGGAATCGCCGTCGGTCCCCATACCCCCGGCTTCATTGCCGATCTGAAGACGGCCGAGCAGTTAGCCGAGATCGGCATCATCCTCCTGATGTTCGGCGTCGGCCTCCAGTTTCATTTCA
>Ga0335085_10002021_pt1 | contig 39562 bp, 34 predicted proteins | sample Lox_Sample_45_FD_206712 | JGI IMG/M metagenome (GOLD analysis project Ga0335085, IMG submission 206712) | Soil microbial communities from Loxahatchee National Wildlife Refuge, Florida, United States - Lox_Sample_4.5 | ecosystem: Environmental > Terrestrial > Soil > Wetlands | place: USA...
CTCATTCGGCCACCGAGGTCGGGCTGCTGGTGCACGGCCTTGAGTTTGCGCGGGTGCGCCACGGCGCATCGGCACAGTCTTTTGCGCGCCATGATGAAGTGACCTTTGGCGCCGGCGCAAACGAGACGCCGCTCAGCGAAGAAAATGAGCCCCTCTGTCGCAATCTTTTCGAGCGCCTCTTCCTGAGCCGCCACGCCGACGGCGCGCATACCGATCCGCTTTTTCGCATGGCGCCCGAGCGGTGGCTTGAGTCGCGCCTGCGTTCCGGCATTGCCGAGCTGCTGCCGGAGCTGCGCGGCGACAGGATCTACTCGCAAGTCCCAGCGCTCTCTTCCGGGGATCGCGGCATGCTCGACCTGCTCACGCTCGACCGCAATGGCAGACTGGTTGTTCTGGAATTAAAAGCCGGCGAGGACCTGCATTTGCCCTTGCAGGCTCTCGACTACTGGATTCGCGTGCGCGCGCTCAACGCAGACCGCCAGGCCGCTCCACCGGCCAGCGCTCCGCTCTCGGCCTTCGAGAGAGATGGATACTTTACCGGCACTGAAGTTTCGGCGCTTCCTCCGCGCTTGATCCTTGCCGCGCCGGCTCTGCGCATTCACCCTGCGAACGAAACGGTGCTGCGGTATTTCCCCTCTGAGATCGAGTGGGAGTTCATCGCTCTCAGCGAACATTGGCGCCGGGAACTCAAGATCGTTTTTCGCAAGCGCAGCGGCGACAGGGCAGGGAACTGAGCGCTGTTGCTCATCGCTTCGGCCCGCCATTGATCCTTGCGAGATCAGGGCAATCGCAGTTGGATTTCAAAGAAGACTCCCATCGATTTGTCATCCTGAGGAGCGCAGCGACGAAGGATCTGCGGTTGCTTTTCGGTCTATTTTCTGCAAGACGACGCAGATTTGGCATTTTGGTTTTGCCAGTCTTCACAGCAAAATAGTGAAAAGCAGCCGCAGATCCTTCACTTCGTTCAGGATGACAAGCGTTGCACACATTGAAAATCTGAAATGCGATTGCCCCGCTTGCGAGATCGCTCGCTTTTCTCAGAACGCTTGTTGCCGCGGCAAGTTAAAAGCCCAACCCTCGCCCCTGTGAAAGCGGGCAAAGGTTGGGCTTTTCGAGCATTAAGTTATGAATAATATAACTCGTTAAAAACCGGTCGAAGTTACGACGTACTCAAAGGAATCACTGGCCTCCAAAGTTTGCGTTACGCCAATGGTTTCGCGGCTTTCAGCCTTTCTTCTTGTATTGCCCGCGCCGCGAAGGCAAGATCTGCAATTGTTCAAACGGCCCCCGTAGCTTTTGCCTGGCGGCCTTCTCCTCGGGCTGCGGCTCTTCTTCCTCTTCCGCGCGGCGTTCCGCGTTTTTCGCTAGTTGCCTGGACTTGGGCGAAACGGAATCCGAATGCGAATGATTCACGGTTGCGCCGGAACTCTGCGCTGCGGCTCCGCCATTTGCCTCCGGAGAAACTCCCGGTTCGGAAATCGGAATGAAGGCCCGAAGCGAAGCGGGCAGATCAAGCTCGTCGGGCAGCGTTTCGTGCGAATCCCCATTCTTGGCCGACGAAATCTCTGTGCGCGTGAACATCGGCTCAAAGGGCGCAATCGCGCTCATCAGCGCCTCAATGCCGGTACTCGGCGATCCGGGATGCTTTGCGTGATCCAGCTCTCTGATCGCTTGCGAAAAGCGCATTCCCCGCAGCTCGCTGAGTCGAGGCAGCGAAAGACGCGTCGTCTTTTCCGGCGCAGGATTTGCCGGATCGTGGCTTGTTCCCTTCGAGCTTGCGGCGCGGGCAGGCGCAGGCGGCGCCTGGATGGGCTCACCCTTTGGCTCCGGATGAAGTTGATCGAATTGCGACGCAATCTCATCGAGCGGCGAAGGAATCTGCTCATGCGCCTGTTTCGCTGGCTCAGGCTGCGAACGCGAGACGAGTTGAAGACCGCGGACCGGAACCGCCGAACTGGGCTCAGTCTCTTTTGCGGTCACGGGCCTGTCAGCCTGAAATCCTTCGTTGAATTGCGGAACGCTTTTAGCGATTTTTTCCGGCGCCTGCTCCGCAGGGCGATTCCGGGAGGCAGCGTCATCAAGATCAAGGCTGGCGCGACCCTCTTCGATCGCCTGCTCGAGCGTCTGAAGCATTTGCAATTCCGGAGCGTTGCCTTGCTTGCGGATCTGCTTTCCCATTTCCTTGATCGAGCGACGGAATTCCGGATCGGCCGTTGCCAAACGCACGCGGTTGAGAACGAACCCCACAGCGGGCGCCTTAACACGCTGCAGCGTGTTGGCCACGGTGCGCAACTGTGCGCGCGTGGTCACGCCGGACTCAATCACGACGATGCTGCAGTGAGCGGACTGCACCAGCCGCTCGGTTTCTTCGGAGTCACCGAGAGGCGCGGCGTCGATGAGAACAATCTTGCCCTGCGCTTCTTCAGCCAGTTTCAAGCTTTCCGCGGCATCAACGACCACCACGGCTCTCCCCAGGCTCTCCAGTAACGACTTCAGGCGAATGGCGATGGTTGTGACGCCAACCTCAGGACCGCTGCCAGTGAATACGCAACGCCTGAAGCCGCGATCCCTAAATCCGAGGTCGATTCCGGAGGCCAGCCGCAGAAGATGCTCGTCGGTGATTTCATCGGTGACTTCGGAGAAGTCGGGCAGTTGCACCATCGGTGGAAAGCCCAGAAGATGCTCAACGTCGGCGGCGATATAAACCCGCGGGTCCGCTCTGTGAGCGACGACCGCGATCGCGCCTCCCAAAAACACAAAACTGAGAATCAGCACCAGAGCATTGCGAATGACTTCGGAATCGGCGGAATACCAGGGAGTGACGGCAGCAGCGGCCAGGCCGGAAAGCCCCGGGCTGTTTCCAATGCGGAAAGACGTCCGGTGCGGCCGGCCAACAAGGGGCTCGCGGACAGCAGATCGGACGGCGGTTTCTGCACGCCGAAGTTCAAGCCGGGTGCCTTTTGCGGTCGTTCGCTCCAGCGATGACTCTGCGATCCTGCCCAAAGCTGCGGGCTCATTCAGAGTCAGAGCGGTGCGGATGTTCCAGGAATTGAGCAGGTAAATCAGGGCGAGCGCCACCCCGATCAACGAGAGCCCCACCGCGAGACGGCGATGCAACTGTAAGCTGCGGCGAATCTCGAGGCCGAGGATCGGCCGCGGCTTATCGCCGGCCTGATGGAAACGGGGCGCGGAAGCAAAGGTTCCGGAAACACCGTCAGGTGCCCGGTGCGAATCTGCCGGAACGAGTTGTGCGAAACTTTGGCTCACTGAGCCGCTCCAGCGATTGCCAAATCGGGATCCCGCGAAAAGCTCTGAAATTCAACTCGCGGGCGCTGCATGTACCACGGCTCACTGTTGAAGCACTTTTCGGTTGTGCTGTAGCCCGCCTGGAGGTTCATTCGAGCCGAGGTCTGTGGTATCGAAGCTATCTTTCGGAACCATTTAGAACAATGCCGCAAAGGTGGGACTAGCGGCGGCAAGTGCTGCATCCTTAGACACCATGCTTCCCAGGCAAGTTGGTAACGCCGGAAGATTACTTTGGTCGCGGTCGCTCAAGAGGATTTCGCGGAAGCTGCCGGGCGGCAGCGGGGAATTCCATGGCAGAGGGATGATGAACGGTGCGTGACACGAGCGATAGGGCTGGATTTATGCGTCGCTCATGTCGCGGCCCCGGGCCTCACGACCCATGGCCGCCAAAGCCGCCAGCGAAAGCGCGACCACGACGACGGTAATGGCAAGCACGGCGCGATAGCTGCCCCATCGCTCGGCCACCAGAGCCTGCCCTTTGCCGTTCCACGACGTGATGAGGCCGCCCAGTTGATACGCCAAGCCGGGCGCAGTGGCGCGGACTGGAGCAGGTGACAACTCCGTGAGATAGGCCGGAACGACTCCCCACGCGCCCTGCACCATGAATTGCATCAGCACCGCGCCGATACCGAGAGTGATGGCTGAATGGCCGAAGGCGTAGAGAGGGATCACAGGAATGGCCAGCAGCGCGGCGGAGACGATTGCCTTCTTGCGGCCCCATCTTTCAGAGAGTGTGCCGAAGACAATTCCTCCCGCGATGGAGCCCATTCCGTAGAGAACTCCGATGAGGCCGATGGTCTGCGGAGAGAGCTTGATCTGCACCGCGAGGAACGTTGGATAAACATCCTGCGTCCCGTGCGAGAAGCTCATGAAGGCTGTCATGAGGACGACGAGGAAAAGAAATGTCGGCATGAAGTGGAATAACTCCCGCGGCCATGCGGGACCGGCATGAACAGCGGCGCGCGCCATCCGCTTCCTGGCGCCTGCAAGCCAGACCGGAGATTCGGGTACCCGAGCCTGCACATAAAACGCGAGCAACGCGGGTGTGGATCCAAGGATGAACAATCCTCTCCAGCCGATCGCAGGAACAGACAAGCCATGCCAATGGAAGCCCGCAAACAGCAGACCGAAGGCCGCTGAAGCCAGAATCGATCCCAATGCGTACCCTTCCTGGAGAATGCCGGAAAATGTGCCGCGCCCTTCTTTCGGTAGCGATTCAAACACCAACGCGGCGCCAACGCCCCACTCGCCGCCCATGGCAATTCCAAACAGGGCTCGCAACACCAGCAGGACGTTGAGCGACGGCGCAAACGCGCAAGCCAGCTCGATGACAGAGAAGCCCAGGATGTTTGCCATGAGCACGGGACGGCGGCCATAGCGATCGGCCAACATGCCGAAGAGCAATGCGCCGGCCGGACGAAAGGCCTGGGTGAGGAATACCGCTCCTAAAACCGTCGAAGGCTTCGTGCGGAACTCGCCGGCAATGGCGTTGACGCAAAAGACAAGCAGAAAAAAGTCGAGGCTGTCGAGCGTCCAGCCAAGAAATGCGGCCAGAAACACATGGCGCTGCGAGCGGGTGAGCTGTCGAAACGGGCCGAGACCAGACACAGGCGGGAGGATAACAGACTGACTCAACCGCCCAGCGGATCGAACGGCAGGTTGGCAGGCATCCCGGCGCGCGGGATTTCCGGTTGCGCGCCCGCGAAGCCGAACATACGGTGTTCCGGCAAATGTTTGTTGCAACGACTATCTTGCGCAGAGCATCTTAGGATGGAGTGACTGTGCTTCGCCGATCGAGGAAAACCGGAGCGGGGCGCCGAGGGTTTTTTCAATGGCAAGTCTGAAGTCTGAAATCGCGCAGGCAACGCCGTTCGCGAGCCTCGAGGAAGAGGCGATCCTGAACGTGATGCGTACTTCGGATTGCCTGCAACGGGCGTTTCAACACAGGACCCGGGAATGGGGCCTCACCTCGACACAGTACAACGTGTTGAGGATTCTGCGCGGCGCTCAGCCTGACGGGCTTCCCTGCGCGGCCATCGGCGAGCGCATGATTGCCATGGAGCCCGACATTACGCGATTGCTGCGCAGGCTCAAGGGCCTCAGGCTGATCCGCCAGCATCGCGACCGCCAGGATCGCCGCGTGGTGATGACTCAAATCTCCGAAGCCGGCCTGGATTTGCTGCGCGCCATGGATGGGGTGATTAAGAAGTTCCCGCTGGAGCTGCTCGGGCATATCGGGCGAGAAGAACTTGCGGAGATGATCCGGGTGCTCGAAAGCGCGCGCCAAAGCTGCGTGGAGCAGAGCTTACCCGAATAGGCTGGAGATTGAAGGAATTCTTGCGGGAAGAAAGCGCTCGAGCTACGTGGTGACGATCTTCTGAGCCACAGTCTCTTCATCCAAGTCGGTCTGGATGATCTTGTTGTGCAGGCAATAAAGAGCGAGTTCGAGCCGGTCTGACACTCCAAGCTTGTCGTAGATCTTGCGCAGGTAATTCTTAATCACTTGCTCTGTCGTGCCCAATTGAAAGGCGATTTCCTTGTTCCGCTTGCCTTGAGTGATGCAGGTGATGATCGACATTTCTTTGGGCGAAAGCCGGGGCTGGTTGCGCGGACTCACAAGCGCTGCGGCCTGAGCTCGATAGGCATCGATCACCCAGTTGACGGATTGGTTGTCAATCCACGTTTCACCCGCGGCGATGCGGCGCACGCAACGAACCAATAGATCCGGCGAAATGGAACGGGAAACAATGCCGCGAACGCCGCGCCGGTAGAGTTCCACGGTGTGGTTTTCGTCGGCCGCAACGGCCTGCACAATCAGTTTCACATCGGGGGCGAGACGCAGGATCTCGGGAATTGCATTGGCCGTGCCGGCCAGCATGCCGCCCTCTAAAAGCACAATGTCGGTGGGATAACGCTCGATTGCGGCGCGCAAATTGTCGAGTGAATCCGCTTGGGCAACCACGCGGATGTCATCTTCAAGAGCGAAGACCTTCCGAATTCCAACTCGGTAGATCGCCTGGGAATCCGCGAGTATTACGCGAACGGTACCCGGCTTGACCGGAGTATCAACGCTTTCACCTTCAGGGTTGTCGTCGAGGATTTCCATATTCGGTTGCCATCAAGCCAACCGCAAACTCAATGCTCCGCAAATCGATATTCATCAATTGTTGCAGCAGCGAGGTGCTCATTGTGGCTTGAGGAGCAGCGTACCACACGCCCCTTGCAATGGACCAGCACATCCTGAGGGGCGCCGAGAACAGCACGTGGCATCCGCATGGAAAAGTTGACATCCATTCCAACCGGCAAATCCTCGCCAAGAGCGAAGAGAACACCGCTCGCAGAGATGTTTCGAGTGAGCCCCGAAATCTCATTTGCGCCGGCGGAGAGCACAACTGGCAGAGAAAGAGGAAAGCGCACCGCGCAGCGGACTTCCTGGCGACCATGAGCTGTCGATGGCTCACCAGACGATAGCGGCGATTCTGAATTCAATGGGTTCATAGATCGTGCCTGGATAAGTATGGCTTGACTGTCACTGTATCCAGTTTTGTTGATTTGGCCCACGGCACCAAAGTTTTCAGCATGGTAACCGCAGCAGGATGCAGCGGTTGAAGACGGTAACTGCTGCGTTTCCGAATCTTTCAACAGGGAGGTTCGCCGCGTCCCCCGCGGATCCCGGAGCCTCCTGCCAAGGGCGCACCATGCCTCCTTAAACGAACCGAAATCCTTGCTTCAATCCGGCCAGACTTGCCGGAGTAATTGGCGCTGCTCAGCCCCGGCGAGGGAGAAAATCGGCCTGCAAAGCGAAGAAAAGCCAAAGTTTCGCTGGAAGTACCCATCTTTTAGTTACCTATGTGCTTTCATAACGAGTACTTCCGTTAAAAAAAATCTTTCCTAACACTTTTGTTGTAGCGCCGCTACACAATTTGGGTTACTCTAACAAAGCAAAGTTCCAGGGCGGTTGTGTCTGCCGCCAGGAGAGGGTCCAATGAGTACGCGTAAGTTGATTGCATTGAAATTCGGGGTTGTCGCTGTTCTTCTTGGGACTGTGTGTTCCGCAAACGCAGTGCCATGGGGCAAGCTTCCGCCTCCGACCACTGCGGTGATGGTGCCGTGGGGCAAGCTTCCGCCTCCGACCACAGCCGTGATGGTGCCGTGGGGCAAGCTTCCGCCTCCGACCACAGCGGTGATGGTGCCTTGGGGCAAGCTTCCGCCTCCGACCACAGCGGTGATGGTGCCTTGGGGAAAACTTCCTCCTCCGACCACTGCCGTGATGGTGCCGTGGGGCAAGCTTCCGCCTCCGACCACAGCGGTGATGGTGCCTTGGGGAAAACTTCCGCCGCCGACCACTGCGGTTAAGGTAGCATAAGCAAAGCCCCCGCAGCAGCGCTGCATAGCGCGGCTAGCATCTCTTGTTAACCAAGAAGAGCCCACCTTTCAAAGGTGGGCTCTTTGTGTTTCTACGTCATTTGTAGAAGACGTAGACTGTGGTTGTATCCTCGAACGAAGGGATGAAGCGGCTATGGTCGAGTCGTTCGATCGGGTGAGGTGCGTCGAGTGACAATGGACGTCGACAACGCACTTTGGTTTGCTTGCTGTCTGGCCCAGATCGCCGTGACGGCGCTGCTTTTTTACCGTCGAATCTGGCGAACCCTGCCGGTGTTCTGCGCATACTGCGTCTGGGATTTGGGCAGCAACATCTTCGCGTACGTGATCGGCCGGTACTTCGTCGCCAGTTACTTGCGAGTCTATTTCGCAGAGACCATTCTCGATTCGGCATTTCTCTTCTGCGTTCTGGTTGAGTTGGCATGGTCCGTGCTTCGGCCGCTTCGCGCCTCTTTGCCGAAGAGCGCATTGGCGCTCATGGGTGTGCTGATTCTCGTAGCCGGCGCGGCGATCTGGCCGTTTGCGGCACTTGCGGGTCTCACCAGCGGCGTCTCGAGGGAATGGCTTCACCTGATACAACTCCAGCACACGGTTTCCATCCTGCGAATCCTCTTCTTCCTGCTGCTCGCCGGCGGCAGCCAGCTATTATCCATCGGCTGGCGCGACCGTGAGCTTCAGGTTGCCACGGGCCTTGGCGTGTACTCGATCATCGACCTCACCGTTGCCGTGCTCCAAACGCATCAAACGAGCGGATTCCAATACCAGAACATCAACCGCATCGCTGTTGGGGGCTATGCCTGTTGCCTCTTGTATTGGATTGTCAGCTTCGCGCAGAAGGAAGCAGAGCGCAGGGAATTCACGCCGCAGATGCGAAACTTCCTGCTGGCCGCTGCCGGCGCTGCGCGCACTACGCGCGTGTCGATGACGGAATCGCGCAAGGACAAGTCCGAACGAGACCAACGCTGACGCGCCTCCGTCCCTGCGTGAAATTCACGGGGCCGAAACCATTCAGTGAATTTTCCAGCTCAGCTTGGACGCGATGTTGCGGATTGACATAGACGCTCATGGCGGGTTCAAATAAAAGCAGTGGTGAAGGAGTTCACCCTTAACCGCTGTCCTTTCCATTTGGCCGGACAGATGATGACTCCTGACAGGGAATCCTGTTGCGGTGTCATGTCGCGGCCTGATCCCTGAATACACCGAGAGCAGAACCGATGGCGCAATGGCTGCGTCGCGTTTGCGATTGCAGCAGTTTGCGCGCACGCCGGCGCTGCCACGGCAGACTTTTGTTCAAGGAGAATGGCAGTGCAGAAATATCTGCTGATTGCTGCGGGCGGCGCCCTTGGTTCCATTGCCCGATATTGGGTCGGGTCCTCGATTTCCAGTCGCGCCGGAACGAGGTTTCCCTATGGCACGCTGGTTACCAACATCACGGCCTGTGTGGTCATCGGTTTCGCCCTCACCTATTTCGGCAAACGTGCCGATTTGAGTGCCGCGTGGAGATTCTTCATAGCCTTCGGCTTCATCGGCGCGTACAGCACCTTTTCAACCTATGAGTGGGAGACGCTGTCGACCATGCGATCGGGCGCGTTCCTGCTGGCGGCGCTTTACGCGGTGGGCAGCCTGGTGCTGGGCCTGGCCGCCACCTGGTGTGGAACGGCGCTGGCCGATCTGATGTAGCGAGCGGTGCATATGCAAACAAAAAAGCAAAAAGTTCGCGCGAACCGTTCATCCCGAAGCACCGGCCGGGCGAGAGTTGCAAGTTCAGCGGAAAGGTGCTTCAATGCTTCGTTGTCTGCCAGTGCGGGGCCGGCGCGAGAGCAAGCAAAGCCTTGCGCCGGGGGCAATGAAGAAGGGGAGTGCATGTTAACGACGGGCAAGGCAGTTAAGGTGTCTCTCTACCTGAGCGATGGAGCCAAGCATCACCACGTTCCGGTCTACACGACGATTCTGGACTTTCTCTTTAAAAGCGGCATTGCCGGCGCGACTGTCTTGAAGGGCGTTGCGGGATTTGGAGCCAAGCACCGCATGCATGCCGCGCACATTCTCGAGATCTCAGACCATCTTCCGATCAAGATCGAGTTCATAGAGTCGCGCGAAAAAGTGGATGCGGTCCTGCCCGAGCTGGAGAAGCGAATCGGGTCCGGGTTGATTGAAGTGCAGGAGACCACAATCATCGTTCCTCCCCACGAGTAGCGATCTGCGCAGTTGAGCCATGTTAATCGGCGGTTTCACTACGGCCCGACCGCAACAATCCTTCTGAAAACGCATCTAACCAACAGGCAGCAAGCCGCAGCCGGTGGCGCGCGCCTGCCTGCGCCGATTCCCGCGGAAGAACCCCGGATCGTCAATGGCTTGAACACGGGAGCGGGCCTGTTCATCGGACCGTCATCCAGGTTAGTGCATACTGAATGAGAGAGAACCAGTCACCTTACCCCAAGGGAAACCGATGCTCTCGAAGCTCTGGAACATCACGTTATTGGCGCTCGTTCTTGTAGCAGGTTCCTTTTGCGCGCGAGCGCACGCGCAGGCGGCTCTGCTGATGGAGGAGCCGTATGGCTTCTTCGGCACGCTGAACCCGACCGGGCATAACGCGATCTACTTCGAGCGGATTTGCGCGGAAACTCCGGTGAAACTGCGCCGCTGCCGGCGTGGCGAGCTGGGCGCGGTGATTGCGCGCTACCAGGGCATCGACGGATACGACTGGGTTGCCATTCCCCTGATTCCTTATCTCTATTCGGTGGAGCATGCCGCCGACGTTCCCGCGCATGTGGATCACGACACGGTCGTCGAGCTGCGCAATCGCTATCGCGAAGAGCATTTGCAGAAGCTGGGGCCGAATCTGTCGCCGGGCAATCTGGTGCACGGCGGATGGACGCAACTGCTGGGCGCAGCCTACGAGCGGCGCATCTATGCTTTTCGGTTCGAGACGACAGAAGCGCAGGACGACGCCCTCATCGAGAAGCTGAATGCCTTGCCGAACCGGACCCGCTTCAATCTGCTCTTTAATAATTGCGCGGATTTCGCGCGAGTGATGCTGAACGACTACTTTCCCCGCACGTTCAGGCGCAGCATTTTCCCCGACGCGGGCATGACGACTCCGAAGCAAATCACGTATAAGCTGGTGCGGTTTGGGCGCAAGAATCCGGGGACAAAGCTGACGGTTTTTGTGATCCCGCAGATTCCGGGCTACCGGCACGGAAGCCACTCCACCAAGACCATCGACGAGTCGTTTGTGACCACGATTTATGCGATCCCGATCGCTCTGATGAATCCGTATTTGGCAGGGGGGCTGTTTGTGGATTATCTGATTCGCGGGCGGTACCACCTGATTCCCAAAAATCCAACCGTTCTGGGCCCGGACAACTTAACCGCGTTGACAGCGCCGGGGCTAACCCAAGAGAATTCGGCAAGTGCAGGCACACCGGCATCGAGCGCTTTGGGGAGCGGATCAGACATGGGGTCAGCCGCAATGCCAACGGCCGCGAGCGCCAATCCAGGCCTGCCGGAACGAGCGCAGTGAATGAGTGAGCCGCAAAGCTTCAAGCACCACGCAAGATTCGATCCGCCTTATCATTTCTTCCTCACCATCGTATCGATCGCGACCATTGTCATCGCGGTCATCTACTGCGTGCACCACTTCTGCTTCTACTCCTTGTGGATGGTGGTGCTGTCACTGGCGTGGTTCGTGATGTTGTTCCGGCTGCGGCAGTACCCGCTGAAGGTGCAGGACCGCGTCATCCGGCTTGAAGAGCGGCTGCGGCTGCAGGCTCTGGCGCCGGCGGAGTGGCACTCGCAGATCTACCGGCTGACTGAAGATCAACTGATCGCGCTGCGTTTTGCTGCCGACGATGAAGTGGTGGAGCTGGCCAAACAGGCCCTCGAACATAATCTCAACCGCAAGCAGATCAAGGAGCGGATCAAGAGCTGGCGCGCTGACAACTGGCGAGTGTGAAGGGAACAGAGAGTAGAGATTAGAGAACAGAGAACAGAGAACAGGGGTCGTGAGCGGCCTTGGGGCCCGCCCCGGATCGTTGTCAAGCCCCACGCCCCGGAATCGTTCTGCTCACTGCCCGTAAATCCTTCATTCTCTGGTCTCTGTTCTCTGTTCACTTTTTCCCCAAGTTTGCCGATCATTTCCGCGAAATCGCTACACTTGTCGTATATGCCGCGAACTTGCCAACTCGCCAACACGCGCCAGCGGCCAACCCGCGATCTCACACATAAAATGGTGCCAGCGTCCGCGCAAATTCCGGCAGGCAGCCCCTTTGCTCCTGTCCGCGAAAACAGTCCGCACCGCCTATCACTGTTTTTTTTCGAAAAACTGCCCCAGAAGCGGTGCATTTTCGACGCTTTTTTCGTATTTTCGAATAGAATCAATCAGTTATCTATTAACCAATTGATAAACAAAATGATCAATGAGTAAACAGATGTTATCTTATCGATAAACATCTCGCCAACGCCGGAAACGGGCTTAGATCGGAAGCACTGGCTAAGGGACAGGGCACGTGCTGTCCCACCCTTTCCGCGATGAGACTGCGGAACGCATGCGGCAACGAGATTCCGGATCAGTTGAGGGTCGGCTTCTTGATGAATTAGAGGCAGGCCGATCCGGCGCAGCGACGATCTATTTTTCCGGTGGAGTTTGGGGGCCACGGTTTTCGGGCCTGGCGCCGGCATCGGAGGCAGACTCGGTGCCGGGCTTGCTGCCGAGAGTGGAGTCGAGCTCGTGGTCTAATTCGTGTTCCTGGCGATAGTGGTCGACGGGCATTTTGCCGTCCCACCAGGCCCAGTTCATCGGATACACATCGGGATCGAAGAAGACCTGATAGAAGTGCCACACGAGAATCGCGAGCGTAGCGAGAATCGCCTCGTAGAAGTGCACGGCGGTGGCCACGTCGACCCACCAGCGCGCGAACAGATCGCCGACCCACACCTTGGCCCAGATCATGATGCCGGTGAGGCCCATGAGGGCCGTTCCCCAGACGAGCGCCCAGTACTCGGCTTTCTCGGCGTAGTTGAATCGGCCGAATTTCGGCTTCACAGAGCTGAGGCCGAGATAGTACCGCATGGTCGCTAGCGCGTCGAATGCGTCGCGCGGGCGCGGCGCGATGTCAAAGAGCAGCCGTCGGCCTTCGCGCGCGACGGCGAGATAGAAGACGTGATAGATGCCGGCGGCGATGAGAATGACTCCCGCAACTCGATGGATGATGCCGCGGAGATTTTCTCCCATGCCCAGCGTGTGCGCGAACCACGTGTCAGGGAACTTGAGCGCGAAGCCGGTGATGACCAAAACGACAAAGCTTGAGAGCAGGATGAGGTGCTGCCAGCGCTGATTGACCGTCATGCGCGTCATGAACGGGTTCATCGTGCGGCGGCGGGCGACGGCTTTTGCGCGCCAGATGATGGCGTTGTGCAGGAGCATGGCGCCGATGACGATGAGGATGAGGGGAATGTAGATCCAGCGCACCCAGCGGGTGGCGATGGAGTCGATGTCGCCGGAGCGCGAGCCGGATTGAAGATGAACCGGCGTGCGCGTGAACTTCTGCGTGACGCCTTTGTGGCACTGGCCGCAGGTTGCGTCGAGATTGGCGCGATTGATGGTGGAATGCGGATCGCTCGAGGGGAGAATGTTGTGCACGCCGTGGCAACTGGAGCAGTTGGCGGCGACGACGGAACCGCCCTGGGCGGCGAGGCCGTGATAGCTGTCAAAGTAGCTGGTGACGCGGTTGCCGGGGACGCCGAACTCCTGCGAAAGACGCACGCCCTCGTGGCAGCGGGCGCAGATGTCGCGCGAGACGTTTTGCTCGGCGACGGGCGAATTGGGATCGGTGTGCGGCTTGATGGAGTGGATGCCGTGGCAGTCAGTACATGTGGGAGCGAGCATGTTGCCGCGCGCGAGCGCCTGGCCGTGAATGCTCGCGGTGAAGGTGTTGGCAACGTCGGTATGGCACTTGCCGCAGGTGGATGCGACGGCAACTTTTGAGATAGGCGATTGCGGGTTGCTCGCGGGGAGAATCTGATGGACGCCGTGGCAATCGGTACAGACAGCGGCCTTTTGCGAGCCGCTAGCAACGGCGCGGCCGTGAACACTGGATTGATACGAGAGGAAGGGCTGGGTGGTTTCGCCGTTCGACTCCATCAGGAACTTTTGCCCGTGGCAGCGGCCGCAGGTGGCAGGAATGTTGGAGCGGTTGACAGAGGATTTCGGGTCGTCGCCAGAGACGATGGCGTGCACGTCGCCGTGGCAATCCTGGCAGCTTGCGGGGATTTTGCCGGAGCTCGTGGCCTGGGCATGAATGCTGTGCGCGTAGCCCTGGGCTTCGTCCGCGTGGCACTGGTCGCAGGTGATTCTTTTGGGGGGCGTGTCGTGGGCCAGAGATTTGACGTCAGTGTGGCAATCGACGCAGGAAAATGTGCCATGGACGGAGTGCTTGAATTTGCCGGCGTCGACGGCGATGCTGTGGCCGTCGCTATCGGTCATGGAGGCGTCGGCGTGGCAGGTGAGGCAGTCAGAGTCCTTGAGCTTTTGCGCGGAGGATGGGGAGGAGGCCCAGGCAAAGACGAGAAAAGCGAGCGAAAGAGGTGCAAACCGGCGAGCAAGGTCCACGCTTTGAGGAGACGCTTTTGGAGGGAGAACGCGCCGTGATAGGAGTCACAACATCAGCTGTTAGCTCTTAGCTATGAGCTTTTAGCTGGTTTGGCGGCGAGGCGAGGGGCGTGCGATCTGGACCGTCTCCGGTAAGCCCGGTGGCGAGGATGGAGGCTTTGGAGCGGGCGAATCTTGCTAGAAAGTAGTAAAATATGCTCCAGCAGAGGTCAAATAAAATGCCCGATGTGCAGAAGGTGAGTATCGCGCTAACCGGCGAGCAGGTTAGTGCGCTGAAGGCCGCGGTGGAAACGGGCGAGTATGCGACTACGAGCGAGATCGTTCGCGAGGCTGTGCGCGATTGGCAGTTCAAGCGCGAACTTCGCCAGGAGGACATTGCGAGGCTGCGCCAACTGTGGGACGAGGGCAAGGCCAGTGGCGCGGCTCGGCGAGTGGATTTCAGCAGAGTGAAGCGCGAAGGACGGAAACGCGCAGTGAGATAGGATTGCGTATGCGCCGCGTGGCATTGTCGATCATTCTGTGCTTTCTTTCTGCTCTCGCCATTCCGCAGTCGCCGGGGTCGGATGCAGCATTGCTGGCCAAAACGCGATCTCTTTATGACGCTCCCTTCACGCGCAATCTCGCGTCGTTCGATTGCGCGGTCCGCTTTGATTGGCAGAAGCACTTTGCCGAATTTGTCAGGACCGTTCCGCCGACCGCTCAGCCGACAATCGAACGTTTGCAGGGCGTGCGGCATCGCGTTTTTGTTGACCGTTCTGGCGCAACCGTCTCAGCGCAGACCAAAGCCCCTGACTTCGAAGGTGATCGAAGCGCAACGCTGCTGGAACCGGCGCTGACCGCGATGATTACGCAGGGACTGAACGCATGGCTGCCGTTCAGCACAAACGTGATTCTGCCCGTCGGACCTACCAAGTACAGCTTTCAGACGTTAGGCTCCGGCTACAAACTCGTTATGAACGGCACAAACGTTGCGGCCACGATCTTGCTTGATGCCGATCTGAAAGTGACAAGCGGGGTCGTTCAACTTCCACAAGATTTGCGATTCACGACGGAATTCGAGACGGGTCCCGATGGCTACCTGCTCAAATCCGTAGAGACCGGTTCGACCGCTGAGTCTGCCGTGGGCGGAAATGCCACGTTCGCATATACCTATCAAGCAGTGGATGGAATTCAACTTCCGAGCGAGGTGATCGTATCGCCGGCAACGGCCAAGCCGTTTCACCTCGCTCTGACGGATTGCAAGGTTGTGAAGTTTGCCATCGTGAAGGTCGGGCCACCACCTGCTCCTCGCTAGCTGTGCGATCCAAAGGTCGCTTGAAGACAAATGCAGGTCCTTCGACTCGGCCATCGCGGAAAGCGCGAAGGCCTTCGCTCAGGATGACAAGGTGGAGTTGAAGACGACCATTTGCGGGTCTGGAGACCGGCGCTACATGGAGGTCGTGCTACGTGGTTGCGGCGCTACACCGGATCTAGTGGAAATACGCCGTCAACGTCAGCACCAGCAGCGTGAGGCCGATGGCGATGGCGATGGTTCCCACGACTTTAGAAAAGTTGAGGAGCCAGAGCGGCGGCGCGATTCCCAGCCGGGATTCGGTTTTGCCTTCGGCGAGCATGCGCTTGTATTCGAGCGGACGCTTGTGCTTGAACTCCTCTTCGCTCTCGACGCCGGTGAAGATGACCATGTCCATCGGAAAGCTATCGGGCCGCAGGTGCGTGTTGACAAAGTGGATGGAGAAGATGAAGAGGATGGCGAGCAGCCCCTCTTCACTGTGAATGACGAGGACGGCGTTCAAAGCCCAGCCAGGCAGGAAGTGCGCGAAGAACGGCGCAAACCACATGGCGTAGCCCGAGAAGCCGATGACGATCATTCCCCAGAACACAGCCCAGTAATCGAATTTTTCCCAGTAAGCGTAGCGCTCGAATTGCGGCTTGGGGCCGAGGCCCAGGAACCAGCGCATGTGATTGAAGAGGTCCTTGGCGTCCTTCCAGTTCGCAACCATGGAAGTTGAGCCCCAGAAGATTCCTTTTTCGCGGCGCAGAAGGCCACGCTGGAAAACTTCCTTGACGTGAATGGCGAAGGCAATGGTGAGGACGATGGCGCAGAGCTTGTGGAAGAAGAGGATGGCTCCGAATCCGCCCACGCCGGCGGCGAACTTGCGCGCCCAGAAGCTCTCGCTGAAACGCATGACCAGGCCGGTGGCCGCGAGGCCGAGAAACGTGGTGAAAAGAACCGCGTGCATGTAGCGCTGCTCGCGCGTGAAGCGGACAAAGTAGCGGGGGCTCGCAGGGGCCGGGGCAGGAACTGCGAATTGAGGTTGGGCGAGCTCAGTGTCAGGCATTCTTTCCTCCATTTGCGTTTTTGCTCTTGACCTGGCTATAGCGAGAGCGGATCAGCCACAGGATGGTGTGAATCATGAAGAAGGTGAGCACACTGGCGAGGAGCAGGTTCATAAATAGCCGCACGTAATAGAGGCCCGGGCTCAGCTTGCGGTCGCGGGCGTTGGCGTGGGGTTGATATTGCACGAAGCTCAGGTTGGCGCCTGCGTGGCAGCGGCCGCAGGTGGTGACCAGGTTGGCCTTGTTGATAGGCGACGCGGGATCGGATGCCGGGCGCACGTCGTGCGCGCCATGGCAATCCCAGCAGCGAGCGGTTTCAACATAGCCGCCGAGCGAGCCAAGCTGCGAATGGAAGGTGTCGCGGTAGGTGGAGAACTTGTCTTTATGGCAACTTCCGCAGATGGGCGTGGACTGCATGCGGAACGCCGATTCAGTGGGCTGCAGGATGGCGTGTGCGGTGTGGCAATCGCTGCAGACGGGGGCATTGAGATTGCCGGCGGCGACGGCATGGCCGTGAACGCCCTGGTCGTAGTCCGATTCAATTTTGGCGTGGCAGTTACCGCAAGTCTTCGGGATGTTCGCCTTGTAAGTGGGGCTCTGCGGATTGGTGTGGCTCAGGATGCCGTGCGAGCCATGGCAGCTTTGGCAGTTAGCGGCGACCAGCAGGCCTTCTTTGCTAAGCGCGAAGCCGTGAATCGAATCGATGTAGTTCGGGTACACACTCGGCAATCCATGCTTGCCCGCCATACCGCCGTTGCTGTGGCATTGTCCGCAAGTCTTGGGCACGTTGAGCGGATAGACGGCCGAGCGCGCGTCGGTCTTGGGAAAGATTTCGTGCGCGTTGCCGTGGCAACTGGTGCACGGATGTTCTTTGCTGTCGGCGTGCACGCTGTTTTTGAGCGCAGCCGCCTGGTCGGCGTGGCAGGTTTTGCAGTCGACGGGCGCGATTTTGTCGGGGTGCGGGTAGGCCTTGATGTCGGCGTGGCAGTTGGTGCATTGCAGGCTGCCGTGAATGCTCGAGCTGAACTTCTGCCCTTCGACGGCGATGCTGTGGCCTGAGCCGTCGGTCGCTGTGGCGTCGCCATGGCAGGCAAGGCAGTCGGCCTGCGCGCTGGCCGCGGCGGGCGCGAGCGCGAAGGCGAGAGCGGCGACAACGGCTGCGAGGATTCCTCTGCGAAGAGTCGATGGTGCGTGTTTCCGTGCGGCGAGATTCATCCTGCCGTCTTCTTTCCCCAGGCAAAAGTGGATTGACCACGAGTTTCCTGGTCTCGTACATCCAAGTCCGCCGCGGTTGGGGAAAGGATTGCCCGCAGAGGCCACACTCCAGAGATGCGCTTTTGAGGGGGAAGCTGGCAGTGATAGGTGTCACAAGCGAGGCGATTTGGATCACAGAAGCAGCCACCAGCGATCAGCCGTCAGCCTTCAGATGGTGAGAGGAAGATCACAGAGACAACTTTTAGCTATTAGCTACTAGCTTCGGGAGTGCGGCGGAGAGGGCAGAGGTCAGCCGTACTCTCAGCCGATGAAGGGAGGCCTGCGCGGGTGATGCGGGTCACATGCCGCGATGTGTGGAGTCGAGGAGAATAATGGCGCTACTCGAGGTGCAACAAGATGGCTACAGTTGCGATTCCTGAAACCAAAACCAGGACGATGCTGACGCTTCCTGGAGATGCGGTGCGGCAAATTCAATGGCGATTCGGCGACCGGTTCGATTTGCAGATGCTGGTTCAGTCGGCGCGCGGCGTGGCGCGCGGAACCGTGGCGCGGCTGGTGGCCGCGGGCGAGCGCAACACGCATGAGTGGACGGCGGCGAAGAACGAAATGATGGACGCGTTCGATCGCGCTGGAATCACCGCTGCCTTTATGGAGCCGGAAGAGGGCGGGTTCATCGCCGGGCCGAAGAACCTGACGCTCGGTTTGGCGGCATTCGAGCTGGCGTGGGTGGATGGCGGCGCGGCGACGGCGAGTTTGGCTGGATTCCTGGCGCTGTCGCCCATTCACGAGCGCGGCACAGCGGAGCAAGTGAGCCGCTACAAAAAATTGGCGGCTCCGCCGCAGGCAGGAGAGGATCGCAAACCTTGGCGCGGAGCGTTTGCGCTGACCGAGCCGATTCCTTACGTGGGCGTCGATACCGGGATGCTGAGCGGCAAGGTTCGCGTGGCGGAGTGGAAGGATGGCGAGGAGCCGTGGCTGCAGGTGGACAAGCGCGGGCGGTTCATCACGGGAATTGCGTTTGCAAATTTCGTGACCGCGGCGGTGAACTCCGATGACGCGCGGATTAAGGGAAGCTGCCTGGTGATTCTGGAAGAGACGGACGAGGGCACGTTCGACCGTGGCACGCCGACGAAGAAGCTGGTGCATCAACTTTCGTCGACGGGCGATCCGGTGTTCAATTTACGCGTGCCCGCGAGCCGCATCGTGGGCGGATACACGGTGAAGGACGGAGTGATTGTGCCGAACTTCAGTCACGCGGAAATCATCGATGCAGTCTTCCGGCGGACGCGCGTGCCGGTGGGATTGATGACGGCGGCCAAGCTGTTGTCGGCAGCAGAACCGGTGATTCGCTATCAGCGGCAGAGATTTCGCGGAGCAGAGGGCGCGAAGCCGGGATCGGTGCGGTATGAGCAGGGGATTCAGCAGCGCGAAGACGCGCTGCACCGGCTGGTAGATGTGTGGGCGGCCGGTGAGGCCGCGGCATCGATGGGCTTTGCGGCGGCGCGGCTGTTTGACGAACTGGACCCGCTGGAAAAGCAGAAGACGGCGCTCATGAAGGAGCGCGGCGTGAACGGTGGACGCGCGGAGATGAAGGCGCTGCGGGAGAGCGAAGTGCGCGCGATTGAAATGCTGAAGCTGAAAGAGGGCAGCGCGCGGAAAGCAGAACTTGAGGCCGATCCGCTGGTGCAGTACGTGCTGAAAGATGCGGAAGCCAATGTGCTGTGCCCGGCGACGAAGCTATGGAACACCGGCCACGGCGCGAACATGATGCGCGAGGCTGTGAGCCTGATGGGCGGATACGGAATTACGGAAGACTGCCCAGGGTTCCTGGCCAACAAGTGGATGGACGCGCAACTGGAAGCGACCTACGAGGGGCCGGAAGCGGTGCAGCGGCGGCAATTGACGGTAACGATGACCAGCGAAGTTTTCCTGGCGGAGTTTGCGGCGTGGACCACGGAGATGAGGCGCATTGCTTCGTCGCGGCCCGGCACCGGAGCCTGCACGCTGGCTTCGGCGATGAACTTGTGGGCGTGGACGCTGAATTATTTGCAGAACGCGACCGATCCCGCAGGTAGCAAGCTTTATCACGGGCAGCGGCAGGGCGTGACGTTTGCGCTGGCCGATGCGCTGAGCTGGCTGATGGCTTCGCGCTGCCAGATTCTGGACGTGATGGAATTGGAGGCGCGCGGAGCGGCGGATGCGGTTGCCGCGGAGGGACTCGCGGGGACGGTCGAATTCCTGAGCGATCTTTGCCACACGCAGACGGCACAGGCGGCAGGCGAAGTTTCGCGCATCTGCGCGGAGCTTGTGTTTGGCTACAACCGGCATCCGGCCTGGGACGAGGAAGAGCATCGCAGTTGCTTTCTCGCGGCGGAGCTTGAAGAGCTGGAAGAGACGATGCCGGGAATCATGGCGATGGCGGTCGATGTCCTCAAGGCCGACGGCAGTCATCCTGCAAAGGCGGGACCGTGTGCGGGCTGTGCGGGATCGAGCGAATTCCTGCGGTTGCAGAGCAAGCTCACGACGTGCCTGACGGGCGCGCGGCTGGCGAAGGATCGCGCGGCGGAGACCGTGAGCAAGGTGATGATTCCTGAGGCGCTCGACTATCCCGCAGCCGGAGGGGCATGAGCTCGGGGCCACAGCCAATTGAAGTTGACCGCCAGACGATGGAGGTTGACATTGCCTGCGCCGGTTTTGGCCCGGCGACAGGCGGATTCCTGACCACACTGACAGAGGCGTGGACGGAGAATCCAGCCGATCCGGCGTTTGAAAGCAAGGTTGCGCCGGGAATGCCGCTGCAGGTGATGTGCTACGAGCGCGCCGACGATCTGGCGGCTGGCGTGAGCGGCGTCGTGACGCGCGGCGAGGGTATTCGCGCGAGCTTTCTCAAGCTCGATCCGGCAGAGATTCCGATGGCTACGGCGGTGAAGCGGGAGAGCGTTTTCTATTTGCTCGATCCGATTGGAGCCAGCAGGCGGTCGTTGATGCTTCGCATCGGCGATTTTTTTCTGCGCGCCGGGAAGAAGTGGTTGATTCGCGACGACGCATTCGAGCTGCCGTGGACGCCGGCCTTTCTGCACAAGCATGGCGGATTGGTTCTCTCCATCGGGCAATTCAACCAGTGGGTGGGATCGCGGCTGATGGCGGGTGGCCTGGCGCAGATCTGGCCGGGAATGCCGGTGAGCGGCCCCATCTTCGATGGCAACAACGGCAAGCAGAAGCGAACCGTTCTCGGGCTGCGGCTTGCCGATCAGGGAGTGGACAAACACGGCATTCCTGCGGACGGCTACATGGCGGGCATGGATGTGCGCGCGCGCCTGACCGTCGTGGGCGACGGGCCAGTGGGCGCGGTGGGGCAAAAGCTTGACGAGCGCTTCGGATTGCCGGAGGGGCATGCGCGGCGCGAGTGGGCGCTGGGCATGAAGATGGTGATCGAGCTGTCGCTTGCTTCAGGTCCTGAGTGCGCGCTCGAGCCCGGTACAGTGTGGCACACGTTTGGATTTCCTGAGCCGGAGATTTTTGGATTTCTCTATGTTCATCCGGAGCGGCTGGTTTCAGTGGGAATTTTCGTGCCGTCGTGGCTGGACGATCCGCAGCGAACGGCGTACCGATACTTGCAGCATTATGTTCAGCATCCGCTGCTGTGGCGGCATTTGAAGGGCGGCACGCTGCGATCGTGGGGATCAAAGTCGCTGGAGGAGAGTGGGAAGCACGGCGAGCCGTTCCTGGCGGGCGATGGATTTGCGCGGATCGGCGAGGGCTCGGGATCGACGAATATGCTGACGGGCTCAGGCGTCGACGAAGCGTGGACCACGGGAGTGCAGCTTGGCGAGGGGGTGCTGGAGCTGCTGCGCGCGCAAAAGGAATTCACGCGGGAGAATCTGGAGGCGACGTACGAAGCGCGGCGGCGAGCAAGCTGGGTGGAACGCGGGGCGCAGGAAGCGAAGAACGCGCGGAATGGATTCCATCGCGGGTTTGTTCGCGGCATGGTGGGCATGGCGCTCGCGGGCCTCACAGGCGGGCGGCTTGCATTGAAAGGAAAAATTCCGCCGACGCCGAAGCAGATTCGGCGGTTTGGTGAGCGCGAGAAAGCGGATCTGAAGCTGAGGGAAGCGGCGAAGGTGGCGATGGCCGATGGGCGGCCGTTGCACGATGCGATGATGAGCGCGCGAGGCTGGCCGGAGATTCCGCTTGACGGACGATTGCTGGTGACGCACCAGGATGCTCTGCTGGTGGGCGGCAAGGTGCAGGCCATGCCGGGATTCGCGGACCATGTGGTGTTCCTCGATCGGCGGCGCTGCATTGCGTGCGGGGAGAAGACATGCGTGGCGATGTGCTCGGGCCAGGCCATTACGTTGGGAGCCGACGGCGCACCCGAATTCGAGCGCGAGAAGTGCGTGCATTGCGGCGCGTGCCTGTGGAACTGCGCGCAGTCGCCGGATGGCGAGCGGGGCAGCGTGGAGTTTGTGGCAGGCAGCGGGGGGCTGCATAGTGCGGAGAACTGAGAAACAAGCCCTCAGCCCTCAGCCGTCAGCTTAGAAGCTCAAGCATGAATTGTGGAAGGGACAAAAAATGCCGCAAGACGTTCATGACCTAAAGGTGTGGCAAAGAGCCATCGAGCTCGCGGTTTGTATTTACAAACTGACACGAGGGTTTCCCAGGGAAGAAGTCTACGGGCTTGTCTCACAAATGCGGAGAGCGGCAGTTTCCGTCGCCAGTAATATCGCGGAAGGTCGCGGCCGGTTGGGTCCGGCGGAATTTAGGCATTTCCTCGGCCAAGCGCAAGGATCGCTCTATGAGCTCCGGACACAGATCCTGATCTCGAAACGACTCGCGATCGTCGATGACGGCGAGTTGCATGACGCAGAGATGCTCTGCGAGGAAATTTCAAAAATGCTCGTATCACTTATCAACAAGTTAAGGGCGCACGGAAACAAGCTGAAGGCTGAGGGCTGATGGCTCAAGGCCCAGGAAAGGAACAAATGCCGGCTGGATTTCACATTGTTGTCTGTGCGGGGATTGTGCCTGATCCGCTGCAGACGCTGGAACCGACGACGGGGCCGAACGGGCCGGGGATCAAGAACGAGATGGTGCTGCCGGCGGTGCTCGATCCGTGGGCGGCGAGCGCGTTGTATGAGGCGGCGAATCTGGCGGGGAAAAATCCCGGGAGTAAGGTTTGGCTTGTTTCGCTGGGACCCAAAGCCAAGCTGCAGCAGGTGATGATGAGCGTGGCGCAGAAGGTGAGCTTCGAGCTGGTTCCCGTTGACGGGCCAATTGGAGGATTCGCGGATGCGCAGGCGACGGCGGCGGCGCTGGCCGATGCGATCGGCGCGATTCCGGGACTGGATCGTGAGCGGCTGCTTTTGTTTGGTGGGTGGGAGTCGGCGACGCGGGGCGCGGGCGTGACCTTGCAACTTTTGGGCGAGCGGCTGGGAATTGCGGATCAATTTCAGGGCGTAGATGCGATTGACGTGCGCACCGACGGGCACGACGCCGGATCGTTTGAAGTGCTCGAACGCGTGGAAGGCGGCAAGCACCAGGTGAGCGTGTGTGCGGGAGCGCCTGCGGTGCTCGGGTGGGCGACGGGCAATTTGCCGGAACCGCGAAACAATCCGCAAGTGGGAATGGCCAACATGCGGTCGATTATGCCGGCTTTGCAAAGGGCGAAAACGGCGGCGCTCGATGCGAATGGGTTGCGCTACGTTTCGGTGAGTTTGCCGAAGCAACAGCGGACGACGCGGGTTGAGAAGAACATGAGCGCGGAGGAAATTGCGCGGGAGATCGTGGAGTGGGTGAAGCAGTGATCAGGGGGCACGGGTTAGAGATCAGAGATCAGAGATCAGAGATCAGAGAGAAGAGAGAAGAGCTGAGGACTGAGGGCTCGGAGATACGATGGAATCGATTCTGGTTTTGACACATGCGGACGAGAGCGGCGCGGCGCTGAGCAAGGGATCGCTTGAAGCGGTGACTGCGGGCCGGGAACTGGCGGCGCGGCTGGGCGCGAAATTGGTGGTCGGGATTGTTGCGGCGGATGCGGCGGCGCAAGTCGCCGGCGCGGCAAAGCGGGTGATGGCTGTCGAAGGTGAGGCGTTTGCGCAGCCGCGGTTTGCGAGCGATGCGGCGGCGTGCGAAGCGTTGTGCCGCGCGGCGATGGCGACCATCGTGATCGCGCCTGGTAGCTCGCGATTTGCGCGCGTGATGGCTGCGGTTGCGCATCGGCTTGGCGGGGTGATCGATACGCATGTGACGGCGATTGGCGGCACGGATGGCGCGGAAGCGACGCGGTGGTTCTACAGGCAGAGGATTGAGGCGGTGGTGAGCCGGGACAAGCGGCCGTGGTTTCTGCTGGTGGACGCCGGTACGAACGCGGCGTTTGCAAGCGATGCGAGCGAGGTGAAGCCGGAGCGAATTGCCGTGGAGTTGCCTCCAATGCGGACGAACGTGACGGGAATGCGCGCGCCCAAACTGGATGCCCAGACGATCCGGCCGGACGCGAAGCTACTGTTTGTTGCCGGGGCAGGTTGGACGAAGAAGCAGCCGGATGGGCAGGTTCACGTGGAACAGGCGGGCGAGTTGATCCTGAAGTTCGTGAGTGCGTCGGGCGCTTCGCTGGGCAGTTCAAAATCACTCGTCGACCAGGGCGGCGAAGGGAATTCCGTATTGCCATTCCTGACACATCTCAACCAAGTTGGACAAACGGGGTCGACGCCCCGACACGCGAAGGGCTTGGCGACCTGCTGCCATGGCGAAGAGCCGCACGTGGTGGGCTGGAGATTCATTGCCGAGCGGAGAGCTGTGTCGCTCGATGCGAATTGCGGATGGACGCGCGGGAAGGCTGACGTGGTGTATGTGGCCGACGCGTTCGCGGTGATGGAGAAGGTAAACGCGCTGCTCGGGAAGAACAGGTAAGGCTGGTGCGATCCCACCCTAAACGCAAGCAGCGCGTTTAGGATGGGGCAACCGGTTTCGTGCTGAGTTGCAATCAGTGGTCGTCCGGGTGGTCCCTCAGATGATGCATGGCCACTTCGTAGCCGCGGCGGAATCCTTCGCGGTAGTCGTCGCGCATTTCGCGGCCCACGTGCGGATGGCGATACTCATCATGGCGATTTACGTCGGGTGAACGATGATGCTCGAAGTCGTGGCGAGCGGCATCTATTCCGTCGTGAAAGCCCTGCCGCTGGATGTCGTGGTATTCAGCCGGCGGCTGATCCCACCCGCCCCCAATCTGAACCGACAGCTGCGGGGTTGCCGCATGGATCTTCGATGGCAATGAGATAACGAGCGAAAATGCCATTGCCGCGGCTGGTATTACAAGCCATTTGAATTTCATTACCGACCCTCCTGTTTACGCCTCTCGTAACAGATGAGGGCCGTCGCAATAGCGTTGCCTTCCGGGGCGAATCGGCAAGAGGCAAGCGCGATTCCGGCGATTCACAGGGCTCTGATTTCATTGTGTTAGGTTGGAAATTTGGAGTGAAAAAGAGAGATATGGCGCCCATCACGGAATTCATCAAGCATCATTACCGTCATTTCAATGCCGCGGCACTGGTGGATGCGGCCGAGGCCTACAACAAGCTGCTGGCCGATGGCGGCAAGATGTTTGTGACCATCGCCGGCGCGATGAGCACGGCTGAGCTGGGTTTGTCGTTGGCGGAGATGATCCGGCAGGACAAGATTCACGGGATTTGCTGCACAGGGGCGAACCTGGAAGAAGACGTGTTCAACCTGGTGGCGCACAACTTTTATGAGCGCGTGCCCGGCTATCGCGATCTGACCCCGGCCGACGAGGCGGCGCTGCTGGCGCGGCATATGAATCGCGTCACGGATACGTGCATTCCCGAGATGGAGGCGATGCGGCGCATCGAGAACGAGGTTCTGGCGGAGTGGGTGAAGGCGGACAAGGCCGGAGAGCGGTGGTTTCCCCACCAGTTCATGTACAAGATTCTGCTGTCGGGAGTGTTGAAAGGTAGCTACCAGATTGACGCGAAGAACAGCTGGCTGCTGGCGGCGGCCGAAAAGAATCTGCCGATGTTTGTGCCGGGGTGGGAAGACGCGACGCTGGGGAATATGTATGCGGGGCACTGCATCACCGGTGATGTGAAGAAAGTGCACACGGTGCGGACCGGCATTGAATACATGATGGAGCTGGCGGAGTGGTACACAGAGACGACGAAGAAGTCGCCGCTGGGATTCTTCCAGATCGGCGGCGGGATCGCGGGCGACTTTCCGATTTGCGTGGTGCCGATGCTGCACCAGGACTTGCAGCGCGACCACGTGCCGCTGTGGGCGTACTTCTGCCAGATTTCAGATTCGACGACGAGCTACGGATCGTATTCGGGCGCGGTGCCGAACGAGAAGATCACGTGGAGCAAGCTGGGCGAGACGACGCCGAAGTTCATTATCGAGAGCGACGCAAGCATTGTTGCGCCGCTGGTGTTCGCATACGTTTTGGGTTGGTAGAGAAGACAGCCGTCAGCCCTCAGAGGTCAGCCATCAGCCATCAGCCGTCAGCACTCAGCCGTCAGCTTGGGTTGCAGTTTTGCCGCCGCTGTTGCGTCCCCGGTTGCTGGAAGCTCGCCTGGATGTCATGCTCAAAGAATGAAGAAACGGATTAGGATAGGCGCGGTGGCTGTGCTCCTAGCGGGTTCATTTGCATGCACGGCGCAGGATGGGGGAGCGTGGCGGGCCGCGAGCGAGTCGGCGACGACGATCACGAGTGACATTGCGATTGGCAAAGACAAGCTGGCCATTGACTACTTCACGTATCCGATTGCGCCGATTCGGCCGCTAAAACCGGTTGAGGTGAGCGCGGTCTTCGATGCGGACGTGAATGCCGGGATCAGCGGGATGCTTTACCGGCTGAGGATTCCGGCGGCGCAGCGCTTTCTGAAGAAGAACACGTTGTGCGGGGACCAGGACACGCAGTGGATGGCGACGTACGTTGCGGGGCACACGTTGAACGTGGCGTTCTTTTCAGGAGACGACATGCCTGTGTTCACGTTTGACGCGATCTCGAAGTCGACAGCGTTGTGCGGAACGTTTGCGTATGCGCGATGAAAAACAGTAGTCAGTAGTCAGTGATCAGTGATCAGTGGTCAGAGCAGAGATCAGAGATTAGAGAATAGAGGGGCTATCCCACACACGCGAAGCTTGGATCCACCACACAGACGAGGACCCGTCCGTGGCGACACCGGGGATGGGGCGCCCATTATTCGCGCGAGGTTGAGGGCGCGAGGCGCGATGGCCTAGTTTTCGGGAAGCACCGTGAAGGGGCCGTTGATCTCCGGACCGCCAAGGCCTTCAAACACTGGCTGAGCTAATTTTGGCAGAGTGATCTCCCACTTGGGCCCTTCGAGCTCCGGCATGGGGCGCGCCTGGAACAGCTTCTTGCACTGGCGAGCGGTCCATCGCGCCCAGCGCTTCGACTTTTTGCGGCGCGCGCTGTCGGTGGAGATGCCGGTGCCTGCGTACATCTGTCGATAGAGCTTGGAGAGGAAGATGAAACCGAGCCGGGCGCGCAGAGTGGGAGTGCAGGCGGAACGCTGCCAGATGGCTCCCCAGGCGTAAAAGCGGTCCCACACCCTTTGCGTGCGCTCGCGAATTTCGTCGGAGCTCATGGTCGGATGCGGCGTAAACATTTTGGGCCGCACTTCGGTGGGAATCATCCAGTAACGCGTAATGGGCACGTCACCCACCATCATGGGGTCGACGGCCTGCTCTTTTTCCCAGCGTCCGAAATCGACGGTGCCGGGAAACGGAGTCATCATGACAAATTGGGCGAAGGTAACGCCGGCTTTGATCGCCATCTCGACCGTAGCGGTGAAGGTCGCAGGCCGATCAGTGGGCAGGCCGAAGATGAACGAGCCGAGGACATGCACGCCGTGCTGCTTGAAGGTCTGGAGCTGCTTGGCGAGGGCTTCGCCGGAGTAGTTCCAGTCCTTATAAACGGCCTTGAGACCTTCGGGAGTGACCGCCTCAACGCCGACGAGCGCGCCCTTGATGTTGGCCTTGCGCATTGCGTCAAGATAGCTGCCGTCTTCGCCGGCTTCCATGGTCATTTGCGTAAAGAACACCATGTCCTTGGGCAGCTTGGCCAGCTCTTCCATGAGCTGAAGGCGCTCGTTCCGAATGGCGGTGAGCTCGTCGAGCTTGGCGGTGTTGTTCTGCTCGCGAGCGAGACGGAGATCGGTGAAGGTGACGGGATAGAAGTTGTCATCGGCCAAAGCGATGAAGCGAAAGCCGAGGCGGCGGAGGGCGATGATTTCGTCGACGACGTTCTGGAATTTGCGCTGGCGGGGTTTTTGACCGTCTGTGCGCCAGACGCTGCAAAAGGAGCAGTGCTTGGGGCAGCCACGAATGGTTTGCACGGAGGCCCACATATATTTTTGAGGATCCATGAGATCCCAGCGCGCGGAGAGGAATTCGCCGCCTTCGATGCGGCCGCCTTCGTAGAATTTCTTAGGCTTGCCGGCGATGCAATCGGTGACCACCTTGCCCCAGGCAAGATCGCCGTCGCCTTTGACCACGGCGTGGGCTTCGCCGCGTTCCAGAGCTTCTTCAGGAAACAGCGTGGCGTGAATGCCGCCATACACGACCCACGCGCCGCGGCTGCGCGCCATGCGGCCGACAGCATACCCGCGCAGGGCGTTGCCGGTGTGGACGCTGATGCCGACGACGTCGCCGGGATGAATGGATTCTGGAACAATTTGCTCGAGCGACTCATCGATGAGGATGGGATCGCCCACGGAACGGGGCGTTGCGGCTGCGAGCACGAAGAGCCAACGCGGCGTGATGACCGCTGTGCCAAAGGAATTGTCGCTGGGATTGACGAGGTGAACGCGCACGCGGACCAACCTTTCGCCGTACAGGTGCGGTTGGCGTCACAGCAATTTTGGGGGTTGCCGTAATGCGGGGCTAACAATCGGAAGCGGCACCCCAACGAGGAAGATACCGCGATGAAATTGCATTACGGCCAGGTGGCCCTGAAATTGACCGTGCGAACGCGTACGTTACCGGGTAGATTGAATGGAAAATCCGATACGCCGCTTCGGGCGCACTGAATTTACCGAGAGAGCTGCTTCCCGGGGTTTGGATCATCATACGGGAGCAGACGGTCGTTCTGTCCGATATGTTCGATGGCTAACAAACCGCCATCCATTTAATTATAAGCGCTTTCAATTTTATGAACAATTTGGCGAGTTGTTTAGCCGACTTTAGAGCATTATTCGACGGGGATGGGGACCTGCTCGACGATCTCGAGACCAAAGCCTTCGAGCGCCGGGATGTGCATGGGGGTGTTCGAGAGCAGGCGAATGCGCTGGATGCCGAGGTCGGAGAGGATCTGGCCGCCGAGGCCGATGGCGCGGAGGATGCGTCCGGAGCGGTCCTGAGAGCCTTCGCGGGCGCGCAGCTCCTGATGGAGGATGAGGCGGCCGGTTTCTTGCTGGCCGCCGGAGATGGTCATTGCGGAACTTGAGGACCTGAGTGCGGCGGGGGAAGGGCCCGTGGCCGGGGTAGAGCCCTCAGAGTTGAAGGCGGTATTGGTTGCGGCGGGCGTGTGGTCGATGGCGAAGCCGCGCGAGGTGTTGTGGAGATAGACGATGACGCCGCAGCCTTCTTCCGCGATGATGCGCATGGACTGATCGAGGATTTCGCGGCAGTGGCAGTCAGCAGAGAAGACATCGCCCGCGGTGCAGCGGGTATGTACCCGAACGAGGACGGGATGCGGGCAGGTGGGGCCAAGATTCGTTGGCTCGGGCTCGCCAAACGGTTGTGCGACCCCCGATCTCGCCGCCACGGCGGACGAGGGACCGGCGGACGTCCCGTCGACAGCTAAGTATCTTTCGCTGCCGGGAGCGGGTCCACCGTGGAGGGCGTGGCAGTCGGGGCAGAGGTCGCCGCGGACGAGAGCGATGTGGCTTTCGCCGCCCTGAACCTGGCTCTCATAGGCGATCATGCGGAATTCGCCGTAGCGGGTTTGGACGCGGGACTCGCCGGCGCGAACGATTGTGCGCTCGTTGCGCAGGCGGTAGCGGATGAGCTCGGCGACGGTGAGGATGCGGAGGCCGTGCTCACGGCAGAAGGGAATGAGGTCGGGGATACGGGCCATTGCGCCGTCGTCGCGCATGATTTCGCAGATGACGCCGGCAGGAGTGAGGCTGGCGAGGCGGGCAAGATCGACAGAGGCCTCGGTTTGGCCAGCGCGGACGAGGACTCCGCCGCGGCGGGCGCGCAAGGGGAAGACGTGGCCGGGACGGACGAGATCGGCGGAGGTGGAGCTGGGGTCGATAGCGACGCGGATGGTGCGGGCGCGGTCGGCGGCGGAGATGCCAGTGGTGACGCCCTCGCGCGCTTCGATCGACTCCGTGAATGCGGTGCCGAAGCGGGAGGAGTTTTGCTGCGTCATCGGAGGGAGGCGCAGGTGGTCGGCGCGTTCCTCAGTAAGAGTGAGGCAGATGAGGCCACGGCCGTAGCGGGCCATGAAGTTGATGGCCTCAGGGGTGACGTGCTCGGCGGCCAGTGTGAGGTCGCCCTCGTTCTCGCGGTCCTCGTCGTCGACTACAACCACCATGCGGCCGGCCTGGATATCGGCTACGGCGCCGGGGACGTCGGTGAAGGGCGGCTCGGGAGTGCGGGAGGGCTGGGGCATGTGCTGGAGCTATTTTCGCTGATACGGGCGGGGAAGGCCAGAAGGAGGCGGGGCTTACGTTGCCATTTCAAGCATCCTGGGTTTCGAGACCGCATCGAGACGAAAGCCTATTTTGCGGGCGGGCTTCTCGGGCGGGGCCATGAGCGCACGAATCGCGTCGATGATCTCGCTGATCGCCTTGTCGTGTGTCTCCAGCCGTTGTTCGAGCTCAGCAAACTTCGCGGCGAGCGCCTTATGCGACGCGAGCGTTTCGCGGAGGCGCAGGAATGCGCGTACCACAAAAATGCTCATCTCGATTGCGCGCGGGGAGTTGAGGATGCTGGCGGCCATGATGGCGCCGTGCTCAGTGAAGGCGTAGGGCAAAGTGCGGCGGCCGCCGTGGCTGCCACTTGCGGTCACAAATTGTGACTTCAAGTTGCGCTTCTCCTTCGCGGTGAGCCGAAAGACGAAGTCTGTTGGGAAGCGCTTCTTGTTCCGTTTGACGGCTTGATTGAGTGCCCGTACTTGTACGTTGTACAACGCGGCCAAGTCATCATCGAGCAAAACCTTCTGGCCGCGAACCAGAAAGATTCGATGTTCGATGCTCGGGGCGAGAGCGATCTTGCGGGTCATGTTTGCTCCGGACTTGAGATCACAATTTGTGATTTCAAGTTGAACTTGGTCAGCATGGCTTCCTAGGGAGCATCAGGCCGGCTCGGTTCTTAAGGTTGGGTTTGTTGATACCAATTTCGCTCAAACTGAGGGTGTTGGCAGCGGCGAGCATCACATTGCAAATTGGTGCGAAGGAGCTCAGTGTTGCGGGGAGGATGAGGCATATGCCCATCGGTAGGGGCGAATTGGCGGGCAGCAAAAACGCCGCCCGAAGGCGGCGTCTCTGTTTGGAACTGGCTAAAAGCTTACAGCGTGGATTCGATCTCAAATCCCCAAGCCTCGAGAAGGGCCTCTGGGATGTACTTGGAGTTCTTGTTGCGGCGCGCCCACTCGCGGAGGCGAGTCGACCGGATGTACTGGTCGGGTGGGAGCTTGAACTCCTTGGTGATCTGCTCAAAAGAGGTAACTGTGGGCACAATTGGGCCGATGGGCTCTGGCTTGCCCCAATTTGGATTTCCACGACGCTTTGCCATTGATTTGTTTGTCCTTATCCTTGGAAAGGAGTATTTTTCGCAAGTTCAAACTCGGACGGGCTGGGGATGCGAAAGGACCCGAGGAACGTACTGTCTCATTCTAGGGGTTTTTCGATGAAAAATCAATAGGAGAGGGCTTTTCGGTGGGGGGCGAAATCGCCGGAAGTTTGACGATATTCCATTTAGAATCAATCAAATATGCGAATCGCCCCGGTTTCCCACAAGATACGCGTCGGGTCGGTGTGATGCGCGACGTTGGCGGGAACCGGGAGGGCGGTGGCAGGATACTGGTATGAGATCCATTTGGCAGGTGATTGCAGCAGGTTTGGTGCTATTTGGAGGGGTGACGATGAGCCGGGGAGTGGAGCTGACCGTAAGCCGCGATGCCCTGGAACGGACCCTGAAGCAGGAGCTCTTTAGCGGGCCGGACGGGAGGTACTACCTGAAGGGCAACGCGCACTCGGCATGCTTTATTTCGACCGAGGACCCGCAGCTGCGGTTCGAGCAGGATCGGATCGTTGTGCGGGTGAAGACACGGGCGCGGCTGGGGGTGGGCGGAGTCTGCCTGGCGACGGTGACGCTGCCGGCGGAAGTTTCGATGGAGCCGGATGCGGAAGGGGAGACGATCGGATTCAAGGAGGCGAGCCTGGACAAAGTGAGCGACCGGAAGGAGATCAACTTTGTGCTGGCGCCTTTCTTGCGGGGACAGGTGCCGAAGAGCATGAAGGTGAATGCGGCGGACTTGCTGCGCGCGGCGCTGGCGGGGTCGACGGCGACGTCGGGATACAAGGTGAGCCTGGGACGGCTGAAGATTTTGTCGATTCAGATTGTGGGCGACAAGCTGGTGGTAGAGGCGGACGGGGATCTGAGTGTGGAGTGAGAGAGACAGGGACCAAGGGAATGAGGGAACGAGGGAGGGAGTGCGGGAACGAAATGCGGTGGTACGGTTGCGGTTCGTGCCCAGGGTGAATGCTTGAAGATCAACCGCAGATCCTTCAGTCGCCAAGGCGGCCTCAGGATCACATCGCCAAGAAGCCAAGGATTTCACGAGGTCAGACCACGAGGATAGAATGGTCATCAGGGACAAATTTTTGCAGTGATAGAATTTCGATTTTGGAGAACGTATGGCGGAAGCAGCGTGTGATATCGGCCTGATTGGGCTCGCAGTGATGGGACAGAATCTGGTCCTGAACATGAACGACCACGGATTTAAGGTGGCCGTGTTTAACAGAACGGTTTCAAAGGTTGATGATTTCATCGCGAACGAAGCGAAGGGGACCGAGGTAGTCGGCGCGCACTCGATGGAGGAGCTGACGAGCCTGCTTAAGCGCCCGCGCCGGGTGATGCTGATGGTGAAGGCCGGCGACACCGTGGACCAGATGATTGACCAGATCACGCCGCACCTGGAGACGGGCGACATCGTGATCGATGGCGGCAACTCCTTGTTCAGCGATTCCACGCGACGCACCAAGGCGCTTGCGGCGAAGGGAATTCTGTTTATCGGAACGGGCGTTTCAGGCGGCGAGGAAGGCGCGCGGAATGGACCGTCGATCATGCCGGGCGGGAATCCGGCGGCGTGGCCGCACGTGAAGCCGATTTTTCAGGCGATCGCGGCCAAGGTGGAAGACGGAACTCCTTGCTGCGACTGGGTGGGCGAAGAAGGCGCCGGGCACTACGTGAAGATGGTACACAACGGCATTGAATACGGCGACATGCAATTGATCTGCGAGGCCTACGACCTGCTGAAGCGCGGGCTGGGATTGACGGCCGACGAGTTGCACGACGTTTTTGCGGAATGGAACAAGGGCGAGTTGGACAGCTACCTGATCGAGATTTCGAGCCAGATCTTTGCCAAGAAAGACGAAGACGGAACGCCGCTGGTGGATAAGATTCTGGACACCGCGGGACAAAAGGGGACAGGCAAGTGGACGGTGATCAGCGCGCTCGATACCGGGCAGCCGGTGACGCTGATCGGCGAGAGCGTGTTTTCGCGGTGCCTGTCGGCGCTGAAGGATGAACGCGTGGAAGCGGAGAAGGTTCTGCGCGGACCGAAGTCAGTGCCGAAGGTCGGCGATCGCGCGAAGTTCATCGAGGACGTGCGCAGGGCGCTGTTCAGCTCGAAGATCATCAGCTACGCGCAGGGGTACATGCTGCTGCGGGCGGCGGCCAAGGAGTACGGCTGGAACCTGAATATGGGCGGCATCGCGCTGATGTGGCGCGGTGGCTGCATCATTCGCAGCCAGTTTCTGGGCAAGATCAAGGACGCGTTCAGAAAGAACAAGAGCCTGGACAACCTGCTGCTGGACAAGTATTTCTCGCGGCTGGTGAACAAGTACCAGGCATCGTGGCGCAAGGCGCTGGTGCACGCGGTGAAGCTGGGCGTGCCGACGCCTGCTTTCTCGACCGCGCTGGCGTTCTTCGACGGCTATCGCGCGGGACGGCTGCCGGCAAACCTGCTCCAGGCGCAGCGCGACTTTTTCGGAGCGCACACGTACGAGCGGGTTGACAAGCCGCGCGGCGAGTTCTTCCACACGAATTGGACGGGGCATGGCGGAAGGGTTTCGTCGGGGACGTATAACGCGTAAGGACAGAGAACAGAGAGCAGAGAACAGAGATTGAGCGGCGATTTCCATAATGGAGATCGCCGCTTTTGTCATTGGGGACAAACTGGATCTGCGCGGGCGAGGACGCCCGCACGACAGCCGGCGAGGACGCCGGCGCTACATACTAGCGCAAAGAATCGACGGGCGCCGGGTCCATGTCGGCGTAGTCCTGGTTTTCGCCTCCCATGCCCCAGCAGAAGCTGTAGGCACGCGTGCCCACGCCGCAGTGAATCGACCAGCCCGGAGAGATAACGATGCCCTTGTCGGCGACGACGATGTGGCGTGACTCGGCGGGCGGTCCCATAAAGTGCATGACGCGCGCGTCGGCGGCGACGTTGAAGTACATATAGATTTCGCTGCGACGCATGTGCGTGTGCGGAGGCATGGTGTTCCAATTACTGCCGGGCGCGAGATGCGTGACCCCCATTACGAGCTGACAACTGCGCGCTCCTTGCAGATGAATGTATTTGCAAATCGTTCGCTTATTACAGGATTCGACGCTGCCAAGTTCGGTAGGCGTGGCATCTGCTTTGCGAACAAGCGCGGTTGGGTACTCGGCATGGGCGGGATAACTCAACAGATAAAAGACGGCAGGCGCGGATTTGTCTTTTGAGGCGAACGTGACCTGCTTGTTGCCGCGACCGATGTAGAGGACGTCGAGATTGTCCAGGTCGTTGCTCTTGCCTTCGACGGTGATGACGCCTGCGCCGCCGATGTTGAGCGCGCCGAGTTCGCGGCGCTCGGTAAAGTAAGTGGCGCGCAGGTCGGGATCGGTGGGAAGCGCAATGGCTGATTCGACGGGAGCCGCGAAACCGACGACGGCGCGATCGAGGTCGACGTAATTGAGATGGAGCTTGCCGGGCTCGTAAAGGTCCCCGAGCAGAAATGTGTCGCGGAGCTCGTCGGTGTTCATGCGCGGGTAGCGCACGGGGTCGGCCATTAGAACAGTTTTCATGGGATCTCCTTAAAGCAGCCTTCAGCCATCAGCCTTCAGCTTGGAGTGCGAGAACGAACGGTTGAGGTCAATTCAATTTTACGGCGTGGGAGGCTCGGGAAGTTGAAGTGGGTTCCAGTTGTCTGCGCCGCGCAGAAAGACCGAGGGCTCGTACTGCTTGGCTTCGTCGGGCGTAAGGAAGTGAGTGTGAGGATCGCGCTCGTCATGATGCGCGCCGGGACCGGATGAATCGAACTCGGCGTAGTAAGCGGTATCGAGCGAGTGTGTTTGTTCGGCGTGCCATTCGCTCCAGCCGGCTGGGGCGATCTTGTCGTCCATCCAGGTGTGCATGTAGATGACCGTCGAATAGGCGCGCCAAGGCCGGCCGAGAAAGACGTTGCCCACGACTGCCGGATCGGCGGTGAGCTTCGAGTGGTCGATCACGAAACCAGAATCTTCGCTCGGATAATGTTTGGATTGCGCAGTGATGAAGCCGCCGTTGTGCGGGGTGGAGTGGATCTCGCAATTCTCGAAGACGGCTTTTGAGTCACCGAAGATGAAGTCGACATTGCCTTCAACATAACAATCAGAGAAGTACTGCCGCGTCGCAGTGCAGCCTTCCGTGTTCTGCGTGCAGCCGCGAGCGCCGAGAAAGACCGTGTCCTGGTTGCCGAGGAGATGCACGTTGTGGAAGATTGCGCGGTCGCCGGTGACGAATAGCGCCAGTGCCTGCGAGCCCTGCGGCAACTGCTCGTGGGTGCGATTGAAGTCATTCTGGAAGGTGATGTTTTCGGCGAAGAAGTTATCACCAGTGACGTTGACTGTGGCGGAGTGAAGAGTGCCTCCGTTTTGTCCGGCGCTGCGATCGTTGACGACGATTGTTTTGCTTGCATCAGGATTGGCGCTGCGGATGGTGATGTTGGGCTTGTCGATGGTAATCACTTCGCGATAGACACCGGGCGAGACGGATAGAACAGCGCCACCGGTTTTGGGAGCCATGTCGAGCGCGCGCTGGATGGAGTAGTAGTCGCCGGTGCCGTCGGCAGCGACGTAAAACGTTTTATCTTCCGGCGGAATTTTGCCCGCCATCTCGGGAGCTGTTTTGTCCTCAGGGAATGGCACAAAACGAGCGTCGCAGGAGAGCGGCTGGCCCGGCTTGGAGTCAGGAGCCTGAGCGATGGTGACGTCATCGCCTTTCGGCTCGAGATTGCCGAGGCTGGGTCCCACCGTGATGTCGGCGTCTTTCAAGTAGAAGAGCGAGTCTTTCTGGTCGTCGGCGAAGACATTGTCGAGCTTGATCTGGAGTTTGTGATCGGCATCGAGGCCGTAAAACGTGTATGCGCCGGGCGTGAGGACGTGCACGTTCTGAAGCGTGATGTCCTGATAGATGGGAAGGCGGTCGCCGGTGAAGTTGGTGTAGTGCGGCGTGAAGACGAGGGGGTTGGGCACGTTGCGGATGCAGACGTTGCGATAGAGAACCTGATGGACGAGGCCGCCGCGGCTGGGATCGGACTTGATGCGGAGGCCATTGTCGGCGCCGTCGATGGTGAGGTCGTCGACGAGAAGGTGATCGACACCGCCGTAGGTGCCGCTGCCGATGGACATGCCATGGCCGGAGTAGAAGTGATTGTGGAGAACGGACATATTCGAGACGGGACCGGCGGCGCTCGGCTTGAGGCAAACATCGTCGTCGCCGGTGTGGATATAGCTGTTGGCGATGGTGATGTTGCGCGAAGATCCGGGATCGATGCCATCGGTGTTGCGCGCGGTTTTGGGAGTCATAATTTTGACGCCCCACGCCGTGAAGCCGTCGGTCTGGTTGATGGAGACGTGGAAACCGGGCGAATTGCGCAGCGTGATTTTGTAGAGAATGAAGTTGTCAACGTGGCGAAGGGCAATCATCGCCGGGACGCTCTGCTGCTGATCAGTGACCTTGGCCTGATGCGCGAGATCCCACCAGGTCACGTTCTGTCCGAGGAGTATAGCGCCGCCGCGAGCGTCAATGGAGCCCTCGCCCATGATACCGGCGTTCCTGGCGCCGTCGCCGCTGATGAGCGGCTTGCAGCCGCGGCCATGCGCAGAGACGATGCCGCAGGAGCCGGGCGAGAGGTCGAAGACACGCGGATCGCGCGAGGCGACGAGGGCTGTGTTTTTGCTGACGACGAGAGTGACACCGGGGCGAAGAGTGAGCGGGCCGGTGAGGAAGACGTTTTGCTTGCCGTGGGAGCGGAGGACGACGGCTTTCGATTCTGACGACGATCCATCGCTGGGCGCGGCGCAGTGGTCGAGCGCGTCTTGGATGCGGGCGGTGGAGAGCTTTTGCTCATCGGCGAGGGCGATCACGCCGTGATTGGCGGCGACGTTGGCCTGAAGGGTGATGCAAGCCTGAGGAATCTTCGGCTCGGTCACGGTGCGCGTGTCCTGAGCGTGGAGGGCGGACACAATCAGGAGGGGAAGAGAAGCGAGAAGAAGACGCGAAGGGATAGAACTCATTTGGATTTCTCCGATGGACACAGTTTCGATCAGTGTGGAATTTGCTCGAGCACCCAGCGCACGAGTTCGTTGCCGGCGGCGAAGTTGTCGTAGAGGGCGGGAAGCTTGCGGCCGTCGGTGTACTCGTTGTAGAGCCACGGATCGACCATGGCGTAGACGGTTCCCTTGCCGTACTTTGCGGTGGCCATGAAGATGTCGGGACCTTCGGCAAGTATCGAGTGGGCCGGGCCGCTGACCGAGATGGTGCAAACATCCTTGACGTAGATGGTGTGGGGGTGATGGAAGATGGGGCCAGTGCCGTCGATGGCGATTTTGCCCTGATCCCAATTGGTTCCGACGACGTGCTTGCGGAGGACGCTGTTGAAATGAATACCGAATTTTTCTGAGATGACGTTGAAGTGATCGAGGTCGGCGTAGGAGGTATCGTTCTCCATGATTACGAGGACGCCACCGGCTTTGACCCATTGCGCGATCTGATTTGCGTCACCGGCGTTGGCGTAGTGTGGATGAGGATTTTTGTCGAGGTTGTCGGGTGAGGCGATGACGTAAACCTGCGCATCGCGAAGGTTCGCGGCCGTGGGCTCCGCGTCGAGCTCCTCAGTGTGTGCGCCGTAGTTGCGGAAGATGTGGCCGAAGAGGGAGTAGCCGGGCTCTTCCATTGTGTCCCACTTGTAGTGGAACTTAACCTGGTGGCCGAATACATCCGTGCGCTGCTGGGAGTTGAACCAGCCGTCGACGAGAACGGTGCGGCCGCGGCCAAGCTTCGCATTTTGCGAGGTTTCCATTTCGGAGCTGGCAAGCAGAAAAGCGCCGATGCCTTTGGGGTCGTTGGTGGCAACTTTTTCGCCCATGTAGTAAGCGTAGGAGCCGTCGCGATAGGGATCGCCGCCGAGGCCTGAAGCCTTGACGGTGCCGGTGAGCGAGACGTCATCATCGGGGCCGGTTTTCCACCCCAACGACGAGGACCTGTCGTTGGGGACCCCGGTTGTGACGAAGTGCGTGAGGATGCCGTGATAACCATGCTGGGCGTTGGCAAGGTAGTGTTCTGGCAGATAGCCGCGGCGGACTCCTTTGGCGAGGGCATAAACAAACATGCAGGCCGCGGAAGACTCGAAGTAGTTGCCTTTCGCGCCGGGCTTGTCGACCATGTCGTACCACAGGCCGGTTGAGGCGTCCTGATAGCGCGCCACGGCAGCGGCCTCGCGCTGAAGGATGGCAAGAAGCTGGGCGCGACCGGGGTCGCCGTCGGGATAGTAGCCGAGGGTGTCGACCAGGGCCATCATGTACCAGCCGATGCCGCGCGCCCAGAACTGGGAAGAGTCGCCGGTTTGCTTGTTGGCCCAGCGCTCCTGCTTCGACTCATCCCAACCGTGATAGAGGAGGCCGGTCTTTGGATCGCGGGCGTGCTGCTCCATGAGGACGAATTGGTGGGTGATGTCGCTGAAGTCCTCAGGGTGATGGGAGATGGAGGCGTACTCGGCGCGGAAGGGCTCAGCCATGTAGAGGCCGTCGAGCCACATCTGGTCGGGATAGCGCTGCTTGTGCCAGTAGCCGCCCGAGGCGTTGCGGGGCTGTTGAGCCAGTTGGTCGTAGAGAAATGTGGCGGCGGTGAGATAGCGCTGGTTGCGCGTGACGCGGTAAAGGAGCAGAAGCTGGCGGCCGAGGAGGATGTTGTCGAGCTCGTGATCGGCGGGCTTGAGCGTGGGGATGGAGCCGTCAGGAGAGACGAGGGAATCGACCGCGTTCTGGATGTAGTGAAAGTAGCGGGGATCGGCGGTGTTGAGCCAGACAGAGTCCATGCCTTCGAGCAGCGTGCCGAGCTCGTAGTTCCATTTCCAGGGCGCGCCGGGAGCGACCAACCGGCCATCAGGCCAGCGCGCGATGGCGGCATTGGCGGCGCGCTGTGAC
>Ga0335085_10002022_pt1 | contig 39547 bp, 36 predicted proteins | sample Lox_Sample_45_FD_206712 | JGI IMG/M metagenome (GOLD analysis project Ga0335085, IMG submission 206712) | Soil microbial communities from Loxahatchee National Wildlife Refuge, Florida, United States - Lox_Sample_4.5 | ecosystem: Environmental > Terrestrial > Soil > Wetlands | place: USA...
GCCGGCTTCATCAACGTTATCGGCAAGGGCAACAAGGAGCGCGTGGTGCCGGTCGGGAGAAAAGCCGTGGAAGCCTTGAATCGTTATCTTTCGGCAGGCCGGCCAAAACTGGTCAGGCCGCATTCGCCGGCGAATGTTTTTTTAACGAAACGCGGCACGCCGTTCGCATCGGTGACATTGTGGCTGCGGATCAAGCGCCGGGTGCGGCGAGCCGGGGTTTCACGCAACATTACGCCGCACATGCTGCGGCACAGTTTCGCGACGCATCTGCTGGAGCACGGGGCGGATTTGCGGGTGATTCAGGAATTGCTCGGCCATGCGAACATCAGCACCACGGAGGTTTACACGCACGTCACGGGGAACCGGTTGCGGGACATTCACCGGAAATTTCATCCACGCGCCTGAACCGTGGATTGGGGAAGGTATTTTGAAAAAACTAGGCTCCGTTGTCGCCAATCGCTTCGACCGGGCAGCCTTCCTTGGCTTCCTTGCAGCGCGTTTCCTCTTCGGGTGAGGCTGCTTGTTTGTACACAAACGAGTAGCCGCCGTCGTCGTTGCGCTTGAAATTGTCCGGCGCCGTCTCGCGGCACAGGTCGCAGTCAATGCATTGATTGTCCACGTAATATTTGCCCGGGACATTTTCGGGGTATTTGTTTGCCGCGTCTGCCATAAATTCGTTCGTTAATATGGCCGCCGTGGCGGATGCTGGCAAGCCCCATTTGCCATTAGAATTGGCTCCGGCCGATTAAAACCTTTTAATTGTGCCATGTAATAGTATGCTTTGCGCGTGCAACGAGGAAACGTTCGCAGAACGAAAATCATCTCCACACTCGGTCCGGCGACGGATTCGGCGGAGATGATTGGCAAGCTTATTGACGCCGGCGTCAATATCTTCCGCCTCAACATGTCGCATGCGCCCCACGATTGGGTGCGCCGCGCCGTCCATGACATTCGCGTCGCCGCGACCGCGCGCCGGCAGTTCATCGGCATCATGATGGATACGCAAGGCCCGGCCATCCGCACCGGCGACCTCGGCGTGCCGCTCGACTTGCAACCCGGCCAGAAATTCACCCTCACCGTCCGCGGCGAACGCGATCTGGAGGAGCATTCGGTGGACGTGAATTACGAAAATTTTGTCAACGACATCAACGTCGGCGACGTGGTGCTCATTGATAATGGCACGATTGAAATGAAAGTCCTCGCCAAATCCGGCAACAAGGTCGAGTGCGAGGTGCTTACCGCTGGCACGCTCGGCAGCCGGCGCCACATCAATCTGCCCGGCGTCAAGGTCAGCCTGCCCGCGCTCACAGCCAAGGATATCCAGGATGTGAAACTCGGCCTGGAAGTCGGTGCGGACTTTATCGCGCTGTCGTTCGTCCGCGAAGCCCGCGATTTGTTGCAGCTCAAGGAGCTGTTTGAAGACGGCAAACCGCAACCGGTTGTCATCGCCAAAATCGAGGACCAGCAGGCCGTAGCCAATTTGGATTCGATTGTACGCGAAGCCGACGCCATCATGGTGGCGCGCGGCGATTTGGGCATTGAAATTCCTTACGAGGAACTGCCCATCGTCCAGCGCCGCATCGTCAAGGCTTGTTTGCGCCACGGCAAACCCGTCATCGTGGCCACGCACATGCTGGAGAGCATGATTGAATCGCCCATGCCCACCCGCGCCGAGGTGACCGACGTGGCCAACGCCGTTTTTGAAGAGGCCGACGCCATCATGCTCAGCGGCGAGACGACGGTCGGCAAATATCCGCTCAAATGCATCGAGGTCTTTGACCGCATCGCCAGGCGCATTGAGCGCAGCGGCAACGCACAATTTCACGACTCGGCGGAACTGACGAGCGCCCGCGAAAAACTCGTCAAAAGCGCCGTCGTCATGGCCAACGAATTGAAGGCCGAGGCGGTGCTGGCCTTCACCCGCCACGGCCACATGGCGCGTTACGCCGCCTGGATGCGCCCGCGCTATTCGCCGATTTACGGGTTGTGCGACAGTGAAAAGCGCGCCAACGAACTCACGTTATGCTGGGGCGTCACGCCGTTCGTCGTGGAATTTGACTTCATCAATCCGCAGAACACCATCGAACGGGCGCTGAGATCGCTGGTCGAACAGGGCCGGTTGCATCGCGGCATGACCGTCGTCATCGTCGGTGCCATCTCTGTCGGCACCGAAATTGTGGATGCCGTCCAGATGCGCGTCGTGTAATCGCTGTTTATACGGGTTTGGCGTCACTTGACAAACCATCCAAAGTAGGTCGAGGTTAGACCATGAAAAAGGAGCGAATAGTATTGTTCATTCTTCTGTTCGCCGCGTGTCAAGGCGTTGCCCAGCAGCAGACTCGTGCTCAATTGGCAGCGCAGGCCGTTGCGGCCTCCGCGTCACAGACCAAACATGCCGCTTCCGCGACCTTTACAGCGCCGAAACCTGCATTCCATCTGCTTGGTCCGGCCCAACCGGCGCAATCGCCAAGGCCACTGCAAATTGAGGGAATGGATACACGGGCTTGGACGACTGTTGCGGAAACGCGAACGAGCGGACAAGCCTTCCCGACCGGCGAAAACCATGAGGCCGGATTGTGTTTATTGTGGTGGGGCAGTGAACCGCAGCCTCAATAAACGGAGCGGACAAGAAAATTACATTGTCAGTGCTTTTGCCGCTTCCGTGGCGAGGTTGAGAATCACGCTCGGAAAGAGCCCGATCCAGAACATGCCGGCAATGCAGACACAGGCAGTAAATTTAACCGGCCCGGACAAATGAATCGGCGACAAATCCGGCGCGTTTTTGCTCCAGTAAATCGCGCGGATCACACCGAAATAGTAGTAGAGCGAAATCACCACGCCGACGAGCGCCGTGAACGCGAGGCAATAGTAGCCGTGGTTGGCCGCGCCTTGCTGGATGACGGCTTTCAGCAGCAGAAACTTCCCAAAGAAACCGGCCAGCGGCGGAATCCCCGCCAGCGACACCATGGACAGGGTCATGGTTGTGGCCAGGAGCGGCGAGCGTTGATTCAAACCCGCCAAGGCCGAGATATCCTCGTCGTCCAAGTGCCGCATCATAACGGCGATAACCAGGAACGCGGCGACGACGGTAAACAAATAACCGGCCAGATAATACAGCAAAGCCGCTTCTCCGGTGACGCTCAACGCCGCCACGCCCAGCAGCAGATAGCCCGCATGGGAAATGCTCGAATAGCCGAGCAACCGTTTTAAGTTGCGCTGTGGCAACGCGCAAAGATTTCCGTAGAGTATAGTGATACCTGAGATGATGATGAGCAGGTCAGCCCAGTGCCTCGTCACGTCGGGTATAGCCGCAAAGAGAACGCGCAGCAACAGGACAAAACCGGCCGCCTTTGAGCCAACGGCCAGGAATGCCGTCGTCGGCGTGGGTGCGCCTTGATAAACGTCCGGTGCCCAGATTTGAAACGGGAACGCTGCGATTTTGAACCCAAGGCCGACCAACACGAACAACACACCGACCTGGAAGATCTTATTGGTCTCGAATTGCGCCGCGACTGTGGCCAGTTCAGTGAAATTCAACTTGCCCGTTGTTCCCCAAACCAGTGCGATGCCGAACACCAGAAACGCCGAGGAAAGAGCGCCGAGAATCAGATATTTCACGCCCGCTTCGAGCGAAATCAACCGGCTGCGCTGGAAGCTCGTGAGCACGTAGAACGTGATGGTAATCAGCTCAATCGAAACGAAAAGCATCGCAAAGTCGTTCGTGGACGCCGCAAACAACATGCCTGCCAACGCAAAGACAATCAGCGAGTAGTATTCGGTGATGCCCCCGCCAATCCGGTCCGAGAATTCCGCCGACATGAAGAGGACCAGCATCGCGGCGATGAGAAAAAATCGTTTGAAAAAGATCGCCAATGAATCTTCAATAAACATGCCCTTGAACGCCGTGCCGGTGGCCGGAGATTGGCTCAGGTTCAACACCAGCAAGACTCCGAGTGCGGCGATGGCCGCATAGGCCAGAAACCGGCGGCGTTCGGGCGGGATGCAGAAATCCGCCAGCATCAGCACCACGCCGAGCACAATCACCCAGATTTCCAGACTCATCAAAGAAGCGTTCATTGATTCAAAACCGTATTATCTGCCAAGGTGACGGGGGAATTGTTGTGTAGTACCCGCGTCCCGCGGGTTGTTTCGGGCGTCGCGCCCGAAATCTGAGGCAAACGTGCGCCGTCGTCGCTTGTCAGACTGAAAACTTTCGAATGCACGTCGCCACAATTCGGCGTGACGCCGAATTGGACCCGCCGGAGGCGGGTGCTACCCATCGCCATTGTTTCGCCTCGCGCCATCGCTACAATTTTTTGCGCGTCGGGCGTGATTTTTTCGGTCAGTAATCGCGGGAAAAAGCCGAACACAAACAGACTGGCCAGCAATAGCGCATAAGGCAACTTGCGCCAAAGACTCGAGGCGTCGGCCAAACCCGCCCATTTCTCCGGCAACGGTCCATGCAAAACCTTGCGCATGGCCCGCATCATATAAACGCCACCGATGACGAGCGCGCCCCACACTGCCAGCACCGTGACAACGCGCAATGCCGGTTCGTCCCACGCGCCGAAGAAGACTGAAACTTCACCCCAGAAATTTGCAAAACCCGGCAAACCGCAACCGGCCAGCGCCGCCATGAGCAGCGCGGTGCCGATGAACCGCAGTTGCCGGCACAACCCGCCAAGTTCGCTCATCTGGAGCGTGCCGGTCTTTTGATAAATATAGCCGCTCAAGCCGAACGTCAGCGCGGCGAGGAAGCCGTGCGCCACCATAATGAATTCCGCGCCGGTCACGCCAATCAGATTCAGGCTCGCGATGCCGAGAAAGATAAAGCCCATATGCGCCACGCTGGAATTACCGATGAGCAGGTTGAGGTCCTTCTGCCGCATCGCCACCCAGCCGATGTACAAAATGTTGCCCAGGCAAAGCCACGCCAGGAATTGCATCCAGCCTTGAGCGGCCTGCGGCAGCAATGGGAGCGCGATGCGAATCAGACCGTAGAGACCGAATTTCTTGATCACGCCGGCGTGCAGCATGGCCGTCGGCGACGGCGCGGAACCGTAACCCAGCGGCGCCCAGGTGTGAAACGGCCAGAGCGAAACCAGAATCCCAAAACCAAACAGCAACAGCGGGAAAATGAAATTTTGCGAATGCAGCGACAACGGATTTTGCCGGATGTATTCGGTTAGCTTGGGAATATCAAACGTATTCGCGCCCGCTTGCAGATAAAGCGCAATCAACCCGATCAACGCGATAAGCGCGCCCAGGCTCAGGTACAGCGTGATCTGGAACGTGGCGTAATTCTTCCGCTCGCCGCGGCCCCAGACACCAATCATGATAAACGTCGGCACCAGCGCGAGTTCGTGCAGGAAATAAAAGAAGAACAAATCCAGCGACGCAAACGCGCCGAGAATGCCGCCGCTCATCACCAGCAGCAGAATGTAAAATTCCTTTTCGCGTTCCTTGATTTCCCACGAGCAGCATGCCGCTGCAAACGCGACAATGGCACCCATTAAAACCAGCCCGACGTTCAAGCCGTCCACACCGACATGATAACTGATGCTCAGCGCCGGAACCCACGGAATCTGCTGAACAAAACGATAGCCCTCCGCATCCACCGGTGCGCCAACGTAAGCGCAAAACATTTTAACGGCCAACGCCGCTGAAACGAGCGTCGCGAGCACGGCAATGGCGCGGATAATGACGCGGTAATTGCGCGGCACGAACACCAGCAACAACGCCGCCATGAGCGGCCAGCCGAAAATGTAGGTCAGTATGGACATTTTATTTTACCAAAACGAAATACATCACCACCGCCACGCCCAGCACAAACAGGAAGGCGTAGGTCTGGAGATTGCCGGTTTGAACCAGCCGCAGCGCGCGCCCGGTCAAATCCGTGCCGCCGCGAACCAATCCGATGCACAAGCCGTCAACAATCCAGCGGTCAATCCAATCCATTACCGCGGCGATAAAATCGTGCAGACGGATGACGGTGGCTTCATAAAGTTCGTCGAAATAAAACTTGTTTTTCATCCAAGTTGCCAGCGCACCCAGTTTTGCGGGCAGCGGATCCGAAGTGGCATTTTTGTAAAGTGAGAAGGCCAGAAAAATGCCGGTCAATGCGACGGCGATGCCAATCAACATCGGCACCGGACTGTGCAGCGGTTCCAATGCTTGTTGCACGACGGAAAGTGTTTCATGTCCGGCGATGAATTGCGAACCGTAGTGGTTCGTGATGCCAATGAAACCGCCAATGGCTGCAAAGATCGCCAGCACCACGAGCGGCAGTGTCATCACCGGCGGAGATTCGTGCGCGTGGGAAGCGTCTTCGGATTTTTCTTTGCCGGAGAAAACCACAAAGAACAACCGGAACGTGTAAAATGCGGTCAGCCCGGCAACCAAAATGCCAACGGCCAGCAGCAGGTGGCTCTTTTGCTCCAATGCCTGCGCAAAAATGGAATCCTTTGAATAGAAGCCGCTGAACGGCGGGATGCCGCTCAAAGCCAGCGCGCCTACGAGGAAGGTCCAAAATGTGGTTGGCATTTTCTTGCGCAAGTTGCCCATTTGCCAAATATCCTGTTCGTGGTGCATGCCAAGGATGACCGAGCCGGCGGCCAGGAACAGCAGCGCTTTGAAAAAGGCGTGTGTGGTCAGGTGGAACATCGCGGCGGTCGGACCGGAAAGGCCGACGGCCATGACCATGTAACCCAGTTGTGAAAGCGTCGAATAGGCGATAATGCGTTTGATGTCGTCCTGTTGAATGGCGATGAGCGCAGCAAGCAGCGAGGTGAACCCGCCAATGTAGGCGATCACGTGAAGCGCGTCAGCGTTGAGGATAAAGAAAACACGGCAAAGCATGTAAACACCTGCGGCCACCATCGTCGCAGCGTGGATGAGCGCAGACACCGGCGTCGGGCCTTCCATGGCATCCGGCAACCACACGTGCAGCGGAAATTGCGCCGATTTGCCTACGGCACCGCAGAAAACCAAAAGTCCGGCGATCGTCGCCATCGTTCCCAGCGCGGCGGGATTTTGCGCCAACTGGCCATGCAGTGCGGAAAAATTCAGTGAGCCAAGAATTCCCCAGACCATTAAAATACCGAGCAAAAACCCAAAATCACCAAGGCGGTTGGTGATGAAGGCCTTTTTCGCAGCGTCGCCGGCGCTGGCTTTTTCAAACCAGAATCCGATGAGCAGATAGCTGGATACACCGACCAGCTCCCAGAAAATGAACATTTCGATGAAATTGCCCGCCAGCACGATGCCGAGCATGGAGAACGTGAACAGGCTCAACTCGGCGAAGAAGCGCGAGAAGCCGCTGTCTTCGCGCATGTAGCCGACGGAATAAATGTGGATTGCGCCGCCGACGCCGGTGACCACGAGCAACATCATCATGCTCAGCGCATCCAATTTCAGGCCGAAATCAATGTGCAGGGCGCCGACTGAAAGCCAATTCGTGAAAAGCTCGCCCACTGCCGGATGCCAGCCATTGGCGCTGATGAAAATGATTGAAAGGATGAAACCGGTTACCACCGCGCCAATGGACAACAACGCGCTCACGGTGCGATAACGCAACGTGAACAGCGTGATGCAGCCCGCCGCGACCAGCGGCAGGAGCAAAATCAGCCAGGGCAGAATTTCGTATTTCATCAAAGCTTCATCGTGGTCAGGTCTTCGACATGCGCGGACTGGCGTTTGCGATAAAGCGCCACGATGAGCGCCAGGCCCACCGCCACTTCCGCCGCCGCCACGGTGATGATGAAGAAGACCAGAATCTGACCGTTTAGATTGTTGTTAAACCGCGAAAACGAAACGAGTGCGAGATTGGCCGCGTTGAGCATCAGCTCCAGCGACATGTAAATCACCAGCAGATTGCGCCGCATGATGACGCCGAGCAGTCCGAGCGCGAACAGCAGGAAACTGACAATCAAATATTGTTCCAAACCCGCATGCATCTTATTTCAAATCCTTTTTGCTCAACAAAATCACGCCCACCATCGCCACCAGCAGCAGCACGGAAACGACTTCAAACGGCAACACGTATTGCGTGAACAGTAATTGGCCGAGCGCGGTGGTGCCGCCTTCAACGTGTGGCGCAGGCAGATTCGTGCCCGGCTGCGCCGCTCCCAACGCCTTCAAGGAAATGATTACGATGGCACCAACGGAAACCAGCCCCGCAATAATGCCAAAAAAATTTATTTTGCGCCGCTGCTCTTCTTTCAAATCGAGCAGCATGATGACGAAGAGAAACAGGACGATGACCGCGCCGGCATAGACGATAATCTGCACCGCCGCGAGGAAGAACGCGTGCAACAGCACGAACAGGCCGGCCATCGAAATGATGGTCAACACGAGGAACATCGCGCTGGTGACCGGGTTGCGGCTGAACGGATTGGCCACGACGAGCACGCCGCACAACAGCGTGAGCGCCGCGAAGACATAAAATAAAATGTCAGGCAGTCCCATGTTTTACCCGAGTCAGACCTTCACCGGGAAATTTTCCTGCTCTTTGGCTTCTTCCAATTTGTGTTTCCACTTCTGGACGCCGCCATGCGTGCCACCCAGTGCGAGCAATTTTTCTTTGTTGTAAATCATTTCGTCACGGCTCAGGCCGGTGAGTGAATAATCCTTTTGTAGGAAAATGGCCTCTTCCGGGCAGACTTCCTGGCACAAGCCGCAAAAGATGCAGCGGAGCATGTTGATTTCAAACTCGAGCGGCATTTTTTCGGCGTTAGTTCGGTCGGCCAGTGGACCGGTCGGGCCGGGAGGAATGATTTTGATGGCCTTGGGCGGACAAACGAATTCGCACAACTGGCAGGAGACGCACTTGGTGTTGTCGTCCTGGTCGCGCACGAGGTATGGCGCGCCGCGGTAGTCCGGCGGCACGGCCCATTTCTGCTCGGGATACTCCATCGTGACGGTTTTGCCGCCAAACAACGAGCGGACCAAATGCCGGGCGGTGACCTTGAAGCCGCCGGCAATCGCCGGCAGATAAAGCCGCTCCCAAAACGTCAGTGGTTTGCGATTAACAATCATTTAACCAATCATCCACAGCACCACGGCAGTGACTAAAATATTCACAAGCGCCAGCGGCACGAATCGCCGCCAGCCCAGGTCCATTAACTGATCGTACCGAAAACGCGGAAACATCCAGCGCACCCAGATGAATACCACGACAAACAAAAGCATCTTCACCAGGAAAACCAGGATCTGCGCGATGCCCATCGCCAGGCTCGTCGCCGCATGATCCAGCCCCCAGAACGGCAGCGTCCAGCCGCCAAAAAACAGCGTCACCATCATCGCCGCTGAAGCAATCATATTGGAGTATTCGCCAAGAAAAAACAGCGCGAATTTCATCGAGCTATATTCGGTGTGGTAGCCGCCGACCAATTCGGTCTCGGCTTCCGGCAAATCGAACGGTAGCCGGTTGGTTTCCGCAAACGACGCAACCAGAAAAATGATAAATGAAAGCGGAGCATAAATCACCAGCCAGCCGTGGTGTACCTGCCAGCCAATGATTTGGCTGAGGTTCAAATCGCCCACGATGAGGAAAAGGGGAATCACCGACATGCCCATTGAGATTTCGTAGGAAATCATCTGGGCGGATGAGCGGATGCCGCCGAGGAACGGATATTTTGAATTGGCCGCGTAGCCCGCCAGCACGATGCCGTACACGCCCAGCGACACAATGCCGAACGTGTACAGGATGCCCACGTTCAGATTTGCGATGACCATTTGCTGGTGGCCAAGCTGGGAACCAAACGGAATGACCGCAATCACCAGCATTGAGGGAATCACCGCAATCGCCGGCGCCAGCCAGAAATACACCTTCCGCACGCCTGCGGGCGTGAAATCCTCCTTGAGCAGGAATTTCAAACCGTCGGCCAACGGCTGGAAGAGGCCAAGCCGGGTCATAAACGGACCAAGGCCGGGGATGGCTTCGATAAACGGTGGCGCGGCGCGGTTCGGCCCGACGCGGTCCTGAATCCACGCGGAGATTTTGCGCTCGGCCAGCACCGCGTACGCGACCATGCCCTGGACCACGCCAACGACGATGGCGATTTTGATCACGCTGAAGATGATGAAATTCCAGTCCATTTTAGATTGGCACCGTCACGCCCGTGTCGCCAAGGCTCGCCCACGTCAAACCGTTGAACGCGGGCACGTCCCTGGCCATTTCGTTGAACAGCCCTTCGATGGTCAGGAAACCGTCCTGGCCGGTGACGTTGTAAACGAGGTCGTGCAAAAATTCCCATTCCGGGCGGGCATTGCCGGGCGCCTCGACCGCCTTCATGAATTTCTGAACACGGCCTTTGACGTTCGTGAACGTGCCGCGCTTTTCGACATGCGCGCAGCCGGGCAAAAGGTAATGCGCCCGTTTCGTCGTTTCGTTCGGCAGAATATCGCTGACAATGAGCGTGTCCAGTTTGCCAAGCAGTTCGGCGTCAATTCCGCTCTTCGTCACGTCCTCGCCGAAAACAATCAAGGTTTTAACTTTGCCGACTTTGATGCTGTCGGCAATCACCATCAGTTTGATGCCCACGCTGGCCTGACAAATGCCGGTCAGCCGCGCGCCGGTTTTGTTCGGCGTCCGGTCCGTGTTCAGCAACAGTTTGTCGCCTTCGCCAAAATGCCCGACGGAGTCCGTGAGCGCGCCAAACTTGTCCGCCAGTTTTTTAAGCAACCAAAGTTCTTCATTCGTCTGCCGGGACGAGGCGATGATCGCCACTGAACCATTCGGCGCATTTTTCAGTTTGCCGGCAATTTCGTTGAGCGCCGCTGTCCAGGTGGTTTTCTGGCCGCGCACCAAAACGTCTTTCAGTCGGTCTTCACGATGAATCCACTTGTAATTCAAACGGCCCGAATCACACATCCAACACGCATTCACGGCGTCGTTTTCACGCGGTGTGTAGCGATAGACTTTTTCTTCGCGCGAGCCGACGATGATGTTGCAGCCGGTGGCGCAGCTCGTGCAAATGCTCTTGGTTTCCTTGAGGAACCACACGCGCATTTGGAAGCGAAAATCTTTCGACGTCAGCGCGCCAACCGGGCAGATATCCACCGTGTTCAGCGTGTAATTGTTATCGAACACTTTGCCCGGATAGGCCGTGAGCGTGTTGTAACTGCCGCGATTGACAATGCCCAGAGCGTCATCCCCCGCAACGTCGCGTGTGAACCGGATACAGCGCGTGCAGAGAATGCAGCGTTCGTCATCGAGCACGATGCGCGGGCCGAGATCAACAGCCTTGGGCTTGTGAACCTTGGGTTCGACAAAGCGGCTCGCGCTCTGGCCGTAGTCCACCGAGTATTCCTGCAACTTGCATTCGCCGGCTTGGTCACAAATCGGGCAATCCAGTGGATGATTGATCAGCAGAAATTCCAGCACGCCCTCGCGCATTTGTTTCACGCCAGGTGTGTTCGTGTAAATTTCCATGCCCGGCGAAATGGGTGTGGCGCACGCGATGGCCGGGCGCGGTGACTTGGCGATTTTCAGCGTGCCGTCGGGATTCATCACTGGCTTGCGGTCCGGACCGAGCGCGGGGGTGCCGAACTCAACCAGGCACATGCGGCAATTGCCGGCGACCGGCAGCTTGGGATGATAGCAATAATGCGGTACTTCCGTCTTTGCCAGCTCGCACGCCTGAATCATCGTGGTCGGAATCGGCTTGCTGGAAAGCGGGTCAGGCATCGTCTTCGGGACCTCGATCTCGCGTCCGTCCACCTTCACCTTGATTTTTTCAATCGCAGGCGCGGCGGGCTTCGTCTCAATTGTTGCGGCGGTGGACATGGCAATCAATGGTGCGCGGCGGCGAATTCGGTTTCCTCCACCGGCACGGCAGTCTCCTTTGCGTGGCGTTCCTCATCAGCTTTGCCTTTGGCGACAAATTCGTCCTTGAACTTGGCCACAAAACTCTGCACCGGCCACGAGCAGGCCTCGCCAAACGCGCAAATCGTCCGGCCGCCGGGAATGTTGTCGGCGATTTTAATCAGGTAATCCGCATCCTGCGCCCGGCCTTCGCCGTGCGTCAGGCGGTGCAGCGCCTTGTTCATCCAGAGCGAGCCTTCGCGGCAGGGCGTGCATTGCCCGCAGCTTTCGTGCGCGTAAAATTCGGAAATGTTCGCCAGCGCCTCAACAATGTCCACACTGTCATCCATCACGATGATGGCGCTGGAACCGCTCATCGAACCGGCGGCAATCAGCGAATCGAAATCGTAGGGCAAATCCAGCATGTCCACTTCCTGCTCGACCATCTGGCCGTCAGCGCCTTTGCGTTTGAGTTTGAATTTCTCACCCGCCTTGAAAACCTTCGCTGAGGAACCGCCGGGAATGACCGCCTTCAATTTCCTTCCGTCGCGCAGGCCGCCGCCAAAGGCCGGATCGTTGATGAGTTCGCCGATGGTGACCTTGCCGGTTTCGATTTCGTAGTAACCCGGTTTTTTGACCTGGCCGCTGAGACTTACGATGCGCGTGCCGGTGTTGTTGGGCGTGCCGAGCTTGGCATACTCCGCGGCGCCCATCGCGACGATGTGCTTGATGTTGCACAACGTTTCGACGTTGTTGACGATCGTTGGGCACATGTAGAGACCAAGGATTGCCGGAAAATACGGCGGCTTGATGCGCGGATACGGTCGTTTGCCTTCCAGCGATTCAATCAATCCAGTTTCCTCACCGCAAATGTAAGCCCCGGCGCCGCGATGAACGTGAATCTCCAAGTCATAGCCGTTGCCCAGGATGTTCTTGCCCAGAAAATTTTTGGCGCGCGCTTCGGCCAAGGCCTTGTTCAAAATTTTCGCGCCGTCGGTCATCTCGCCGCGGATGTAGATATAGGCCAGATGCACGTCATTTGCGAAACACGCAATGGTCATGCCCTCCACCAACTGGTGCGGGTCCTTGTACATGATCTGGCGATCCTTGAACGTGCCCGGCTCGGATTCGTCGGCGTTGCAAATCAGGTAAATCGGCTTGCCGCTTTTGCGATCCACAAAACTCCATTTCAGACCGCACGAAAAGCCCGCGCCGCCACGGCCGCGCAGGCCGGAAGTCATGACTTCCTGGCGAATGAATTCCTGCGGCGATTTCGTTTTGCCGTCCGGCAAGTCCTTAGGCGGCATGGTCAACGCCTTTTTCAGCACCTCATAGCCGCCATGACGCAAATAGCATTCGATGTCCGGCGTGTAACCCGGCTCATCGGCGTACTTCAAAACCAATTTGTATTCCTGTGCCATGTTAGAACTGCGTAAGCGAAAGTGTGTTGCCGTCCCCGTCTTTGAACCAAGCCACTTTCGCGCCGATTGGCGATGTCCAGACGCCGTGCTCATCCTGCGAGAGACCTGCGTAACGCTCAAAACGAACACCTCGTTTCGTCAATTGCTCGATCTCCGCGCGAATATCTTGAACGTCCCAACCAAGAATCGTGTGTTTTGCCGGATTAAGTTCATGAACTTTCGCCACGCGAAGCATCACGCCATTTATATTGAACACCAAAGCGAAAGGATCATCGCTGACAAGCGATAAACCCAAAGTTCGTTCGTAAAATTCCCGTGCGATTCCTGGATTCTTCGTCGCGACGAAACTTACGATTTTCGATGTGTTCAGCATTTCTTGACTCTTAAACAAAATTCTCTAGGCTAAATACGCGACTTTGCCCGATGGTGTAACGGTAGCACAGCAGACTCTGGATCTGTTTGTCATGGTTCAAATCCATGTCGGGCAGCCAACACCCATTTGCGATTTCAGATTGACGATTTACGATTGGCATCGGTTTTCGCTCACTTGCAATTCGCAACAATCTCGTCGGCTTTTTTGTGCGAAACGCTTTCATAAAAGGCGTCGTTGCACATCATCACCGGCGCGGTGCCGCAACTGGCGAGACATTCGACGAATTCGACCGTGAACTTTCCGTCCTTCGTCGTCTGCGGCCCGTGCGCGTGCGCGTCCAGGCCCAGCTTGTCGCAAAAATGTTTGTGCAGTTCATACCCGCCGCCCAGCGCGCAACTCAACGTGCGGCAGACCTTGATCTGATACTTGCCCATCGGTTTCTGCCGGAACATCGGGTAAAACGTGACCAGCTCATAAACATTGATGGGCTGCAACTCCAATTTCTTTGCCGTCCACTCGACCGCCTCCTGCGAAATCCAGCCGAACTGTTCCTGGATCGCATGCAGCACCATGAGTGACGCGCTGCGCTTTTCGGGATAATGCGTAACCAGTTCATTCACTTCTGCTTCCAGCGCGGCGGATACAGCAAAGCCGCCCTGTTGCTGGAGCGGATTGGGAATCGGTTCGGTGTGCAGGGCGTTCATCGGTCGCATTCCCCCATTACGAAATCGAGCGAACCCAGAATCGCCACCGTGTCACTGATCAGGCAGCCGGGAAAGATTTTGGGAATGATGCTCAGGTTCACAAAGCTGGGCGAGCGGATTTTCATCCGGTACGGCGTGCCGCCGCCTTTGCTGTAAATGTAAAAGCCCAGTTCGCCCTTGGGATTTTCGTGACCAAAATAAATTTCGCCCGGCGGACAGTTCACGCCTTCGGTGACGAGCATGAATTGATGAATCAGCTCCTCCATTTTCGTCATCACCTTCTGCTTCGGCGGCAGAGCGATTTTTCCGCTGGCGACATTGACCGGCTCTTTGGTTTTGTTTTCCGCGCCACCGGGAATTTTTTGGATACACTGCTGCAAAATGCGCACGCTCTGGCGCATTTCTTCCATGCGGACGAGGTAACGATCGTAACAATCACCGACCGAACCAACCGGAACGTCAAATTCCAAATCCTTGTAACAAAGACACGGTTGCGTCTTGCGCAAGTCCCATTCGATGCCGCTGCCGCGCAGGTTTGGGCCGCTCAAGCCGTAATCAATGGCATCGCGCTTGGAAATAACCGCAAGATTTTTGACGCGGTCCACCCAGATGCGATTGCGCGTGAGCAGGACTTCAAACTCGTTGAGCGCGGGAAGGAATTCGTCGCAGAATTTCCGGCATTGATCCAGCCACGTCGGCGGAATATCGCGCATCAAGCCGCCGATGCGCGTGTAGCTGGTGGTAAACCGCGCGCCGCTGGCGGCCTCGGCCAGGTTGTAAATTTTTTCGCGCTCGGTGAACGTGAGCAGAAAAACCGTCACCGCGCCCAGGTCCATCGCAAACGCGCCCAGTCCGAGCAAGTGCGAGGAAATTCGCGCCAGTTCGTTGCACATCACGCGGATATACTGGCATCGGGGCGGCAAATCTTTTTCAATACCGAGAAGTTTTTCCACTGCCAGCGCATAGGCGACGTTGTTTGCCAACGGCGCGAGGTAATCCAAGCGATCCGTGTAGGGGATGAACTGGGTGTAAGTCATGTTCTCGGCGATTTTTTCGTCGCCGCGATGCAAATAACCCACGTCCGGGTCGGCCTTGGCAATGACTTCGCCGTCCAACTCGAGCACAAGACGCAACACGCCGTGCGTGGCTGGATGCGACGGTCCCATGTTCAGGACCATCTTCTCACCCTGCTCGTCGCGAAGTTCCTCCGCCGCTTGCGCTGTGCGTGCGGCGGCGTCGCGAATCTCAATGTCTTGAACGGTCGCCATGAAATTTATTCTTCAGGATTGCGTATGCGTGGTTCGCGCGAAGTGGCATCCTTGCCGCCGGCCACGGTTACAAACGGCCCGCCTTCAAGCGGCGCGGGCCTGGTAAATGCGACGCCCGGCAAGTCGGTTGGCTTGCCGGCCAACGGAAAATCCTTGCGCAGAGGGAAATACGGATAACCTTCCCACATCAAAATCCGGCGCAAATCGGGATGTCCGCTGAACCGGATGCCCATCATGTCGTAAATCTCGCGCTCGTGCCAATCGGCAGTTCTCCAAATCGTGGTGACCGTCGGCAACTCGGATTTTTCCTCGCTGACATCGGCCTTCAGACGCAACTCGCAACCGCGTTGCAGGCCGCGCAAATGATAAACGACCGTCCAGCGCGGGTCGTCGCCGTAATTGTCTATGCTGCTGATGTCCACGAGATAATCGAAATCCAGATCGTTCTTCGCATAACGGCAGACTTCGGCGATTTTCTCCGCGTCGGCGATTTTAAGGGTGACGTCACCGTGAAATTCCACCGGCTCGGAGACCAAATCTCCAAACCTGATCTTGATTTTTTTTGCTTGTTCCAGGGAATTCATTTAACCGGAATTCAAGCCTCCACTTTGGGTTCAGGTTGCAGCGCCTTGACCGCCATGAGGTTCTTCAGCACCGGTTGTTTCCCGATCTTGTCCTGCAATTTTATCAGGGCATCGAGCACGGCTTCGGGGCGGGGCGGGCAGCCGGAAACATAAACATCCACCGGCAGGATATGGTCCACGCCCTGCAACACGGCGTAGCTGCGGTACATGCCGCCGGTCGAGGCGCACGCCCCCATGGCGATGCACCATTTCGGCTCGGGCATCTGGTCCCAAATGCGTTTTACGGCGCTGGCCATTTTGTAGGTGACCGTGCCGGCCACAATCATGCAATCTGATTGGCGCGGCGAAAAGCGCATGACTTCGGAGCCAAACCGGGCAATGTCGAACCGGCTCGCGCCCACGGCCATCAATTCAATGCCGCAGCAGGCCAGCCCCATCGGCATCGGCCAGACGGAATTTTTGCGAAACCAATTGAGCGCGGCATCCACCCGGGTGACGATGGCGTCACTCTCAATTTTTGAGTCATAGCCGATTTCGGTGTTGGTCCGCATAATCCTTATTTGCTAAAAAGCTCGCAAAATCAACGTAATCATAGCTTCCAAGACGGGCAAGCAAATTTGTGATTTTTTTCACAAAGAAGGAAAATTTACCTGAATTTAACCAAACCTGTTGCTATGGTCGTGTTACAACTGGCGCTTGTGACCAGCCGTTGCTTGCATAGAATTAAAAAACGCCATATACAAAGGTATCGCGAATGATGAAAACTTTTGCCGAATTGAATTTCCCGGGGCGGCTCATTGCCGTTGAGGGCCTCGACGGCTCGGGCAAATCCACACAGATTTACCTGCTGAAGCGCTGGCTGGAAGCCGAAGGCATCAAAGTCTATTTCAGCGAGTGGAATTCCTCCGAACTCGTCAAATCGGCCACCAGCAAGGGTAAAAAGCGCGAGCTGCTCACGCCGACGACGTTCAGCCTTATTCATGCCACGGATTTCGCCGACCGTTACGAACGCCACCTGCTGCCGCTGTTGCGCGCGGGCTACGTCGTCCTCTGTGACCGCTATATTTTCACCGCCTTTGCCCGCGACGTGACGCGGGGCTGCCCGCCGGACTGGGTGCGCGGCATTTACAATTTTGCCGCGCTGCCGGACATCGTTTTCTTTTTCAAGGCGGACTTGGAGGTGTCGCTCAACCGCATCTTGGAAGGCCGCCCGAAATTGAAGTTTTTTGAGGCGGGCATGGATTTGCGGCTTTCGGCCGATCCCTACGAAAGCTTCCGCATCTTTCAAGGCCGCATTCTGGAACAGTACCTGGCGATGGCCGGCGAGTTCAAATTCATGGTGATTGACGCCAACCAGCACGTGGAAAAACAGCAGGTCTTTGTGCGAAAAGTCGTGGGCGAGCGAATCAATCTGGCACGGTTCCGGCGCCGCCGCCCGCTGCCCCTGCCGCCGCCTCTGCCGCCGGACAACAAGGTGAAGGAAACCGAGGAGGATCTGGCCGTATGAAAAAACCGATGACCAATCCCGAAGGCGCCAGGAAATGCCGCCGTTATTACGGGCACGGCATTCCCCGCGTGCCGCTGGAAGACTTGTCGGGCCGGTTGATTGCGGTCGAGGGTGCGGACGGGTCGGGCCGTTCCACGCAGATTGCGCGGCTGGTGGACTGGCTGGAGACCAGTGGCCACGCGACGGTGCAGGTGGGTTTGAAACACTCCACCCTGGTCAGCTCCGAACTGGCCAAGGCGCAACAGGGAAACATTTTAAGCCGGACGACGCTGAGTTTGTTTTATGCAACCGACTTTGCCGACCAGTTGGAAAACATGATTTTGCCCGCGCTCAAGGCCGGTTTCATCGTGTTGGCGGACCGTTACATTTACACCCTCATGGCGCGCGACATGGTGCGAGGCATGGACGAAGCCTGGCTGAAAAACCTGTACGGCATCGCGCTCGAACCCGATGCCGTGTTTTATCTATCCGTCGAGCCGCAGGAATTGGTGCAGCGCAATCTCGCCAAAAACGCGGCGCTGGATTTTTGGGAAAGCGGCATGGACCTCGGTCTGTCGCGCGACATGTTCGACAGCTTCTTGAAGTACCAGACGGCGATGCAGGCGGCGTTCCGCCAATTACGTAAAAATTACGGCTTTACCATTGTGGACGGCAATCGTCCCGTCAGCTCCATCACCAAGGAACTGCGCAAAAAAATCCGCGCCCTGTTGGTGGCAAAATAAAACCCTTTAAGGACCGGTCGCTTCGCCCGGCGGGGGTGGCGGGACATCGTTGGTGGACGGCGGCGGTCCCGGCGGCTTCCGGTCCCGCGGCGGATGGCGCGGCGCGAATTGTTCGGTCATTGCTTCAAACTGCCTTTGCTGCTCCGGGGTCAATTCCGCGCGGATGCGCTGGTGGACCTGTTCCATTTCCTGGCGCATTTTCGGGGCGACGTTGGTCCAGATTTCGCGATTCCGTTCCTGGCCTTCGGCGATGATTTTGGAAATCGCCGCGTGTTGTTCCGGCGTCAGTTTAAGCGCCCGGTCGAGATGCCCGAGAAAATCCTTCCGCCACATTTCCGGCGAACGCGGTCGGGGCAAATCTTCCGGATGCGACTGTTCGTGATCGTCTTCTTGCGCGTGCGAATCTCCTCTCCAGAATGGAAGGCGGCCATTTCCTCCGCGCCCGTGGTCAACGTAGTTTACCAGCAAACCGCCGGTCAAAACGCCCGCGCCAAAAATCACCACGGTGGCTAGAATGACTTTCCAGGAATTCATTGGGTTTGTGCGCTTTGGTCCACCGCCGCCAGCAATGTATTTTCAAAATTCTGCGAAAGGTCCACGGCATTGGCGTTGTTCACCGGGTTAAAGAACGCCCAGGTGCCCAGCAACAGCGCGATGGCTGCGCAGGAGACGGCAGCCCGCCAAAGGCCGCGCACCCACAAGACCAGATTGTCACCCGTGGCGCGCGACGCCAACAACGCCATGACGCGCTTTTCAAACGCGTACGGCACAGCATCACCTGGCGGATTCGCGCGGGCGGCGGCGATCAATTTCCTTTGCAATTCCACGGTATTCATACACGGCTGATTTATCAGACGCCCGCTTCGGGCATGAGGTTACAGATACTTGTCACTTGGTAATTTGGCCAGAATTTTTCGCATTTCGGCGCGCGCCCGAAATGCGCGCACCTTGACCAAAGGCACCGACCAGCCGGTCAGCGCGGCGATTTCCTTGACCGAGCGGTCCTCAATTTCCAGCAACGTGATGACCAGCCGCGCCGATGGCGAAAGCCGTTCCAGGACGCGGGCAACCAGCAATCGCGCCGCCTCGGCGTTTTCCCGGACGGATTCAGGCTGCGTCACAAAACGCTCCAGCCAGTCGTTTTCAGATTCGGTCAAATCCGAAAACGTTGCCTCGCGATTGCGCTGGTGACCGCGCAAAAAGTCGTAGCAGGTCCGCACCGTCATTCGCATCAGCCAGTGTTCGAACGGCGCTTCCCCGCGGAAACTGTTAAGTTTTTCAAATGCCTTGAGCCAGACTTCCTGGGCGATGTCCTCAACCTCGCTTTCGCGCCGGGCGTAACGGCGCGCGGTCGCAAAAACCCGCGGGGAATATTTCTGGACCAGCGGCTCGAAACTCGCGGCGTCTCCGGCCAGGACGGCGGCGATCAATTCCGCTTCGGTTCGTTCCATCTTGCGCAGTCTGCCAGAGGCCTGTCCGCGGCTAAAGTCAAAAGCGGCCAGTGGAATTCAAGGCCGCGTGATGTGGAGCATTGCTTCCAGATCGCCGGAGAATTGCTTGACCGCGTTGATGATTTTAGGCGGTTGTTCGCCCAGACTCGTCAGCATTCGTTCGGCGGTTTCAGGCCGGCGCCGGAGCAATTCGGTGCTTGCCAGGATCAGGGAAACGTAATTGTTAATATCGTGGCGCAGGTCGGCGAGCTTCTTGTTTAACTCATTAATCTGCTCCACGCTCAAAGTGACTGGTTCGGTCGGCAGCGACATTGTGGAATAATCGCGCAAGGATGCCTGAAAGCAAGAAGCTTTCTCATCAGAAAGAAAAATGAATGAATTGGAGCGAGCGAAGGGATTCGAACCCTCGACATTCACCTTGGCAAGGTGACGCTCTACCAGACTGAGCTACGCTCGCTTCCGAAAGCGAAATGGCAGCTTAGAAAAATTTCCCGAAATGGCAAGCCCGATTTCAGGCCGGCTTGGGAGCATTGGCGCCCAAGGTCGCGCGAACCACCTTGAGCAAATCATCGTGGTTGATTGGCTTTTGGAAGAAGGCCACCGCCCCGCTGGCCATGGCGCGTTCCTTGTTCTTCACTTCCTCTCCGCCGGTGATGATAATGATGGGAATTTTTCGGGATTCGTCCACGCGGTGGAGCCATTCCATGATGCGGAACCCGTCCCACGGCACGCCGGCGACGTCCGGAGGGAAAGTGATGTCGAGCAGGATCAAATCCGGCTTCTCCATGCGTACGACAGACATGGCTTCGGCGCCGTCTTGCGCCGTTGCCACCTGATAGCCCGCCCCCTTCAACTTGAGGCAAATGGTTTTGACAATCACCTCGTTGTCATCTACGACCAAAATCTTCGCCGATTTTCCCGCCGGCGGTGTGGGGGCATTAACACTCATACGCGACTTTTGCGCTTCTGGCGCTTTTTCAGATACGAATGGAATATTCAGTTTCACACCCGCACTGTAGCAGGGTCTGTACCAAAAATAGCCATAAAAGCAAAGCAGAATTTATGGGCTTTGACTTTGACTCAGGCCAATCTGCTAGACTCCGGCTGTGAGCAACACCTTCTATGATCCGGGTGAACAGCGTGCCGCGAAGGTTAACGATCTCTTTGCCGCCATTGCCCGGCGTTATGATTTGCTCAATGACCTGCAAAGCTTCGGCCTCCATCGGCGCTGGAAGCACCGGGTTGTGGAGATGGCCGCCGCGGGTCCCGGCCGGCGGGCGTTGGATGTGTGTTGTGGAACGGGCGATATCGCACTGGCTCTCGCGCAGAGTGGCATGGAAGTGACCGGCCTTGATTTCAGCCAGGCCATGCTCGAAATCGCGGAAGCCCGGCGTCTTAAAAATTCACAGTTCTCCGCCGCCAATCCGAAATTCATACAGGGCGACGCGCAGCAACTTCCCTTTCCTGACAACTCATTTGATGCGGTCACAGTCGGGTATGGCCTGCGAAATCTGGCCAAATGGGAAACCGGCTTGCGTGAAATGCTCCGCGTCGCCAGACCCGGCGGGCGGCTGGTGGTGCTGGACTTTGGCAAGCCGCCGAACGCCCTGTGGCGCACGATTTATTTTGCACATCTGAAAATTTCCGTGCCACTCATGGGTTGGCTGTTTTGTGGCAACGCGGATGCTTACGCCTATATCCTCGAATCGTTGAAACATTATCCGGCACAGCAGGCCGTCGCGGAAAAGATGCGGGAACTGAACCTCTCGAATGTGCGCATCATTGACCTGCTCGGCGGCGCGATGGCCATCAATTACGGGGGAAAACCAGTTTGAGTTTCACGCACGAGAAGGATCTGTGTTGGAAATTTCAGCGCGAAGCCTTGCCGTTCAACCGGATTGTCACTCCCTCGCGTGCGGCGTCCACTTTTAATTTTACTCGCTGTCCAGTCACGAGTTGGCGCGCGTGTTTTAGCAAAGCGTCCACCTGTTTGTCGCTGCGTTCCGGGTCGTGATGAAACAGGCACAACCGTTTCACCTTTGCCGCCAGCGCCAACGCGACCGAATCATCCACGCAACCATGGCCCCACCCCGCGTGCCGTTTGTATTCCACGGCGTCGTATTGCGAGTCGAGAATCAACACGTCCGCGCCGTTGAGAAATTTAACCATTTCCTCGTCCTCGCCACCCGGACGCGGTTCGCTGTCCGGAAAATAAGCCACCGACCCGCGTGGCGTGAAGAGCCGGTAGCCGACGCAAACGCCGGGATGATTGGCGCGTTGCGCCCGTACCCGCACGGAACCGATTTTGAAATCAAACTTTTTGAGTTCCTCGATTTCGATGTTGCTGGGCAGTTTGTCGAAGGGCACGGGGAAATAGGTGCTTTCCATCTGGCCGGTGAGCACACTGACCAGCCCCTTGCGCGCGCCTTCGCAACCCAAAATTCGTAACCGGCAGCGGGAATGATAAATCGGCCCGAAAAACGGCAAGCCCTGGATGTGGTCCCAGTGCGTGTGGGTGAGGAGGAGGGTAAGGTTAAGCGGCTGGTCTTTGAATTCCGCCAGCAAGGCCTGACCCAGCGCCCGCAGTCCCGTTCCCGCGTCAAGGATGATGATTTGGTTGCCGCAGCGAATTTCCACGCAGGAAGTGTTGCCGCCAAAGCGCACCGTCTTCGGTCCCGGTGTCGGAATCGAGCCGCGCACGCCCCAAAATTTCACGCAAGTGGCGGTATTAATGAAGTCATTTTAACCCCAAGCGCTCGGAAAAACAAATTGCAAAACGCCCTGAATTACGGAAAATCAAGTAACCAGGCCCGCTCCAACCGGATATGAATGCGGGAAAAACCTTGCGCGTTTGAGCAGCTTTTTTAGGATGATGGTCTTTGGGGGGTTGGTAGCTCAGTTGGTAGAGCAGTGCCCTTTTAAGGCATTGGTCCAGGGTTCGAGTCCCTGCCAACCCACCAGCCTTCGCTCGCCGCGCAGCAAGAGCGAAGGTTGCCGCGCCGTAACGCGGTAAAGGCGGGCTTAAGCGCCTCCTTTGAATAGCACTCCGGGCTATGCTCGGCAAACGGCTTATGGGCCGCACCTATCTCTTCGAATGTTTCAAATGCGGTTATCGCGCGCGGGTGTCCGGCGGCGCGGACCGCGGGCGGCATGTCGCCGTCCAAACCATTCTGTGCGCCGACTGCAAGGAACTTTACGACGCGGTGGTCGAATTCAAACCATCGTCGCGAAAGGAAGGCAATCCTAAAGCCACGCCCAAGTTTGCCGCTTTACTGAACCGCCTGCCGCCGCGCGGGGTGCGCCGCTGGATCGAACTGAAACCGGCCTGTCCCATTTCATCACGGCACCGCATCCGTCTGTGGAAACAACCGGACCAATGCCCGAAGTGCGGAGTGTTTTTGGACCCGGGCGCACTGCCCTTTCGCTTCTGGGATTGAGCCGTATCAGGGAATGACCACGCGCAATTGTTCGCGCGCGACCGAAAACGTGGCAGGCAATCTTCCAGCCCACTCACCATCCAGCTCGAAAGGTGTGGGAATGTCACCCGTCAGTTCAAACGTGGAAGCCCGCAAACGTTGCGCGGCGTTCGCGGGCAATTTCCGACGCGCGAGCAAAGCGGGGGCGCAGCGAAACATGGTCAGCCAGTTTGCCTTTGGCAAAACGCAAATGTCCAAAAAGCCATCGCGCAGGTCCGCCTTTGGGAAAATTTCCAGCGGCCCGCCGTAAAAACGCCCGTTGCCGATCAGAATCAATTCGCCGGTTGCGTTTTGTCCGTCAATGCGCGCGGTAATTTTCGACAAATCGCCCCGCAGTGCTTTCATGCCGGCAATGACGTAGGCCAGCAGCCCGAATTTTTTTTTGAGCGGCCACGTCACGATTTCAATGGCCCGCGCGTCCAGGCCCGCGCCGGCAAGCTGGACGAAGTGCTGCCGGCGGCGGACGCCATTTGCCGAAAATTCCACGCGCGGCAAGTCCACGCGCGTTTCGCGTCCACATTGCAACGCTTGCCACGCGCGTTCAATGCGCAGAGGCAGCCCGATTTCGCGCGCAAAAACATTCACCGTGCCCAGCGGCAGCACGCCAAGCCGCGCCCGGGCAAAACCATCCGATGCGTCGCCAATGCCGTTGAGCACTTCATTCACCGTGCCGTCGCCGCCGGCAGCCACGATGAGTTCGAAGCCGTCAGCCACCGCTTCGGTTGCCAACCGGCGCGCGTCACCGGGAGCCGCCGTGGCCTTCAACGCGCCGTGCGAGGCGATTTCATCCAGATGCCGGCGAAAATGCCTGGCCTTGTCGCCCCGCGCCGCCGGGTTGAAAATGACGCAAGTCCGCACGCCTTAAATGATTCGGGCTGCGCCTACCATTAGTCGAGGAGAAAGCGAGGGCTTTGCTTGCGTCGCAACCGCGATTCCGCAAAACTCGGAGGCATGAACGATGTCAGAGATTGGAAAATTCCCAAGTGGCCGTTCCTGGCAGGGGGTGTACTGTTACTGGTCTTGGGTTTTGTATTCGTTAACCATTCACCACTGCCCGGTCACTGGGCAATCCTTGCCGCCGGATGCGTTGTCTTGGGTTCCGCGCTGGGTGTCATTCCGTTCCTGCTGGACTACCGCGCCATGGGCAAGGCTATCCAGGTCAATGCACTCGGTGCGGTTGCCGACAAAATTCAGGACTTGGAAAAACTCGCCGCGCAAATCAGCGCCGCCACGAACCAATGGGACGTTGTCCAGGGGCAGGCCGATAAAACGGCCGCGGGCGCCAAACAAATCGCCGAGAAAATGAGCGCCGAAGTCCGCGAATTCTCCGAGTTCATGCAGAAGATGAACGACAGCGAAAAAGCCGCGCTCCGATTGGAAGTTGAAAAATTACACCGTGGCGAAGCCGAATGGCTGCAAATGCTCGTGCATATTTTCGACCATATTTTTGCGCTCCACGCCGCCGCGACGCGCTCGGGCCAGCCGAAGCTGGCTGATCAAATCACGCATTTCCAAAACGCCTGCCGCGGCACCGTCCGGCGCATCGGCCTGACGCCGTTTGTCGCGGAACCGGGCGTAGCCTTTGATGCCGCCCGGTATCAGGTTGCCAGCTCGAAGGAACCGCCGCCGGCCGGTGCCGTCGTCGCTGAAACGATCGGGTCGGGTTACACGTTTCAAGGAAAACTGTTGCGCCCGGCCATCGTACGCTTGCGGGAAGCCGGTGCGCCTCCACCTCCTCCGTCCTTGCATTCTGCTTCCATTGAATTGCCGGCAAAGGAGGATGAAGGGGCCGGTGCAGAGGACGAACTCCCGCTCGGATCACCGGATTGATTTTTTGGCAGGGACGCCGCGCCGCAACGTCCGGACAGCGCAGCGCGCTGTTTCTACAACAAGCTTTAATACCACAACTTTGATTTTCGGGCTCAAACACCTGTGGTGCGCAGCCGGTGGAGTGTTTCCAGGCACATCCGGGACGCATGATGCGGGCCTTTCCGTTCGCTGACCCTGGGCAGGGCGGGCATCCACCTGGCTTTGGTGTGATGTGCCAGCATCACTCACCATGCACGCCGTCCGCATCAATCCCTTCCTTGAGTGCCACTTCCGCCGTCGGCAAGGTAATGGTTTCCGCCTGCTTGAGCAGACCGGCATCACCCAGAACTTCGGTGGTTTTGTACACCAAGACAATGGCTTTAATTGCTCCACTTCGTTTATACCTTTGAAAAATGTTCCTGCAAAATCTGGTGAAGCTTGATGCCTTTTTCGAGTTGATCGAGTGGAAATGTTTCATTGGGAGCATGGGCATTGCAATCCGGCAGACCCAGGCCAATGAGCAACGGGTCCCGTTTTAAAATTCTTTGAAACAAACTGATAATCGGGATGCTGATTCCTTTCCGAATCAAGGCTGGCAGTCGTCCAAAAATTTCCTTCAAGGCGGTTTGTGCCACCTGTCCAAAACCGGTTTGTGGATTCGCGTAATAAGGCTCGCCACCGTGGTCCTTGGCAGTGGCCGGCGACGGGCGACAGATCAGTCCAGTCTAATCGCAATCCAAGACGATTTTGACTTAAGCAATCTACAGGTTGTACCTTTCCCGATTCTTCTCAAATCCGAATCGGGCCGGTCCCGGGCCGTTGCCTAATCAATTGATAAATCTCAACCATTCAGCTTGCGACTCCTGCAAGAGATGGAAACGATACCGAGGATGGCACCCAGAATCCCAATTGAAACGGCGCCCGGTTCTGGAACAAACGTGAGACCGCTCAAAGTTATCAAACTTGTGCCGGAGGCGGAACATTCGGCCGACCATGTCCAGGTGGATGCGTCATTCAAGTCGGGCATCGAAGTAATCGAAAGGGTAGCCATTCCCGTCCAGTCCAGATACGGATAGCCGGTCATGCCGACTCCGGCCAAATATCCGGCGCTAAGAGCGTTCTGATCCGTAATTGTTGTTCCAGGGGTGAATACATCGGTGTAGCTCTGAACATCGTGAATCGATGGTCCGCCAGCATTAGCATTAGGATTGAATTGTCCGGCTGAAGGATACTCCGGCGGCAACTGGCCTAAATATACCCCGGCCCCGTCGTTTCCAACCAGAACACTGGGTTCCAGAGCTGTATTATAGGCAACATAATCCCATGAATAGACCTGCCACAGGCCCGATGGAGAATTGATTGAACCTGACCAACCAGGGCCAGTGCCATTCAAAACCACGTCGAAGGAATCGTAACCATCAGAAATCCAATCCTCGGAGAGTAGTACTTGGGAATAAAGAGAAACATTTACCGACAATGCACACACAATAAGCAGTTTTGTTTTCATACGTCTTAGGGTCAACTGCCTTCCAGGCGAAGCCCTCCATCCATTTTAATGCCGCCATAATAACCCCTGAAGGGAGGAAAGTCAAATTTTTTGTGCGCCTGGCCCCCGGGCAAGTTTGGATTTCCCCTGGCCATAATGGATTTTGCCACCTAATGCTAGGCGGCTGGCCTGATTTTTACATCCACCTCCATTCGGCGGTTGAGCGTGCCACGGTAGTTGCCGGTGACGGGCGGCACATCGGCGTAATCGCGGCCGATGCCGATTTTCACATAAGTTTCGTCAATCTGGCGGTTATGCGTGGGGTCCAAACCCAGCCAGCCGACAGTGGGAACAAACGCCTCCGTCCACGCGTGAGTCGCGCTGGCGGTTTCAGTGGCGAGATAGCCGCTGACGTAACGCGCCGGAATGTTCACGCTCCGGCACAGGCCAATCAACAGGTGCGCGTAATCCTGGCACACCCCGCGGCGTTGCGTGATCACATCATGCATCTGAGTGTGAACATGGGTGGAGTGCGGCTCGTATTTCAGGTAGCCGTGGACGAAGCGCATGAGCGTGAGCGCGGATTGCCACACATCGGTCTGCGTGGAGATTGCATCCACTGCCAGTCGCCAGGGTTCCACCTCCATTTCCACATAACGGCTGCTTTGCAAAAAATCGTGGCAGTATTCGACGCCCTGCAAGCTGCTCAGTTTCTCGATGGGACAAGGTTCGGCATCCTCCGGCAGCGGGGGGAGCGGATGGGTTTTCACGCGGGTCTGGCCCTCGATGAGCAGGTAAGGATGTGATTCGAGCACCTCAAAATGATGCACCCAGTTGGCATAAAAGTCGGCGTAACGGCTTACATTCACCGTTGGCGAAACGCGCAGCGCAAATGACTCGACCGTCTGCGCCGCGTTGGACAACGGTTCGAGCCGGACATCATTGAAACTGTCGCGGACCGGCGTGTCATAGGCGTATCGCGTGCGATGACTGATTTCCCATTTCATTTTTGGCACAAATTCAAATTTCCGCCACGTCCACCGACACCTTCACGTCGTGCCGCCCGCCGCCGGTAAGAATGCCGGCCACCGGGCTGACATCGCCAAAATCGCGGCCATAAGCCACGGTGACGTGTTCCTCCGCCGGCTGTAAATTGTTCGTCGGGTCGAAATCAACCCATCCGCGCCCGGGGCAAAACATGGAAAACCACGCGTGGCTGGCATCGGCCCCAACGAGCCGTTTTCTTCCTTTGGGCGGCCGCGTTCGCAGATAGCCGCTCACGTAGCGCGCCGGCAACCGCAGCGACCGCAAACAGGCGATGCTCAGATGTGCAAAATCCTGGCAAACGCCGCGACGTTTTTCCCACACTTCTTCCAGCAACGTCGCCACCGTTGTTGCCTTGGGGTCATATTTGAAATCTTCGAAAATGCGCCGGGTCAGTTCGCGGGCGCCCGCCAGGAGCGGCATATTGGCCGTGAAACTTTTCCGGGCGTAATCCGCCAGCGCTGACGATGCGCGCACCTGCGGCGAATCGAAGACAAATTGGTACGGCTCCACCACGTCCGGTGAAACGGGGTCGGAAAACAATTGTGCCACCTGTTCCCACGGGGGCGAGTCTCCGGCGGCGATTTCCGCGCCGGGCTTCACCGAAACCCGGCTCCGGGTCGTAATTTCGAGGTGCCGATGCACCTCTTGAATGCTGAACACGCAGACGCCGTTGCCGAAGTAATCCGTCCGCGTCTGCCGCAGGGCCGGCAGAGGCTGAATCTCCAGCGCAAACGTGTCGCAGGTTTGCGTCGCGGTCGTTCGCGGCGACAGCCGCGCCACGTGCTGCGAAATACTCACCGGCGCGGCGTATTCATAAAGCGTGCGATGGGTGATTTCGTAGTTCATAATTCGTCGCCGCGTCCGGTCCGGGAAATCGCCGAGTGCGCAAAATAATTCGCGGCGATGGCGTTGGAAATTTGCGGCAAGGCTTTTAACGTTTCCTGGATGGCCGCAGCCGTTTCGCTGTCCGCCCAGGTTTCCTGTGGATTGGCCAGTTCGCGCGCGTCGGTCTGGTTCAGCCGCGCCCGGCATTGTTTCACCAGCGATTTGCCGGAACCCGGCGCGTCTTCCCGTTCCGGCGGCAATTTCTCGAAATGCTTCGTCAGTTGGTTGATTTGAAATAAAACGGACCGGGGATTTTTGTCGTCGAGCAACACCAAATCAAAAACAGCCGGCACGGTGGCCAGCAGGTTGTAACGGGAACGGAACGTGATGCCGCTGTCCGCCACTTCAAGCACCGCTTCGAGCACACTGGGATTTTCCGCTTCAGACGCCTGGAGTGTAGCGCGAAGCAGTGTACAAAGATAAATCGCGCGTTCGATGCGCAACCCCATGTCGAGAAAACGCCAGGCTTGGGCGCGCGTCATGTTCTCACGGGCCAGGCCGTGAAAGGCCGCGAGTCCCATTAACGTTTCATTGAGCACCCCCACCGCGTTGCCGGCCAGAATCACCAGGCTCGCCGCTGGCTGGGCGAGCCGGTCGTTAAGCCGGCTGAGCACGCGCCACATGTCGTTGGAGGTGCGGTCCCGAACCTGCATGGCCAGTCTTTGCAGTTGATCGGCGGCTTGGCGGAGGCTGGCGGAGCGCGATGGATCAAAAATAACCGCCAGTAGTTCGGCCTCGAACGCTTCCGCATTTTGGCGCAATTCAGGTTTGATGGAAATGCCGGGCAACTGTCCCTGCGTTTCGAGCGTTGCCAGCAACGGGGCCAGCAACGGTTGCGCCCCGCTGGTCCGTTCGGGGTTGTACAACCGCAACGAACTGCGCAACAGCCGCGCTGTCGCGTCGGCCCGCTCCGAGTATCGTCCGAGCCAGTAAAAATTGTCCGCCAGCCGCGACGGCAGGTTGTTCCCCGTGCGCCGCAATTCGAGGTTTTGATCCGCCGTCCGGAGCAGGGAAACCTCGGCAACCGGCGTTTCGGACGGAATCCACGTGTCCTTGCTGCTGCCGCCCTGTTGCATCGAAATAAACCGGCCGCCAACATTTGGCGCCACGCGGGTCAACCCGCCCGGCATTACCCGATAACCGTCGCCGGTCGCCACGAGGAACACCCGCACCCCGATGGGCCGGGCATTCAGCACCCCGCCCTCCCAGGCCGGGGCAGTGGATAATTCAATTCGCTCCTGCGCCACAAATAAATCGGGAGCGAATGCAATCCGCCGTTTCAATTCCTCCCGTTCCGGAGCGGTCATCGGATGCCCCGGCTCCGGTGCGAGCTGGCGCGCGCGGAAGGCGGGTTTCACGACCAGCTTGTCGAGATTCCCCAGCACGTAGTCGTGCGCCGCTTTTTGCCCGCACCACCACGTAGCCACGGACGGCAGTTTCATTTCTTCGCCAAGGATGTGCTGGCACAGGCCCGGCAGGAACGCCATGAACGCGGGGCTTTGCAAAAGTCCGCTGCCGAGGGCGTTCGCAACGGTCACGTTGCCCGCGCGCAAGGCTTCGACCAGACCGGGCACACCCAACATGGAATCATTTCTCAGCTCCAGCGGGTCGCAAAAATCATCATCCACGCGCCGCAGAATTACGTCCACGCGTTCCAGACCGCTCAAAGTCTTGAGCCAGACCTGATTGTCGCGCACGGTCAAATCCTGGCCTTCGACCAGCATGTAGCCAAGGTAGCGCGCGAGATAAGCCTGCTCAAAATAGGTCTCGTTGTGCGGGCCAGGCGTGAGCATGACCACACGCGCATTGTCCGGGCCACGCGGCGAAAGCCGGGCGAGCGCGCTTTGGGCCTCGCGAAAAAATCCGGCGAGGCGGTGAACCTGATGGTCGCGGAACAGTTCGGGCAAAATGCGCGAAGTGACCAGGCGATTCGCCAGCGCGTAGCCAGCGCCGGTGGGAATCTGCGTGCGATCGGAGACGACCCACCAGCGTCCATCCGGCGACCGCGCCAGATCGGCGGCGTAAAAGTTGAGAAAGGCATCGCCGGGGGCGCGAACATTGTGGCATGGCCGGAGAAAATCCGGTTGTGCAAAAACCATCGCCGGCGAAAGCCAGCGGGTGTGGATGAGTTTCTGATCGCCGTAACAGTCCGCGAGGATTTTGTTCAACAGCAGCGCGCGTTGAATCAACCCGGACTCAATCGTGCGCCATTCGTCCGGAGCAATGATGAAGGGAATCGGGTCAAGCTGCCACGGACGTTCCATGCCCAGCGGATCACCATAGACATTGTAGGTAATGCCCTGTTCGAGAACGATGCGCTGGCAGGTCTCCCAACGCCGCGGCAACTCAGCCGGGCTGAATTGCTCGAAAGTGTCCATCAGCCTCGCATAATGCGGGCGGACCCGGCCGTTCTCCGCCAGCATTTCATCGAACGCGGACGCGCCCTGCCGGTAGCCCGTCAGCAAGCCGGCTGGCGCGGCCTTCCCGGACGCACCGGTTTCACCCGTCATGGATTGGGACTGGAACATCGGAGGTTCGTCGCTGTTGCTCGTTTTGTTGTCCGGGTCAGACATTGCGCAAATCGAGCGTGAAGGGAAAGTCAGGATTTTTCGGCACGGATGGAATTTTCATTTTGCCCGGCGTATGGCCGTGGCGGAAAAATCGCGCGAGCCGGCGGCTTTCCGCTTCGTAGCTGTTCACGGGAAACGTTTCATAACTGCGTCCGCCGGGATGCGCGACGTGATACATGCAACCGCCGAGCGAACGCCCGTTCCAAGTGTCATAAACATCGAAGCGTAGCGGCGCGTGCGACGGAATGGTTGGCTGCAAACATTCCGGCGGCTGCCACGCACGATAACGCACGCCGGCCACACCCTCGCCATTCGTGCCGGTTGGATGCAACGACACGCGCCGGTCGTTACAGGTAACGGCAAAGCGGTCGCCCACCAGCCCGCGCGCTTTGATTTGCAGGCGTTCGAGCGAACTGTCCACGTAGCGCACCGTGCCGCCGCCGCCTGGTTCCTCGCCGAGGACGTGCCACGGTTCGAGCGCGGTGCGGAGTTCAATCTGCAAATCACGCTGCTCCAAATCGCCGATGAACGGGAAGCGGAATTCAAAGTGCGGCGCGAACCAGTCAAATTCGAAGGGATACCCGGCCTCGCGCAAATCGCGGATGACGTCCTGGAAATCCGTTTCACAGAAATGCGGCAACATCCAACGGTCATGGATGTCCGCGCCCCAGCGAACGAGGCCGTTCTTGTAGGGATCGTTCCAAAATTTCACCACAAGGCCGCGCAGGAGGAGATGTTGTGCCAGACTCATACGCGCGTGCGGCGGCATTTCAAAGGCGCGCATCTCGACGAGGCCAAGCCGTCCACTGGCACTTTCGGGCGGGAATAATTTATCAATGGAAAACTCGGCGCGATGGGTGTTGCCGCTGGCGTCAATCAGCAGATGGCGGAACAAGCGGTCGCAAAGCCAGGGCGGCGTGTAACCGAACCGTTGCGTGTTGCGTTCCAGTTCCTTGAACGCCACCTCGAATTCATAAAGCGAATCATTGCGCGCCTCGTCAATGCGCGGCGCCTGCGAGGTCGGCCCGATGAACAGGCTGCTGAACAACCAACTCAACGACGGATGGTTTTGCCAGTAGGTGATGAGCGAGCGCAATAAATCGGGCCGGCGCAAAATCGGCGAGTCCTGCGGTGAATCGCCACCGATGATGATGTGGTTGCCGCCGCCGGTGCCGGTGTGGCGGCCATCAAGCATGAATTTTTCCGTGCCGAGGCGGGTTTGCCGCGCTTCTTCATAAAGCACCGTCGTGCGCTCGACCAGTTCATCCCAGGAATGGCTCGGATGCAAATTTACCTCAATGACGCCGGGATCGGGTGTCACCGCGAGTTTGTTCAAACGCGGGTCGCGCGGCGGTGTTTCGCCTTCGATGATGACCGGCGCGCCCATTTCAGTGACGGCGGTTTCGATGCCGGCAACAAGGTCGAGGTAATCTTCCGTTGTGGCAACCGGCGGCATGAAGACATGCAACCGTCCATTGCGCGGCTCGACGCACATCGCGGTGCGGACAATCCACGGCGCGCTCTGGCCCTGCACCGGACGGCGGTTCGGGTCGTAATCCGGCGGCAAGGGCGGCAATTCGACGCGCTCCTCTTCCAGTGCATCGAGTTGCTGCGCGCGCTGGCCGGTGCCGTAACCGGCGGGCACCGGCGTGCCGCCGCCACGCAAGAACCGTTGTCCGGTCGTTTCCGGTTTGCGCACCCGGTACGGAAATTCCTTCGGCAGTTCGGGCAATCGGGGGTTCGACGGGTCCTGCTGCCGGATCCACGGGTAATCCTTTTCCGCCACCCACGGAATCGAATCCATCGGCAGCCTCAGGCCCATCGGCGAATCACCGGGGATGAGCCACAGTGTATCGTCGTCGCGCAAGAACCACGCACCGGACAGCCAGCCCGGCTGGTTTCCATACCACGCTCGCTTGATTGGCAGCGCGTAGCCGACGACTTCGCCGAGGCCCTGCTGGAAAATCCGGGCAATACGGTCGCGTTCCAGCTTGTCCTTCAAATAGGATTTCTCCGGCGTGACGTTCGACGGGAAACGGCGTTCCTTCCACATGTAGTGAAACGCGTCCTCGTACGCGGGCAGAAGGTATTTGGGATCTGCGCCGACGACTTTGGAAATGCGCGTGAGCAATTCTTTTGCGTCCTTCGCACCATGGCCGTAATCTCTCGATTCGTCGGCAATGAGGGAATCGTCCTTCCAAATCGGCACACCATCCTTGCGCCAGTAGGCCGCGAGCGCCCAGCGGGGCAGTTGTTCGCCGGGATACCATTTGCCCTGGCCGTAGTGCAGCAGGGAGCCGGGCGCAAATTTTTTGCGGAGACGCTTGATAAGTTTGCCGGAGAGGATGCGTTTCTTTTCCGAGACGGCGGTGAAATTCCATTCCGGGCCGTCGGGATCGTCAATCGAAACGAACGTCGGCTCGCCGCCCATTGTCAGACGCACGTCGGCTTTCTTCAAATCGGCGTCAATGGCGTGGCCAAGCGATTCGATTTTTTCCCATTGTTCATCCGAATACGGCAGCGTGACCCGCGGCGATTCGTAGATGCGGGTCACGGTCATATCGAAGGCAAATTCGGTTTCGCACTTGTCCACGCCGCCGGAAATCGGCGCGGCGCTGGTGGGATCGGGCGTGCAGGCGAGCGGGATATGACCTTCACCCGCGAGCAAACCGCTCGTCGGATCCAGACCAATCCAGCCGGCGCCGGGCAGATAAACCTCGCACCACGCATGCAAATCGGTGAAATCCTTTTCCGCGCCGCTGGGACCGTCGAGCGATTTCACATCGGGCTTGAGTTGAATGAGGTAGCCGCTGACAAAACGCGCGGCGAGGCCGCAATGGCGCATCAACTGGCAGAGCAGCCAGGCGGAATCGCGGCAGGAGCCGCTCAATTTGGTGAGTGTTTCTTCCGGCGTCTGTACGCCGGGTTCGAGCCGGATGGTATATTTGACGTCCTTCCACAGCCGTTGGTTGATGGCAACGATGAAATCGTTTGTGGGCTGTTTTTTATTTTCGGGCAATTCCAGCCGCTGTTGTTTGGTATGCCCTTTAACTCCGCCCACCAGGTCACGCCGCAACGTATTGAGATACCGCATGAAATTCGGCGTGAGCCAGCATTTGCGCTGGAACGGCGCGAGTTCGTGATCGAGTGACGGGTCGTAGGCGAAGGGAAATTTTTGCGCGTTCGGTTCCAGGAAAAAATCAAACGGGTTCAGCACCGCCATTTCCGCGACCAAATCCACTTCAACCAGGAATTCGCGGGTAGGTTGTTCAAAAACCAGGCGCGCCTGATAGTTGGACTGTGGATCCTGCGCCCAATTGATGAAATGTTTTTCAGGTTTGACCCGGAGCGAGTAGCTCAGGATGCGCGTGCGCGAATGGGGCGCGGGCCGCAGCCGGACGACTTGCGGGCCGAGGTTGACCAGCCGGTCATATTGGTAATGCGTCTTGTGATGGAGCGCGACGTGAATTGACATGTCTATGAATATGCTTCAATTGGCTCCGCACCGAGGGTGCCGCGCAATTTTTCCAGATACGCCGGCGTTTCGACTTCCTCCAAAGTTTTCCGCGCGCGAACCAGCCGATGGGGAATGTGCAAGCGCGCCGCTTCGTCGGCATGGCTGGTGCGTTTCAGGAACTTGTCCAGGTAATCCACGTGCCGCCGCCACAGTTGGCGGTCAATCTTCTGCTTTGCGGCCAGCCGGGCGGCGTACCAGTCGCTCGCCAGCAGCGATTCGCGCGTAAACATCTTGCGGAATTCTAGGTCGTCGAGACCTTTTCCTTCGCATTCGCCATTGAGCATGATGTGGAGCAGAGCTTTCAATGGCAGACACGCCTGCTTGATGCTGCCATCGTCGAAATACATTCTGGCCACGCGCTTCTGCGTGCTGACGATGTTGTCCATGCCATCCACAAACACGTCCAGGCCCTGCAATTCGGGCTTGAGCATCTCATCGGTAAAGACGGCCTGCGGATGATTGAACACGCGTCCGAAGAAATTGCGGACGAACCGCGCGTTGATGCGGTAACCGAGCCGGCTGGCCAGCACCTTTTTGCCATTGTGCTCGAAGTCGTCGCATTTTTCGAGGCAGCGTTCGGTCATCAGCCATTTGGGGTCGCGTTCGTCCGGCGACATGCGGCACCAGACTTCCGGCACGAGCAGGCTGACGTCGTGGTCCACGCGGACCTTTGGACCGACGTAACCGGCGGCCGTGACGAACGCGTGATGGCCGGTGAGGATGTACGAAACGAGCGCGTTGTTCAGGTCAATGATGGGCGGCAACGCATTAAATGGCGCCTTGGTGAGCGCGCCTTCCGAGCCGGCGCCCGTCGTGGATGGCGATTTGCCGGTCATGCTGCAAATAAACTCCATGAAGAGTTCCGGCAGCTCGAAGTAATGGATTGGGTTGTAGCACGCGAGCGAGCGGATGCCGGTTTCGGGCGGATTGTTGCGGCGACCCGGCAAAACGGCGGCGACCGGATTGAACACCGAGCTGCCCGCCGCCAGGCGGCGGCGCAACCGCGCTCCCATTTCCGCCAGATACGTTTCACGGGGCGCAGTCAAGTCGGGCCGGACTTGAAGATAGCGCGGGTTCTTGGTCGGCTTTCCGTCCACGAGGCGCGGATTGGCCGAACAAACAAAATAACCTGCACCATTTCCAGCCACGCCCTTGATTAGCGTCTGCATCGGCTCGGTGAACTGATAAAAACCGATGGCGTCTTCGATCAATTCGCGCGCGGCCTTCGCTGGCAATGGTTCGTAATTGGAGAAGAAATTGTCCGGCCTGGAAAAATCCGCTTCCGTCATCTTGTCGTAGCCGCGATGAATGGCGTCGTCAGGACGCTGAAACAGCCGGGCCTCGACATTCAGGACGAATTTTACCGAACCCTCTTTGCTTGTCTCCAATTCCGGCAAATCCTTGAGTACGCCCGGCGGCACGACCACCGATGCAGTGATGTCGTCCTCGGCCTGGATTTTCAACGCCGGATTAAAATCTTTGCGCAAGCCGAATGTGCGCCACGAGCCGTCGCTGTCGAAACCCACGCGCAGGTAGGTGGTGACGAGTTTGCGATTGTCGCATTTCAATTCGTTGGCCGGTTTGCCGTTGATGATGTCCACGCTGAAATGTTCGCGCCAATGCTCACCCCATTCGGGCTTGTAATAGCGTTTCACGACGAACACCAGTTCGCGCAGGTAATGCGGCACAGTTTCCACCCAGGTGTTGTATTCGGGTTTATAGTCGTGCTCGTCGGGGATGAGCAATTTGATGACCGAACCGAGCGAACGTTCCGGATCGAGGATCGAGCGTTTGTCCATCCGCGCCGGGTCGCTATAACGGCCGCTGTAATCGCGCGCAATCAACTCAGCCACCTGGTCAAAGTCCTTTTTGAAATCCGCCACAAACACCGGCCCGGTGAGCACCGCGTCGGTGATGGGCTTGGAAATCTCGGATTTGCCGCCGCCAGAAACGGTGCAAGGTTTATGGCAGAGCGTGCCTTCGGCGACCGTGCCCACCAGTCGCCAGGAACGGTTCGCCCCGGGTTTTTCCAGACGAATTTTGTAGCCGGACGGGCGGACATAGGTCTTGCCGGGCAGCAGCTTGATGGCACGTTCGGTTTTGCCGCCGGGCCAGGAGATTTTCTGTTTATGCAGATCAAAATGCGCATCCTCCGGGACGTAGATGATGTCCGGATATTTCATATCCACAGCGTAACCGTCGGGCTTCAGTTCCATCGCATCACGGTACACGGAGGTTGCCTCCGCAAATGAATGACCCAAGCGCTTGACGTGCAGGTCGCCGCTGAATTCCTCACCGAGATCGTACGCGGGAAAAACGAGCGCGCCGCCGGCATGTTCCTCCTCGCACAGGCCGTATAAATTGGCCGCGTAACTGATCTGCGTTTTAACCTCCTTCTTGCAGTAGCCGAAGTAGTTGTCCGCGATCAGGGTGACGATGACGCCGGTTTCATCGCGGCAGGTCAGCTTGAACGCGCCGCCGTTGTTGTAGAATTCCCATTCATCCTTCCAGCACATGCCGTCGCGGCGCTGGCGTTCGGTGGCTTTGTCCCAAGGCGGCAGACCGGCGTCTCTCTTGGTGACCTTGGTCAGATGCGGCGCGAGGATGACGCAGCCGGTGTGGCCCGTCCAATGTTCGGGGTCGAGACCGGCATCGTTCTCCGGCAAATTCGGGTCGCCGCCATTGCCAAAGATGTTTTCAACGAAATCAAGGTTGCTCACGAGATTGCCCGGCGCAAAGAAACGAATCTCCATCGTTTTTTTCGGCGTGAAACCGGGAACTTCCGGGCAAACCACCGGCCGCAACAGCAACGAGACGAAACACTCGGCGGGTTGGGATTGCGTGGCGGTGAACGGCAGGCGCATGATTTCGCGCGGTGGATTGAAGGCGAGGCTTAACATCTTCCCGAAAACGGCTTTGGGCACGCCGATTTTATCGTCGGGAATTGGCAGGCCGCCCTCGGCCACGTGAAAGATGCCATGCGTTGTGCGGCGGTCGCTTTTGGGATTGTGCAACACCCCTTGCTTGACGCGGTAGGAGTTGAGGATGCTGGAGGCAAATTCATCGCGGTCCACCGGCAGCGACAACGCGCGCGCCATGCCGGGCCGGTCCAGCGTCAATGTGCGCAACGGCAGTTTGGCCACCGGCACGTCCTGCAAATAGTCATAGAGAAATGTCTGAATTCGTTGATCGGCGGGACATAGGTGATTGGCCAGCAGACGCTCCTTCTCCCGGTACTGCACAATAAGCGAGGAGACCATGTCGCTGAGTGGGTCCGCCTCGCCGTTTGCCACCGGCGGGAAACCGAGCAGCGACAGCTTGACGTTGATGTAAGGAGTCAATGCGGTGGGCGAATTCACGCGGCCTCCGTTTCCAGGTAACGGATGCGCTTGTGCACATCCGTGTTGATGGAGTGATACGGCTGCGCCAAGTTGCCCGGGTCGAACAACGTTGAACGCATGTGCTCGGCGTCGTCATTGCCGATGGCATCGGTAAAAATCGGAAGCAAATAATCAATGCCCAGCTTGGACGGTTTCATCAATTTTGCATCGTAAAGCGCCGGATGCAGCTTGCGCGCGTGGATAAGGCCCCAGCGGTCGCGAAAGCGGTTCGCGTCGTAGCCCTCAACGTGAAAACCTTTCTCCGAATTGTATTGCAGCACGGAAATGGCGTTGTTGCGGCCTTCCAGCAACAGGTCAACCGTTTTGGCGCCAAGCAATCCGGCGTAAAACCGGTCGAAGAGAATCGGGCGCCCGCCGCGTTGCGTGTGGCCGACTTTGCGGGTGAAGATAGCTTCCTTAGCCGATTCGCCGCGGCGATAAAGCTGGAAGTAGCGGTCGCCAATCATCTGGACCAGCTTGTTGCGTAGCGCGTCCGCCGCGCCGCTGAGTACTACGTTTCCTGAAGGATCGGTGGATTTCGTTTCCGCACCCAATTCACGCCCCTGTTCATCCACGATGCCTTCGCCACAGACAATGACGACGTTCTTCTGAAGGTCGTAAATGTGTTTGACGCGCTGGACGAGGTGTTCGAGGTCGAGCGGATGCTCGGGAATGAGAATGATGTCCGGTTGGCCGTACGCCGTGCCAAGCGCGATGTATCCCGAATGCCGGCCCATGACTTCGATGATGGCAATGCGCCGGTGGCTCTCCGCCGTCGTACGGATCCGCTCGACGCCGCCAGCGGACACAAAAACCGCCGTGGTGTAACCGGGCGTGGCATAGTTGACAATTTGATTAAGATCAAAAGTCTCGGTGGCTGGAACCTGTTTATAGCGATAACCGCGTTTGGCCGCGGCATCGTTCACCCGCACCCACTCGTCGGGTTCGCTGGGATAATTCAGGCCAAGGTCGTTATCAATGGTTTTGGGCGCGAGCACAGCGGGCAAGCGCTCGGCAATGGGCTGGAGACCGTTCAGGGTTCCATCGCCTCCGATGCAGATCAGCCCCTCGATGCCGAGTTTTCTCAATCGCGATTCGACAATATCGAGGTCATTTTTGTTGTCGGGATCAACATAATCGCGGGAGGAGCCGATGAGCGTGCCGCCCTTGGTGGGATCGAGTTCGGGGATTTCTTGAAACAACGGATTAAGGTGAACGTGCGGCACGCGCGGATTGAACAGGCAATTGAACCCCTTGATGAGGCCGACGATTTCGACCTTGAGCTGATTCGCCCGAACGACCGCGCCGTGAATGGTGGCGTTCAGCGCAGGCGTGTCGCCGCCGGCGGTCAGGATGCCGATGCGTTTCATAAAATGGTTTCGTGAATGGTCCGGGATTGTTGTTGTTGCTCCTCCTGCTGAACCATGATTTCGTCCTCCAGATTGTTGAATTCCTGAAAAATGTAGGCGTCGAACAGCGCCGCACCGATGTCGTTGAGCTTGAACTGCAATTGGTCGAGGTAACGATGCAGACCTTGATCA
>Ga0335085_10002023_pt1 | contig 39540 bp, 40 predicted proteins | sample Lox_Sample_45_FD_206712 | JGI IMG/M metagenome (GOLD analysis project Ga0335085, IMG submission 206712) | Soil microbial communities from Loxahatchee National Wildlife Refuge, Florida, United States - Lox_Sample_4.5 | ecosystem: Environmental > Terrestrial > Soil > Wetlands | place: USA...
CAGCGCCAACGAGCTTATATTGCCGGCGCTGCTGGGAGCGCCCGCGGGCGCTCCCGATACCGGCCTTGATCTCGGTCCGGAAGTCGCCGCGCAAACCGCCGCTCTCCTCGATCTCGACGCGGGCCCGGAATTAGCCCTCACCGGCCCCATTGGCGCCCGCACTGCCGTGCGGTCGCAGCACAAGCCGCGCGTATACAGCGGTATGTTGGGTGGGAATCCTCCGGTCCAGCGTATTCAGCCCACTCCTTTGTTTCTCAATCCGGGCGAGTATCGGATCGCCATTCCCGGCGGCGTCGACGTCAGCCCGGCCGTCGCTTCATTGCGCTTCCCGGAGCCGATTCGCTGGCGCAATCGCGACACGATCGCCGTTCTTGACCGCGCTCTTGGGGTGCAGTCCGAATGGACGACGCCTTCCGGCTATACGGCACTTGTCTTCGCGTGGAATATCGACCGTCGCAACAGCCTCGCCGGTTTTGCGTTATGTGTTGCGCCGCCCGGAGCGACGAAGTTCCGCATTCCGCCTTCCGCGCTCGCTCATCTTCCCGTGACATCCGGCGCGCCATCGGAACTTTCGCTCGGATTCCTCGGCGTGGCCGCGGTGCCGCTCGATCCGGTTCCGTTCCGCGCCAAAGGCATCGATCGCGGAACGCTTATCGCCGCCAGCCTGGCCGGCCGCACGGTGATTGTGAAGTAATCGGACCCTTATTGAAACGCTGCCAGAATCCCCGACTGCGTCTGTTGCCCTGACCCCAGCTTCAGATTCACCGTCTGATCGCCGCTCAGGTTCGCCGGCGCCGTGAAGTTGATCTGATACAGCCCTTCGCTGACGACTCCCGAGAACACCAACGGGACGCTCGATCCTCCGATCGTCAGCGACGGCGTCGTCACCATCGTGGCGCAGCCTGTCGGTGGACAGTTGTAAGCCTGGCCCGCCGGAATCGTTTGATTTACAGGCCCGAGTCCCACGGCGTAAATCGCAACGCTCTCGCCTGCTTTCGCCGGCCGATAACCGGCGCCAAGGCTGGTGGGCCCGAAGAAATCGTATGTGCCGCCGCCCTGCGAGCCACTCCCGTTGGGCGTCTGAATGATTCCGGTTACGTGTTTGCCGTCTGCGAACACAAGCAACGACGGACTCGCCGGCCCCAGCGTGACAGTGCCGGTTGCGCTTCCAAGCGAGTTCGTCACCACCACCGGCACGCTTCCCGTCGTTGTGTCATCCGGCGCCTGCGCGTTGATCTGACCGTTGGCCACGAACCACAGAAATGCATTCTTGCCGTTAACCGTCACCGTGGTGCCGCCAAGCGTTTTCGGATAATCGCCGTTCCATGTTGCGGACTGCGACGCCAGTTTGTCGCCGAAGATCGAAAACCACGAGCCCGGCTGAATCGTGGTCGACGGGCTGTACACCGGCACCACGCCTCCGGGGAGAATCGACGGCGTAGCGGGATTCAGGCCGGAGAACTTCGCGATCAGCGCGTCTCCCTTCGGGTCTCCGAAGGTGCTGTTGCCGCCATACTTTGTCTGAAAAACGCCGGATGTCACCGGCAGGTTGTTCGACACGGTGTAACCGGAGACTACCGCGTTTCCCGAGCCATCGAGGGCAATACCGGCCCCGGCGTCGTTCGCCGAACCGCCCAGATAGGTGCCATACGTTTCCGCCGTCCCGGTGGAATTCAACTCGGCAAGAAACAAATCTCCGACGGCAAAACCTTCGTTCCCTGAGCCGGCGAAGCTGCTCTGGAGCGTGCCGGTAGTTACCGGGAAGTCGGTCGACATTGTGTGCCCGACGATGAACGCATTCCCGTTCGCGTCTACCGCGATTCCGACACCTCCGTCGTCACCCAGGCCGCCGAGGTATGTCGAATACACCAGGCCGCTTCCGTCCGACTGCAGTTTCGCCGCGAAAGAATCGCCGAATACAAACGTCGGCCGAAACTGAGGCGGCTGCGGCGCTGTTGCCGGGCCGGCAAATTTGGTCTGCACCACGCCGGTCGTGGTCGGAAAATCCGATGAACTCGTCGCCCCGGTTACGTATGCATTTCCGTTTGCATCTACAGCGATCCCGAAAACGGCATCGTCGCTCGATCCACCCAGATACGTCGAATAGAGAAACGCGGTGCCGGTCGGATTGATCTTCGTCACGAACCCGTCTCCGAGTTTGATATTTGGCTGATTGGCGCTCGATGCTGCACCGCCGAACTTTGTCTGCGCCGCCCCGGTGGTGGTGGGGAAGTTGTTCGACAGCGTCGTTCCGCCCACGTAAACGTTCCCGCTCTTGTCTACCGCGACCGCCATCCCGGTGTCATCTCCGGAGCCGCCGAGATAGGTCGTCCATTGAAATTTACCCGTTGAATCGAACTTCGTTGCGAACGCGTCGCCCCCCTTGAGCACCGGGCCGCACCCGCCGCAGAACTCCGAATTTCCGCCGCTGCCGTTGAATTGTTTCTGCGCCGAATTGCCGGTCACGGGCAGATTCAGGGAGAGAGTGGTGCCGGTGATGTAGGCGTTGCCCGAAGAATCGACCGCGATCGCCATGCCGGATTCATCGTCCGAGCCACCGAAGTAGGTCGAATAAACCAATTGGCCGCTGGAGTTGAGCTTGGCTACGAACGCATCGCCCAGAGGATTCAGCTGATTGCTCTTTGCGCCGCCGTATTGTGCGAACGCCGCGTTCTTGACCGGAAAATTGCTGGAATTCGTCATCCCGGTAACATATGCGTTGCCCGACCCATCGACGGCGATGCCGTACGCAAGATCATCCTGGCTTCCGCCCAGGTAGGTAACCCAGTTGAGCGCCGTACCCGACGGATTCGTCTGCGCCACGAACGCATCGCCGGTGATCGAATCCTGGCTCAAGCCGCCGAATCCCGGCTGCGCCGAGTTCGAACTCGTTGGCAGATTTGAGGATGTGGTGTATCCCGCAATCAGAATGTTGCCCGAGCTGTCAACCGCAACGCCCGCCGCCGCATCGTTTCCGGATCCTCCGAAGAACGACACGAAACTCACCGTCGGATCGATGGTCAGCGTTTCATTGCGGTCGTAATTCGCGACATCGAACGACACTGTGTTGTTCTTCAGCCGGAAACCGCCAGCGATTTGCGCTCTGTTTCCGCCCCGCGTCTGATAAATCACCGGCTTCGCCCAGTGCACATCTCCCGCCCCGGTCGTTACCAGCAAATCGCCGGACTCGCTGAGCCGTATCTTGTTCGCACCCTTCCATGCCAGGGAGATGGCCCGAGGGTCGCCGCCCGGTTTGACTTCAAAATCGAACTCGAAATCGCTCTCGTCGCCGTGAAAAATCAGGTCGATCGACGGATAGACTTCGGCATAGCGTACGCGGCCAAAACTCGGGACATCGTGCAGCCATTTCCCGGGATCGCTGCCGATCAAATAGTTGGTGTGCGTGGACTGCGGATTTTCCGCTGTGATTCGGGCGTGGCGATCCCCGCCGCGAATCACGGTCTCGAGCGACTGCCGCTTTTTCCCCGGGCCCTGATAGACCAGTATCGGCCCGGCGGGACTTGCGAGCACTTCGTAGTTTGAACTGCGCGCCACAAACGGATTTCCTGCCGGCGCTTGTCCTCGGTTCTGTTCAAATCGATAAGGCAGCGAAGAAAGTGTGCTCGCCTCGCATCCCACCGCCGTCAGGAACACCACTAAACAGGTCCCGGCTTTCCCCATTCCGATTCCTCCGTTTTCAGACAGTCTAGCGTGATTGGCGCTTCGTGTCTTGCCGTTTGTCCAGCCATTCAGTGACGGCCGGCAGCCAGGCGTTTCGCCATTTGTCGAACTGATCTTCGCTCCAGAGCCCGTGGCGCGCGCCGGGAATCAGGATCGTTTCACAGTGGCCACCCGAATTGCGGATGGCTCCGCAGAAATTCTCCGACTGCACCGCGGGAACAAGCCGATCCGCACGCCCATGCACCAGCAGGAATGGAGGTCCGTCCGCGCGAATTGCAAAGACCGGAGATGCAAGCCGCATCTCGGCCACATCGCGTTCACCCCAGCCAGAGACTCCAAGCAAGTCGTGGATTTCCGGTGGCACCACTCCCAGCGCGCGTACCGGCTCCCCAAGCGCCGCAAGATCCGTCGGTGTGGAAAACGCGATTACCGCCCGAATCGGTACTCCGGCGGGATGTTGCGCCCCGAGCCACGCGACGATCTGCCCGCCTGCGGATTCTCCTGCCAGCACGACTCCTGATGTAACCAGCCGGAATTTCGCCGCATTCGTCGTCAGGAATCTTATTGCCGCTTCGACATCCTCAATCTGTCCCGGAAATCGCGTCGCGGGCGCGGTCCGGTAATCGATGGACGCGCAGGCCAGGCCGATCTTCACCATCTCGCGGCAAAACGCCGCCGCGTCCGCGCGCGTTCCCGCCCACCAGCCGCCCCCGTGTACAGCGACGACTACGCGGAACGGTCCCTCGCCGGCCGGTGTCTCCAGATCGAGCAGCGCCACGGGGCCAGTTTCATAGTGCATGCCCGCATAGCCCGCCGCGAAAGCGATCGCAGGAAAGAGTAAAACGGTGACCGCGAGGGTGCGGCAACGTACGCCGAGTCTCGGCAACCTCATCGATGGCTCAGATGCAGCCACCGCTTCAGGTCCGGCGCGAACTCATGGAATACGTTGATTCCGGCATCCACCAGAACCGTATCCGAGCCCGCCACGAATATTGCGGTTCCGTTGTGATATTTGTTCGGCCACCACAGGCGCGAAACCGCAGCGGCGCCATAGTCGCCCAGGAACTCGCTGTATGCCGGCATCATCCCGCCGCTGTCATTATGCCGCCAGATGGTATGCAGAAACGCATCGGCCAGCCGCCCTTTATATGATGTTCTCCGCGAACGGAAATATCGCGTGTCTTCGTGATCTATCGCCTGAACCGGGAAAAACACCGAGCGCTGCACAATGTAATAGCCGATGTGGGAACCGAATCGGCCGGCATAAGGCCCCCATCCTTCACCCCATTCGCCGGGGCGGTCGCGCAGCTGATCGAATCCGGCTCCGACCGCCGCGAAGACCACGTTGTCGGCATCGAACAGATGTTGCCAGTCGTATGCCAGCTTTTCCTTGACCGAGAGTCCTTTCCACTGCGCCGAGTTTGGGCCGGACGCGGGATTGCTCGGTGGCTGGCCCCCCGAACCTGACGGAAGTTGCGTTGGCGGCTGCGTTACGGGCGCAGCGGCCTCCTGCGCCAAACTCAGGCTCGCCGCCGCTATCACCGCCAATCCGATTCGCGTGAGCATCGCTAAAGTGACGTGGTGCGTGTTCGATAACGTCTCGGGCCCGCTCTGTTAATTCGAGGATACTCCCTTCGATGACGCACACTCCTGACGGATAATTCGACTAGTGAGACGTCTTGTCCTGATCCTCGCATTGGGGGCCTGCGCGACCGCGCAGCCAACCGACGTCGATCTCATCACTGTCGCCTGCACCGTCAGCGACCGCGGTGGCGCTCCTGTGCCGAATCTGACCGTTTCCGACTTTGCGCTCACCGATAATGGCCAGCCCCGCCAGGTCAGCCAGCTATGGAGCGCCTCCGATCTGCCGCTCACATTGGCGTTTGTCGCCGATATCGGAGGCAATCAGGCCGCGGCGATTGACGATCATCGTGAAGCGATCGCGCAATTTCTCAAACAGACGATCGGTCCGCGCGACCGCGCCGTAGTTGTGCAGCTCGGCCGCCAGGCCTGGCTGATCGCCGACATCAATGCGCCTCGAGGGGGTTCCTCCGGCGCCATCGACGCTGCCGTCGCCAGAATCGGCACGCATATGGGCAAACAGACCAACCTCGTCGGTCCACCCTGCCGAATTGTGCGTGCCCCGCACAGCTGCGGTGAATCCGCGCTCTGGCACGGTATTTATCACACTGCCGTGAAACTGAAACCGGTCTTCGGGCGCAAAGCCATTGTCGTGCTCTCCGACGGAGTGGATACCGGAAGCGATGTCACTCTGACAGACGCGATCGACGCCGCGCAGGCGGCGGGAACAGCCGTTTATTCGATCAAATATTCCGGAGCAGGGGGCATTACTTCCATCCGCACCAAAGTTACAGAGACCCTCAGCAGGGGCCTCGATCGGGTCGACCGCGAAACCGGCGGGATGACCTTCGGCGATCCCGGGAAAAAGACTGCCGAAGTATTGGCGCAGATCGAATCCGATCTGCATGGCATGTATGTGGTCGGCTTCACTCCTGCGCCGGAAGCCCGCGATGGAAAATTTCACAAACTGGAACTGCGGTCCGTGCGCGGAGGTTCCACAATTCGCGCGCGCGCCGGGTATTGGGCCAACAGGCAATGACGACTGCGTTTCTCGCAGACCCAGTCGCTAAACAGCATGATCCAGGCGCCGGACATCCGGAGCAGCCCGCGCGCTGGGATGCGGCGATTCGCGGGCTCGGCGGCCGCAGCCTCACCGAAATAGCACCACGCGCAGCAACCCGAAAAGAACTGGAGCTTTGCCATACCCCCCAGTACATCGAAATCGCGCATCGCGACGTCGCCGCCGGCGCGCATAATCTCAGCACGGGCGACACCGATATCAACCGGCAATCATTCGACGTCGCCCTTCATGCCGGGGGAACCTGTCTCAACGCGGTCGATCTGGTGATGCAGCGGAAAGCGCAAAACGCCTTCTGCATCGTGCGGCCGCCGGGGCATCATGCTCGTCCTGCCCAGGGCATGGGCTTCTGCCTCTTCAACAACATCGCGATTGCCGCCCGATACGCGCAGCGCCAATATGGGGCAGAGCGCGTGGCGATTGCCGATTGGGACGTGCACCACGGTAACGGCACGCAGGACATCTTTTATGCGGATGCCTCGGTTTTCTTTTTCAGCACCCATCAGGATCCCTGGTATCCGGGAACCGGAGCTGCGAACGAAACCGGCGAAGGGGCAGGGAAGGGCTTAACTCTGAACTGTCCGTTTCCTGCCGGCGCCGGCAGGCAGGAAATTCTCGGTGCGTTCCGCAATCAATTCGCGCCGCGCATGGAATCCTTTCGCCCCGATCTCGTTCTGATCTCCGCCGGCTTCGATTCGCGCACCGGCGACCCCCTAGGAAGGTTCGTTCTGACCGACACCGATTTCGCCGATCTTACCCTGCTCATGATGGAAATCGCACACAAGTATTCCGGCGGCCGGCTGATTTCCGTACTCGAAGGCGGCTACGACCTCAACGGTCTTTCGCACGCAGTGTCGGCCCACGCACGCACGCTCGCTTTGGACCGCCGTGTGCACTCTGGCGAAGCGGAGGTCGTATAACTCATATGAACTGGGACAGAATTGAAGGCAATTGGAAGCAGATGGCGGGCATGGCCCGTGAAAAGTGGGGAAAACTTACAAACGATGACATCGAAGTCATCGGTGGCCGCCGCGATCAGCTTGTGGGCCGCATCCAGGAACGCTACGGAATCACCAAAGACATCGCCAGACAACAGGCCGACGAGTGGGCAAAGGCTTTAAACGAGGAAGAAAAAGTTTCTACTGCCCGAAACAGGTAATGCCGGCGATCCCCGCCGCTCCTGCATCGATACACAAAGGGGCGTTCTCCGGGGTGATTCCGCCCAGAGCGAGGACCGGTGTTGGGCATCGTTGAGTAAATTCTCTGATGGCTTCGACTCCCAACGCCGGGCCGGCCTCTGGTTTTGATAGTGGGTTGAAAATGGGGCCCAGCAGCGCGAAGGCAGCTCCTTGTGTCCTTTCGCTGCGGGCGGCGGAATGGCACGACACCGTCACCAGAAAATCGCTCCCCGCGAATTTCGAGGCCTCGACCGCTCCATCGCGCAGATGAACGCCGTGCGCGCCGCAGGCGATTGCCACGTCCGCGCGATCGTTCACAAGAATTTTCGTTCCCAATGAATTTGGAAGACTGAGCGTCTGCCGCGTGACTTCGGCGAGTTCACGCGCGGTGAGATTTCGCTCGCGAATCTGCACCAGTTCGATTCCGCGAGCTATCCAAAGCGCGACGCGCGCCATCCATCTTTGGGGATCGTCCGCCCAGCTTCCATCGGTGATGAGACAACGGATCACGCAGGCAGCCGGTCCGCTTCCGCCTTCGCGCGGCGCGCATGACGGTTGAGCGCAAACAAATCGATATCTGCCATCACCAGGGCCAGTCCGCCTCCTACGGCTACCGGAAGAGTAAGGAAGCCGAACATGATTTCCGAAAACGCCTGCGCATTGACCTTCTCCACGAAGAGAAACATGAACGCGTAGACCACCGCCGCCTGATACGCCCCCATGTTCGCCGGCGCATTCGGGATAAGCGTCAATACCGACCTCACCACCAGCACAAAGGTGGCGGCGCTCAGCCCAAGATCGAAGTGATCGGCTTTGGTCAGCGCCCAGATGGCCAGGACCTGTGCCAGCCAGTAGAGCGCGCTGATCCCCATGGCATTTCTTAGATGCGGCCAGTGGCCCAGACGGTGAATTTCATCGAGCAGGCGCGTGAATCGCGCGGCCCAGCTGGTGTTGCGCACAAAATGATGGGCGTGGTGTCTGCGAAACAGGACGTATAGCAGCAGCGCCCCGAGGACAGCGGCGCCGATTCCGAAGATCCACATACCGCGCGTAACGTCAACGTGCGTTGCGATCTGCCAGGTGATGATCAGATAGGCAATGACGAGCCACAGCCCGTCCATGATTCGCAGCACAAGCTCCGATGTGAGAGCGAGCGGCAGCGGCACCGCGCTTTCGTAAGAGAGCAGGAAACAGCGGACCAATTCTCCGGCCTTGGCGGGCAGAATGTCGTTTGCGAGCAGTCCGACAAACACTGCCTGCAGGCAGCAGCCGAAAGACGGCGCTCCCGCGGGACGCAGCAGTTCCCGCCAGCGCCACGCATCAATCCAGTAGACGCCAAGTTCGAGCAGGACGCCGAGGGCGACCCAGTTCCATTCCAGTGTGCGGAAGTGGTCTCCCAGCTGCGACCACGGGAACTTCCAGAACACCCAAAGCAGCGACGCAGCCGAGACACTGTATCCGAGCGCGGGTACCAGCCACTTTGGAACCCGTTGTGCGTTCACCAAACAACTATTTTACAGGCGCAGGATTCTACAAACGCAAAACCCTGAGCAGCTTTCGCCCCGACCACGCGACGGTCACGAAGAAGAAGGCGAAGCTGATGGTAATCACCGTGAGCCGCCGTCGCGGCGAGAGCGTCCGTGCCACATCGGTCCCCGGATTCACCTTGGTCTGCAGGCGCAGTACAATCGTGGCGGGGCGCGCGTCGCGGGCGTTCTCGATCACAACGGCGTATTGACCCCGCTGATCGAGCACCCGCCGAAACTCACCGCTTCGGCCTTTGGGGGTCGCAGCCATCGTGTCATGATCGCGTCCGCGACTGAAAGCGCGGAATTCGCTCATGGGCAGTAGTTCGACGTGCACGCTGGCATCGCCCTGCGTGACCTCGTAACGGCAGTCGACCTGCGATGGAACCTGCCGCACCGTAAAAGGCACCCAGCGGAAATCGCCCGCTTCAAGGCGGATGGCCTGCCCGGCGTCGGGCGGGGTATCGGCAATGGCCAGCCGCGCCCAGCCGAGAACGATGGATAATAAAAGCTCTTTGGCGACTGCGCGCATCATCTTCCGTTTATTGATTGCGGCAACACTGGCTGTAATGGCCGCCGGCCGTTTCACGCACGGCCACCCGCCGCTCACGGCCTTCCCGCCGTTCTACTACTGGTTCGTGGTTTCGGTTTTCGTATTCGGCGCCTTCGGACTGGTTTCGGCTTATCATGCCTGGCGCGAACCCCACAACCGCCGAGCATACCTCACCGACGTGCTTCTCGCCGCGGCGTGGGTGCCCTACTGGTTCGCCAGCCTGCGTTAGAATCCCGTCGTAGTCCCTGCCAGCCGCGCGAAGTCAGAACTCCGTCCAGGTGCTTTCACTGGCGCAGATTTTGCGGCTATTGGCGCAGACCCGGCCGTTCCAAATCCGAACAAACCGCTAAAAAGGCCAAAAGACGCCGGTTTTTCGCAATGTACGGTTCGGCACTACCGTTGCCAACCCCATGGCACAGGAGAAAACATCATGGGTAAGCAAATCTGGACATTCGTTATGTGCGGCCTGGCAGGCTGCGCCCTGACGTTGCCGGCATTCGCGCGCGACAACGGAACTCCCGTCGATGTGCGCACGACCATCACGGGTGTGCATGAAGTTGACGCGGGGCCGCTGCAGGGCCTGCACGCCGAGGCCAAAATCAAGGGCAAAGTCGTTGATCTCTACATCGCGCCGATGGGCTTTGTTAAGAAATACGACGTGCAGGTCAAACCGGGCCAGGAAGTTCACGTTGTCGGCACCGAAACGGTCGAGGGAGCCGAAGATGTGGTGCTCACACGTGAAATCACAACCGGAACGCTCGATAAGAGGACCGGAATCTTTCACGAGAACATGACAATCTACCTCCGCAACGATGAGGGTCCGCTCTGGTAGTGAAAACGGTTGCATCTCCCTCTTACCCATGAGGCCTTCAGGCCGAGCGGCCTCTCAGAATAATCAGCTGATATATTCTGGGAGGTCGCGATGACCTGGAGGTATTCATGAATTCGAATCGAACCTTAGGCGTCGCACTGAGCATCCTCGGTGCGACGTTTGTTTTGAGCCAGTGGACGCAGGCGCAGCCGCCCCCTCCTCCGGGCAAGACTACCGGACCCGGTGTGCAGGCGCCCGCCGATTCGAAGGAACCGGAAGTTCTGGCCGGCTGCAAGACTCCTCCTCCGGCGCGCGGAGGCCGTGGCGCCGGACGCGGCCGCGGTCGCGGCCCCGCCGCCCCTGAAGCGGAACGCACTGTCACCGTGACTGAAATTCCCGGCGTGATTGCCGCAGGCGCCCAGTGGAAGGTGGTCTGGGAAGCCGACGGCAACAACGCCGACGGCATCGTCGGCACAAAAGATGGCGGACTGCTGCTTGCGCAGAATACCAACAGCGACATCATCAAGCTGGACAAAAACGGCAAAGCCACTGTCGCCTACAAAGACCTCAATACCAGCGGCGCCATCTCGATCAACACGAAGGGAACGACTTTCGTCAACAATCGCGGTCTGCGCGCGAACATCGAAGAGGTCGCGCCCAGGAGGCAGAACTTCACAAACACGTATAACGGCGATTCCTTCGACTGCATCGGCGGCGTTCTGAACGATCTCACAGCCGCGAGCAATGGCGGCGTCTACTTCACGATGGGCGGTCTCTACTATGCCAATCCCCAGGGAGTGGTTACGAAGTACGGCGAGAACCTCAACACCAATGGCATTATTCTCAGCCGCGACGAGAAGACGCTGTATGTAACCAACGGTCCGACGCTGGCTGCCTTCGACGTGCAGCCCGACGGTTCGCTCGCCAACCAGCGTGAATTCGCTCGCTGGGAAGGCCCTGGCGGCGGTGACGGCAGTACCATCGATTCGGAAGGCCGCATTTACACCACGACCGGGCAGGGCATCCGCGTAATTTCGCCGGATGGCAAGGTGCTGGGCCTGATCCCGACGCGGCGCGATGTCATCAGTTGCGCCTTCAGCGGCAAAAATAAGAAGACGCTGTATGCGGTCGAATGGGACGCCATCAGGCAGCACGACTGGGTTGTGACCATCCCGATGATCGCGCAGGGTTACAAAGGACGCCCGAAATGAAGTGGCTCGTTCTGGGGCTGCTGGTGGCCACGGGCGCATCTGCTGCGACCTGCGACCGCGGCTGCCTGCGCCAGGCGCTGGATGAGTACCTGGTTGCGGTGGTTCAGCACAATCCGAAAGCGGCGCATCTCTCGCCCGGCTATCGCGAGACGCAGAATTCAGTTGTCAGACTCCCGGGCGCCGGAATATGGCAGTCGGCAACCGCGCTCGGAAAAGTGCAGCGCCGGTATCTGGATCCGGAAACGGGTCAGGCGGGTTTCTTCGGCACGATGGACGAATCCGCCGGGCCGGCCATCGTGACTGTGCGGCTGAAAGTTGAGAACGGCAAAGTTGCCGAAGCCGAGTGGTTCGCCGCGCGCAAAGGCGATCCGGGAATCGGCTCGGGTGCGGGGGCGCAGGCCAGGGCGGCGTTCTACGACGCGAATTATCTGGCCGAGCACGCGCCGCCGGAGCGAACCGTTCCTAAGCCGGAACGCCTTTCGCGCAACGACCTCATTGCCATCACCAACAGCTATTTCGATGGCCTGTCGGCGCACGACGGATCGCTGATCATCGCGCATTCCGGCTGCGTGCGTCTGGAAAACGGCGTTCTCACGACCCAGCGTCCGGACCCGAATGGCGGGCCCCCCACGGACTGCACCAACAAAGGCGCGATGCAGAACATCTTCGCCGTAACTTCACGCCGCTATCCGATCGTGGATGAAGAAGCGGGCGTGGTGCTCGCCCTGGGCGTGTTCATGCGCAAGCCTGGCACAGCGATGAAGCGGAACATGTTCAGCGAGTGGTTTTACATCGATCAGGCGAAAATTCGCGCGGTGTATTCGTCGATGTTCTACCCCGAGCACGACGCCATGGTGCCGAACTGGCCCCCGTATGAAGGCAACTGGCCGGTTGCCCCGGCCGCAAAATAGACAACGCTGGCCGGCAACGGCTTCAGAGTTTGCCTGAAAGGGCTATGCCGGCCGCCCGGGCCGTTCCCCGCGTGGACAACACTCCGGCGCACAAACCGTCACGCCATTCGGCATCGCACCCCGCATCAGCTCGATCAGTCCTCTCACAAAGACCGGGTGCGTTCCGGCAGTTCCGGCGCGCACGAACTCTATCCCGCGTTCCCGCGCAAGCTGCGCCGCCACGACGTCGAGATCGTAGATCACTTCCATGTGATCGGACAAAAAACCGATAGGAACGACGATGATCTTCTTCGCATCGGCGGCTTTGATGCAATCGCCGATATCCGGTTCGAGCCACGGCTGCGACGGCGCACCGCTCCGGCTCTGATAGGCGAGCAGTGGTTCACCAAGGCCCAGCCTCTCGTTCACCCGCCGCGCCGCTTCTTTCAACTGCGATTCATACGGGCTGGAACGCGCCATCGACACCGGAATGCTATGCGCCGTATAAATGACCTGCGCTTCCGGAAGCTTCGCCAACGCGTCGCCCACACGCCCGGTCATCGCTCCGATGAATCCGGGGTGGTTCCCGAATGGCGGCAGTTTGTCGATCGCAGGCGCATCGGGCACAGCAGCGCGCGCCCGGTCGATATCTTCCAGATACTGCCGGCAGCCGGAATACGATCCAAAGGCCGACGTCGCAATGGCGAGCACCCGTTTCACGCCGGCGTCGCGCATCTCTTTCACAGTATCGCCCAGCATCGGATGCCAGTTGCGATTGCCCCAGTAAATCGGCAGTTCTAACCCCTCGCTTTGCAGCGAAGCGATCAGCTCGCGGCACTGATCGTTTATCGGGCTGCGGCCGTCGAAGTGGTAATAGTGTTCCGCTACTTCGAGCAGGCGCTCGTGCGGTACATTGCGCCCGCGCAGCACGTTTTCGAGGAACGGAATCACATCTTCGCGCTTTTCCGGCCCACCGAACGAAAGTAACAGCACTGCGTCGTAGATCATCGGGCGGGATCCTCCGCGACCAATGCCACCGGCCGGATCGGCGAGGCTGTCCCGCCGCGAATTTTCAGGGGATTCGCCACAAACAGAAACTCACGCGCGCCCGAAGCCGCGAGTTCCTCCAGGTTCAGGCACTCCATAATGTGGATTCCTTTTTCAACCAGCAGGTGAACATGCACCGCCATCCGCGGGCTGGGCACGAATTCGAATGGCGCGGTTTCCGAACCCGCCGCAAAGACTCCCCGCGCGCTCAGCCATTGCGCGCCTTCGAGAGCCGGACCCGGACAGTGCAGATCAGAAATGAACTTCGCCGGATCGCTCCAGTATTTCGACCATCCGGTGCGCAGCAGCACGACGTCGCCGGGCACAATCTCGATACCGTTGGAGGCGCGTTCGAGGTGTTTCGGCGTAATGATGAAATCGCCTGGAAGCACGTCGGTGGCTTCGAGGCGCGCGATATCGAGCAGCACTCCGCGGCGGAAAATCGGCTGAATTGTGTCGACGGAAAGCCGCTCCATGCCGCCGGCATAAGTCTGAATCCCTGCTGTTTCCTGGCCGCCGTGCAGTTTGCCTTCGCACGAATAGTGTGCCAGTGCATCGATGTGCGTGCCTGTATGGGTACTCAGCGTGATGGCTTCCGCCGCGGAGCTGGCGCCGCCCGCGTGGACCGTCTCACCATGTTTCTTGCTCAGGCTGTAAAGAAACGGCGCATGCAGCGGATAGTGCGGAATGCCGAGGTAATAGGGCTGCGCCAGATCGATAGCGCGGCAGCGCGCGATCCCGGCCAGAAGCTCAGTGATGGCTGACAAGTATTCAGTTTACTGGTGGTTTTTGTCCCGGTCATGATCCGGCGTCGCATCCGGCTGATCCAGCGCGTGCCGCGCCTTTTCCTGGGCTTTGTTCAGATCGTGGTTCAGCTCGCGGCTGGCCTTGCTCGCTTCCACTTCTGTTTTGTGCAGAGCCTCCTGCGAATCGTGCTTTAATTGCTCCGCGGACTGGCGCGCCTGCTCGCGAGCGTGCTCCTGCTCACTGTCGGAACAGGCTGCGAGCGTGATGGCGATTACGAATAGCGCAGCGATTCTCATAACGCCGGGTAGAGTGCAATCCGCCTGCCACCTCCCCTGGCGTGCCGTCCCGGAAATAGCTCCAGCCGCGTTTCCTGTCTTTTGCGGAGAGAACGCGCCTCGCGCCGCGTGTACTGTTCCTGATTTACGTCACCGACATCGGCCCTTCCGAGCGGGCAAGCTCCGTCATCATCGTCTCCCGCCGCTCATTCGCCGCGGTGACCGCAGAATCCAGTCCGATGTAATAGAAAATGCCGCCGAGGATCGCCGCAATCAGCAGCACTCCCGCGAAAATCAGTTTGCTGTCGAAGACAGCCTGCGCCCAATACGCGAGCACAATCGGCAGAAGGAGCAGCGGCGCCGTCCAGATGCTCAGTGCCTGCATCTTGTTTCCCATCTGGTTCATCTTTTGGGGATCCATGGCGCGGGGCATCCGCACCGAGAAAATGTTGCCGATGCCGAACCAATAGAGCGCCGCGATCAGAATAACGGCGACGGTTTCAATCACGTTCCCCGCCGACACCGGCAGCCGAACGAGGCGGTCCATCAGCGCAATTGCGGCGATCTGCGGCAGAAGCAGCAACGCCACCGCAATATTTTTCGCCACAAGCGCGTCGCGAAAACGGATCGGCCAGGAGAAGTAGCCCTGAACGGCGGAGCGGTCGAACCCAAAAGCGTTCCAGTAGCTGATCGGCCCCAGCATCAACAGGCCGTAGAGTGCGGTGACCGTTATGGCGTGCTCCCGAAGAAACGAGGACGCGCCTCGCGGATTCCGGTACGTCGGCAGGTAGAGCACTATCCCGAACACAGCGGACATGCCGTAGACAATCCGGAACCGGGGAATGCGAAAAAGCGTTCGCAGTTCTTTCTCCGTCATGGCCGCGATGGGGTCGCGCAGCAAGCGGGAAGGCAGCCGATAGAGACGCTCGGCGAATCCCGCCGGCTTCAGATCTGCAGCGGCCTTTCGCGGAGAACCGGCGTCGTCCTCGCGGATGGTGTGTTCGAACTGGCGGCGGCCGAACCAGAACGCGAGACCGGTATAGAGCAGCACCAGCAGCGCTGCGGGCACCGCGCGATCGGCCAGCATCATGTGCGTCACCGCGCCCCACGGCCAGAATATCTGTGACGGCGCCAGACGCAGCAGCCCGGCTTTTCGTAAGTTGAGAAAAAACAACAGCTGCGGCAGCAGCGCCACCACGACCAGCAGGATCATGGCAACTTCTCTGAAGCGGGTGCGCAGGAACAGCCGCTCGATCCAGTGCCGCACGCCGGCTGAAAGCACGATGTTGATGGCCGCGAAGAGCACGGCCCCGGCCAATACGAGCAACCCCCTCAGTCCCGCAGACGCAGGGTTGCGCATCAGGCCGATCGTGGCGCCGGTCAGAATAATCAGCATCTCGGCACAGTTGGTCAGACGCAGGAGCACTTCGACGGTAAAAAGTTTGCGGTGCGGAATCGGATAGACGCGCAGTTTGCGCAGGTCGAGTGACGCCCCGAAGCCCGCTGTGATCACCGGCGCGAGCTGCCAGTAAAGCATTGTGAAGAACAGCCCGCTCGAAAGCACCGGAGTGAAATACACTGCGTTATCCGGACTGGAAAACCACGCCAGCACGCCGATTCCGAGAAATGTCCAGAAGCCGTAAAAGAGCAGGCTGGTGAATGCCGTGAATATCGCTCCGGCCCGGCGTCCGCCCCGCCGAATACGCATCGAGAGAACCTGCGCGCGCAGGATGGCCAGTATCATTTCAGGCCAGCCATTCCAGCTTCTCGAATTCGCGGCCCACGCCGCGCTCGCCCGTCACGAGGCGCACGAACAAATCTTCCAGCGTCTCCGACCCCGCGCGCAGATCGCGCATATCCACGTCGGCGACGATTTTTCCTTCATTGATAATGGCTGCCCGGTCGCAGAGCCGCTCCACCACCTCGAGTACATGCGACGTCAGAAAAATCGTCGCGCCGTGACGGACCTGATCCAGCAGGATTTCTTTCATCAACCGTGCCCCAACGGCGTCGACGCCCTCGAATGGCTCGTCCATCAGGAATAGCTCTGGGCGGTGGATCAGCGATGCCGCCATCGCCACGCGCTTGCGCATGCCCTTCGAATATTCGGCGATCAGTTTCCGGCGTTCGTTCGACAGCTCAAAAATCTCCAGCAGTTCGCCGGCGCGCTCCATCGCAAGCGGACGCGGCAGGTTGTACATGCGCCCGACGAACTCCAGAAATTCCGCGCCGGTGAGGCGGTCAAACAGGAGCGATTCGTCAGGCACGAGACCGATGCGCTGCTTAATGGCCATCTCTTCGGCCGGCATCGGCAGGCCAAGCAACTCGATGCTTCCTGACGTAGCGGGAATCAGGCCGGTAAGCATGCGGATGGTGGTGGATTTCCCCGCGCCGTTGGGACCAAGAAATCCGAAGAACGATCCGCGCGGTACGGTGAGCGTAAGCCCGTCCACCGCAGCCTTGCCTTCATAAACCTTGCGCAGGTCGCGCACCGCGATAGCTGGCGTCACATCACCCATTTTCAACACGTTATCAGTTCAGGCGACAAACTGCGGCGAACATCCATCTCAATTCTCCGACGGCCGATCGATATGATCGATCACCACCACATCCTGGGGCGCGTGCCGGGCCTCCAGTTTCAGACCAAGCTGCTCCTGAACAGCGGTGAAGATCGACGGACCTGTGTCCGGGCTCTCCTCCGGAGTCCACTGCACTTTGACGTCGAACTGACCGTCAATGCCGGTTTTGTCGATCACAGGGCGCTCGACCTCCGCGGCAAGCAGACTGACGAGGTTTTCCATCGCGAGGTGCTCGCCCGAAAATCGGCCATACCCGGAGCGCGCGGTTGGCTGATCCGGCCTGGGCGAGCGTTGCAGTTTCGATCCGCCCTTCGCCACAACCAAAGCGTATACAGGCATCTCCTTCTGTTCCTCGTGCACTTTGAGGTTGAACCGTTCAGCGAGGATGCTCTGCACCATCTCGCGGACGCGTTCGTCCGTGACCGCTCCCTGGGGTTTCGCGAGAATATCGTAACCGTCTGCCGCGACCCAGCCGGTTGCGCCCACGACCTGAAACGCCGGTACCGAATACGCATAGGCAATCAGGCCTTTGATAGTGGTGTTAGCGAACTCAAATCGATCCGGCGTGGGGTCGTAGAATGTCGTTCCACGCGATCCCGGCGGGCTCGGCTTGATCGAAGCGACTTCGAACTGCGCGGGCGGTGGTGGATCCTGCGCGAACAGCGCCGCGGCCATCAGCAAAGCTGCTGCCGGCCTCAAAGCCACTTCAGCTTTCTCCACGAATCCAGCGCGGCCTCCGTCAGCGTTGCGAGTTCAGCGATCGATTGCGGATCCGGCTCACTTTTGAAATTGAAGCACGTCTTGCCCTGCATGTGTTTTTTCAGCCCCGGCGAAATACCGCCGGCCAGCGGCGCCGACCCGTAGATCGGCATCAAATGATAACTCACGTATGACCTGCCGACTCGCACCGAACCGAATTGCAGCGGATGGCCTTTATGCTGCGGGAAGGGTGACGGCGCTCGCGTGTCGAGTGTGAACTCGACCGGTGTATCTGTTTTCACGGCGAGTTCTTTGGCGTGCTTCGCCATGATGGGTCTCAGCTTCAGGAAAACTGCGGTGAAATCAGAAGGCATTACGCTTCCCGGCTCGGTAGGGAAATGGCGTCACAATAGAAATAGTATGTCCCGGGGTTGGGAGAGTAAAGATGTCGAATCGCAGCAGGAAGAGGCTGCGGCCAGGCGCGCGGCAGCGCGGCGGACGCCCCCTACGCCGGAACAGATTCAATTACAGGCTGAACGCCAAAGTCTCGAATTGTCACGTACGCGCGTGCTCAAGGACCTCGAGACAGCGGCGCATCCACGCCGCCGCGCGCAGCTGGAGGCGGCGCTGGAGCACCTCGATAGGAAGCTGGCTTTGCTGAAGTAAAAGCGCCGGCGTTACACGCGTTCAAGAACTGTCGCGATCCCCTGGCCCACCCCGATGCACATCGTGCAAAGGGCGTATCGGCCGCCGCTCTTCTGCAGTTGCGAAACGGCCGTGGCAATCAGCCGCCCCCCGCTCGCCCCCAGCGGATGCCCGATCGCAATCGCCCCGCCATTCGGATTGACATGCTCGGCGTCATCCGGCAGCCCCAGATCCCGCGTCACAGCGAGCGCCTGCGATGCGAACGCTTCGTTCAGTTCGATCACGTCCATCGCCGACAGCGCGAGTCCCGTCAGCGCCAGTACTTTGCGCGTGGCCGGCGCCGGTGCGAATCCCATGATGCGCGGCGCAACACCCGCGGCTGCCGTACCGAGGACGCGCGCCCGCGGCGTCAGCTTGTGCTTCTTCGCTGCTTCGGCTGAAGCCAAAATCAGCGCCACCGATCCGTCATTCACTCCGGAAGCATTACCCGCGGTCACCGTTCCGGCCGGTTTCACCACGGGTTTCAGTTTCGCCAGCGCTTCGAGCGATGTTTCCGGACGCGGATGCTCGTCCGTTGTAAACATTTTCGGCTCGCCCTTCTTCTGCGGAATGCAAACCGGAATCAGTTCCCCGGCAAAAAATCCCCCCGCATGCGCCCTGGCCCATCGCTGCTGCGTGCGCAGGGCGAACGCATCCTGATCCGCTCTCGACACTTTGAAATCCTCGGCCACGTTTTCTGCCGTCTCCGGCATGGAATCTACGCCGTACTGCGCCTTCATCAGCGGATTTACGAACCGCCAGCCAATGGTCGTATCGAAGATCTCCGCCTGACGGCTGAACGCCGCATCGGCTTTGCCCATGACGAACGGCGCGCGCGACATGCTCTCCACGCCACCGGCGATCATCAGTTCGGTCTCGCCCGATTTGATCGCCCGCGATGCCACGCCGACGGCATCCATGCTGGACCCGCACAGCCGGTTGATCGTGGAGCCTGTGACCTCCTTCGGCAACCCCGCCAGCAAAAGCGCCATGCGGGCGACATTGCGATTGTCTTCGCCCGCCTGATTCGCGCAGCCGAAGATCACATCGTCCAGCGCCTGCCAATCGACTCCAGGGTTGCGCTCGACCAGCGCTTTGAGCGGAAGCGCCGCCAGATCATCCGTGCGAATCGTCGCCAGTGTGCCGCCGTAGCGGCCAATCGGGGTGCGGACCGCGTCGCAGATAAAAACATCACGCATAGGAAATCCGATTATTTCAGACACAGTTCGGTCGCGCCCCGATGCCGCGCCCGCAGGTTGCGCGCATCCTGTCACGCGACTACTGCATCTTTGTATAGTGCCGGAGCGGACTGACGCCCGATCACTTGACAGAATTCGGTGTCGGGGCGTAGTTTGTAGGTATCACTGAAGAAGGAGGTGGTCCAGAATAATGAGTTCAGGTAGTAGACCGCGCGAGGTGGCCGACTGTTGAGTCGACCGTTCTATCGCTGACGGCTTCGCTATCAGTGGCGGGGCTTGGTTCCTGTGGACCGGCCTCCTCGTGGCGTTAAGCAGTCCGTATTAGCAAGCAATCCAGGCCCCGTGAGCCACGCTACGGCTCACGGGGCTTTCGTTTGACCCCGCCATTTCCGGCGGGCGTTATGCACCGTGTTAAGATAGTCGTTTCCCCGAAAGGTCAAGAATGAAAGCTGGAATTCACCCCGCCTACAACGAGGTCAACGTGGTCTGCGCCTGCGGCCACACCTTCAAAACGCGTTCGACCCACAAAGGCGACATCCGCGTGGAAATCTGCTCGCACTGCCACCCCTTCTTCACGGGCAGACAGAAGCTGGTAGACACCGCCGGCCGCGTCGACAAGTTCGAGAAGAAATACCAGAAGGCGCGCGCCGCCAAAATCAAAGCCACGAAATAGGGGATTGGTACACGAGGCGCAAGCCCCGTTTCGGTCGCCGGGCTACTTCTTCTGGCCCGCGGCCTGCCGCGCGCGCTCAGCGCGCCAATTGTCGTACTTCACTTTCTGCTGATCGCTCAGCAGCCCACGGATTTGCGCGATGTGGTCCATCCGGATCTCATCGTGCATCGGCTTCTCCTTCGCGGCCAGCTCATCCAGCTTGTGTTTCGTATCCTGGAGAATAAGGTCGATGGAGTGAAGCTGGTCGCTGTCGACGCCGACCTGAGTTCGCATGCCTTCCAGATACTGCCTGCGGAACTCACCGATGGTCGCCCTGGGAGCATTCGCGCTGGCGGTATTCGTCGAGTACAGGCGGTAGGAAACAACGCCCACCATGATCCCGGTGGCAAAGACAAGTATCAGGTAGAGGGCAATACTGAGACGACTGCGGGGCATGGGGCTACTGCGTTTCCAGGTAGGAAATGCGATCGACGTCCAGCGGCTCAAGCGTCGACACGTGATCGGCCTGCCATGCATCGACAAACGTCAGATTGAAAAACGCGCTCGGCTGATTGCGCGAAGACGCCATCATGCCAATAATCACCGTGGCGGCCACGCCGGCAGTCACCAGTGTTTTCGCGACACGTCCGAACCAGTTTGTCGAAACTTCGCGTGCCTCAATGCGAGCCCAGATTTCAGGCATAAAGTTAGCGCTTGCTTCCGGGACCGGGCAGGCGTCTCGATAGGCCAGAAACAACTCGTCGAGGCGGGATTCGCGTTCCTTCGGGTTTCCCTTTTTCATAGCCCTTGTGAAAAACATAATACCGCTTTTTCCCTGTGCAGCAACCGGTTGGGGTCTGTCCAACCGCTTTTCTCGCTTCTTTCTCTTTGGCGTTGAAAGATCAGTCTCCGGTTACCTCCTTCATTTTTTTTAATACCCTCTGCCGGGCGCGGAAGAGCCTTACTTTCAATGCGTTCTCGTTCACGTTGTAGACTTTTTCGAGTTCTTTCAGGGAAAGCCCCTCTACCTCCTTAAGAGTCAACAGGATGCGGTCCTCTTCGGACACGTTGCTCAGAAGCTGCTGCACGGTGTCCCGGACACGCCGTTTCTCGCTCTCGTCCGACTGTGCGCGGGAGCCCGCAACCGCATCAGCCATCATGACTTGCTGTTCGGAAAGGTCGGCCATCCGGGACTCCACGCGCCGCCGGCTTTTGCGCAAATAGTCGTATGAGGCATTGACCGTCAGACGGTAGAGCCAGGGCTCGAACACCTCGGCTGTGCGCAGTTGGCCCAGGGAAAAGTACAGCCGGATAAACACTTCCTGGGCCACATCTTCAACGTCCTCCGGACGCCCGATGACGTGGGAGATGGTGCCCATAATCCGCCGCCGGTAGGCGGAAACGATCTGATTGAACGCCGCCGTATCGCCCTGCTGGGCCTTCTGGATCAGATCGAATTCGACCAGCATCGGCTAGAGAGCCGGCTTTCTGAGCGCGCACGAGATCAAATCAGTTCCACTGTATCTCACTCCTTCGGGAAGGCTAAATGTGCGTAATGCAAACGTTTGTCACGTTCTTCGCGCCGATCGGGCGCACGCCGCTAGTACCTGTAGTACCAGCGGCAAAGCCGCAGCTTGCCCCCTGCCGATGCTCTGTCATGTTGTCGCGCAAAAGCGTCCCTCGGCGGAAAAGCCCGTCTGCATGGGATAAACTTGCTGACCGTGATCGCCATCCTCGCGTTTGCGCTGATTCCCATCTTTTTCGGTCTGCTACTCGGTTATTTCGCCGGCCTCGGCGGATTCGTCGACAATCGCGATGTTCACAGTCTCGTCCGGTTCGTAATGAACTTCGCGCTGCCCTGTTCGCTTTTCCTCGCCATCGCACATACCGATTTGCGAATGCTTCGCGGCCAGGCCGGCCTGACTCTGGTCCTCGGGCTGGTCTATCTGGTTCTGTTCTTCGCCACTCTGTTTTTCGAGCGAAAGGTCTTCCACTCCGGCGCGGCGGATAGCGCCGTTCTGTCGCTGACCCTCGCTTTTCCGAATGCCACCGCGGTGGGCATTCCACTGCTCGATGCGGTTTACGGACCGTCTGCTGCCGCCGCGACCGCCATGGGTATCGCCATTGGCGCGGTTACCATCTCGCCCATCACGTTGGCCATTCTGGAGCACAGCACGCCGAAGGGGCACGCGAAATCGCAGGCCGCGCAGGTACGCAGTTCACTCTGGAGAGCGGTAAAGCGGCCGGTCGTCTGGGCTCCGGTGCTGGGCGTTCTGGCGGCGCTGGTCCGGCTCGATTTGCCCAATTATGTGAACCGCAGCCTCACACTGATGGGAAATGCCACTGCCGGAGCGGCGCTGTTTCTAACTGGCCTGATCGTCTCAGCTCAGCGATTCAAACTGGACGGCCGCATCATCGCGGCGATCGTGGCAAAGAACCTCCTGCAGCCCGCGCTTTGTCTGGCGATCGCGTGGCTCATCGGACTGTCGGTAACCGAGACGCGCTATGCGGTTCTGATCGCCGCGATCCCGTGCGGCTTTTTCGGCCTGGTCTTCGGCAAAGGCTTCAATTCGTCGCCGCTGACCGCCAGTTCCAGTCTGATTTTCAGCTACGTCGTCGGCATCGCAACTCTTGCCGGATGGATCGTCCTGCTCGGGCGGCTGGGATAACTGTTGACGACCTGCGTGATCCGGGGACGCGACTGAGCGCCGTTATCGATAGTGGCTGTTACGATGAAAAATTCTGCAGGAGGCGATCCTGGCCGTATCTATTTTTCACATTGGGCTACCGCTGGACCATCCGCCGATACCCGTCGCGGAGCGCGCGAAAGTCCGACAAAGGCTGCGTGAGCTGCAGGAAAGAATGACGGGCGCCGGCTACAAATACCAAATCATCCACGCATCGCCCGAAGCCGGTCTCGACGGTTTCAGAAGGCAACTAAGAACGGAACCCTGCGACGGAGTTCTGATAGGAGGCGGCGTGGCTGGCGATCCTGCGATGAGCTGGTTCATGGAGCAGATCATCGACGCAACTCATGAAGCCGCTCCAAAAGCGAAGATCATGTTTTACAACCACGTAGTTGACGTGCGCGTAATCGTGGAACGGTGGTTCGGACGCAATCGCGGGGACACGACCTAACCGCCCGCATCTCCTCCGCAGGAGTCCTTCAGCCGACGGACGGCTGCGCCGAAAGCACGTGACGTTCGCTCTTCTGCGGCAACGGGATCCGGCGCACAAACAGCGCCATCAGCGCTGACAGCAGCGCCAGTGCCGCGCTTCCATAGAATGCGTAGTTCCATGTCCCGGTCTTTTCAAACAGCGTCGCCGCAATGCCGCTGCCCATCAGCGACGCGAATCCTTTCGCGCTGTACAGAAAACTATAATTGAGCGCCGAGTTCTTCGTGCCATACAGATCGGCCAGCACCGCCGGGAACAGCACGTACAACTCGCCCCAGGTGAGGAACACCAGCACCATCAGCAGCACGAACATCCTGTCGCCGCTTCGTCCCAGCGTTGTTGCGCCGACCAGACAAATCGCCTGCAGCAGGAATGCCGTAAACATCGCGCGTTCGCGCCCGATATAATCGGACACCCAGCCCCACAGGATGCGGCTCGAACCGTTGGCGAGCGGCGTCAGCACCAGCGCAGTCGTCACCGCGGCCGCCCCAATGTTGAAATTGGTCGCCACCGGTTTGAGTTGCGCGGTCACCATGAGACCGCCGATGCCGATCGACAGCATCGCCACAAACAGAAAATAAAACTGCGGAGTCCGCAGCATCTCCCAGCAATCGAACTGGAGGTGATGGCGCCGGACGTTCGGCTTGACCGGCGCCGCTGCTGGTCTGTGATCAGCCGGCGGATTCACCAGCACCAGACCAGAGAGCAGAATCAGCGCCCCGTGCGAGATGCCGGTCCACAGGAATGTGTCTGCATAGCCGATCCGGTGAATCAGGCTCTGGAACAGCGGATTGAAGGCAGCCGCCCCCATCCCGTAACCGGCCGTTATAATTCCCGAAGCGATGCCGCGCCGGTCGGGAAACCACTTCACGGCCATCGACACTCCGCATGCATACACGCACGCCACGCCAATGCCGGCGAGCGCATAAAGAGCATAAAACTCTTCCAGACTGCTGACATGCCCCAGAGAACCCCATCCGATGCCGCAGATCACACCGGATAAAGCCATGAAGATGCGCGGACCCAGCTTGTCGATGAATCTGGCCACGAACGGCATCGTCCAGGTACCCGCCGCCACGAACAGGCCAAATCCCCACTGCACATCGGAGAGAAGCCAGTGCTGCGCCGCGTGCGCTTTCACCATTGGCTGGGCAAACAGCGTCCATGCGTACTGCAGGTTGCCGATCATCACCATGCCGATGAATGCCGACCACAACCGAACCCATCGATTCATTTGGCGGCTCTCCTCGTTACGTCGAGCAGTTTCGTGCAGGCGTATACGGATCTGGTGTGAGGCATCGCGACGCCAACCCGTTCGCCGATCTCAATCACCGCGCCCACGACCGCCTCAAGTTCCATCGGACGGCCCGCTTCGAGGTCCTGCAGCATCGAGGTTTTGTGTTCTCCGACCTTCTCCGCGCCCGCGATGCGCTGGTCAATCGAGATCGGAAGCTCGATCCCGAGCTTCGCGGCGACGGCTTCCACCTCGGTCATGATATTACGGACCAGCGCATTCACGTCCGGATCGCGCACCATTGCCGCCAGCGTTGCGCCGGTCAGCGCGCTGATCGGATTGAAGGCCACATTGCCGAGAATCTTCACCCAGATTTCATGCCGAATGCGCGCGGTGACCGGGCAGCGCAGGCCGGATTTGATGAACGCCTCTGCGATCGCGCGGCATCGATCCGACTTCGTTCCGTCGGGCTCGCCGAGCGAAATGCGATTGCCTTCATCATGCCGGATGACGCCCGGTTCGACGATGTCGGTGCCCAGGTAGACCAGCGACGCAACCACGCTCCGCATCGGAATCGAGCGGGCAATCACGCCGCCGGGATCGACACGTTCCAGCGGCTGGTCCTCAAAGTACCACCACGGAATGCCGTTCTGCGTGCTGACCACGGTAGTGTTCTCGCCGATTAATGACGCAATCTGCGGCGCAAGCGAAGTCAGCCCGTGGGCTTTCACTCCGAGAAGGATGACATCGAACTGCCCGGCGCCTTCGAGGCTGCCGAGCAGATTGGGCCGCACTTCGAAATCCCCCTCTGCGCTGCGGACACGCAGGCCGTGCTCCTGCATCGCCGCAAGATGCGGACCCCGTGCGTACAGCGTGACGTCAACTCCCGCGCGCGCCATCTTCGCGCCGATGTACCCGCCGATAGCGCCCGCCCCGGCGATAAGGAATTTCATCACGCCCCGGCGAGGGCCTTCGCCACAGCTCCGCGCTGAATCTTGCCGGTTGCCGTGCGCGGAATCGTGTCGATGATGTAGAACTTCTTCGGCCGCTTGAAATCGGCCAGCCGCTCTTTGCAGTAAGCCTGCAAATCGGCTTCGGTCGCGGTCTCGTTCTCCTTCAGCACGATGGCCGCGGCAACCTCTTCGCCCCACGTCGCATGCGGCACGCCGAACGCGACCGCTTCGGCCACCTTCGGATGCATCAGCAGCACTTCGTCGATCTCGCGCGGGCCAATCTTCTCCCCGCCGCGATTGATCAGCTCTTTGATCCGGCCGGTCAGCGACAGGTAGCCTTCCGCATCGAGCACGCCCTGATCGCCCGTGCGAAACCAGCCGTCGGTGAACGATTTCGCGTTCGCCTCCGGATTATTCTCATAGCCGGAAACCACGTTCGGCCCCTTAATAACCACTTCACCGCGCTCGCCGGTTGGCAGCAGATTGCCGTTATCGTCCATAATGCCGATCTCGATACCGGTGCCTCGTCCCACACATCCAGGCTTGCGCGCGTGCGGCGGCTTCGGATTCGATGCCATCTGATGCGACGCTTCCGTCATCCCGTAGGCCTCCAGCACCGGTGCGCCGAACACTTCCTCCATCTTCGCCATCATTTCCGGCGGCAGCGCCGCACTGCACGAGCGGATGAAGCGCAGGTTTTCCGCGCCCTGTGGCCGCTCGCTTCCCGCGCGCGACAGGAGCAGATTGTGAATCGTCGGCACCGCCGAATACCAGGTAGCGCCGGTGTCGCGCACCGTGCGCCAGAAGGAAAGCGCATTGAATTTCCCGGGCACGACCACAGTCCCGCCGGAGAGCAGCGTCGACATCGTCGATGCCACGAGGCCATGCACATGGAACAGCGGCATCACGCAGAGCGAAACGTCTTCCGGCGTGAGCTCATAATGCGCCACGATGTTCTTCGTCGAAGCCGTGAGGTTGCGATGCATGATCGGCACGCGCTTCGGCCGTCCGGTGCTGCCTGAGGTATGCAGAACGAGGGCGATGTCGTCCGGTGTGGGCGGCGTGGCTTTTTTTCCCGAAGGGGCGCCCACGATACGAACGTAGCCTTTGTCATCCATATCGAGCGCATAAACCGGAATCTTCAGCGCCTCGGCGGCTTTGCGCGCAGCCTCGGCGCCGTCCGGCGGCACCAGCAGCACTTTGGCGCTGGTGTCTTCGAGATAGAAAAGGAACTCGTCTTCGCGATATCCCGGATTGAGCGGCGCGGCGGTTCCCGCGACCGAAGCAGCGATGAAACTCACGATGGCCGGCAAGCCGTTCGGCAGAACAGTGGAAACGCGGTCGCAACGTTGTATCCCGATCGACGCGAGTGCATTCGCCATCTCGACGACCTGGTCGACCAGGATTTTATAAGAGACTTTTATCCCGGATTCGGGAAGGAGAATTGCCGTTCGTTCGGCGGGCGGAACCTGGATAAGTTCCAGGAGAGTGCTCGGGTTGGACATCACAAATATCATGTCATGCGCCTTCATGGAGGGCGCTGCAATCGGGGCGCGAGGTTTTGAAGGAGCCTTGATGAGGGGGCGATCGGTTGGAGCGGGAGACGGGGATCGAACCCGCGACAACAAAGCGCGCTGTTCCGTTATCTTTCGCCGGAGGATCTGGTGCCGGCGAAACATCCGCCACGGCCGATTCGGAGGATGGCAGATGGAGCAGTCTTCCGGCGGCGATCACGCGCCTGTGTCCTTATCCTTGTACTTCACTGAATCGTGGGCTTGAAATCTTCCCCGCGCTGGAGCTCTGCGCGTTGATCCCGCGTCGCCGCCAGCGCATCAGCGTCGCAGTCAACAAATCCAGCAGGCTGTCCAATTTGCTTGCCAACCGCGCTATGTTGAATGCCCGATAGTACTCGAAACTGAGTTCGGATCTTCAGCGGTGGAGGACCGAATCGCTCGGGCGGAATCAGCGGACTTAACAGCGCTTCAACGACTAAGTCCGCACCGATGAGGATTCAAAAGGAGCCGGCTGCATCGCAGGCTATCGAATGTTGGTCACAGACGGATAGGGCACGTCCGGCCCGGACCTTCCGGTCCAGCCGCTGGCGCTCCAGGCATCCTGATCCTCGCGCAGGGCGCGTGCGTTGTGCTCTTCCATGAGCTTGAAGACCTTTGCCTCTGTGTGTTCGTCTACATGGGCAGCGACAACTACGCCCTTTTCACGCACGGCTTCTGCCTGCAGAGGAATCTCCTCGTGGGTCACCCCCAGGTTGTAGGTGCCCGCGATCAGAGCTCCGAAGATACCGCCGACACCGAGTCCTGCGAACACGGTAAGGGCAGGACCGGCCGGGGTCCCGACCCTGAGGGCCACAAACCCGGCAACCAATCCCGCCAGGCCGCCGATCGACGCGCCAAACGCAACGGCGCCCGGAAACATCCTTTTCGCCACCTGCGGGACCAGCCAAGCCATAAACCACCCCGGCGACATTCCTCCGCACGCCGCAATATTCCGTTCTGACCATTCGTGACCTTCGGCCTTCAAAGGATCGGCCACGGCGACATCGTCAGAGGGTAAGCCCGCATCGATCAGATGACGCACTACATGTTCGGCTTCCGCCCGGTCAGAGAAAACGCCCACCACGGTTCTCATAGAAGAAAGGCTCCTTTTCGCGGACCCATCTACGCAGCCATAAGGCCGATCGTAAGGCGTTTGTTTGTAGTGCCTGTGTGCGGCTTTGCCGAATTTTTGCTGCGTTAGGCAGAGCACTCATGCGCCAGCCGCCGCAAGTCAGGCGGCGTTTTCGAGCACGACCAGTCCGGTGGCAGTGTTTGAAATCGCGACGTGATAGTTGCTGTGAACTTTCCTGACGCGAGGGCCGAGGGCGCCCCGCATGGCCAGCCAGAGTATGAATTCGGCGCCCTCGGCGCCGGCTTCCCTAACCAGGTCGTGCATGGAGATCTTTGCGAGCTCTTCAGGGTTATCGACAATCTGCTCGATGCATTTCAGATCGAACTTTTTGTTGATGAATCCCGCGCGTTCTCCGTCCAGCTGATGCGACATGCCGCCGGTGCCGAGGATCACGACTTTCAGATCCCGCGGATAGGATTCGACGGCACGTCCAATCGCCTGACCCAGTTTGTAGCAGCGCGCGGGCGACGGCAGAGGATGCTGCACCGTGTTGATGCACACTGGTACGGTCTTCACATTGCTGTAGGTATTGCCTTTCCAGAACAGCGCCATTGGCACGGTGAAGCCATGATCCACCAGCATTTCCTGGCACGTCGTGAGGTCGAAATCCTCCGCTGAAACCGAGTTAATGATGTGCCACGAGAGTTCGGGATCGCCTTTGAATGGCGGAATCGTCGGGATGCCCCAGCCTTCATCGGCGTTGCGATATTCGGGCGCGGCTCCGATAGCAAACGTCGGCAGCTTGTCCAGAAAGAAGTTCAGGCCGTGGTCGTTATAGATCACAACGGCGACGTCGGGCTTCTGCGCGTCAAGCCATTCGCGCGCTTTGTCGTAACCGTCGAAGAAGGGCTTCCAGTAAGGATCGCCGCGCAGCGCATCCTCTCGCGGTACTGCGCCGCCGATGGCCGGAATATGGGAAGTGGTGAGGCCGCCGATGATTTTCGCCATTCAGGTTCTATGCCTGGGATTTGATGAAGGCTTTGAACTCGTTTACCGTCATCCCTGTTTGCTGCGCACCGACGTCCTGAACATTCAGGTGGAAGATGCCAACGAACTTCGCCAGATAGTAGATGTTTCCGCCTGCATGGAGGCAGTCGAGAACGTTCCTCTCTTTGATGGCTTTACGTTGTTCCTCATTGAGGCCGAACTTCATGCAGTAGGCGTCTTCGTCCTTCAGGAATTCCTCGCGATTCTTCGCTTCGTTAAACGAATAGCACATTTTGTTCAACGCGTATCCCTTCATGGCGGCTTCTCCATCGAAGATATAAGTGCCCGGGATTGGATCCCCGGCGAGTCTGGCGTAACTCATCTGGTTTTGCTCCAGTAATCGGGAAGGCCGGCTTTGGTGTCGCGCACGATTTCCAGTACGGCGGCACGATCCGAGGCGGAGAGGCGTTTGTACTTCGGCTCGCCATCTTTGCCAGTAAGCACGTCGTAGATTTTCCGGTAAACCCCGGCGCGTACGGAATCGGGCAGGCTGTCGAAGGCTTCGGTGTAGATCATGTAGCTGAGCGGGTAGCGAAACAGGCGCTGGTGCAGATCGAAGTCGCGCAGCGAGCGCCCTTTCGCGTCGCGCGGGCCGCGCTCGGGAAACGTCTGCGTGAAGGTCGAGACGCCGGCGACATCCGCCTGCAGCGGGAACTCGTCCGCAAAAAGCATATAGGTCACGAGCGCATTGAGATCAGCCTCGTAACGCCCCCTGGCGGCGGCATCGGATGCGCCGTCATGTTCGGCAACCCGCGCCTCCCACCCGACACGGATAATGAGATCGGTCATGTGAGTCTGGTGTTCCAGCGTCATCAGCGCCACGATGTCGCTGGTCGCGCTGAGGTAGCCGGCCGGGTCGAACTTCTTTGCGAGGCTGGTCAGGTTGAGCGTACCGCGGGTATCGAGAACCTCCGGGTGATCGGGCTCATGGCCCACTGCATTGCCGAGGTGCCGCATGTCGCCGTGCGTACCCGTGACATACCAGCCTCCCCACCGGTCTTCGAAACGGCTGCGGTGATCGGTGAGTTGCTGTGCTCCCATGAACGCCGGCATACCGTCGGCATCGGGGTAGACGGACGCCACCAGCAGGCCGGGGATGCCGAGAGTTCCTTTGCTTTCGTGGCACTGCAGGCAGACGTCGCGGCGATCGAACCGCGGTGGATCGGCTTCCTGATCGACGCTGTAAAAGATCATGCCCTGCTTCGGGTCGAGATCGGCGACTTCGAGCAGGTTGCTGCCGCGGACATAGCCGACGGTGACATCGTCGCCGAAATAGATCGCGCGCGGATTGCGCGGCGAGATCCTCGATGCCTGGAAGCTGGTTTTTGAAAACACCATCACCTGGGAATCGGGATTCACGCCCAGCGCGCGCAGCAGGTCCGGCAGAAATCCCGTGCCGCCGGGATTCGATTCAAGCCTGACCTTTCCGCTATGCATGGCCTGGATCAGTTGAGTCACGCGGTCGTTGAGCCCGCCCTGGTAGTAGTGGATCGCAGGGTGGTCGACCGGAGCCAGCGCTTCGTCAACGGTTTGGGCCGGAGCCAGTGAAGCGGCGCCAGCAACGAGGATGGCGATACGAATCCGCATATTATTGGCCGACCTCCTGCACGCAAACGTCCAGGGAAAACCACTCGAAACACGCTCACGCCGGCTGCGGAATGGGGGCTTTCACGCAGGCGCTGCGCGACTATGCTCTTGTGTGCATGCTAAAACGGCGCGCGATCCCGCCGATTGGCCGATTTTTCGCAGAACTCCGACTGGCTGTCCGCTTGCAAATGACTTCGGGCAGTTTTTCCGCTGAGCCACGTTGTCCTTATATTAAGGAGCGCTTCGCCCGTGAAAAAGAACCTGTTCACTGTCCTCGCCGCGATGACAACACTGGGAGTCAGCGCTTTCTCTCAGAACAAGCCGCCCGGCGCCCTTCAGGCGGACATCCGCGCACTGCTCGACCAGTACTGCGTCGATTGCCATAACAAAGATCTCCGCAAGGGCGGGCTGTCGCTCGACACGCTCGATCCGTCGAAGATGTCCGAGCACGCTGAAACCTGGGAAAAGATAGTGCGCAAACTTCGCGCGGGAATGATGCCGCCGGCTGGGAATCCACGGCCCGACGCGGCTAACTACGAAGCCTTCATCCGGGCCATGGAGACGCAGCTCGATCGTTCTGTTGTCGTGCGTCTGCCCGCACCTGGGCTGCACCGGCTCAACCGCGCCGAATACACGAATGCGATCCGCGACCTGCTCGGCCTCGAGGTCGACGCCTCAAAATTCCTGCCTTCCGACGATTCCACGCACGGGTTCGACAACCAGGCAGGCACTCTGACCGGGTCGCCCGCGCTGATCGAGGCGTACCGGTCGGCAGCCGGCAAAATCGCCCGCATGGCCGTTGGCGACGTTACGACTCCGGGGCAGACCGTATACCGCGTTCCGGAGGACACCTCGCAGGATTATCACCTTGAAGGCCTGCCGTTCGGCACGCGCGGCGGACTGGTGGTGAAGCACGAGTTTCCGGCCGACGCCGAGTACGTGCTCAAAATCTGGCCCGTAAACAAGGGCAATATGGACAATAACAACGCCTTCGGCGAAATCCGCGGCGAGCAGCTGGAAGTGCTGCTGGACGGCGAGCGCATCAAGTTGTTCGACTGGGACCGCGAAGTGGGGCGCGGCGCGCCGGTCCATCAGGGCACGCAGGACCTGCGCTTTCCGGTAAAGGCCGGCATTCACACAGTGGGCGTGACGTTTCTGGCCACCAACAACGCCCCAGGGAACGATCTCGACCGCCACTTCCTCCGTAGCACGATCGAAACCGGCGGCCTGCCGGGGTTTTCTTTCTATCCGCACGTTGGTTACATCCGCATCGACGGACCTTACAACGCCAAAGGCGCCGGCGATTCCCTGAGCCGCCGCATGATCTTCATCTGCAACCCGGCGCGCGCGGAAAATGAAGCGAAAGATGAAAAAGCTGAAAATGCCTGCGCGGAGAAGATCATCGCGGGGCTGATCAGACATGCATATCGGCATCCTGCAACGTCCGGCGATGTCGAGAAGGTGATGACTTTCTATCAGAAGGGCCGTAACGAAGGGACCTTCGACAAAGGGATCGCTACAGCGATTCAGCGAGTGCTGCTCGATCCTGAGTTCATTTTCCGCAAGGAGGCAGAGCCTGCCAATGTTCCTGCCGCAGCGAAGTACCGTATCAGCGATATGGAGCTGGCGTCGCGGCTGTCGTTCTTCCTGTGGAGCACGATTCCGGACGATGAACTGATAAACCTCGCGACGCAGAACAAGCTGCATCAACCCCGGACGCTCGAAGCCCAGGTGAAACGCATGATCGCGGACCGGCGCTCGGAGCAGTTCATCGACAACTTCGCCGGCCAGTGGCTGAATGTGCGCGGCATAGCCGGCCAGGCGCCGGTCACAGCGGCATTCCCGGACTTCGACGACAACCTGCGACGCGCCTTCCAGCGCGAAGCGGAGCTGTTCTTCGGCAGCATCGTGCATGAGGATCACAGCGTTATCGACCTGCTCGATGCCAACTACACGTTTGTGAACGAGCGCCTGGCGAAGCATTACGGCATTCCGAATGTATACGGCAGTAACTTCCGCCGCGTAACGCTCAGCAAAGACCTCGACATGCGCCGCGGTCTGCTGGGCAAAGGATTTCTGCTGGAAGTTTCGTCGCAGGCCAGCCGCACATCGCCAGTGCAGCGGGGCAAGATGGTGATGCAGATTTTCCTCGGTGTCAGCCCGCCCAATCCGCCGCCCAACGTCGTCATCAAAATCAACTCAACGGAGAGCGACGTGCACGGCGCGGCGAAGCCGACCATGCGCCAGCAGATGGAAATGCACCGAGTCAGCGAGCCATGCAAGAGCTGCCACGCCATTATGGACCCCATCGGCTTTACGCTCGAAAACTTCGATGCGGTGGGAGCATGGCGCACGCTCGACGCCGGAAGCCCGATCGATCCGACGGGCGTGCTGGTGGATGGCAGCAAGCTGAACGGCGTGGCTGGCCTGCGCGAAGCCCTGCTGCGATATTCGCCGCAGTTCGTGCGCGTCATGACCGAACGCCTGATGACGTACGCGCTGGGCCGCGGCGTCGAATATTACGATATGCCACTGGTGCGCGGCATCGTCCGCGATGCCGAGCCGGAGCATTACAAATTCTCGAGGCTGGTGCTTGGCGTCGTGCGCAGTGAACCGTTCCAGTTCAACACGAAAGGTCTGACCTACGGATCGGACTTCACAGGAAACTGAAAGGCCCCATGTTCATCACCCGCAAACACATTTCCCGCCGCGCCGTTCTGCGAGGAGCCGGCGCTGCTCTCGCACTTCCTCTGCTCGATGCGATGATGCCCGCACAAACGCCGCTTGCGAAGACCGCGGCAGCCACGCCTACACGCTTTACCGGTATTTTCGTCCCGCATGGGATGGCCCCGGGCTGGTGGGTTCCGGAGAAGACGGGCACGGGTTTCGATTTCTCCCCGATCATGAAGCCGCTGGAACCGTTCCGCGAACATACGACGATTCTGAGCGGCATGTGGTCGAAATCAGCCGAACCGCCGTTGGGCGTGACCGGAGCGGACCACTGGGTTGCGGCTGCATATCTCTGCGCCGAGAAGCCGAAGAAGACAGCGGGCGCGGACATCCGCGACGGCACGACGATCGATCAGCTGATCGCCCAGAAAATCGGTCAGGACAACCTGCTGCCGTCGCTGCAGCTGGGCGTGGAAGATCCGGGCGCGAATTCCAGCAACTGCGGCGAAGGCTACAGCTGCGCCTACACCAATTCGATTTCCTGGATGACACCGTCGAAGCCGCTGCCGATGGAGATCAATCCGCAGGTCGTGTTCGAACGGCTGTTCGGCGACGGCGCGACAACCGACGAGCGCGCCGCACGCCGCGAGCTCGATCGCAGCATCCTCGACGCCGTCCTTGACGATGCCTCCAGCTTCAAACGCAACATCGGACCGGCCGACCGCAACCGCGTCGACGCCTATATGGAAGATGTGCGCGAGATCGAGCGGCGGCTGGAGATTGCCAAAAGGGCTTCCAGCGCCGCACCCGCCACCAGCGTTCCCAACGGCGTGCCGGACTCATTCGACGAGCACATCCGGCTGCAGTTCGATCTGCAGGCCCTGGCATTTCAGGGTGACATCACGCGCGTCAGCACTCTGCTCTACGCGCGCGATCTGACAGCGCGCGTTTATCCCGAGAGCGGTACCACGACGGGCTTCCATGCGGCATCGCATCACGCCGAGAATCCTGACCGCATTAAAGACTACTCGAAGATCAACACCTACCACATCAAATGCCTGGCATATTTCGCGCAAAAGCTGAAAAGCATTCCCGACGGTGACGGCACGCTGCTCGATCATTCGCTCATTCTGTACGGCACAAACATGGGCGATTCGAACCAGCATCTGCATTACGACGTGCCGCACGTGCTGCTTGGGACGGCGTCCGGCAAGCTGCGGGGAGGACGCCACCTTGCGTATCCTTCGCGCACGACGACCACGGGAAATCTTCTTCTCAGCATCCTGGACATGTATGGAATTCACCAGGAAAGCATCGGTGACAGCAACGGGCGGCTGAGCGGCCTGGTTTAAGGAGCGGCGAAATGAAGACAACCATCGGGTGGATGTTGCTGACTCTGCCGCTCTCGGGGTGGGCCGCGGTGAGCCCGGTCGCTGATGCTGTCATGAACGGCGACGCCGCAACACTCCAGGCTCTCCTCAAACAGAAGGCCGACGTCAACGCATCGCAGGCCGACGGCGCGACTGCAATTCATTGGGCGGCATATCACGACGATCTTGAAACGGCCAGCCGGCTCATCGCGGCCGGGGCGAACGTGAAGACCGCCAATCGCGAGGGCGCTACCGCCCTGCAACTGGCCTCTCTCACCGGTCACGCTGCTCCGCTTATGTTCGCCGCTCGCAACGGCAACCTGGCGGCCATCCAAATTCTGCTCGATCATCTCGCCGACGTGAACGCCAAAGAAAACCTGCGCGGCACCACGGCACTGATGTGGGCGGCCGAACAGGGCCATGCCCAGGCGGCAAAACTACTGATCGATTACAAAGCCGATATTTCCGCGGCTTCGAACCCTGATACGAAGGGTGGTACGGCCTATCTGGCGCCGCCGATCCAGTCGCGACTGCGGTCGGAGCGTGGGCCAGGCGGCAGGGCGAGAACCTTGCCCCTCGGGGTGAAGTCCGGAGGAGACCCTGCCGACGATTTTCTCGCGGCAGCAGATGCAGCAGCAGCCGCAGCGGCGTTCGGACGCCAGCGCAACGCCGAGGGTGGCGGACTCACTCCGCTGGTTTTCGCCTCTCGGCAGGGCGATCTGGAAACCGTGAAGGTGCTTGTCGAAGCCAAAGCCGATGTGAACCAGACCACCCACTACGGCTGGACGCCGCTGCTCACGGCAACGCAGAATCGGAACTACCGGATCGGCCGCTATTTGCTGGAGCACGGGGCTGACCCCAACATCGCGAACAAAGGAGGGTGGAACCCCCTCTACATAGCCACCGACAACCGCAATATCGAAGGGGGCGACTATCCTGTCCGGGCGCCCGATATAGATCACCTTGAATACATCAAACTGCTGCTCGATCATGGCGCAAATGTCAACGCCCGCGTCTGCGGCATTCAGTCGACGGACAAAGTCTGTAAGGGCGACAGCACCGAAACGCGCACCATCTTCACCATGCAGTGGCTCTACGAAGACGGCGCAACGCCGTTCTGGCGCGCTGCGCAGTCGGGCGATGTCACGCTGATGAAGCTACTTCTTGAAAAAGGCGCCGATCCGAAGATTCGCACTGCACACGATGTGAGCGCGCTCGCCGTTGCTGCGGGAATCGGGTGGGTGGAAGGTATCACGTTCGAATGGTCGGAGAAGGATAACCTCGAAGCGGTCCGCATGTGCCTCGATGCCGGCATCGATCCCAATGTTGCCGACGATGAGGGCCGCACGGCGCTGCACGGCGCGGCGCACAAGGGCCGGAACGAAGTGGTGAAGCTTCTGGTCGAGCACGGTGCGAAGCTGGATGCACGCGATCTGGGCAGCCGGGATACGGTAAACGGCGCCATGCTGGGTGTCACCTGGATGCCGCTGCATTATGCGCAGGGACTGGTGCGCGTCGGGGTGCAGTCGGCTATCCCGCACCCCGAGACCGAAGCACTCATTCGTCAGCTCATGAAGGATAAGGGTCTGCCGATTCCGCCCGATATCACGTCTTCGATCTGCCTGACTAAAGGCGTGAACGGCTGTCAATAAGGTTCAGCAATCAGGGGAGAGTACCGATGAAGTTTACCTCGAAACGTATAGTGCGCAAAGCCGGCACTATGCTCGCGATCGGTGTTGTCCTGACCGGCGCGAGCGCACAGGAGAAGAGCCAGTCACAATCTGCGTTGCCGCTATCGGACAAATACTTCAAGAACGTGACCGCGCTGAAAGGCATCCCGGTCGACGAATTTATGGGGGCCATGGGCCTGTACTCAGCGGCGCTCAGCATGTGCTGCGGAGACTGCCACGTGGGCGCCGGCACGGACAATCCCGACTGGGCATCCGACGACAATCCGCGCAAAGTCAAAGCGCGCCAGATGGAACTCGTGGTGAGGGCCATCAATAAGGAACATTTTGGCGGCGCGCAAGCGATCACCTGCTGGACCTGCCATCGCGGCAGCGGCAGCCCGTCCGTGACCGCAACCATGGATCAGATCTACGGTGAACCACTGGCGTTTCCATCCGAGGTTCTCCGCCAGGCCGGACCCACGGCGGGTGTACCTACTATCGATCAGATCTTCGACAAATATGTCCAGGCACTCGGAGGCGCGGCGAAGGTTGCCGCGCTCAGCAGCTACAGCGCCAAAGGCGAAGCCAAAGCCTACGGTCCGGTGGACCGGACGGACCTTGCGGAAATCTACGCGAAAGCGCCCGGCCAGCTCACGATGATCGTGCACCAAAGGGGCGGGGACATGGTTCGCATGACGGACGGCAGACAGGCATGGGTCAAACTGCCGCTGACCGTCGTGAAACAGTACCCACTGACCGGAAGCCTTCTGGAAGGCGGCAAACTGGATGGCGCGATGGCGTTTCCCGGGCAGATCCGAAAATACTTCAGCAACTGGCGCGTCGGCTTTCCCACGACGATCGACGACAAGGCGGTGTGGGCCGTGCAGGCAACTGGCAGCAACGGACTTCTGGCCACCCTCTACTTCGACAAGCAGACCGGACTGCTGACGCGCTTCGTGCGGCACGTCAATACCGCGGACGGTCGTCTGCCAACACAGATCGACTATGCGGACTATCGTCCCGTGGCAGACGTGATGATGCCGTTCCGATTTACTTATGACTGGATCAGTGGCCGGGAGGAGTACACGATCGGGTCTTATCAGCCGAACGCACCGATTGAATCGGAGCGATTCTCGGAGACTGCTCTGGCTGCGAAGTAGCCTATACGAACGCAATGGCGCGGCCTGCACAGCCGATGCCCAGCCAGAGCACCAGCGCCACCCCGCCAAGGATGAATCCTTTGACCGGCGATACTTCGTCCGCGCGAGTCGCGGGTCGAACGACCGCGAAGTGAAAAATGATAGCGGAGAACAGCAGCACGACTTTGGTCCAGAAGGCAATGTTATCGAGCGTCTTCAGGGCTTCTGATAACCAGAGCAGGACGCCCGTCACGAGGATTGTGACCAGGCTCCAGTTCAGGTAAGGCGTGACTTCCTTCGTGATGCCCGAGACGGTCCAGCCTTTCATCAGCAGGTGCATCAGGCGCAGGCTGATCAGGGCAACGCAGCCGAACAACATGGCCAGCGCCAGAATGTGGATGGTCTCGATTATCGGAAACTGCCAGGTGCCGCTGCGCACCCACGCGCCCAGCATTGTGTCATCGCACCATTTGAAAAACGGCAGAAAAAATCTGATTGGCATCGTGTTTTCGCTCTCCGGAATCTAACTGCTGTATGCAAACTGCCGGCCCAGCCATATGACCGTCGCCCAGATGACCAGCGAAAGCGCGCCGGCCACGCGGGCCTTCATCGGCGGAAGAGGATCGTTGTCCCATAGATTCATGCGCCGGTAGATGCCCAGGTGAAAGAAAAGCGCGTTCAGACCCGCCAGCAGCAGGAACAGAAGTTTGAAGCGGAACCATGGGTTGCGATAAGACTTCGCGGGCTCAGCCCAGAAGAGGCACAGGCCGGTGATGAAGACCACGACAAAGCCACCGATGGTAAACGGCAGGATCGAGTGGAGCACCTTCGACGCGGGATCCTTTTTCATCGTGACGCCGAGCAGACGCAGGTCGGTCAGCGCTATCATTCCTGCGGAAACACCGATTGCCAGCAGATGGATGCCTTCGATGACCGGGAACAGCAGTATCGACTCGCGGATCGCGGTGCTCGAACTCGTGTCGTTGAGCCAGTTGCAGAAGTCGTATAAAGCGTGCATTCGTATTCACCTTGCCGCCGGAACGGGCGCGTTCTTTTCCCAGCCGAGTTTATTTCCTTCGCTACCTGCAACTGAATACAGAGCGCCGGGCGCATTGCGGGTTTTCTGGAAATCCTCCAGCGTCTGCCCGCGCATGGCGGCATAGATGTGCAGGTTGGAAACTCCCACGACCGCCCCGAGCTTTTCCAGCATGAAGAAGATGACGCCGTAGTGAATCAGCCCGCGCCAATCGCGGCGGCGCACGAGATCGCGTTCGACGGCAGTCAGGCCGGCTTCTTCGAAAGCGGCTTCCTGGTCCTCGAGAAAACGCCGTCTCTGTGACGAGTCAACAAGGTCGTGCAGGAATTTGTTGAGCCGATATGCCTTGACGCTGGCCTGCAGAGTAAAGGGATATGTGCCTTCAAGAGCCTCGACTCCCGCCAACTGCTCGCCCATGTGCGCGCGATAACTCGGAATCGTGTCAGCCATGGGTTCGATGGCTTCGTTTTCGTAGATGGCTGTGGCGAGGCCGGTCATGGTGGGCAGATAGTACGACTGGTGAACCTTCCTGACGTTCGCCGACAGCGCGCCGCGCATGATGAGCCACATGATGACTTCGGCGCCCTCGAGCCCGCCCAGCCGGGCATAATCGGCGTGCGTAAGTTCGGTCAGTTTGACCG
>Ga0335085_10002024_pt1 | contig 39535 bp, 33 predicted proteins | sample Lox_Sample_45_FD_206712 | JGI IMG/M metagenome (GOLD analysis project Ga0335085, IMG submission 206712) | Soil microbial communities from Loxahatchee National Wildlife Refuge, Florida, United States - Lox_Sample_4.5 | ecosystem: Environmental > Terrestrial > Soil > Wetlands | place: USA...
GTTCGAGGCCGCGCTCGCCGAATCGCGGGCGAACCTCGCGCGCGACCGCGCCCGCCTGACCGAGGCCGAGCAGACGCTCAAACGTTATCAGGACCTCATCAAGAAGGAATACATCACGCAGGAGCAGTTCGACCAGGCCCAGGCCAACGACGAGGCCCTTCGCGCGACGACCCAGGCCGACGAGGCCGCGATCGAGACGACCCGGCTGAATCTCGAATACTGCCGGATCACGGCGCCCGTGGCGGGCCGGGCGGGCGGCCTCCTCGTCCACCAGGGGAACATCGTCAAGGCGAACGACGACAAGCCGCTCGTCGTCATCAACCAGGTCGAGCCGGTCTACGTCTCCTTCGCGGTCCCCGAGAAGGACCTCGGCGAGGTGAAGCGGCGCTCGGCCGGGGCGCGCCTCAGTGTCATCGCCACGCCGCAGGGGGCCAAGCCCGAGACGGGCGAGCTGACGTTCCTCGACAACGCCGTCGACTCCACGACGGGCACGATCATGCTCAAGGCATCGTTCCCGAACAGCGACCGGGCCCTCTGGCCGGGTCAGTACGTCAACGTCGCCCTGACGCTGAAGGTCGACGAGGACGCCGTCGTGGCGCCCGTCGAGGCGATCCAGGCCGGGCAGTCCGGCACATATGTCTATGCCGTCAAGCCGGACACGACTGCGGAAATCCGGACGGTCGTCGTCCGCCGGAACTGGGGCAAGTGGGCCCTGATCGCGTCGGGCGTCGCTCCGGGCGACCGCGTCGTGACGGATGGCCAGCTGCGGCTCGCCCCCGGATCGAGAGTCGTCGAGAAGACCGACGTCGCGCCCGCCCCGCCGGGCACGCCGAAGAGCGCGGAGACCGCCCGATGAACATCTCCGAGATCTTCATCCGGCGCCCGGTCGCGACGACTCTCGTCATGCTCGGGATCCTCTTCTTCGGCATCGTCGGCTACCGCCTCCTTCCCGTCTCGGACCTTCCGAACGTCGACTTCCCCACGATCCAGGTCACGGCCGCGCTGCCCGGCGCGAGCCCGGAGACGATCGCCGCGGCGATCGCGACGCCGCTCGAACGGCAGTTCACGACGATCGCCGGCCTCGACAACATGAACTCGACGAGCGTGCTGGGGGTCACGCAGGTGACCCTGCAGTTCAACCTGAGCCGCAGCCTCGACGCGGCCGCCCAGGACGTACAGGCGGCCATCGGCGCGGCGTCGCGCCAGCTTCCCCCCGGGATGCCGAGCCCGCCGACCTACCAGAAGGTGAACCCGGCGGACCAGCCGATTCTCTACCTGGCCCTCACCTCGCCCACGCTCCCCCTTTCCACAACCGACGAATACGCCGAAACGATGATCGCGCAGCGCATCTCGACCGTCTCCGGCGTCGCGCAGGTCCAGGTGTTCGGGGCGCAGAAATTCGCCGTCCGCGTCCAGCTCGACCCGCGGGCCCTCGCCGCCCGGGGCATCGGCATCGACGAAGCGTCCGCCGCCGTGGCCGCCGCGAACGTGAACATCCCGACCGGCACGCTCTGGGGGCCGACGACGGCCTACACGGTCCTCGCCACCGGCCAGCTCACCGAGGCGGCCACCTTCGGCCCGCTCATCGTCGCCTACCGGAAGGGCTCACCCGTCCGCGTTTCCGACATCGGGCGGGCGATCGACAGCGTCGAGAACGACAAGACGGCCGCCTGGTACGTCGACCAGAACGGGGCCTACCGCGGCGTCGTCCTCGCGATCCAGAAACAGCCGGGCGAGAACACCGTGGAGGTCGCATCGAACATCCGCAAGCTGATCCCGGCTTTCGAGGCGATGCTCCCCGGCTCGGCGAAGCTGAGCATCCTGTTCGACCGGTCGGAATCGATCCGCGACTCCGTCGCCGACGTGAAGTTCACGCTCTGGCTGACGCTCGCTCTCGTCGTCCTCGTCATCTTCCTCTTCCTCCGGAACCTCTCGGCCACCGTCATTCCGTCGCTCGCGCTGCCGCTCTCGATCGCCGGGACATTCGCCGCGATGTACGCCCTCGGCTACAGCATGGACAACCTGTCGCTGATGGCGCTCACCCTCTCGGTCGGGTTCGTCGTGGACGACGCCATCGTCGTCCTCGAGAACATCGTCCGGCACATCGAGATGGGCGAGAAGCCATTCGAGGCGGCCCTGAACGGCACGAAGGAGATCGGCTTCACGATCGTCTCGATGACGCTCTCCCTGACGGCCGTCTTCATTCCCCTTCTCTTCATGGGCGGGATCATCGGGCGCCTCTTCCGCGAGTTCGCCGTCACGATCGCAGTCGCGATCCTCGTCTCCGGCTTCGTCTCGCTGACGCTGACCCCGATGCTCTGCGCGCGGTACCTGAAGGCGCACGGCGAGAGAAAGGCGAGCCGGTTCTACGAGGCCTCCGAGCGTCTCTTCGACGCCGTCCTGGCCTTCTACAAGAGAGGCCTGACGGGGGCCCTCCGCCGGAGGCGTTTCGTGATGGCCTTTTCGGCGGCCATCCTTCTCGCGACGATCTTCCTTTTCCGGATCGTCCCGAAAGGCTTCCTTCCGAGCAACGACACCGGCCAGATCTTCTCGCCGACTGAGGCGGCGCAGGGGATCTCGTTCGAGGCGATGGTGGAGCACCAGAAGGCCGCCGCCGCGATCGTCCAGGCAGACCCATACGTCGACGGCTTCATGTCGAGCTGCGGCACCCGGGGCAACATGGCCCAGGGCGGAAACACGGGGATGATCTTCATGCGGCTGAAGCCGCGGAGCGAGCGGAAGCTGGGGGTCGACGAGATCATCCAGGAGCTGCGCGCCAAGTTCGCGCAGATTCCGGGGCTGCGCGTCTACCCTCAGAACCTCCCGCCCATCCGGCTCGGAGGGGCTCTCACACGCGCGCAGTACCAGTTCACCCTGCAGGCATCCGACACGAAGGACCTCTACGCGTCGGCGCCGCTCCTCGAGGAGAAGATGCGCGGCATCCGGGGCCTTCAGGACGTCAACAGCGACCTGCAGCTCCGTAACCCGACGGCGTACCTGACCATCGACCGCGACCAGTCGGCCGCTCTCGGCGTGACGCCGGACTCGATCGAAAACGCCCTCTACACGGCTTACGGCTCCCGCCAGATCTCCACGATCTATGCGCCGAACAACGAGTACCAGGTCATCATGGAGCTGCTGCCGCAGTTTCAGCGCGACCCGTCGGCGTTCCAGCTCCTTTATGTCAGCTCGAAGCGGGGCGACCTCGTCCCCCTCGCCGCCCTCACGAAATTCGAGCAGACGGTCGGTCCGCTCGCCGTCAACCACGCCGGCCAGCTCCCGGCCGTGACGCTCTCCTTCAACCTCGCCCCCGGCGTCTCGCTGAGCGACGCGGTCGCGGCCATCGGAAGCGTCGCGCGGGAGACGCTCCCCGCGACGATCCAGACGAGTTTCCAGGGAACGGCGCAGGCCTTCGAAGCCTCCCAGAAGGGGCTCGGCCTCCTCCTCCTCGTGGCCATCCTCGTCATCTACATGGTGCTGGGAATCCTCTACGAAGACTTCCTGCACCCGATCACGATCTTCTCCGCCCTTCCCTTCGCCGGCTTCGGAGCGCTCCTGACGCTGCTCGTCTTCAAGACCGAGCTCTCCATCTTCGCGTTCGTCGGCGTGATCCTGCTCGTGGGCCTCGTCAAGAAGAACGGCATCATGATGGTGGACTTCGCCATCGAGGGGCGGCGCACCGGCAAGAGCGCCGAAGAGGCCATCTACGAGGCCTGCGTCGTCCGCTTCCGTCCCATCATGATGACGACGATGGCGGCGCTCATGGGGACGCTGCCGATCGCCCTGGGCCTGGGCGCCGGCGCCGAGTCGCGGCGGCCGCTCGGCCTCGCCGTCGTCGGCGGGCTTCTCTTCTCGCAGATGATCACGCTTTTCGTCACGCCGGTCTTCTACGTCTACATGGAGGCGCTCCGCGAACGCCTAAACCGGAGGAAGAGGAGGAAGGCCGGCACACTGGCGCCCGTCGAGCCGATGGCGGTCCGGAGCGCGGGTCCCTGACTCGTTACGTTCGATCGGTGGCTTCACCGGAACCGGTCAAGCGTTCGTTTCCTGACGAATTTCTTCCGTTCCACCATTCGCGCCAAAAAGTCTTCCGACTCCTCGCGCGCTCGGCCGAAGAAGCCGAAGAGGGCGGTAAGCCATTGGCGGTGCGCCTCGTCGGAGGTGACGAAGAATCTGGGTGCGGCCCCTACTCCTTCACGTAGACCGTCGTGGAGTCCACGGCCTCGCCCTTCGCGTTCTTCCCTTTCAGGTGGATCGTCAGGGTCTTGCCGTCCTTCGAGACAACGCCGCGGAGCTGGATGGTGACCTTCCCGTCCTTCCTCCAGGTGCCTTCGTAGCTGTTGTCGTCGATCCTCTTCGGCGAGCCCGTGTCGGCGTTCGGATTCCCCGGGTAGGGGACTTCCTTGCCGTCGAACCTGGAGACGAACTCCGTATGCGTCGCCTTTCCTCCTGCGTCGACCCCGTCCGAAGTGAACTTGATACCGTCGGGCGTCGCGGCGAACGTCAAGGACACGCTTCTCGGCGCCGGCCCCGGGCTGAACTTCGATTTCGCGACGTCGAGCTTCCAGGTTCCGATCCAGTTGTCGGCAGCCAGAACCGCCGAGCCCCAGAACAGCGCCACGGCGCACACCACAAGCGCACCCACGAAGAGAGTCTTCCGCATCACCTGCCTCCTTGAGGTCTCCATCCGGTCAGTTGTTCGGAGCCGTCGCGACTATTTCATCCCCGTCGCGGGAACGCAAACGCACGGCCTCTACGCGAAGAAGGCCGTGACGAGGCGGTTGGCGACGAACGCGCCGGCGTACGCCAGAAGGGTCATCCAGGCGAACTGGATGGCGGGCCACCTCCAGCCCCCCGTTTCGCGCCGGACGACGGCGATCGTGGACATGCACTGCATGGCGAAGGCGAAGAAGACGAGGAGGGCCACGGCGCCCCCCGGCGTCAAGTCGTGCCGCAGCGCGGCCTGCAGCCCGTTGGAGTGCGCCTCTCCTTCCATTCCGTAGAGCGTTCCGAGCGTCCCGACGATCACCTCGCGCGCCGCCAGCGACGTCACGAGACCGATGGCGATCTTCCAGTCGAAGCCGAGCGGGGCGACGAGCGGCTGGAGGGTCCGGCCGACCGTCCCGGTCACGCTCTGGGCCATCTGGGGCGGCTGACCGTGGGAGAACGGCAGGTGGGAGAGTATCCAGAGACCCACCGAGACGGCGAGGATCACCGTGCCGGCCCGCTGCAGGAAGATCTTCGCCCGGTCGTAGAGCCGGAGGCCGATCTGCCGGAGGGTCGGCCAGCGGTACGGCGGCATCTCCATGAGAAACGGCGTCCCCTCGCTCCGGAGGACCGACGACTTGAGGAGCCGGGCCGTCCCGAAGGCGGCCAGAAACCCGAGGACGTAGAGGCCGAGGAGGGCCGCCGCGCGCGTGCCGAGGAAGGGCCCCAGGAGCGCCCGCTCGGGGATGAAGGCCGCGATGATGAGCGTGTAAACCGGGAGCCGCGCCGAGCAGGTCATGAACGGCGCGATCAGTATGGTGGCGATCCGGTCCCTCTTGTTCTCGATCGTCCGCGTCGCGAGGACCGCGGGTACGGCGCAGGCGTAGGCCGAGAGGAGCGGGAGGAACGACTTTCCCTGCAGCCCCGCCTTCGACATCGTCCGGTCGGCGATGAGCGCCGCGCGGGCGAGGTAACCCGAGTCTTCCAGAAAGCCGATGAAGAGAAACAGAAGGAGGATCTGCGGAAGAAAGACGACGACAGAGCCGACTCCGGCCCAGATGCCCCCCACGAGGAGGTCGCGGAGGAGGGAGGCCGGCAGGTGTCCCGAGAGCCACGCGCCGGAGCCGGACACCGCCATGTCGATCAGGTCCATCAGGGGCCGGGCGAGCGAAAAGATCGTCTGGAAGACGCCGATCACGACGACGACGAAGACGGCCGGGCCCACCACCGGGTGGAGGAAGACGCCGTCCAGCCGGCGCGTCCAGACCGGCGGAGCGGGCGGCGAGTAGCCGGCCTCGTCGCCGAGCCGGGACGCCCACTGCCGGCACTTCGGAATGTCGTGAAGTGCCGGGAGATCGAGCGAGGCCGGCACGCCGAGCTCGCCGCCCAAGAACTCCATCACGGGCTCGAGCCCTTCCCCGCGCGAAGCCGACACGAGGGCCACCGGCGCGCCGAGCTGCACCGCGAGCGCCTCCGGGTCGAGATCTCCCCCGCGCGCCTCGAGCTCGTCCGCCATGTTCAGGACGACGATGGTCGGGAGGCCGAGCGCGAGGACCGGCGCCGCGAGGACGAGGTGCCGCTTCAGGTTCGTGGCGTCGAGGACGAGGAGGACGGCGTCGGGCGTCGGCGTCCCGGGCATCGTCCCCATCAGGACGTCGTGCGTCACGCGCTCGTCCTCCGAGCGGGCCACGAGGCTGTAGACCCCCGGCAGGTCGATCAGGACGACGTCCTTCCCCGAGGCGACCTTTGCGAGCCCCCTCCGCTCCTCGACCGTGACCCCCGGGAAATTGGCCACCTTCTGGCGGAGGCCCGTGAGCCGGTTGAAGAGCGTCGACTTCCCGGAGTTGGGCGGGCCGACCAGCGCCACGAAGCGCCGCGGGGCGTGCGGGAGGACCGGGAACTCGAACCCGCCGCCCGGTCCGGAGGCCACCTCGGGAGCGTTCATTCCGCCGTCCCCCCGGCGGGCCGGAGACGGATGTGCCGCGCCGTCGCCTTGCGGAGCGCGATCTCCGACCCGTCCACGCGGAAGACACGGGGATCGCCGCCCGGGGCCGACCGCCCCGCCGCCACCCGGGTGCCGGGGACGAACCCCAGCTCCATCAGGCGGCGGGCGTCCCCGGCCGGGAGGTCGAGGGCCTCCAGGGTCCCCTCCTCCCCGCGCCGGAGGTCGGCGAGCGTTTCCGGGGCGGCTTTCTTGAGACCGCGTCTCATCAACAGCCATTATGGGTCAAACCCGCCCGGTTGGCGACTGATGCAGATGTTCCACGCCGGACTCGACCCTTCCGGCGCCGGCCGGCCGCGGCGTCGTCGTGCCCGCCCCCGGGGAGACCGAGACGATATTCGCCGCCCCCCTCGATGGACCCGCCCTTCCACCGCCCGTGGCAAGCTCCCGGCGGGAGGACCCATGGGCCATCTCGTGAAGTACTTCGTCCGCGGACTGATCGTCTTCGTCCCCGCCGCCCTGTCGATGTTCGTCCTCTGGACCGTCTTCGTGAAGGTGGACGGCCTCCTCGGGATCCCCATTCCCGGGGCCGGCCTGGTGGCGACGGTCGCCCTCGTGACGCTGGTCGGCTTTCTCGCTTCGAACTTCGTCACCCGGCGCGCGTTCGACCTCCTCGACCGGGTCTTCCAGCGGGTGCCGTTCGTGAAGCTCGTCTACGGCGCGGCCCGCGACCTCGTGAACGCGTTCGTCGGCGAGCGAAAGAGCTTCGACCGGCCCGTCGCCGTCTCCCTCGGCGGGCCGGACGCACCGAAGCTCCTCGGGTTCGCCACCCGGGATTCGCTCTCGGGCATCGGGCTCCCGGAGTACGTCGCCGTCTACGTGCCGCAGTCCTACGCCTTCGCCGGACACGTTCTCCTCGTCCCCCGCGCGCAGGTCACGCCGCTCGCGTCGCCGAGCGCGGAAGCGATGACGTTCATCGTCTCCGGCGGCGTTTCGGGGCTCGCCCCGGCGCCCGTTCCCGCCGGGGGCTAGACTCCGCGCCGGCCAGAAAAGGAGCGTCGGGATGGGCAGCCTCATCGTCACGGGCGGAGCGGGATTCATCGGGAGCAACTTCGTCCGGGCGGCCCTGGCGAAGACGGGCGACCGCGTCGTCGTCTTCGACAAGCTGACCTACGCGGGAAATCTCGAGAGTCTCGCGGAGGTCGCGGCCCATCCGCGGTACGCGTTCGTCCGGGGGGACGTCGCCGACCGGGCCTCCGTCCGGGCCCTCTTCCGGGAGCACCGGCCGACGGCGATCCTGAACTTCGCAGCCGAGAGCCACGTCGACCGCTCGATCGACGAGCCGGGCGACTTCATCCGGACGAACATCCACGGCACGTACGAGCTGCTGGAGGCGGCGCGGGCGCACCTCGCCTCCGCGGACGAGGCGTTCCGCCGCGACTTCCGGTTTCTCCACGTCTCCACCGACGAGGTCTACGGCTCTCTCGGTCCCTCGGGCGCCTTCACCGAGGAGACGCCGTACGCCCCGAACTCTCCCTACGCCGCGTCGAAGGCGGCGGCCGACCACCTCGTCCGCGCCTGGCACGAGACGTACGGCCTTCCGGCGATCGTCACGAACTGCTCGAACAACTACGGGCCCTTCCAGTTTCCCGAGAAGCTGGTCCCGCTCGTCCTCCTGAACGCCCTCGAAGCCAGGCCGCTGCCGATCTACGGCGACGGCGGGAACGTCCGCGACTGGCTCTACGTCGAGGACCATTGCGACGGCCTCCTCGCCGCCCTCACGCGGGGCGCGCCGGGCGGGAAGTACAACCTCGGCGGAGAGGGCGAGAGGACGAACCTCCAGCTCGTCGACCTCCTCTGCGCCGAGCTGGACCGGCAGCGCCCGGCCCGCGAGAATCCGGCCCTCCTCTCGAGGGGCGTCGCCTCGTACGCCGCCCTGAAGACCTTCGTGACGGACCGGCCCGGCCACGACCGGCGCTACGCCATCGACTCCCAGAAAAGCCGCCGCGAGCTCGGCTGGGCGCCGAAGCACGACCTGGCCTCGGGGCTCGCCGCCACGGTCGGCTGGTATCTCGCGAACGCCGCCTGGTGCGGGTCCGTCCTCTCCGGAAGCTACCGCCGCGAGCGGCTGGGGCTGGCGACGGCGGACTGATGCGCAAGGAGACACGAAACGAGATCCTCGCGGCCGTTCTGCTCCTTCTCGCAGGTTTCTTCATCCGTCTGGCTCTCTCGAGGTGGACGCCGGTCACGGCGGACAGCATCCGGTTCCTCTCCCAGGCCGGGGACCTCGCGGCGGGCACCTCGCATCTCATCCCGGGGGACCCGTTCTCCGCCCTCCCTCCCGGCTACCCCCTCTTCATCCGGGCGGTGCGCTGGATGACGTCCAGCGTTCCGTTCCTTCTCCGCGTCCAGCTCGTCCTCTCGGTCCTGACGCTTCTCTTCGTCTGGCTCGCCGCCCGGCGCCGGTCTCCCACGGGAGCTCTCGTGGCGCTGGCCCTCCTGGCCTTCAACCCGTGGCTCGCGCGCCAGCAGGCGCTCGTCATGTCCGAGACGCTCGGCGCGTTCCTGGTCGCGGTCACGGTCCTGCTCTGGCCCGCCCCCGGGCGGCCGCTCGCGGCCCTGCCGGCGTTCGCCCTCGGCGTCCTGGCCGTGGGAGCGACCCTCGTGACGCCGGCGGCCGCCTTCGTCGCCGTTCCCGTCCTGGGAGTTTTCGCCTGGAGAAACCGCGGCCGCGCCGCCCTCGTGGGCCTGATGGCCGCCGGAATGCTCCTGGTCCTGGTTCCCTGGCAGGCTTACCTGCTCGAGAGGACCGGCCGCGTGGAGCCGTTGCTCCTCCATCCCATCGGCTCGGTCCGGGCGGGCCTCCAGCTCTGGCTCCGGACCTGGTCCACGACACCCGTGGACAAGGGGGTCTGGTGGAGCCTGGAACGGCGGCGCAGCCTTCGCGAGCGCGCCGTCGGGGCGGGCCCGGAAGGGGCTCTCGTCCGGAAGGCCCTCGAGGAAGCCCCGTGCGGCTACGAGGAATACGTTCTCGGCAGCGGCTACGACGAAACGCTCCGCGAAGTGGGGCGTGCCCGGAGGAAGGAGCACCCGGTTTTCTTCTGGATCGGCCTGCCGCTCGTCCGCTCCGCGACGCTCTGGCTGGACTACCGTTCGATGATCGGGGTGCCCGACTACCTCCGACAGGCCGGCGGCTTCCTCCGGACCTCTTACTGGGCCACTCACGTCGTCTTCTGGTGCGTCAACCTCGTGACGCTCGGGTTCTTCGCCTGGGGGACCGTCCGGGCCTTCCGGTCGAGGGACGCGCTCCTCCTCGCCCTCGTCGCCGGGGTCGTGGCCTATTCCCTCGCGAGCGCGGTCAGCGCCATGGGCGAGTTCCGCAGAAACCTGACGCTCGAGCCGGCCCTCGTCCTTCTCGTCTGCGCCGCGCCCGCGGGCGGGCGTCCGAAAGAGCCTCTCCCGTGACGGCCTTCGAGCTCCTCCTCTTCTCGACCGACCCGGAGACGGTGTCCCGGCACACCGAGGCCGGCGTCGACGGATTCATCGTGGACTGGGAGCGGATCGGAAAGGAGACACGCCAGGCCGGAGCCGACACGGAGATCAACGCCGACACGCCCGAGGATCTCCGGCGGGTGCGGGCCGCGACGACCGTCCGCCTCATCTGCCGCCTGAATCAGACGGGCCCCTGGACGCCCGGAGAGATCGAGGAGGCCGTCGCCGGCGGGGCCGACGAGCTCCTGATCCCGATGGTGCGGAGGCCGGCGGAGGTCCAGGAGGCGATCCGGCTGGCGGCGGGCCGCTGCGGCGTCGGGATCCTCGTCGAGACCCTCGACGCCGTCCGCCATGCGGCAGAGCTCGCCCGGCTCCCGATCAGCCGCGCCTACGTCGGCCTGAACGATCTCTCGATCGAGCGGAGATCGCCATCCATCTTCGGGGCTCTCACGGACGGACTCATCGACGGGATCCGGCCGTTCTTCTCCGTTCCGTTCGGCCTCGCGGGGTTGACCCTTCCGGAAGGGGGGCGCCCGATCCCCTGTCGCCTCCTGATCGGCGAGATGGCCCGTCTCTCGTGCAGTTTCAGCTTCCTGCGCCGGTCCTTCCGGCGCGACATGACCGGACGCGACCCTCGAGTCGAGATTCCGAGGCTCCGGGCCGCGATCGAACGCGCGGGGCGACGGAGCGCCGGGGAGATCGCCCGGGATCGTGCCGAGCTGGTCGAGACGGTCGCGGTCGCCGCCGGTGCCGTCGCGGGACCGGAAGAGGTCTCTTGACGCGTTCCGGGGCGGGCGGCAGGTCCGAAGACCGGACCGAGGTCAGCGTCGTCCTGCCCGTCTACCGCAACCGCGCGACGCTGGACGAGCTTCACCTGAGGCTGTCGCGGGCGCTCGTCGGAGCTTCCCTGCCGTACGAGCTGATCTTCGTGAATGACGCCTGCCCGGAAGGGTCCGGCGCCGCCCTCGCCGAACTCGCGGCGCGCGACCCGCACGTGCGCGGGATCTCCCTTTCCAAAAACGTCGGACAGCAGCGGGCGGCGTGGGTCGGCCTTTCGGCCGCGCGCGGGGCCTGGGCCGTCGTCATGGACGCCGACCTGCAGGATCCGCCCGAGGCGATCCCCGCGCTTCTTTCGGCCGCGACGGGGGGCGTCGACGCGGTCCTGGCCGCGTGGACGGGACGCTACGAAGGGACCGGACGCCTTCTCACCTCCCGCGCCTTCAAGACCCTTCGGGAGAAGCTGACCGGGTATCCACGCGACGCGGGGATGTTCCTGGCGCTCCGCCGGCCCCTCGTCGAAGAGATCCTCCGCCGGGACGTCTCCCATCCGTTCCTGCCGACCCTCGTCGGACTTTCGGGACGCCGCTTCGTCACGGTTCCCGTCGAGCGCAAGGCCCGGCCGGGGGGCGGATCGGCCTACTCGCCGGCCGGGCTGCTCCTTCGTGCACTGCGGGAACTCGCGTTCATCCTCCGGTGCCGGGTGGGACCAGGGGCATCGCCGCGCCGCTCTTTCTGATCTCCCCGTTCACGTGCCGACAGCCAGGCTCTCTCCGTTCCCGCGGACTCTGATTAGCGCATCCAGGGCGGCCGTGGCGCCCCCGACGTCGGAGTCGGCGTCGGAGTCGGTGTCGGGGTCGGGGTTCCCGTGAGCGCCGGCGTCGGCGTTCTGGTCGGCGTTCTGGTGGGCGTGGGAGTCGCCGTCGGGGTCGCGATCGACGTGCCCGCGGGCGTCGGGGTGGGCGTCGGTGAACCCCTGGGCCTCTGCCACGACTGAGTCGTCGGCGTCGGCGTTGGTGTCGAGGTCGGCGTTGGCGTCGAGATCGGCGTTGGTGTCGAGGTCGGCGTTGGTGTCGAGATCGGCGTCAGTGTCGAGATCGGCGTTGGTGTCGGGGTCGGCGTTGGCGTCGAGGTCGGCGTCGGTGTCGAGGTCGGCGTTGGTGTCGGGGTCGGGGCCGGGTTGACGACGACGCTCGTCGTGCCGGAGGCCTGGCTGGCCGCCGAGTCGGTCACCGTGCACGACGCCGTGTAGGTGCCGATGGCGCCGTACGAATGTGAAATGGACGATGCGCCCGTCGTCGAGTTGCCGTCGCCGAAGTTCCAGGCGTAGCTCGTGTAGCTCCCCGAGCCGCCGGAGGCGTTCGCCGTGAAAGAGACCGCCGTGTTCGGCGTCGTGGTAGAGGGGTTGGCGCCGACCGAGACGGCCAGCAGCGCTCCGTTCACCGTCAAGACGCGAACACCGGTCGCGGAGTTCCCCAGGGAATCCGTGACCGTGCACCTGACCTGGGGGTTCCCCGACAGGGAATAGGTGTGCGAGGCCGTCGACCCACCGCTCTGCGTCGTTCCATCCCCGAAATTCCAGGAGTACGAGGAGGAGGTGACCGTCCCCGGGAAATTCGAAGCGCTCGCCGTGAAGGAGACCGGCGAGCCGACCGCGGACGGATACGGATCGACCGTCAGGCTGACCGCCGGCGGGGCGCTGTTGACCGTGATCTCCCAGGCCGTCGGGTCGGTCTCCATGTCGGGCATCCAGTAGGCCGTCCGCGAGCCGCCGTTATAGGTCGCCTTCATCCGGAGCCAGTAGGGTGCCGCGGGCGACGGCACCGGGATGTCCCACGGGCCGCTCCCCGAGAGAGTCGAATACGACCCTTCCGGGCAGGAACCGGACGTGGCGTCGCAGAGATTGTAGGAATAGGTCGGAGTGATCCCCGCTCCGAAGACCGACTGGTTCGTCACGTGGATCGGGCTCCCGCCGACGAGGGCAGTCGAGGGCGCCGTGAAGGCGGCCACGAAGTCCGTCACCGTGACGTTGAACGACCCCGCCCTCGGAAGCGTACAGGGGGGGCCGCAGTCCGGCGAAGCGTACCCGCCGGGGTATGACGCCCGGAGCCAGGTGTTGTATGTCCCGTTCGCTCCGAACGTATGCTGGCACGAAGGTCCGGTGCAGGCTCCGTCCGGCGTGAGCGTCTCCGACGAGGGCGCCGAAGGATTCGAACCGAAGTACCACTTGTACCCCGAGGTCAGCGGATGTCCCTCGGAAGCGTCGGTGAAGACGGCTTTGCCGTTCACGTCCAGGAGCGCCGTGAGGTTCTGCACCTTCACCACGGGAATCTTCCAGGTCACGGCGAACGCGGCGAGCGGGACAGGGCTCGTCGTCCCGGGGTCGACGTTCTTCGCCTCGAAGGCGATCGACTGGACGCGCGTCGCTCCTGGGGAGGCCGGGAGCGTGAAGTCGGGCCCGCCGTCGGCCCCGTTTCCGAGGACCGACGCCCAGCAGCCGCTGCCGGAGGAGGGAGTCCCGCCCGCGCGGGGGTCGCACGGACCGACCATCGTGAACTGCGGCGGGTCGGGTTTGGTCGGGTTCTGATTCGCACAGCCCGTGAAGCAGGCGTCGGGGTTCAGGAGCTGGAAGAAGCCGACGCTCCCATGCTCGGCCGCGTGGTAGTCGAGGTCGAGGTTCCAGTTGTCCATGGCCTCGATGAAGTTCGGAGGAGCAACGGACGGCGCGATCTTGAGCGTGTCGCCCACGAAGACGACGTCACCGCTCCCCAGCGTCGTTCCGGTCGAGGTGTTCGTCACCGCGAGATGGCCGGACGCCGGCGCGGGGCCGCTCTGGCAGTCCATCCTCACGACGACCGCCACGGTCGTGTCGCCGATGTAGGCGTAGACGTCGTTCGCGCTCTTCCGGAGGACGGCCATGTCGTTGGAGATCTGCGGCGTTCCGGGGAGGTTTCTGTCGAGGTCGACGGTCTGGCTGATCTGCGTCCCGAAGCTGCGTGCGGACGTGACGTAGAGGCGCAGGATTCCCTTGGGGCCGTTCGACGTCGGCCCCGCCGCCGAGGTCCACATGAACAGGTCGACGCCGTTGCTGTAGCTGTTGGCCTGCGCGAGGACCAGTCGGCCCCCGGGGTTCACCGTGTACCCGGCATCCGGCGCGAAGGTCCCGGCCGCCGTGGTCAACCCCGTCGTCCGGTTGAACTTGAGAAGGGAGAAGCCGACCGCTCCGGAGGAGGACTGAAAGGCGCCGAGGATGTAGAGACTGCCGTCGGGCGACTGCGGATCGACGGCCGCCGAGGCGGACAGAAGGGCGTCACTGGCCGGCCGGCCCCACGCGGCGAGAGCGACCGACCACGTCGGCATCGACGGGGTGATCGACCCGGCGGGACCGGGATTCGTGGCGTCGGCCAGGACGACGCTCCCGCCCCGCGTCCAGTAGAGATACTGAAAGCCGTTCCCCTCGGTGAGTTCCAGCGCGACGGCGTTCGACGAGAGACTCGCGAAAGCCGTCTCGTAATTGACGGATGAGTACGAACCCGGGAGGTTCGTGACGTCGGCCGCCCACAGCTTGCGTTGAGTACTGAATCCGGAATCGAGACCGTAGGCGATGTACCGGCTCCCGTTCTTCTGGACGACGAGCCCCCCCTTCGAGCGGTAAACCCCCGTAAAGGCCGCGGGTTTGAACATGGCGGGAGAGGGCTTGCCGACCTGCGTGCCGCCGGTGTTCGTGACGTCCATCGTCAGGAGGGCCCGCTGGCCGTCGGCCGAGACGCCGACTCCGGCAATGAAACTTTGGCCGTCGCCCCCGATCGGGCCCACGGGCGGGAGCCGGATGTCGCCGATGGCGAGGTACGCGGGCGAGGCCGGGTCCGCCAGGCTGTAGACGACGTGCCCGTAGTTCAGCGGCATCATGAGCCGGTCCTGACCGCCGACGCCGTTCTGGTAGAGAGAGATCGAATAGGGCTTCTGGGTCAGCCACATCGCGCTATAGCAGCCGTCCTCCGTGTTGGGACACGTGATGGCGGTCGGGCCGCTCACGAGCGAGCACTGGCCCGCCGCGGGGCCGGCCGCTCCGGCCGCAAGGGCGACGAATCCGATGAAGAGGAGAATCCTCCCCAGAAACGACGACCGCCGCCCCCGACGATTTTCGGCGGCTGGCCGGGGGGACCCGTACGGCAAAGCGCCCCAAATTGGTAGCGGAGAGCCAGCGTAGGCGGCCGTCAAGGTAGCGGCCGGAACAACGAGGAAGCTGGCGGCAAGCCGACCTAACTTACTCATTTCTAGGACTCCTGTGGCCATCGGATGCTGGAGGGATGTACATAAGTAATGGCCAATCTCCTGAGAACTCGACAGAATATGGAGCAACCCTTATGCCGGAAATGTCTCAGCACCTTTGAGTTAGATGTATCAACTCGCGTTAGGTGCTTTCACTTGGCCGAGTCCGAGCGGCGGATTCGACCCTGCATCGCAGGCTTCGGGAGTATACATCCCGCTCCGAGACCGGCCCGCGCTCGGGCAGTTGGCGACGCGTCGCCATCCCCGAACTCTCGAGGAGAGGAGATCAAAGCCGATGAAACGAGCCCTCGCCCTTCTGGCCCTCACGGCTCTCGCGACTCCTGCCGACGCCGCCGTCCCTTTCGATGCCGAGAGCCTGAGAGGCGTGACGAGATTCCACGTTCTGGTCGGGAGCGTCACCAAGGACGCGGAAGAACTGGGCCTTTCGGAGAAGGTCCTCCGCACCGACGTCGAGGATCGCTTTCGAAAAGCCGGACTTCCTGTCGACTCGGAGAAGGTCGAACCGCACTTCTTCATCCTCGTGCAGGTCATCAAGGTGCGAGACGGCGCCTTCGTGGTATCGACCTACATGGAGTTCAAGCAGAACGTCCGGGTCGTCGTGAACGGCGCGGAAGGTCCCGGCATCACGTGGCGAAACCTCTCGTTCTCCTCGGTCAGCAGCCTCGAACGGCTCCGCCGTTTTGTCAGCGACGATCTGGACGGTTTCATCACGGCTTTTCTCAAGGCGAATCCGCCCTCCAGGTAGGGGCCTCTCTCGTTTACACGATCTCCGGCACCCGGCCGCCTGGGCCTTCTGGAAGCGGGTTGAGCTCGTCTTCTCGAGGCCGGGGAAGCCCGTCGACAACGCCTACGCCGAGTCCTTCAACGCCACGGTCAGACGAGAGTGCCTCTCGCAGCATTGGTTTCGAGGCCTTCTGGACGCCCGGGAGAGCCTCGGAAGCTGGATAGAAGCCCGAAAATTCGCAGAGCGACCTGACTAAGAACGGGGTGGGGATCCCTGCGCCCCTTTACGAGAGCCACCCCGGACCAAGAACCGGGGATCAGACCCGCCGTCCGATGAGGCCCTCCGCTCCGTGACGGCGGCACTGAACGCGTCGATTTCGAACTCTCCCGCGAACTCTCACGGCCGGGAGGAAGCGACGCATTTCAACGGCGCGTCTTCAAGTGACCGTGCTGCTGAGAGTCATATGGAGCGGGTGATGGGGATCGAACCCACGACATTCAGCTTGGGAAGCTGACGTTCTGCCGCTGAACTACACCCGCCCGCGGGGAGGGCGATTCTCGCCGGGCGCCCTCCGGCGCGTCAAGGGCCGGGGCGCTGCGCCGCCTCCTCCTTGTGCCGCGCGATGCCTTTCGACGAGCGGAGGATGTAGTGGAGCCCCGACGCCATTGTCAGGGCCAGGACGAACCAGAAGAACGCCTGCGCCACCGCGGCCGGAAGGACCTCGACGTTCGTCAGCAGGATGGCGACGATCGTGCAGATCTCCGAAAAGGTCGTCAGCTTCCCGAGCACGGACGGCGGAAACTCGCGGACCCCCAGGGCCAGGTACATCACGAGAGCGACGATCAGGATCAGGACGTCCCGGAAGATCGTGAGGACCAGGAGCCAGATCGGAATGTGGACGGCCGTCGGCGTCCCCGGCAGGGCGAAGACGACGAAACTCGAGACGAGAAAGAGCTTGTCCGCGATCGGGTCGAGATAGGCGCCGAGCGGCGACCCCATCCCGAAGTGACGGGCGAGATAACCGTCCACGATGTCGGTGATCGCGGCGACGAGGAAGATGACGAGCGCCGTGCCGTGCCGCCCTTCCAGGATCGCCACGACGAGGAACGGGAGCGCGACCAGCCGGAGGAACGTCAGCAGGTTCGGAAGGGTCCAGGGCCTGAGATACATGGAGGGGGCGTCAGCGGGGCGGGAGCCCGGGGACCGGCGAGCCCTCCCCCGCGTCGATCTTGACGTAGACCACCCGGCCCTTCGGGACGATGAGCTGCTGGTCGGCCATCTGCGACATCGTGCGCGAGACGGTCTCCCGGCTGGAGCCGATCGTATCGGCGATCTCGCGCTGCGACGGCCGGACGACGACCGACCACCCGCCCCCCGCCTTGCGGCCCCGCGTGGCGGCCAGCTCGCGGAAATACCGGGCGAGCCGGCTCTTCACGTCCAGGGCGGCCAGCCCTTCGATCGTCGCGTTGGCGCGCCGCAGTCGCCGCGAGAAGGAGCGGAGGAGCCCTTTCGTCAGGAGGAAGTTGGAGCGGAGGAGTTCGAAGAAGACGTCGCGGGAAAGGATGGCGAGCTCCGACCGTTCCTGCGCCACGACGCTCGCCGAGCGCGGCTCCTCGTCGAGGAGCGCCATTTCCCCGAAGTGGTCTCCCTCGCCGAGCGTGTTCAGAACGACCTCGCGCCCCTCCGGCGAGAGGACGGTGACGGCGACGCGCCCGCGGACGATCACGAAGAAGCTCTCGCCGGTCTGCCCCTGCCGCACGATGACCTCGCCCCGCCGGTAGGTCCGGAGCTGGGCGGCCTTCGACACCGCGGCCCGCTCTGCGGCGGAGATCCCCTCGAAGAGCGGCACCCTCTGGAACAGGTCCGTCCCGATCATCGAGCGTCACCTCCCCGACCCGCGCGGGCCGCCGCTTCGATTCCCTCGACGGCCTCGCGCCCGGTCACCGTTCGCGACGTCGTCGCCGGGAGTATCCCGCACTTCTCGAGGGAAGACGGGGCCGGCCGCTCCTCGGAAAGACAATCGGGCAGATCACCTCCCCCTCCGGTCAGGAGGGCCACCCGCCGAAGCACCACCGCGGCTTCGGTCCGGGTGACGGGCTGATCGGCTCCGACCCGGTGCGTCTCCCGGGCGACCGCGAAGAATCCGACCGCGATGGCGCGCACGAGCGCCTGGCTTTCCGGGCGGTCGACGGCGTCCACCGCGACCTCCGGGACGGCCGGAATGCGCGACTCGCGAACCTCGGGGACGAGCCACCAGGCGAGGACGGCGAACTGGGCGCGCGTCACCCGGGGCGAGGCGGCGGCGCGGCGCGCGACCTCCGGGAGGTTCTGCACCTGAAACTGGAAGCGCGCCTCCTCCAGCGACGGTACGGCGGACGGGTCGCGCTTCACGAGCTCCGCGGTGATCGCGACGGCCTCCGCGTACCGGCCGGTCTTCATCGCGAGCGCCGCTGTCACCTTCGACCACCCGTCATCGCCGGGGTCGAGCGCGTGCGCCTTCGACGCCGCGGCCCACGCGTCCTCGAGACGGCCCTCGGCCTCCGCGGCGCGGGCGAGGAACCGGTAGCCGGCCGGCGACGTCGGGTCGAGCTCGACGAGGGAGAGCGCGGCCCGACGGGCCGCCGGAAGGTCCCCGGCCGCGAGGGCCGCCTCCGCGTCGGCCGAGCCCCGTCCGGCGAGCGTCGAGAGGATCGCCACCTCTCGGGCCAGGAGGCGCGGATCCCCGGGCAGGGCGGCGAGGAGCGCGCGGTAGCGGTCCAGAGCCTCCCGCATCCACCCCTCCGCGGCGTCCAGATCGGCGAGGGCCTCGGCCGCGGGAATGTAGGCCGGGCTTTCCCGTACGAGCGGCCCGAGGATCTCCCGGGCCGGGCCGAATCGCGACGTGACGAGATCTGTGTAGGCGAGGCCGAGACGGAAAGGAACCGGGGTGGCCGAGCGGGCCGCTCCCGACGAGAACCTCTTCCGGGCCGCCGTGACCTCACCCGCGCGAAGCTCGTTCATTCCGCGGCCGAGCCGCTCCGCGTCGCCCGGCGAGAGGGTTCCGCGCGGCAGCGAGACGGCCGGATCGCGCAGGGCGAAAGGGCCGTCCAAGAGCGGCGGTTCGTGGCGGGGCGCGGTCGCGCACTCCCAGAGGAGCAGAGCCGCCCCGATGAGGGCCGCGCCGGCTCCGACTCGAAGCGGTGGTCTCAAACCGGCGGCCGGGGGACCGGAGAGACGGCCGCCGTTCCTCCGCCGAGGATCGCGACGGACGCGATGGCGTGCTTGTAGATCATCTCCTCGCGTCCGTCGACCTCGAGCACGACGGCGTACTTGTCGAACCGGCGGATCCGCCCGAGCCGCTTCTTCTCGGACAGAAGGGTGACCTCGACCGGCGTGTTGTCCTTCCGGAGCTGGTAGAAGAAGCCGTCCTGGACATTGATGGGAGGCTTGACGTTCATCCCGGACCCCCTTCAAAGGGAAAGAGAAAAAAGAGGTCGCGCGAGCGCGACGACGAGATCGGGAAGGTCTTCACGGTCGGCCTCGAGCGGAACCAGGCCGGCCTCGCGCCGGAACCACGTCTCCTGCCGTTTCGCGAAGCGTCGGGTCTCTCTCAGAATCCGCTCCTCCCACTCCGCCCCCCCGATCCGTCCGGAGACGAATTCGGCCGTGGCACGGTATCCGATCGCCGCGAAGGCGGGCGCGTCGACGGGCACGCCCGCGACGAGAAGGGCGCGGACTTCATCGGGAAGGCGGGGCGCAATCGAGTCTCTGAACCTTCGCTCGATTCTTCCATACAGCACCGGGCGCGGCAACGTGAGGAGGAGACGGACGGATGGTTCCATCCATCGTTCTCCCGGCCGCTCCGCGAACAGTTCCGTCGGCCTCCGGCCCGTGAGGAAGGCGATCTCCAGAAGCCGGATCGCCCGCGCCGCGTCGTTCGGAAGGACGCGCTCCGCCGCGACCGGGTCGAGGACGCCCAGCACCTTCCGGAGGTGGCCTGCGCCGCGGCGCGCGGCGAGGCGCGCGAGGGCGGACCGGACCGCATCGTCGCGCCGGGGACCTTGGAAGAGCCCGTCGAAGAACGTCCGGACGTAGAACCCGGTGCCGCCGCAGAGAATCGGGAGCCGCCCGCGGCGGAGGATCTCCCGGGCAAGCCGCCGGGCCTCGACAGCGAAGTCGCCGGCGCTCCAGGGCTCCGACGGGTCGCGGACGTCGATCAAATGGTGCGGGACGCGCGACCGCTCCAGGGGCGACGGCTTCGCGGTCCCGGCGTCGAAGCCGCGATAGACGGCGAAGGCGTCGGCGGAGATCACCTCCCCGTTCAGGCGCTCGGACACCGCCACGGCGAGGGCCGACTTCCCCGTCGCCGTCGGGCCGACCAGGGCGAGAACGCCCGCGGGCCGGCTCATGGCGGCGTCCCGGGAAACGCCTCGGGAAACAGGGGGAAGATCATCCCCTTTCGGACGAGGAGCGCCACGTCGCCGTCGCGATCCGTCCGGAGCGTCCGGACACGTGCCTGGCCGAGCCGGTCCAGGACGACGGCCGAGGGATGACCGAAGCGGTTGTGACGGCCGACGCCGACCAGGGCCACCCGCGGCGAAACCGCCCGGAGCAGCTCCGGGGTCGTGGAGGTCGAGCTTCCGTGGTGGGCGACCTTGAGGATGTCCGCCTGGAGCGGCCGGCCGGCGTCGAGGAGGTCCCGCTCCGCCGGGGCCTCGACGTCTCCCGTCAGGAGAAGCGTCCTCCCCGGCAGCGCCGTCCGGAGCACGAGCGAGCCGTTGTTCTCCGGCGAGCGGAGGTAGGCGTGTCCGGCCGGATGGAGGACGTCGAAGTCGAAGCCGCCCGCCGAGAAGCGGTCGCCGGCCGCAAGGCGGCGAAGGGGGAGGCTCCGCCGTCTCGCGGCCTCGAGGAACTCGTCCAGGACCTCGTTTCTCGGGGCCGTCGCCGGGAGGACGACCTCTCTCACGGGCAGGAGCGTCAGGACCGCGAGAAGCCCGCGCGCGTGGTCCGGGTGAGGGTGCGTCAGGACGACGGCGTCGAGCGAAACGGCCCCGCGGTCGCAGAGCTTCGGCAGAAGGCGGAGGCGTCCCGTCTCGTAGGCCCGGTCCCAGCTCCCGCCCCCGTCCACGAGGACCCGGCCCGCCGGAGAGACGAGGAGCCACGAGTCTCCCTGGCCGACGTCGATCGCCTCCACCCGCGCCGTTCCGTCCTCCGCCGCCGGTATCCGGTGGACGAGGACGAAGAGCATCGCCAGGAGCGCCCCGGCGAACGTCACCCGCCGCGCGAGCGCCCGGCGGGCCGTCCCGGCGGCCAAGAGAAGCAGTGCGGTGCCCGCCGCGAGAAGGAACGGGGGCGTCGGGACGACACGAAGGGCCGAGAGCCCGTCGAGGGCCGTCAGCAGGCCGACCATCGCGTCCGCGAGCAGGCGGAGCGGCGCCACCGCCGCGGCGGCCGTGAGCGGCGAGATCAGGAGCAGCGGCGCGAGCGCGAGCGCGGCGTAGAGAAAGACGATCGAGAGCGGCACGACGACCGGGTTCGACAGGAGGCCGACGAACGGCACGACGTTGAAGACGAACGCCTGAACCGGGAAGACCGCGATTTCCGCTCCCAAGGTGGCCGCGGCGGCGTCCACCGCGAATCCGGGCCGCCACCCCGCTTCCCGGAGCCGGCGCGCGAGCGGCGCGCCGAAGGCCGAAAGACCGAACACGGCGGCGAAGGTCAGGAGGAAACCGATGTCGAACAGGTCCTCGGGCCCGAGGAGGAGGAGGACGAGCGCCGCGAAGCCCACGACCTGTCCGGGCGAGGTCGGCCGACCGAGGAGCCGGGCGAGAAGATAGAGGCCGATCATCAGCGCGGCGCGGACGACAGGGGGTCGGCCCCCCGCGAAGACGGCAAAGAGAAGGGTCGCGACGAGGAGCGCCGCGTCGCGTGCCGCGACCCTCAGGCGAAACCGCCCGAGGAGAAAGGCGAGCCCCGTCGCGACGAGGGCCACCTGGAGCCCGGAGATGGCGACGATGTGGGCGACGCCCCCGTCGCGAAAAGCGGTGACGGTTTCCGCGGGAAGGTCGGCGGTCTCCCCCATCAGAAAAGCCAGGAGAAGGGCAACCGCCCGCCGGTCGCCGTCGGAAGCGCCCGCGAGGTTCGACCTGAGCCGTCTTTTCGCCGCCGCATGCAGCGCCTGAACGGGGCCGAACGGGCCGGCGGGGCCTTCGAGCCGCTCGATCTGGCCGGAGCTCTTCAGGACGAGGCGTGGTTCGGCGGGGAACCGGAAGGGCGACCGGGCCGACGCGGGCCCCTCCGGAAGGCGGAGGGGGCCGCGGACGCGGACCCTGTCGCCGATCTCCGCGGTCTCCGAGGGGTCGTCGCTGCCCGCCACGACGAGAGCGAGCGGCCTCTCGAGCCCGAGGGGACGTCCCCCGGACGACGCCCCCTCGACCTCGATCCGCGCCCGGTAGAGCGACCCGCTCCGGCTCCAGAGGCGGTCCAGCCTGCCGGTGACCTCCACGGACGCCTCCTCGCCGAGCGCCCGGGCGGCCGCCTCGGTGCGGCGCGCCGGAGCGAGGAAGCCGTCCAGGAAACGGGCCCCGCCCGCCAGCGCGAGAAGGACGAACGCCCCCAGGACACGGAGTCTCCGGTCGCCGCGGAAGGAGACGGCGATGCCGAGGAGAGCGGCGACGGCGAGAAGCGCTGCGAGGGCCCCCGTCGGCGGCAGGGGAAGGACGGCCGCGAGGACGATGCCGGCGGCCACGGCGAATGCCGCGGGGACGGCCGGAGCGCCGGCCTCATGCGACCACGACCGGATCATCGAGGCGCGTACTTTACGTGCGACGGAGGAGGAGCGCGACCGCCTCGATCCGCGCGCGCTAGAAGAGCGTGAGCGACGGAATTCCCAGCCGCCGCCTCACCTCGCGCCGGGTCAGGGCGCGCCGCATCCGCTCGACGACCTCGTTCGACACGCCCGCCGTGTCGCCCAACCCCTCCGCGACCCCGGTCTCCACGGCGGCCGATCCCTCCGTCGAGAGCCCCTTCAGCAGGCTCCGGACGAGCGACGCCTCGATCGCCGACAGCGCTTCCTCGATCTCGTCGAAGGCCCTCTCCCGCGAAAGGGCTTCGAGCTTCGAGAGGGCTCTCCCGATCCCCCTCCGGAGAACCTCCGGGTCGATTTCCTCCGGCGCCCCGCGCTCCGCCGACCGAAGCGCCGCGGCGAGGAGTTCGAGACGGGGCCCGATCTCGGGCGGCTTCTCGACGCGCCGTCCCTCTCCCTTCCCCACGAGACCCCGGCGCTCCATCTGCCAGCGCTCCTCGACGGCGTCCGCGCAATAGGAGATGGAGCCGATCTTCCCGGCGGCGCCCCGGGCGCGGCGCCTCTCGAACGTCTCCCGGACGGCGCGGATCACCGTGTCGACCGGAACGCCCCCGTCCCGCCAGCCGCGGATCAGCTGCCAGTCCTTCGCCGAGAGGAGAAACGGCGTGCCCCGCTCCGCGATGAACGCTTCCTCGATCCGGGTGGCGTAGGACGCCTCGTCGAGGGGCTCGCCGGTCCCGGCGCTCATCGGGTCAGAAGGGGGCGATGTCGCCCGACACCACCGTCTCCTCGCCGCCGGAGGTGCCGAGCCTGAGGAAGCCGTCCGCCGTCACACCGAGGTACGTGCCCGTCGTCCGGCCTCCGGCGTCGACCACGGTCAGCTCCTCTCCGCGCCGGTGCGCCGAGACGGCTTCGAAGGCGGTCGCGAGGTCGAACGCCGGCGCCGAGAGGCCCGCGTCGAGCTCCTCCAGTACGGCGACGAGGACGGCGTCGCCCTCGAGGGCGGCCGGAGCGGCGCCTGCATCCGCCAGCGAGGTCGCCTCCCGGAGCCCGGCCGCGTCGAGCGCCGGACGGCTCGTGGAGACGTTGAGCCCGATCCCGGCGACCGCGTACCCGTCCCCGTCCGATCCGGCCCGCGCCTCGACCAGGATGCCGCCCACTTTCCGCCGGCCGGCCAGGAGGTCGTTCGGCCACTTCAGGCGGATTTCCACGCCGAACCGGCGCGTGAGCCCCCGCGCCAGGATGACGCCGAGCCGGAGCGGAAGGCGGACCCGTTCCGGCCCTTCGGGCCAGGGAAGGACGAGGGAGAGGGAGAGGCCCGTGTCGTCCGGCGAGATCCAGCTCCGCGACAGGCGGCCCCGTCCGGCGGTCTGCCGCCGCGCGACGAGAACCGTCGGCGGAATCTCGGTTCCGTCCGAGAGGAGCTGCTCCGCGATCGACTTTCCGATGTCGTTCGTGGACCCGACGACGTCGAAGAAGATGACGTTCGAGAGGGTGCCGAACCGCCGGCCGGAAAGCGGGGCTCGCGCGCCGAGCGGGGAGGACGCGGAAGCGCTCATCTCGCCGCGCCGAGGTTGCCGGCCAGCCGGGCGCGGCGCTCCGCAAGCTCCGCCAGCTGCTTCCGGCTCTTTTCGACCACGGCCGGGGGCGCTTTCGCGAGAAAGGCGTCGTCGCCCAGCTTCCGCGTGAGGGCGGCGGCCTCGCGCTCCAGCCCGGCCAGCTCCCTCTCGAGCTTCTGCCGCTCCTCGGCCGTCATCTCCCTCACGGGAAGGGCGACGACCAGCCCCACGGGCCCGATCGCGTCGTGGAAGGCGCCCGGCAGGTCCACCTTCGGGGCGACCGTGAGGGACTCGAGCCGCGCCAGGTGGACGAGCAGCGGTCCGTGCCTCTGCAGCGAGGCGGCAAGGGGGCCGTCGGCCTCGAGGCCGGCCGCGAGCCTCTCGGTCTGCGGAAGGCCCCGCTCGGCCTTCAGGTTCCGGATCCGCGTGGCGGCCGCCCGGAGGGTCTCGACGGTCTCCACGGCGAGCGGGTCGTCCCAGGCCGGATCCGGCTTCGGAAACGGCGCCACGGGGAGCCGATCTCCGTCCGCGGCGAGCGCGTCGCGGATCTCGCAGGAGACGAAGGGCATGAAGGGGTGGAGCAGGGCGAGCGAGTCGAGGAGGACGCGGTGGAGGACGGCGCGGGTCTTCGCCTTCTCGGCCTCCGGGAGCTCGGGGTCGCGGAAGGCCGGCTTGACCATCTCGACGTAGCCGTCGCAGAACTCGGACCAGAAGAAGGCGTAGAGCGCGTTCGCCGCCTCGTCGAACCGGTAGCTCTCGAGCGAGGCGCTGACCTTCCCGACGGCCGTCGAGAGCCGCGCGAGGATCCACCGGTCGACGGTCCCGAGCGCACCGAAGTCGATCGACGCCGCCTCCGGCTGGCCTTCGTGGAGCATTCCGAGCGCGAAGCGCGCGGCGTTCCAGACCTTCGTCGCGAAGGACCGCGCCGGCGCGATGCGCGAGGTGCCGAACGGAATGTCCCGCCCGGTGCCGGACTGGACGGCCAGGGCGAACCGGACCGCGTCCGCCCCGTACTCGTCGCACATCTCCAGCGGGTCGATGACGTTCCCCTTCGTCTTCGACATCTTCTGTCCGCCCTCGTCGCGGACGAGACCGTGGATGACGACGTCGGCGTACGGCACCCGGCCGTCGAACCAGACGCCCGCCATGATCATCCGGGCGACCCAGAAGAAGAGGATGTCGAACGCCGTGACGAGGACCGTCGTCGGGTAGAAACGCGCGAAGTCGGCCCCCCCGTCCGGCCAGCCGACGACCGAGAGCGGCATGAGCCAGGAGGAGAACCAGGTGTCGAAGACGTCGGCGTCCTGCTGGAGGGAAGACGTGCCGCACCGGCCGCAGGCCGCGGGGTCTTCCGCGCCCGGCTCCGGCACGGTGACGTGGCCGTCCGGGCAGTACCAGGCCGGGATCGGGTGCCCCCACCAGAGCTGTCGCGAGACGCACCAGTCGCGGATGTTCCGCATCCACTCGTCGTAGGTCTTCTTCCAGAGCTCCGGGACGAACCGCGTCTCGCCGGCGTCGGTCGCGGCGACGGCCTTCCCGGCGAGCGGTCCGACCTTCACGAACCACTGGAGCGAGACGAGAGGCTCGAGAACGGTGTCGCACCGCTGGCATCGACCGATCGGCAACATGTGCGGCTTCTCCCCGCGGCGGAGGTGCTGCGACTCGAGGTCCCGGAGGACCCGCCGACGGGCCTCGGCCCGGTCGAGCCCCGCGTAGGAAGCGCCGGAGGCCGCCGTCATCTTTCCGTCGAAGCCGATGACGGCCACCGAATCGAGGCCGTGACGCCTCGCGGCCTCGAAGTCGTTCGGGTCATGGGCCGGGGTGATCTTCACCGCGCCCGTCCCGAACGTCGGGTCGACGAGCGGGTCGGCCACGACGGGGATCGTCCGCTGCGTCAGCGGAAGCCTCACCCGCTTTCCGACGAGCCCCCGGTACCGCTCGTCCTCCGGGTGGACGGCCACCGCGGTGTCGCCGAGCATCGTCTCCGGCCGCGTCGTGGCGACGACCACCTCGCCCGGGCCGTCGGCCAGCGGGTAGGCGATCGACCAGAGAAGACCCGACTGCTCGACGTGGTTCACCTCGAGGTCGGAGAGAACGGTCGCGCAGCGCGCGCACCAGTTCACCATCCGCTCAGCCCGGTAGGCGAGTCCCTGGTGGTAGAGCGTCGTGAAGGCGAAGCGGACCGCCTTCGAGCGCGGCTCGTCGAGCGTGTAGTAGTCGCGGGAGAAGTCGCACGAGGAGCCGAGGCGCCGGATCTGGTTCAGGATGTCGCCCCGCCGGGCCGCCGCCCACTCGCGGCAGATCGCGAGAAACGCCTCGCGCCCCACGTCGTGCCGCGACCGGCCCGTACGCTCCAGAAGATCCCGCTCGACGACCATCTGGGTCGCGATGCCGGCGTGGTCGACGCCCGGGAGCCAGAGGACCGCGCGCCCCTGCATCCGACGCCACCGACAGAGGATGTCTTCCAGCGTCCGCCCGAGAGCATGCCCCACGTGGAGCTTCCCCGTGACGTTCGGCGGCGGGATGACGATGACGTACGGAACGGCGTCGGGCCCGGCGGCCTCCGGACGGAACAGCCCCGCCTCCTCGTGGAGGCGGTACCACTTCATCTCGAAGGACGCCGGCTCGAAGTTCTTCGGCAGCTCGTGCGGTGCGTTCATGGCGCGGAGAAGCGCTGACTTTACGACAGACCCGGGAGGTCCGTCTCTCCGGGCGTCAGTCCGTCCGTTCCAGCTCGCGGAGCCGCTCGCGGACGAGCCGCTCGGCCATCTCGGGGACGACGTCCCAGGCCACCTTCCGGACCACGCGCTCGCCGAGGATCTCCACGACGCGGCGCGCGATCCGCTCCACGTCGTCGTCCCCCAGCGGCCGGTCCCCGCCTCCGGACGCGCCGACCAGCCGCGTCAGGTCGTTCAGGCTCGTCCGGGCGGCCAGGACTTCGAGCTCGCTGGCCGGGGACTCCGGCAGGGGCCCGCCGGGCGGAGGGAGTTCGACGGACGTGGCTCCCGTCTCGACTCCCCCGGGACCGGAGACGAACGCCGGCCTCACCGAGGAGACGCGGCCCGACCGCTCGAACTCGGCGATGTCCGCCTCGATGTCGCGCCGCGGGACTTCCTCTTCGAGCCCGCCGAGATCCACCTCGTAGGCCGTCACCGGTGCGGTCGTGGGCTCGACCGCCGGGGGCGGCATCTCGGCCTCCCGGAACGGATCGGAGGGAATCTCGGGGATCGGCTCGGGCGGCAGCGGCTCGGGTTCGGAGAGCCGGGGCGGCTGCATCGCTTCGAGCTGCTCCGGCGTGAAGATCGGGATGGCCGTGGTGGCGTAAAGCGAGTCGGGAGGCCGGGCCGTTTCCGGCACCGGAGCGTCCGGTGGACGCACCCGCGGGACGTTCGTGGGGCTCGTGTCCTCGGCCGGCTCGAAGGGGGGCGGCGGAGCGGCGAACACTTCGGCCACCGGTTCTCCCTCCGGTTCGGGCTCCGGCTCGGGGGGCGGAGGCGGCGGCGGAGGCGGCGCGGCCGCCTTCTCCTCCTTCGCGCGGGTCGTGAGGTCCCGCACGAGGCCGAGAAGCGCATGGGAGTCGAACGGCTTCGTGACGACCGCGTCGGCCCCGGCGCGGTCGGCGCGGGCCCGGTCGAAGGGCTCGAAGGTCCCGGTCAGCATGATGACCGGAATGTAGGGACCGTCCGGAAGCTTCTTGACGGCCTCGCAGAGTTCGTACCCCGTCAGCCCCGGCATCACGGCGTCGGCGAGCACGACGTCCGGCGCGAACTCCGGGAGAAGCGCCGCAGCCTTGTCCCCGCTTCCCACCGTCCGAAGCTCCCAATCCGAGCGCGCGAAGGTGAGCTCGACGACCTTCTGGATCGTCAGACTGTCGTCCGCTAGGAGAATCCGGTAGCCCATTCACACTCCCCGGCTGAAGCCAAGACGTCCGGTTCGGGCGTTTTTCAAGTGTACTACGCCGGCCGGCCGGCGGCGCCCTCGAAGGCGGTGGCGACGCGCGAGGCCGGACGCCGGCCCGTCACACGAGCGAGCGCCCGGGTGGCGGCCAGGACCCCCGGGAGCGCGACTCCCGTCTCCCACCCCATGCCGTGGAGCAGGTAGAGGAGATCTTCGGTCGCCACGTTCCCGGCGGCGCCCGGAGCGTACGGGCAGCCCCCAAGACCTCCGGCCGATGCGTCGAAGATCCGGATTCCGGCCCGCAGCCCTTCGACGACGTTCGCCAGGGCCGTCCCTCGCGTGTCGTGGAAGTGCAGGGCCAGACGCCCTGGTGGGACGCCGGCTTCCACGGCCCGGCCGACCACCTCCGGCACCTGGGTCGGGACCGCCACTCCGATCGTGTCGCCGATCGACACCTCGTCACAACCGGACGCGACGAGGCGTGCCGAGACCTCGGCGGCCGCCTCCGGCCGGACCACCCCCTCGTACGGGCAGCCGAACGCGCAGGAGACGTACCCGCGGACCCAGAGGCCGCTCCGCTTCGCCCGGGCGATCACCGGCGCGAACCGCGCGAACGACTCGTCGATGGAGGCGTTGATGTTCCGGCGATTGAACGTCTCGGAGGCGGCGGTGAAGACCGCGATCTCGCGGACGCCGACGGCCTCGGCACGGTCCATCCCCTTTTCGTTCGGCACGAGGACCGGATACCGGACGCCCTCCTTCTTCCGGATCCGCCGGAAGACCTCGTCGCCGTCGGCGAGCTGCGGAATCGCCTTCGGCGAGACGAGCGCCGTGACCTCCACGACGGCGAGGCCCGAGTCCGCGAGGGCTTCGACGAACGCCACCTTGGCCTCGACGGGAACCACGCCGGGCTCGTTCTGGAGACCGTCCCGGGGGCCTACGTCGACGACGGTGACGTGGCGCGCCGGGCTGTTCACTCCATCTCCCCGAGCCGCTCGCCGGCAGAGACCATCGCCCCTTCGGCGACGCGAAGAGACCGGACGACGCCCTCCCGCGGCGCCCGGACAGGATGCTCCATCTTCATCGCTTCGAGGAGGAAGAGAGTCGCCCCCTTCGCGACGGTCTCCCCTTCCACGACCAGAACCGCACGAACCCTTCCCGGCATCGGCGACACGAGGTCGTGCGACAGGTCGGCCGGCTCCGCGGCGCCGCGCGCGGCGACGCGCTCCAGCCGGTACGTCTCGCCCCCCGCGAAGACCCAGACGACGGCTCCGTCCCGGACGGCCCTGAGGGCGCCGGCGGGCGGGGACGACCGGTGCGCTCCGGCCTCGCTGAGGTCCCGGACCGCGCCCGTGACCGTCTCCCTCAGCCTCATCGGAGAACCCGGAACTCCCCGGCGTCGAACGGATCGGGGATGGAGGCGGGCCGCGTGTCGGCCCCCGCGCCCCAGACCGAAAACGCACGTCCGGCCGCCTCGAAGACCGCCTCGGAGGGGGGCGGAACGGGCGGGACCTCGAGCCGTTCGAGAAGCGACGTGTCGAGCTCTCCCGCCGCGACCGGCGCCGACTCCAGCACGCGCCGGAGGTACGAGAGGTTCGTCGTGACGCCGAGGGCGACCGTCTCGCCGAGCGCGGCCACGAGTCGCCGCCGCGCCTCGTCCCGCGTGGCGCCCCGGGCGATCACCTTCGCGAGCATCGGATCGTAATGGACGCTCACTTCGTCGCCGGCCGTCACGCCCGAATCGACGCGGATTCCGGGCCCGGACGGCTCCTCCCAGACGAGAAGGCGCCCGGTCTGGGGGAGAAAACCGTTTTCCGCGTCCTCGGCGTAGACCCGCGCCTCGATGGCGTGAGCCGACGGGGCCTCCGGAAGATCCGAGGGAAGGGGTTCTCCGGCCGCCGTCCGGAGCTGGAGGACGACGAGGTCCAGCCCGAGGGCCTCCTCGGTCACCGGGTGCTCCACCTGAAGCCGCGTGTTCATCTCGAGGAAATGGAACGAGCCGTCATGGGCGAGGAGGAATTCCACGGTCCCGGCGCTCGCGTAGTCGACCGCCCGCGCGGCCGCCACCGCGGCCTCGCAGAGGCGCCGCCGGAGCGCGGGCGTCACGGCGGGCGACGGACACTCTTCGATCACCTTCTGGTGCCGCCGCTGGAGGGAGCACTCGCGCTCGCCGAGCGCGACGACACGTCCGTGACGGTCGCCGAAGACCTGCACCTCGACGTGCCGGGGGCGCTCGAGGTATTTCTCGGCGTAGAGCGTCCCGTCGCCGAACGCCGCCTCGGCCTCCCGGCGGCACGAGGCGATCGCGTCGGGAAGCTCCGCCGCGTCCCGGACGACTCGCATCCCCTTTCCCCCGCCGCCGGCCGAGGCTTTCACGACGAGCGGCAGGCCGATCCGCCGGGCCGCGTCGCCGTCGTCGAGCTCCTGCGTCCCCGGGACGACGGGGACGCCCGCCCTCTTCATCCGCTCCCGCGAGGGGACCTTCAGCCCCATCGCCTCGATCGCCGACGGGGGCGGCCCCACCCAGACGAGCCCCGCCTCCTCGACGGCGCGGGCGAATGCCGCGTTCTCGGAGAAGAAGCCGTAGCCCGGATGGACGGCGTCGCACCCGCTCTCTCTTGCCGCGGTGAGGACCTTCCGGGCATCGAGGTACGACTGGGCCGCTGGTGAAGGTCCGAGCAGGACGGCTTCGTCCGCGAGCCGGACGTGCCGGGCGCTCCGGTCCGCCTCCGAATAGACGGCCACGGGGGAAACGCCGGCGGCGCGGCAGCCGCGGATCACGCGGACGGCGATCTCTCCGCGGTTCGCGACGAGGAGCCGCCGGATGGGCCGGGCCGCCGTCACTCCTTCCGGTCCTTCGGCCCTTCCGCCCACGAGGGCGATCGCTTCTCGAGAAATGCCGTCACGCCCTCGCGCCCCTCGGCCGAGGCGCGACGCTCCGCGATCCGCTGCACCGTCAGCGCCTGCTGTTCGCGCGGCGGCAGATGGCCGACGGTCTGGGCCAGCTTCTTGGCCTCCGCGAGCGCCTGCGGCCCGCCGGCGAGAAGGGCGTCGATCACGCCTTCGGTGACCGACGTCAGGGACGTCTCCGCGGCGACGATGTGGACGAGGCCGATGCGCCGGGCTTCGTGCGCGTCGTGCCGGCTCCCCGTCAGGAACCACTCCCGGGCGTGCGATTCGCCGATCTTCCGGACCACGTACGGGCTGATGACCGCCGGGATGATGCCGAGGCGGACCTCGGTCGTCCCGAAGAGCGTCTCTTCCGCGGCCACGGCGACGTCGCAGACCGCCACAAGGCCCACGCCGCCGCCGAGCGCCGCCCCATGAATCCGGCCGACGATCGGCTTTGGGCATTCGTCGAGAAGGTGGAAGAGATCGGCCAGCTCCGCGGCGTCGCGGCGGTTCTCCTCCATCGTGAAGCCTGCCATTCTCTTCATCCAGTTCAGGTCGGCCCCCGCGCAGAAGGCTTTCCCCTCGCCCGACAGCTCGACGACGCGGACCGCGGCGTCGGCCGTGAAGGCCCGGACGGCACGCTGGAGCTCCTTCACGAGGACGTCGTCGAAGGCGTTCCGGACCTCCGGTCTCGCCAGGATGACCCGCGCGACGCACCCTCCGTGGGTGTGCTCGACCCGGACCGGGACGGTGAGGGCGGCGCTCATGACGACTCCTCTCTCACATCCGGAAGACGCCGAAGCGCGTCTGACCGACCGGAGCGTTGTACGCCGCGGAGAGCCCCAGCGCCAGCACCGTCCGCGTCTCCGCGGGATCCAGGATGCCGTCGTCCCAGAGGCGCGCCGTCGCGTAGTAAGGGTTCCCCTCGGCCTCGTATTTCTCGAGCGTCGGCCGGCGGAACGCCAGGCGCTCCTCGGGCGTCATCCGCGGCCGCCCCTCCCGCTCGTGCTGCTCGTCCTTGACCGTGGCGAGGACGTCGGCGGCCTGCTCGCCTCCCATGACGCTGATCCGCGCGTTCGGCCAGGTCCAGAGGAAGCGGGGCTGGTAGGCGCGGCCGCACATGCCGTAGTTCCCCGCGCCGAAGGACCCGCCGACGAGGAGGGTCAGCTTCGGAACGGCGGCGTTGGCGACGGCGTGGACCATCTTCGCTCCGTCCTTCGCGATCCCGCCCTGCTCGGCGGCTCGTCCGACCATGAACCCGGTGATGTTCTGCAGGAACAGGAGGGGGATCTTCCGCTGACAGGCCATCTCGATGAAGTGGGTCGCCTTGAGGGCGGACTCGGAGAAGAGGACGCCGTTGTTGGCGAGGACCGCCACGGGGAATCCCGAGATCCGCCCGAAGCCGGTCACGAGCGTGGTCCCGTACCTCGGCTTGAACTCGTGGAGGCGGGAACCGTCGAGAAGCCGTGCGAGAACTTCCCGGACGTCGTAAGTCCGCCGGAGGTCCGTCGGCAGGACGCCGTAGATCTCCTCGGCCGGGTAGAGCGGATCCTCCGGGGCGGCGAAGTCCGGCGGAGCCGGCTTGACGGTGCCGAGCCGCGACACGATCTCCCGAAGACGCGCGATGGCGTCCGCGTCGTCCTCGGCGAGGTGGTCCGCCACCCCCGAGAGGCGCGTATGGACGTCGCCCCCACCGAGCTCCTCTGCCGTGACGGTTTCTCCCGTCGCCGCCCTCACGAGGGGCGGGCCGGCGAGGAAGATGGTCCCCTGGTTCTTCACGATGACCGTTTCGTCGGACATGGCCGGGACGTAGGCGCCGCCGGCCGTGCACGACCCGAGGACGGCGGCCACCTGGGCGAGTCCCGCCGCGCTCATCCGCGCCTGGTTGAAGAAGATCCTCCCGAAATGGTCGCGGTCCGGGAAGACCTCGGCCTGAAGCGGCAGGAAGGCGCCCCCGGAGTCGACGAGGTAGACCGACGGCAGGCCGTTCTCCAGGGCGATCTCCTGGGCCCGGAGGTGCTTCTTCACGGTGATCGGGAAATAGGTCCCGCCCTTCACCGTCGCGTCGTTGGCGACGACCATCACCTCGCGTCCGGCCACGCGGCCGATCCCCGTGACGAGCCCCGCGCACGGAGCCGCCCCGTCGTACATCTCCCAGCCGGCGAGCGGGGCGATCTCGAGGAAGCCCGTCCCCGGGTCGAGGAGCCGCTCGATCCGCTCGCGGACGGGGAGCTTGCCCCGGCCGACGTGGCGTGCCCGCTCCTTTCCGCCTCCCCCGTCGCGCGCCCGGGCGGCCTCCTCCCGGAGGCGGGCCGCCAGCGCTTCGTGGTGGCGGCGGTTCTCCTGGAACTCCTCAGACGACGGGTCGATGCGCGAGACGAGAACCTCGTTCACCCGCGTCAGCCAGCCGCAGCGGTGCGTCCCGCCAGACGGCGGATGGCCTCGACGGTGGCGGTCGTGGTCGTCCCCGGGAGAAAAACCTCGCGGACTCCCCGGGCCTTCAGGGCCGTGATGTCCTTCTCCGGGATGATCCCGCCGACCACGACGGGGATGCCGCCGCCGCCGCGCTCCTCGAGAGCCTTGATCACTTCCGGGACGAGTACGTTGTGCGCGCCCGAGAGGATCGAGAGGCCCACGACATCCACGTCCTCCTGGACGGCCGCCGCCGCGATCTGGGGCGGCGTCTGGCGGAGACCCGTGTAGATGACTTCCATTCCGGCATCCCGGAGAGCCCGGGCGACGACCTTGGCGCCGCGATCGTGCCCGTCGAGGCCGGGTTTGGCGATGAGAACCCGGATCGGGCGCTGACTGCTCATATGAAGCGATTCTAAACGCCCCCGGGGCGGAGAACCCGAGGATAGAATGATTCGCAGGAGATCCCATGGCCAGGCTCGGGGACATCCTCGTGGGGATGGGCCTCGCGACGGAGGAGCAGCGGGCGCAGGCGTTTCTGCTGCACCGGCGCGAAGGCGGCCGTTTCGGAACGGCCCTCCTCGAAGCCGGCGTGCCGGAAGCGGCCGTCGCCACGGGTCTCGGAACGCAGCACAACGTGCCGCCGGCGACGAGCACCGAGCTCGAAGAGATCCGCCAGGAGGTGCTCCGGCTCGTGCCGCTCCGGACGGCTCAGCGCCTCGGCGTGGTCCCGTTCCGCCGGGAGGGGCGACTTCTCTCCGTAGCCATGAAAGACCCGCACGATCTGCGCTCCCTCGACGACATTTCGCTCGCGACCGGCCTCGAGGTCCGGGCCTTCGCGGCCCTGGAGGCCCGGATCGACACGGCCCTCGCGAAGCATTACGGTGCCCGCGTCGTGCCGCGGCACGTCAGCGCCATCCGGCTGGGCCATCTCCGGAAGGCCACCGAGGGGGGCTCCTCTCCCCCGGCGGAGCAGAGCACCGCACCCCGAAAGGCCCGACCGACGACCCTTCGCGTCGTCTATCCCCCCTCGTACGGCGGCCGCGGTCCCGAGCCTGACGCGGCGCTCGCCCCGCTCTCGATCCGGACCGCGGCGTCGACCCGCGACCGATCCGACCCGTGGAACAGCACCGAGGCCCGGCTGGCAGCCGCCGTCCTGCGCCCTCCCGATTCCGAGATCACGGAGGACGACTTCCGCTTGTCCGCTTCCATACCGCCGCCCCGGGTCGATCTGCCGGCCCCGGCCAGCCCGCCAGACCTCGTCCCGGACGGTCCCGAGCCGACCGTGGAGGAGCGGCTGGCCGACGACCTCGGCGAGGCGCGCTCGAACGACGACGTCATCGACGCCGTCCTCGCGGCCGCCGGAAACTACGTCCGGCGGGCCGCCCTCTTCGTCGTCGAAGGCGAATACGTCGTCGGCTGGGGCGCCCGCCCGGAGCCCGAGGAGGACCTCCGCGAGTTCCGGCTTTCGCTGACGGAAGCCTCCGTCTTCGCGACGCTCCGCGACACCGAAGGCTTCTACGTCGGTACCTACATGGACCTCCCGTCGACGGTGAAGGTCCTCCGGGCGCTCGGGTCGGACGGCCTCGGGACGATGGCGGTCGTCCCCGTCACGCTGAAAGGGAAGACCGTCCTCTACATATGGGGAGAGTCCGAGTCCTACACCCGGCCCCCCTCCGTCCCGGCCCTCAAGCGCCTCGCCGCCATGCTGGCCACCGGCCTCGAGATCGTCCGGCTCAAATCCCGCCTCTTCTCGCTCTGAATTCCCCGCGTACACCCCTAAAACCCTCGATTTGAACGAGATCAACGATTCCCGGTAAACTCCGTGCCGCGTGATCAAGAACGACATCATCAATAGCGTCTCCGACGCGGCCGGCGTTCCGCGTCAGAAGGCCGCCCTCGCGGTCGAAACGATCATCGACGTGATGCGTCTCGCGCTCGCGCGCGGCGAACGGATCGAGCTCCGCGGCTTCGGCGTGTTCCTCGTCAAGCCGCGCAAGAAGGGAATCGGTCGGAACCCGAAGCGCCCCACCGAAGAGGTGCAGATTCCCCCCGGTTTCACGATCCGATTCAAGCCCGGCAAGGAGCTTCGCGACCTGACCTCTCCGGCCGCGCCGGCCGCCCCCGCCCCGGAATCCGCCCTCGAACCCAAGCCCTGACCGGATGAGCGCGGGAGTCCCCGACCCGCGCCCCGCCGCGCCGCGCCGGCGCGAACGGTGGTGGCTTCACGCCCTTCTCCTTCTCCTCACGTTCGCGACGACGACGTACGTCGGGGCGGGCTTCGCCGTCAACTTCCGGCCGGGACTCCTGCCCCCCGGCGGCCTCGCCGGAGGATCTCTCGCGGGACTCGTGCGGGGCGCCCTCTCCTTCTCCGTTCCGCTTCTCGCGATCCTCTTCGCGCACGAGATGGGGCACTACCTGATGTGCCGGCGGTTCGGCATCGACGCCTCGCCCCCCTATTTCATTCCCTTCCCCTCCCTCGTCGGCACGCTCGGCGCGTTCATCCGGATCCGCCAGCCCATCGCCACGAAGAGACAGCTCTTCGACATCGGCGTTGCCGGGCCGATCGCGGGCTTCGTCGTCGCGATCCCGCTCCTCCTCTGGGGCGTCGCTCACTCCCGCCCCAACCTGAACCCGGTTCTCGAGGAAGGGACCATCCTCTTCCGCTATCCGCTCGCCGTGACGTGGGCGCAGCAGCTGACGATCGGCCGCACGTTCACGAGCGAACAGGCCGTCGAGCACCCCGTCTTCGTCGCCGCCTGGTTCGGGCTCTTCGTGACGGCCCTGAACCTCCTGCCGATCGGACAGCTCGATGGCGGCCACGCGCTTTACGCGGTCCTCGGCCGCTTCCAGCGGAAGGCCGCCTGGCCCCTCCTCGGGGTGCTCGCCTTTCTCGGCCTGAAATGGCCCGGGTGGTGGCTCTGGGTCGTCATCACGCTCGTGATCGGCGTGAATCACCCGCCCGTGCTCGACGAGGACGAGCCGCTCGACGGCACGCGCCTCGCCGTCGCGGCCCTCGTCCTGCTGATGCTCCTCGTCTGTTTCGCGCCGGTCCCGATCGTGATGCTCTGAGCTTCGGTCAGCCGACGGCGAGCCTGAGGATCAGCCGGATCTGCCCCGCGTGGTAGACGTCGTGCGCGGCGGCGCCCGCGATGAGACGGCGGAAGGAGTTCGAAACGCCGGGGGCACGGGCCGAAAGCCTCGACGCCGGGAAGGTTTCGACCGCCGCGCGGAGCTTGCGGTGCTCTTCACGAAGGAGCTTCCGGTCGGCGGGCCAGGCCGCGAGGGCAGCACGGCCTTCGCGCGCGAACCAGTTGCTGCCCTTCAGCGGGAACGAGCCCCGTCCTTCCCCGGTCAGCTTCCGCCGCACCGCGTACTTCCAGTAAGCGCAGTGAACCACCAGCTCCTGCACGCTGTGGCGTCCCGACGCGGGACGCCGGGCGGCCTCATCGGGCGAGAGTCGCCGGACCGATCCGAGGAGATTCGGCCCGTGCCAGGCCTTCCGGTCGAAGGCCTCGTCGAGGAGATGCAGCAGGAGATTGGTCTCGCGATCCCTCGCCTTCGCTCTCATCGTCCTTGTCCTCCCCCCTCGGCCGGCCGCTTCGAGCGCCAATGAAACGTCACGGGGCCGTCGTTGACCAGCTCGACTTCCATCATCGCGCGAAAACGCCCTGTCTCCACCCGGACGCCGTAAGCGCGTAGGGCCGCGACGTAACGCGCGAAGAGCGGCTCGGCGGCCTCCGGCTTCGCCGCCCCCTCGAAACCGGGCCGGCGCCCGCGAGACAGGTCGGCGCCGAGCGTGAACTGCGACACGGCCAGGATCGCTCCGCCCGCCTCGCGAACATCGCGGTTCATCCGCCCTTCGGCGTCGCCGAAGATCCGCATCTCGGCCGTCTTCCGCGCGGCCTCGTCCACGGCGTTCTCATCGTCGGCGGGCTCGACGCAGCCGAGGACGAGGAGTCCGGTCCCGATCTCTCCGACCGTCTCGCCCGCGACGCGCACGGCCGCCCGTGTCACCCGCTGCAGAACGAGGATCACGCGGCCTTCCTCCTCCGAAACGCCCCGAAGACCTCGTCCACCTCGGGCGAGCGGAGGGCCGCCGCGGCCGCAACGAAGAGAATCCCGCCCCCGGCCGCCGTTCCGACCACCCATCCGGCCCTGGCGATGAAGCGCCACCCCGCGTCGTAGGGGCAAAGCCGCTCGGCAGCGGCCAGCACAGCCGCTCCCATGGCGAGACTCGCGCCGAAGGTCCGGGCGAGGGACCGCACGACGTCGCGCCCGCCGAGCGGGCCGAGCTTCCGCCTGAGAAAGACGGCGAGGAGAACGAAGTTGACCCAGAACCCGGCGGACGTGGCGAGGGCGACCCCCGCGTGCTTCATCGGGCCCGCGAGCGCGAGGCAGAGGAGCCAGAAGACCCCGAGGTCGAACGTGGCCACGGCCACCGGCGTCCTCGTGTCGTGAAGGGCGTAGAACGCCTGCGTCAGGATCTTCACGCCGGCGGCCGCGTAGAGCCCGAGCGAGAAAAAGACGACGGCGATGGCGGTCTGGGTCACGTCGGCCGCCTCGAACCGCCCCCGCCGGAAGATCACGTCGACCACCGGCCGCGCGATCAGGAGGAGGCCGACCATGGAAGGGATCGTCACGAAGCCGACGAGGCGGAGCGCCAGGGAGAGCGTCCGCCGGTAGTTCTCCCGCCCCCCCTCCAGCGCCTGCTCGGAGAGCGACGGAAGGACCGCCCGCGTCAGGGAGACGACGAACCCGCCGAGGACGAAGTCGACGACGCGGAACGCGCAGAAGTTGAAGGTCACATAGGCGTTTCCGAGCGCCGCGAGCGTCCGGCTCGAGACGAGGAAGGAGAGCTGCCCGACGCCGTAGCCGTAGAGCCGCGGTGCGATCAGAAGGACCGTCTCCCGGACGGCCGGGTCGCGAAGCGGCGAGCCGCCGAGACGGAATCCGAGGCGCCGGGCCGCGGGGATCTGCAGGGAAGCCTGCGCGAGCCCCCCGAGGAGGACGCCGATCACGAGGGCCGTCGTCGGGGGAACGCTCCGCGGCGCGAGAAGCCAGACCGCCCCCACGATGGCGAGGTTGAACGCGACCGGCGTCGCCGCGGAAAGCTGGAATCGCCCGTGGGCGTTCAGCCAGGCCTCGAGGAGCGCGGCGACCGAGACGAGGAGGATGTACGGGAAGAGCCACCGGGTCAGCGTCACGGTCAGGTCGAACTTCCCCGGCGTCTCCCGGAACCCCCTCGCGAAGAGGTCCACGAGAAGCGGAGCGACCACGATTCCGAGGGCGGTGAGCGCCACCAGCACGAGGAGAAGCAAAGAGAGGACCCGCCCCGCGTAAGCCCCCTCCTCCCCCGGCCGCTCGCGGGCCATCCGCTTGGCCATCGGGACGAAGGCTCCGGGCAGGCCGCCTTCGCCCACGATCGCGCGGAAAGCATTGGGGATCCGGAAGGCCGTGTAGAAGGCGTCGGAGAGGGCCGACGCGCCGAGGAAGCGGGCGATCGTGGCGTCGCGGAGAACGCCCGCCAGCCGAGACACCGCGGTCCACGCCGTGATTCCCCACGTGGCGCGGACGACCTGCCGGGCGTCGTTCAATCGGTGCCGATTGTAAGGTCCGCGTCCGGTCCCTTTGTTATGCTCCGCCGACTCACGGATCGGAGGTTTCCATGGCGGGTTCCGTCAACAAAGTCATCCTCATCGGCCACCTCGGCGCCGACCCCGAGATGCGTCAGACGACCGCGGGCGTCGCGATCGCCCGCCTGCGCGTCGCCACGACGGAGACGTGGAACGACCGCGCCAGCGGCCAGAAGCAGGAGCGGACCGAGTGGCACACGGTCATCGCCTACGACAAGCTCGCCGGCATCTGCGAGCGGTACCTCGCCAAGGGGCGCCTGGTCTACATCGAGGGGTCGCTCCAGACCCGCTCGTGGGACGACAAGGAGACCGGCCAGAAGCGATACGCCACGGAGATCAAGGCGCGCGACATGAAGATGCTCGGCGCCCGGCCCGAGGGGTCCTCCGGCTCCGGGCCCGCCGTATCCGAGCCGGCCGGCG
>Ga0335085_10002025_pt1 | contig 39533 bp, 21 predicted proteins | sample Lox_Sample_45_FD_206712 | JGI IMG/M metagenome (GOLD analysis project Ga0335085, IMG submission 206712) | Soil microbial communities from Loxahatchee National Wildlife Refuge, Florida, United States - Lox_Sample_4.5 | ecosystem: Environmental > Terrestrial > Soil > Wetlands | place: USA...
TCTTCAGAACTTTGAGACCGCGGGCGCCGGCTTTGTGCGCCGCCTCCACGAGGCCGGCCTGGAAGGCTGGATAGCCCGGGTCCGACATCCGCGAATAAGCCGGTTCCACGAACACGAGGAATCGGTCCGGGTGTGCCTCCTGGAGTTTGGCAATCGCCTCACGGTTCGCCGCGTCGTAACTGCCGGTGACGTCCACCATCATCCGAATGTTCTTCCGGTCCATCACCGCCAGGCAGTTTGCGGGGTCCAGGCTGAAGCGGATGCGGGCTCCGTCGGCCGATCCGCTGGTGATGTGAGTGTGGAAATCGATGACCGGGAAACGTGCGCGCGGCGTCGGCGTCTCGGCCGTGTGCAGCATGCTCCTGGGCTGATACTGCTCGACGGGTAGGACGTCCGCCGGCGCCGTCTGCGACTGAGCCGCCGCCTGCGTCCGCCCGCGCTTCACGGCGACGGCCGCCGATGCCAAGGTCAACCACGATCTGCGCTTCATGACGAAAGTTCTCCTTAAGCCGAAACCGGATGATCCACGATCTCTTCGCGCTTGCGGTTCCTCCCAGCGGACCTTCTCGATGTAGCCCACTTCAAGGAGCGGCTCTGGCAGTCTTTGCCGGCGTGCACGTCGGCGAGAATGCGGGCGTGCTGATGGCCGCCGGTTGCGATCATCACGGCGTCGAGATCCTGGTCCGCCGGCATTTCTTCGGAGTATTGGAATTTCCGAGGGTTGTTTCCGGAGAGCCGGCGCACGTCGGCGGCGGCCCGTTCGCGATTCATCGACCACAGGTCGCAAACGTTGCGGATCTCAAAATTCGGGTCGCTGACCGCTGCCTTCTTGAGCATGATCCGGTGACCGGAGGAGCGGTGTCCGCAGCCCAGCAGAACGCTCTGGATGCGATCGTTGGCCCCCATCGTGCGGGCGTAGGATGCCGCCGGCATCGCGGCGCCTGCGCCCAGAAATCCTCTGCGCGATACGGCGTCCATATTCAGGCCTGGACGGTAGTTTAGCGCGCTGCACCTATTTTCTCCTGCCTACGAGGAGGAATACCAGAGCCGTGGCGACCAGCGGGACGAGGCTGGCTGTCACCAGGATAGGCGCGAAGGAATAGCGGTCCGCGATGCGGCCGATCAGGAAGGTGGACACGATCGTCCCGATACCGGCGCCCGTGCCGCTAAGACCGCTGACCGTGGCGACGGAGCCGCTGGGGTACAGGTCGGCGGGAAGCGCGAGCCCCATGGTGGACCAGGCGGCATAGCAGAAAGTGGAGATCGCGAAAAGCGCGACCAGCACCGGGAGGGACGAAACCATAACCGTGGGGATCAACAGCGCCATTCCCATGCCGCAGATGAGAATTACGAATTTGCGAGCCTTCAGGACCGGCCAGCCGCGCCGGATCAGGTAGCTGGAGAACCCGCCGCCGAAGAAGTTGCCGAGGTCGGCCGCCAGGAACGGGATCCAGAAACCCAGCAGCGTGTTTTCCAAGGTGAAGCCTTTGGAGACCAGGTAGATGGCGAACCAATCGGTGATGAAGAACCAGACCGGGTCCGTCAGCGCTTTACCGAGCACGATTCCCCAGGTCTCGCGCAGGCTCAACAACTGTCGCCACGAGGCCGGCCGGGAATCCGAACCACCCACGGCATGGGCTTCGGCCTGCTGCTCCTCCTTGCGGGCTGCCAGGATCATGGCGCGTTCAGCCGGGCCGAGATTCGGATGCGTTTCCGGCGGCCGGTAGAACCGCTTCCAGACGAGCACCCAGAGGAATCCCAGGGAAGCGGTCAGGAGAAATGCCGGGCGCCAGCTTGCGAACGTTTTGTAGATCCAATAGACCAGCAACGGCGCGATGGCACCGCCCACGGCGGAACCACTGTCGTAGAGTGCCACTGCCCAACCGCGTTCGTGCTTCGGGAACCACTCGGAGACGGTCTTGGCGGCGCCCGGCCAGTTGGCGGCTTCTCCGGCGCCCAACAGGAATCGGAAACAGAGGAAGCTCTTTAGTCCTGTGGCGGTCGAGGTGATGGCTGCCGCCGCCGAGTACCATGTCACCGTCAGGAGAAGTCCGCGCCGCGTGCCGAGCCAGTCCAGGAGACGGCCGGCCACCGTCTGCATGAGGGCATAGGCAATCCGGAAGGCAATGACGATAAGCGCCCAGTCGGAGTTGTTCCAGGAGAATTGCTGCTTCAGGTGCGGTGCCAGGACGCTCAGTGTCTGCCGATCGATGTAGTTGACGACCGTGGAGGCGAACAGCAGGCCGCCAATCCACCAGCGCAGGTTCGAAATGATCCTTCTTTGCGGGAGGAACGCCAATCAGTACACCGTTTCAAAAGTTCGGTTATACACTCGCCGGGCCGCTTGCAGACGGCTCCCCCGCGGAACGGCCATTTGTGGGGCTGTTGATGGGCGCCCCGGTGCTTCGGCCCGGCGGTCACCCGGGCCTGAGAGGAGTCGTCCCATGCGGAGAAAACGGTCCCATTGTATCAGCTACCGGTTGTTTCGGCCGCCTATTCATGCTACCTTTCTGCCCAGTAGGATAGACACGAGCTCGTGAAGCCGGAAGCGGCAGGGCTGTCAGCTCTCGCGAGAGCGTCTGGTCGATGCGCCTTCTTCACTGCTCCCCCGAAGAGGAGCCATGCGCAAAAGACTGTACACCTTTGCAGTTGCATTGGCCGCGCTCCTGTTAACGGCATTTCCGAGCTTCGCCCAGGGAGACCGCGGCGCCATTACAGGTCTGATCACGGATCCGGCGGGAGCTGTGATCCCAAACGTAGAAGTCATCGCTACGCAGATCTCAACTAACTCCATCTTCAAAGCCACCAGCACATCAACGGGTGTATACCGGATCCCGTATTTGTCCCCTGGCACGTACCGCGTATCGGCTACCGTTAGCGGATTCAAGAAGGCTGTCGTGCAGCCTGTCGAGGTCACGACCGCCACTGTCGTCACGGCCAATCTCCAACTGGAAGTGGGCGCAGTTTCGGAATCGGTTACGGTGAGCGCGGAGCCGACCCGGCTGGAAGCATCCTCCTCGGAACTCGGCTATACGGCGACCAACAAGGACTACCACGATTGGCCGATCAGCAGCAACAACGACGGCCAGCGGCAGATACAGGATTTCATTTATCTCACGCTGCCCGGAACCACCGGCGACTCGTACGCGGGGAGCATCAACGGCTCTCCCACCATGACGCAGGAGGTGTACATCGAAGGCATCTCCATCGGGCGCATGGACCTGGCCGGCGACACGTCCGAGTTCGAGCCCAGTGTGGACGCCATCAACGAATTCCGGCTGCAGACCGGCGCTATGAATGCGGCCTATGGCGGCGGCCTTTCGGCGGTGGAGAACTTCAGCGTCAAATCCGGCACCAACCAACTACATGGCGCCGCCTACGACTACCTCATCAACCGAGCCCTCAACGCCAATGGTTTCACCAATAACGCTTACGGCGCCACCAAGGCGCCCTTCAACCAGAACAGCTTCGGGGTCAACGCGGGCGGTCCGTTCCGCCTGCCGAAGGTCTATAACGGGAAGGACAAGTCCTTCTGGTTCTTCAGCTACGAGGGAGACCGCAAGCGTAACGCCAATCTCTCCGGCTTCCGCAGCCTGGCCGTACCGGCGTTTAAGCAGGGCAACTTCTCCGCCCTGACGCTGCCCATTTACGATCCTCGCAGCACCACCACAGTAGACGGCGTCACCACCCGGATGCCGTTTCCCGGGAACATCATTCCCGCATCCCAGATCAGCAAGGTCTCGCAAAGTATTCTGTCCCTGGCGCCGATTCCGGACCCGATCCTGCCGGGGTTCTACAACAACATGCCGGGCGTTTCCAACCAGCCGATGTTCAACCTGGATACCTTCACCGGCAAGTTCGATGAAAACCTCACCGACAAGCAGAAGCTGACGTTCTTCATCAACCGCAACGAACGTTTCCGCTATAACGGAGGCGGTCGCGGCTACCTGCCGGTTCCCGGCAGCGCCAGCGGAGAGTTCGCAGCGCAGGACATCATCGGCACGATGGTTCGCGTCGGCTACATGTACAGCATCAACGCGACCCTGCTCAATCATCTTGCGCTGGGGTACAACGACTTCAGCAACAACAACAGCTCCCTCTCGCTGGGCGGCGACTGGCCGTCCAAGATCGGTCTGACCGGCGTCGACCAAACGACGTTCCCGCTCATCAAGTTCACCGGCTCCGCGGCCCAAGGCGGCACCCTTACGCAACTGGGGCGGAACAACGCCGGCGTTGAGCCGAACGGCAGTTACATTCTCGCCGACGACCTGACCTGGATCCACGGCAGCCACTCCGTTAAGGCCGGCACTGAGGTGCGCGCCTACTTCTACTTCCAGGACTACCGCGGCGGCACGTCCGGGACCTTTACCTTCGCCCCGAACCAGACCGCTGACCCCAACAAGCTCAACAGTACCGGGTATGCGTTCGCCAGTTTCATGCTGGGCGACGCCTACCAGGCGACCAGAAACATCGACGCGGCCAATCCCCACACGCGCGAAAACACGCCGGCCTTCTACGTGGCCGATGACTGGAAGGTAACGCGCCGCCTGACGTTGAACCTCGGCCTGCGGTGGGACATTGCCGGTGTCATGTACGAGAGTCACGGTTGGGCTTCGGCGCTCGGTCCCACCACGCCGAACATCGGCGCCGATGGCTACCCGGGAGCGTTGGTCTTTCTCGCCAACTTGCATCGCAAGGCGTTTCAGGACACTTATTACGGCGAGGTAGGTCCCCGCATCGGGTTTGCGTACGCAATCAACGACAAGCTGGTGGCGCGCGGCGGCTGGGGACTCAACTACAACCCGCCGATCATGAACGGTTGGGGCCCGGCCACCATCGACGGCTATTCGGGCGTCAAGAATCTCGGACGCCAGACGCTGAATCCGGTTCTGGCCTGGGATAGCGGCTACCCGGCCTACACGGTCAAACTGCCTGTCCTTGACCCCACCCTCGACAACGATTCCACCATCCCGTACATCGCTCCGGATTCCAGCAAGCAGCCGTACGCCCAGAACTTCAGCATCGGCCTGCAGTACATGCTGAACAAGAGCACCACCATCATGGCGAACTACGTCGGTATCCTGGCGGGCCGGCTGAACGCCGGGAATTTCGTGAACATGAACCAACTCAATCCCAAGTACCTCTCCTTGGGAGACACCCTGCTGGATGACGTCAGCGACCACCCCGAAATCAAACTGCCTTACCCGTCCTTCAGCGGCTCAGTCGCACAGGCCCTGCTGCCCTATCCGCAGTACCAGGGCGGCGGGGTCTCTCAGTGGGCCGCCCACGTCGGCAGATCCAATTACAATGCCGCGCAGGTGGTGGTCACACGCCGTACCTCCAAAGGGCTGAGCTTCCTGGCCTCGTACGCCTTCCAGAAGACGCTCACCAACACCGACGGCGCCATCTACTACGGCGGCTCCTCGCAAGACGTGTACAACCGGCGTCTGGAGAAGTCGGTGGCCGGGTTCGATCACACTCAGGTTCTGAAACTCACCTGGACTTACGAACTGCCCTTCGGCAAAGGTCGCCCCTACATGAACCGCGGCGGCGTTTCCAACCAGGTCTTCGGCGGCTGGAACGTCGCGGTCAACCAGTCTTACCAGAGCGGCGACGCTCTATCCGTCTACTCGGACATCTCGCAGAACAGCAACTATCTCTTCAACCAGACGGTTCGTCCGGATGTGGTGCTCGGCCAGCCGTTGCGTGTTCCACAGACCGGACATCTGGACGTCGCCGGAGGAGGAGCCGGCGTCGCCTGGATCAATCCCAAAGCATTTACCGATCCTCCGCAGACCGCCAACGGTGTGATCGCGAGGTTCGGCACGGCGCCGAGGGTCTTCGGAAACCTTCGCGGTCCTTATCAGCCCTCCGAGAATATCAGCGTCTTCAAGCAATTCAAATTCGCGGAGGGGCGCAACCTGGAGGTGCGCGCCGACGCCTTCAACGCCTTCAACCGATCGGGGCTCGGCGACCCCGACACGACGATCGGCGACACCTACTTCGGCCAGATCCTCGGCGTTCAGCAGGGCCCCCGGAATATCCAGTTGGCGCTCCGGCTGACCTTCTGATTCTCCGGCTCGAAAGCGCGGAGTGTGCCTCCATAAGGTGCGCTCCGCAATTCGATATCCTTAAGGTATGCGGATCTGGTTACCCGTTGCCGGCAAGGCGCTGGCCGGCTGCGTGTGCCTCCTCGCAGGCACAGTTTCCTGCCGGCGCCCCGCGGCACCCGCTCCACAGGCACTCAAGCCGTTGAATGTCGTGGTGATCACCATCGATACGCTGCGCCCGGACCACCTGGGCTGCTACGGCTATACCCGGATCGAAACCCCCACTCTGGACGGCATCGCGCAGAGCGGCGTGCTCTTCGAGAATGCGGTCAGCCAGACCCCCTTGACGCCGCCGTCGCATGCCAGTATCTTCACCGGTCTCAATCCGCCCTCCCACAAGGTGCGCGATACCGGGGGATTCATCCTGTCCGCATCCACTCCGACGCTGGCCCGCCATCTGCAGGATCGAGGCTGGGACACCGCCGCCTTCGTCAGTTCGATGGTGCTGAAGAAGCGCAGCGGTTTCGACCAGGGGTTTGCAGTCTACGACGACATCATGCCGCGACCAGGCAACAGCGATCAGTTTCTGGAGGACGCCGTCCGGCGTGCTGGCGACACGGTTGACCGGGCGGTTCACTGGCTGGACGGGCGCGACGGCAGCAAGCCCTTCTTCCTATGGGTCCACCTCTACGATCCCCACGTGCCTTACAACTTGTCCCCTCCGTTCAGCGAACGGTATAAGGATCGCCCCTATGACGGCGAGATCGCCTACTCTGATGCGGAACTGGCGCGCCTGATGCAATCCGTGCACCGCAAATCGCCTCCCGAGAAACTACTGGTCGCGGTCCTTTCCGATCACGGCGAGAGCTTGGGTGAACATGGAGAATATACCCACGGCGTGTTTCTCTACGATTCTACGCTGCGTATTGCGTTTCTGGTTTCCGGAGCCGGTGTTCCAGCCGGCATGCGAATAAAAGCGCAGGCGCGAACCATCGACGCGATGCCGACGATTCTGGCCCTCCTGGGCGGTTCGGCGGGCGGCGTCGAGGGCACGAGCCTGGTCCCGCTGTTCAGCGGAAAGGACGTCGATACGGAGGTCTCCTATGCCGAGACTCTGTATCCCAAGATCAACCTCGGGTGGGCCGAACTCCGCGGCATCCGCACGCCGCACTGGAAATATATCCGCGCGCCAAAACCGGAACTCTATGACTTGCTAAAGGACCCGATGGAGACCGAAAACGTGGCAGCGGCACATCCCGACGAGGTGCTCAAAATGGAAGCCTGGCTAGCCGCGGCCAACCGCGCGAACGGCCCGGAAACCGTCCGGACCAACACCATGGACGAGCGCACACAGGCGCAGTTGAAGTCCCTGGGCTATCTTTCCGGGACCGGCCGATCCTACGGGCTGGGCGGCCAGGGCGCCGATCCCAAAGATCGCCTGCCAGTCCTGAAACTGATCGAAGCGGCGGAACTGCGTGGCAGCGGCCTCTCGCCGCGGCGCCGGATCGAAGCGCTCCAGGAGGCGGTTCGCCTGGACCCGTCGAACCCCGTGCTTTACCATCTGCTCGGTCCGATGTTGGAGACGGGCGGCCGCTACGCCGAAGCGACGGCGCTGTACCGGGCCGCCCTGGCCCAGGGCATCGTGGACGGCCGGCTGCACTCGCGAATCGCCGATCTGCTGGTGCGCGACGGCCATCAGGGCGAAGCGATTCCCGAATACGAGATCAGCACAAGGCTCAATCCCGGCGATACCGCCAGCCAGGTGAACCTCGCGACGGCTTATATGCAGTCGGGCCGCGCGGCCGATGCAGACCGCGTCTTTCAGGCCGTGATTGCCATCGATCCTTCCAACGCGGCTGCTCAGAACGGCTTGGGCGTGTTGGCGATCCAGCGCCAGGATGGAACGGCGGCACGCGCCTATTTCGAAAAGGCAGTAGAACTCGACCCCAACCTGGCCGAGGCGCACCTGAATCTCGGCCTTCTCTATAAAATGGCGGGCGACCGCGAACGCGCCCGCGCATCTTTCGAGAGGTTTCTGGCCAAAGCGCCGCCGCGGCAATACAAAGACGTAATTCCCAAAGTGCGCGCCGAACTCGACGCCCTACATTGATCTCCGGCTTGCTCTAGCGCTTCGGCGCGATGGTAATCTCGCCGAGATCGTACCACCCGTCCGGCCGGCGCCCTGCGATCCCCAGAGCGATAGCAGGTTTATGCGTGCGACGGTCGAGCAGCGCGGTCTCGAGCCGGTACTTGCCGGCAGGAAGATCCGGTACGGCGACGGGTTCCTCGAACAGCGCATCTCCCGGCAGCCATTTGCGGATGTCCACCGGCAGTTCCACGATAGACTCGGTGGCGGCGCGGAAGCGCAACGCGAGCGTATAAGGCCGGTACACCGGCGCGACGCCCGTGTTCACCCACCACATCCGGATCATGCCATCCGAAGCCGGGTGCACTTCCGCAGGGTATTCCAATCGCCGCAACTCGAAGCGGTAGCCCATTCGCTTCTGGAAGTCGTCAAATAGCGGCTTCCACTCCACCGGGATCGCGCTCGACTTCACGTTCAGCGAACTGACATGCCAGCGCAGCGCTTCGTTGAGGATATACTTCGCGTCCCAACCCTGGCGTCGCCAGGACTCGGGAACCCCGCACGTTTCGAAGGATACGTGCGCGCGCTGCCATACATCACCAATGCCCGCGCGCACGATCTGGAGCGGGTAGAAGTCGAGCATGTGGGCCCAATTCGGACGCATATCACCGAGGCAGTCGAAGCGCCATCCGGCGCCCTTCGCGGTCCCGTAGTGCAGCGCCTCAGGCTCGTCGAAGTTCATCAGCAGCGGTGTGGAAGGAAAGGCCTCGAACCAGATGTCGATCAATTTCTTCTGGTGCTCGAAAGCCGGCATGAAATTGCTCCACCCCTCGCCCCAGTAACCCACCGACGAGATGTCGACGGATTCCAGGCGGGGATTGCCGTCATAGCGCTTCCCGGCGGCGCGAACCAGGTCGCCCCAGTGCTGCACGTAGAGCGGGTCGGAAAAGTCCGGCTCCCAGATCGGCTCTCCTTCCTTATTGGCGCGCCGGGCGCCGCTCTTCCGGTACCACTCCGGAAGCGGGTGGTGCTGGTCGTACGGCATCAGGCGAATGGCCAACGTTTGGCCATGGCGGCTTGCCGCGTCCAGAGCCCGATCGAGGATCGGCCAGCGCACATCGCCTTTCGATGGTTCCAGCGTTTCCCAGAACCAACGGCAATAGGAGATGGTAGAGCGTGGAAAATCGGGCGCATCGCCTGGCGGAATCTCCGCGACTGGTCCCTCTTCCGACCAGCGCACACCTTCGTTGAGTGGATCGCCATTGAAGCGCTGGAACGTCTGAATGCCCATTCCCGGATTCACCAGCACGTCCTCGATGCGCTGCGGATGGATCACGACGGTCTGGCACCACGCCAGCGGAGCCAGGCTCAGAACTGCGATAGAGCGTTGAAGTCCCATGTGGGGGCCTCCCGATAGTTGTCGTAGGGCGCTTCCGAGCGGGGTAGCAACCGGCCCGCGGCACCCACCGCGCCGGCGACGATCACGGGGCGCGGCGCAATCGAGCGGGCGATCTCGGGCAGATCGGTCGCGCGCAGAACGTTCGGCACGAAGTTGGCGAACGGACAGGTGTACTCCTCGTTCGCCGTCAGGCTTCGCCAGGAGACCAGGTGGCGCGCCAGGTAGAGCTTGGCGATGCGCGGTTCCAGCGCGGCGGCGCAGAGCGCCGCGATCGTCATCTTGTCGCGGGCGGCAGCGACTATCGTGGCCTGCGGATATGCCTGCGCCAGGGCGCCGGTAAGTGCCACGATATCCGTTACCCGCTGGCCGAGCAGGCTGCGGCCCAGGATCAGCCCGGCCCAGGCGTAGTTCTCTTCCTCCTGGTGCTCGCGTGCGTAGCCGGCTGCTCCCGGGCTGAATTGCGGCGCCATATCTCCGATGCCGCGCACGTCGGCGGCGCACACCGCGATTCCTCCGCCGGCCAGTTCCGGATACAGTTCGTCCTCGTGCCAGCGTCCGTTGCGGCCATTCGGCTCGAGGACGAGCAGAAGCCGGCTCCACGCAGCCTTCGGGAGAAAGAGCCACGCCGGAGCCCAGACTGTCTCCGCCGTCCGGACCTCCACCGCTCGAATGTCGCAGGCGCGGTATCGCGTGCTGGCGAGCACCTGCATTCTCGGCGGCGTGAAGGGCGCTTCCATGCCGAGCAGTGCGCGCAGGTCCGGCGCTCGCGTAGGTGTCGATATGGATGCGGCCCGCTCCTGCACGAGGATAAACGGCGTTTTGCCGCCGAAATCGCGGACGGTGTTGCCGGTCTTGCCGCACCACAGCGTCTCATCAGGCTCGGGACTGGTGGGCGGCTCTTCCACGATGACGCCGTTGCTGCCCTTTAGGCTCGACTCGAACCAGTTGTAGACCGCCAGCCGCAGTGAATACGAGAGGCCGTGCGGCAGCGGAGTCTCCACGTACTTCAGCTTGCCGGGGGCGCCCAGAATTTCGTATCCGCGCATCAGCTTGCGGAATTCCTCGCGACCGCTGGCGGCGTAGGAGGCCGAGTAAGTCCCGAAGAAATCGCGCGCGCTGGCCGCCACCAGGAGCGGCTTCGGCGCCAGCGGCCAGAGCAGGTCCCAGCGGTCGAAACCCAGCGGGCCGGAGCCAATCAGGTCCTGCTCGGCATCGTCCGTCGAGCCGGGCGCGAAGAACGGCACGGTGGCGAAGTTCTCGGTATTTCCGGAGCAGACCGCCGCCGCGGCCAAGCGGTCGTCCGCCGCCGCCAGAAGCATAGTGAGAGTGCCCCCGCCGGATTGGCCGGTCGAGGCGAGCCGGCGCGCATCCACCCACGGATGCCCAGCCAGCACATCCAGGCTCCGCATGGCGTCCCAAAGTTGCAGACCCGTGGCGGTTTCACCGGTCAACAGCATCTGCCGGCCGGGAGTGGTGTGCTCGCTGTCGGCCGATCGCAGGCGTGTCAGCCAGCCGCCCGCTTCCGGATAGTTGGTGCGTTCGCCTTGTCCCATGGGATCGAACGCCAGCACGACGTATCCTAGCTGCACGAGTCCCTGGCAGCAGCGCTGATAGAGGGCGCCACCCTTGCCATTCAGCGTATGCCCCATCTGGAACAGCACTCCCGGAAACGGCGGCGACCCGGAGGACGGGAGGTACAGGTTGGCGGTGACGAACAGCCCGGGCCGGCTTTCGTATACCAGCTTCTCCACCCGATAGCGTGGCCGTTCGAACGCGCCCACGGTCTTGCGGTTGAGCGGCGTTCGCTGCGGCAGTATTCCGGCCAGGTCCAAAAAAGTTCGCCGCGCCCATACCTGGTATTCGCGAATTGCGCCCTCGGTTTGAAGCGCGGCGATGCGCGCATCGCGGCGTGTGTGCGCATCGGCCGCCAGGCGCTCGAGGTATTCCGGCACACAGCGCGCATACTCGCGATAGCGGATCTCCGCGCCGTCCTGTGCGGACGCCCGACGAGCCCCTGCCAGCGCGGCGGCTGCGCCGAATAGCTCCCGGCGGGTCATCGTTTTAGTCGGTCCCAGCCATACGCTGTCCATTCACCTCCCCGGAGAAAGCGGTCCTATTGTACTCCACGGCTCGAGCCGAAGGTGCAACCGGCTTGACGTTCCAGGCGCTATACGCTACCGTGCCAACGCGTAGCGTCCGATCATGACACAGCCTTTTCAAACCATTCATCCGGGTCTGCGAGCGGTCGTGCTTGCCGCCGGCAAGGACGCCACCACGCCGGATGGCAGTCCTTTGATCCTGGAGTCGCTGGGGGAGCGGACCGTACTCGAGTGCGTGATGCGGAATGCATCGCAACTTGTCCCGGCGGAGCGCATTTACGTAGTAGTCGGGTACCGCGAGGAGGAAGTCCGGCGGCGCCTCGGCGACGGCTATCAATATGTTGTTCAGACCGAGGCTCTCGGAACGGCAGACGCGGTTCTCCAGGTCGCGCCTTTCCTCGACGGGTTCCACGGCGATCTGCTCATCCTTTACGGCGACACGCCCCTTTTCCGCCCGGATACGATTCGCGGCCTGGTGAACCGGCATCGCCTGAAGCGTTCGCACCTGACGCTGCTGACGGCAATGATGGACCGGCCGCTGCCGTATGGGCGAATTGTGCGCTCCGCGTCGGGGCAGATTCTCGAAATTATTGAAGAGAATGAGGCATCGTCCGACGTCCGGGAGATTCGAGAATGCAACATCGGCGCGTACGTTGTGGACGCAGCCACGCTCTTTTCTGCATTGGGCCGCCTTCGCCGGTCGCCCCGCGACGGCCAATACCGCCTTACCGACTGCGTTCACGAACTGGTCCACTCAGGGCTGCGGGTCGAGAATTATGAGTTGCACGACCAGGATGAGGTTCAGGGCATCAACTCGGCTGCCGACCTGGCTCACGCGGAATATGTTTTGCTCAAGCGTCTCTTCCGTCCACGCCGTCAGGAGGAGCAAAACCAGGTGTCCTTCGGGACGGGCGGCTGGCGCGCCATCATCGGCGAGGGGTTCACAATGCACAACGTGCGCCGCCTCAGCCAGGCGCTCGCCAACGAGATTACACGCCAGGGGCGGGAGAAGCGCGGCGTCATTATCGGTTATGACCGCCGATTCCTCTCCAGACAGGCCGGTGAAGCCTCGGCCGAAGTCTTCGCCGGCAACAACATCCCCGTCATCCTGCTGAAGCGGGATGCCCCTACGCCGCTCATCACGTACGCTACTGCGATCCGCGAGTCGGCTTACGGGCTCGCATTCACAGCCAGCCATAACCCGCCGGAATGGAACGGCCTCAAAGTGTTTCACTGCGACGGTTCGCTCCTGTTGGACGAGGAAACCAGGCAGATCGAGACGGAAACCAACGCGCTCACCGCAGATAGTGTAATCAAGTTGGAACTGGATCTGGCGCTCCAGGCGGGAATCGTCGAATGGGGTGATTTCGACAATTCCTACGTAGACGCGGTCGAATCCCTGATTGACATGCAGGCGATCCGCAATGCCGCCCTCAGCGTGATCGTCGATCCGATGTACGGCGTAGGCCAGCCCACATTGGGAACGGTTCTGACGGAAGCACGCTGCCGCGTAACGTTCATTCACGATCGTCACAACCCGCTGTTCGGCGGCCGTTCGCCCGCTCCCAATGCGGACGCTTTGCGGCTGCTTTCCACCACCATGCAGGAGTCTGACTACGACCTCGGACTGGCTATGGACGGAGATGCCGATCGCATTGCCATCCTCGACGAAGCCGGGGCGTACGTCTCCGTCAATGAGGTCCTGCTCCTGCTTTATTGGTACCTGCACGAGGTTCGTGGGGAGCGCGGCGGCGTCGTGCGGAATCTCTCCACCACGCACCTCCTTGACCGCCTCGCGCAACGTTTCCATGAGGAGTGCTATGAAGTCCCGGTGGGCTTCAAGCACATCGTCGCCAGCATGGTGAGCCACAACGCGCTGCTCGGCGGAGAATCGTCCGGCGGCCTTACGATCCGCGGCCACATTCTGGGCAAAGACGGTATCTTCGCTTCGGCCCTGGTGGTCGAAATGCGCGCGCGAACGGGCCGGAAGATCTCACAGCTCCTGCAAACGGTCTTCGATCTGACGGGCAGACTGTTTCAGATCGAGGAAGCCCTTCCCGCCACGCCTGAAATGCGCATCGTTGTGCCGCGAAGCCTACGTGAGGCTCCGCAAGGCCAGGCTGCCGGTTACCCGGTAGTGAGAACGTCATACGCGGACGGAACCAAACTCTATCTGGAGAACGAGAACTGGGTGTTGTTGCGGTTTTCCGGCACGGAGCCGGTGCTGCGCCTCACGGCGGAAGCAGACACCCCCGAGAAAGCCGGCCAACTGCTGGCATGGCTGAAGGAGATCGCAACCGGCGGAAAGTAGCAGTCGGTGGCGATCTCGGCTCGCGATGCGCCATGCTAGAATCATCGCGCCATGACCGTCACCCGAATGTTCGGATTCCTGGCAGTCTTCGCCATCGCCGCCTCCGTCCACGGGCAGCAGACCACCATCCGCGAAGAACCGCAGGTCATCACCACCTATCCCTTCCGCGGCCCGAATCCCTCGCCCACCCGCCCCGGCGGCCAGGGAGTACAACAACGCATTTATCCCTATTTCGCGTTCGACGAGCTGTCCGCCAAAGGTGCGGACCAGACCTGGAATGTCGTTCGCATGGAGAATCCTTACATCCAGGCCTTCATCCTTCCCGCGGTTGGCGGCAAGCTCGTCGGCGCCGTCGAGAAGAGCACGCAAAACGCCTTCATCTACTACAACCACGTCCTCAAGTTCCGCGATATCTCGATGCGGGGCCCTTGGACCTCCGGCGGAATCGAGGCCAACTTTGGAATCATCGGCCACGCTCCCTCCACCGCCACGCCGGTCGATTACCTCGTCCGCCGCAACCCGGATGGCACTGTGAGCTGCTTTGTCGGCGCGATGGATCTTCCCTCCCGCACTGAATGGCGTGTCGAGTACCGCATTTACCCTGACAAGGCCTATATTGAAGCCCGGTCCCTTTGGTACAACACACAGCCGCTCGACCAATCCTATTACGTCTGGATGAATGTTGCCGAGAAGGCCTCCGACGACCTCGAACTGGTCCTGCCCGGCTCCGCCTGGATCGGCCACAACTACAATGTCCCCAGCCAACCCTGGCCCAGCGCCGCCGACGGCCGCAATCTCGCCTTGTATAAAGACCATGCCGGCATCGGTGATGGCAGCTTCTTTGTGGTGGGCAAGCTCAACGATTTCTCCGGCGGGTACTGGCACAATTCCGACTTCGGTTACGGCCACTTTGCCCTCCACGAGGAAGTTCCCGGCCAGAAGTTCTTTCACTGGTCGCTTTCCCGCTCCGGGGCCATTTGGGAGAATCTCCTCACCGATCACGACGGTCAATACATTGAACACCAGACCGGGCGCTTGCTCGACCAGAGCGACACCGGATTCTTCGCTCCATACTCGGTGGACCAATGGCAGGAGCTTTACTTTCCCTATAAGAAGATCGGTCCCATGGTCAAAGCCACGCCCTACGGTGCGCTCAACGTGCGCCGCGACGGCCATGACCTGGTCTTGAGCTTCAACGCCCTGCAGACGATCGACGAAACGGTCACCGTCCGCGCCGCCGGCAAGGTAGTCTTCACCGACCACATCGCCCTAAGGCCCATGGAAGTCTACCAGAAGCGCGTACCGGCTTCGGTTCCCTCGGGCCGCCTCCGCGTCGACGTCGGCAACAAGCTCTCCTACACCGACGATCCCGGCGATGGTCTGCTGACCCGGCCCCTCACCTTCCGCAACTACGATACCTCCAGCCTGGAAGGGCTCTATCAGTCCGCCGAGCGCGACGATCGCGAACGCAAGTACGAATCCGCGCTCAGAAAATATCAGAGTTGCCTGGAACGCGACCCTTCGAACGTCCGCGCCCTCACTCGCATCGCCGGCATCTATGGCCGCCGCGCCGAATACCTCAAGGGTCTCGAATTCGCCCGCAAGGCCCTGGATTACGCCATGTACGATCCCGCCGCGAACTACATCTACGGCATCCTTTCCGAGCGCCTCGACCACCTGGCGGACGCCAAGGAGACGCTCGGCTGGGCGGCGCGATCGATGGAATTTCGCTCCGCCGCGTACAGCGAGCTCGGCAGTATCTACGCGATCGAAGGCAATCTCGACCGCTCCGTCGAATACCTTCGCCGCTCGCTGGATTACGATGTCCACAACCTGCGCGCGCTTGAGGTTCTCGCAACAGTGCTGCGGTTATCCAACCAGCCGGGCCAGGCGCGGGAAACGCTGGCCCGTATCCTGGAAATAGATCCCTTGAACCACCTCGCCGCCTTCGAGCAGTACCTGCTCGAGTCTAACCCGGCATCTCTGCAATCATTTCGGTCGCTGATCCGCGACGAACTGCCGCACGAAACCTATCTCGAACTGGCCGCCTACTACCGCAACCTGCGTCGCGACGACGATGCGCTCCGCGTCCTGGACGCCGCCCCCGAACAGGCCACTATCCGCTACTGGCAGGCATACCTGCTGCGCGACAAGTCGCCCGCCCAAAGCCGCCGCGCGCTCGAACGGGCGTCCGCCATGTCGCCCTATTTGGTCTTTCCCTTTCGCCCCGAGTCTATCCCGGTCTTCGAGTGGGCCGCAGCCCAGTCGAATGACTGGAAAGCCTCCTACTATCTCGGCTTGATTGATTGGGGCGTGCAGCGCACTTCCGACGCGCGCAAACAGTTTGAAGCTTTCGGCGACCGTGCGGATTACGCCCCTGCATACATCACCCGCGCATTCCTCGAAAAGGACGCCGACGCCGCCCGAGCCCGCGCCGATTTCGAACGGGCCCACGCCCTCGATCCCAAGGACTGGCGAACCGCGTACCACCTCGCCAATTTTTACACCGAGCAGAGCGATCACTCCAAGGCACTGGAGGTGGCCGCCGAAGCCGGCCGTCAGTTCCCTGGCCAGGATGCGATCAAAGTCCTGATCGCCCGCGCCAACCTCAATAACGGCCGCTACCAGGACTGCAATGCCGTCCTTAGCGGCGCCACCATCCTTCCGTTCGAAGGCCAGAGCGATATTCACAACCTGTTCGTCGAATGCCTGGTTAGCCAGGCGATGGTCGAGATGAAAGCCGGCCATTACAGCCAAGCCATCACACACCTGAACCAATCCCGCGACTATCCCGAGCGCCTCGGCTCCGGCGCCCCCGCCAGCCCCGATTATCGCGTGCAGGATTATCTCCTGATGTTCTGCTACCGCGAAACCAATCAGGATGTCCCAGCCGCCGAAGCTCAGGCCAGGATCGCCTCATTCGCCGCCGCTCGCAGAGCCGCAAATGCGGGAGATCAGAAACAGCAGGTCGAAGAGTGGTACCGGGCCGCATTTCGCGCCCGGCCGGAGCACACCGCGCTCCGCGAACTCATCCTGCTCGTCCGCGGGCGGACCGACCAACGGCAATAGCTGGTCACACCGCCCCGGGATTTGAATGTCCGCTTTTGTATCGCATTCTTTGTGGCGAAAAGTCGCGCAATGCCGTGCATATACGGACGAGCAGTATCCGCGCCAGCTGGTTCGAGAATTCCGACTATCTGTAACAGACGCGCAGGCCTTCGGCAGGCAACCTGGCCTTTTGGCGACACGCCCATAGGGGTAAAGTTGGCTGAGAAACAATCGGCGCTCCGACCACCAACCGCTGCGGGACAACAATTTCAATAGCCGGCACCGCACCAGAAAGCGCTTGCAGCCTGAGCCGGTCCGACGATCCCCGCGAGCATCCCTCCGGCAGAGAATGGTCGACAAAGTCCAGGCCGATCGGCTAGGCAAAAGCGTAGGCCCGCACCGCGCGGCGCATTGTCGCCCCAGGTTGCAGGGGGAACGTCACAGGCTTATGCTCCATTCAGTAAACGTCGACGATCCCACCTCAAGCGGTTGCGCCAGCGTCTCCAGCGGAGCGGTAATCGCTTCGATTCCGTAACGTGCGATCAGGGTCACGCTCTGCTGCCTCCATGTCCCACGCCAATTTGTAGTCCTCGCAATCGTTGGGCGAGCATCCCGGCTGATCGATCCCTGGAAGCATGGGCCAACGCCGGAAGCACCTCATCACCCCCAGGACGGGATCCGGCACGCCAGGCCGTAGGCTTGCGTGAACAAAAAAGCGGTGCCGACATAGCCCCTGTTCCAACGATTGTCGCAGCGGAACATCCACAATGACGTTGTCTTTAAGCTGTACCCGGCTTAGCGCGATGCAGCGACCGTAAGCCGGCAAAGTTTTGGCCGCGACCGCGGAGGCTAACGCATCGACCGTGCGCCTTCGGCTCAACCTAAGCGGGAGTCAGAAAAGATTTATGTAAGCGCCCCACATTTTTTCCTTGACTGCAACAGTTCCCCATGATGAGATACCGGAGGGTGGTTTTGTCTTTTACGGATGGGATGCGGTTGGAGGGTTGAAATGTCAGGGTACTGGGCCTGCGGCTGACTGTCCGACACTTGTCGCTGTTCCAGCATTTTCAACAACCTGTGCCCACCTGAGGCTGTGTTGGATTCCGATAGATTTTCGGTTCGAGTTCCGATGAGGGCCCCGGAATAGGGTACTGGCAAACTCGCGTCGGACCAGGAGGGAGTTATGAAAACTAATCAACTGACATATCTGGCTGGCGCATTAATGGTGATGTGTGGCAGCGCTTTCGGCCAGTCGGCGAGTGGCACTTTGCAGGGGACCATATTGGACCCCGCCGGAGCCGCCGTGCCCGACGTAACCGTCGTCATCAAAAACCTGAGTACAGGTGCGACACGCAATACGATCTCCGGGGCGGACGGTACGTTCATATTGAACGGCGTCGATGCAGCCACCTACGATCTGACCATCACTCCCAAATCGGGTTTCAAGGCGTACGCAGAAAGGGACATTGAAGTCACGCCGAATGAGCGGCGCGATCTGGGCAAAATCCACCTCGAACTGGGAACTCTGACCGAGCAAGTTTCGATCACCGCGGCAGCCACGCCCGTACAGACATCTTCGGGCGAGAACTCCAAGCTGATCGAGAGCTCGCAAATCGAGAACATCACTGTGAAGGGCCGCGATCTGTTCACGATGCTGCAGACTATCCCGGGGGTGTCCTTTGGCAACGCCATGCTGCAGGGCACCAACGCGGATGCCACCAGCAACGCGAGCGGCACTTTCGGGAATTTGCAGATCAACGGCGGCGGCACCGCCCGCACCAACTTCACGGTGGATGGTGTGGTGGATGTGGACAATGGCAATAACGCCCAGGTCGATTTCGAGCCCACCATGGACACCATCGCGGAAATCCGCGTGTTGACCTCCAACTACCAGGCGGAGTTCGGCCACAGTTCCAGCGGCCAGATCAGTCTGATTACCAAGGGCGGCAGCACCTCATTCCACGGCACCGCTTTCTTCAACAAGCGGCACGAGATGTTCAATGCCAAGGATTTCTTCACGAATCTGAACGGCAACCAGAAGACGATTTACCGCTACGCCGTGGGTGGCTACTCGATCGGCGGGCCCGTCTTCATTCCCAAGCACTTCAACACCGCCAGAAACAAGCTGTTCTTCTTCTGGTCCCAGGAGTACACGCGGACGAAGCCGGCGAGCACCACGCAGGTCGCGATGGTGCCGACCGCAGCTCAGTTGCAAGGCAATTTCTTTGACCGCTGCCTGGTCAATACCGGCGTCAGCACCACTTGCGTTCCGGGCTACACAGACAACAACGGAAACGACCGGAGCACATTTCTGGTCGATCCCTCGAACGGCAAAGCTCCCCTGGCGGGCGGCAACCTGAACACGCTGACCGGAACCCCCTTTTACAACGCCGCGTCCGCGGCCATCGGCCAAGCAATGTTGAAGTACCTACCGCTGCCGAACCTCTGCACCGCGGCCGCGGGCATCTTCAACGGCAAGGCGATCAGCCCGACGAATTGCCCCCAGGGATTCTCCAACCACCCCATCACCAATCCAACCTGGAACTACGGTGACAACTATATCTGGTCGGCCACGGAAGTCCACCCTCGGCGCAACGACACGATCCGTTTCGATTGGAACGTCAGCGAGAGGCTCAAGGCATTTGTCCGTTACTCGCAGGATTACGACAAAGACTTGACCAATTTTGGCATCCCGGTGAGAGACACCTCGGGCAACTATAATCCGACCGCCGCGGACTTCACCAAGCCGGGCCACGGATACGCGGTCGGGCTTACCTGGACCATCTCCCCAACCATGGTGAACGAGTTCACTTTCGGCAAGATCTTCAACGGAATCGGCTATTACGAGGCGGATGATTCCCAAGTCCAGCGGCAGAACATGGGCAATCCGCCTTCGTTCGACAATTTCGCTACCGACCCCCTATTCACCAACAATAGCGGAAAGCGCTGGCTGGTGAGCAACGGGCCGCAGAACTTCGCCGATTACGTGCCTACGGTCAGCTACGGCGACGCTGCCGGCCGCACCGAGACTGCCCCGTCCACCAATCCCTGCTGGAATGGGTGTCCCTATACCAACTGGGCCGAATCGTGGAGTTTCGCCGACAACCTGAGCAAGGTGGTGGGCAAACACAATCTGAAGGCTGGCGTCTACATCGAGCGTACCGACAAGGTGCAGGTCGGCAGCCAGGGCAGCTACCTTGGGGCGTACAGCTTTGGCAACGACACGAACAACCCCCTGGACACGCAGGATGGGTATGCCAATGCCTGGTTGGGCAACTACCGGCAGTATTCGGAAGGCGCCAAGAACCTCGGCGACTGGTGGTATTGGCAGGTGGAGTTTTATGCGCAGGATTCCTGGCGCGTGACCCCGCGCCTGACCGTTGACGTCGGCCTTCGCTTCTACGGCATGCCTCCGATCACCAACGTGAACACCGGAAGGAACGCTTCCACGGAATTCGTTGCCGCAACCTATAACCAGAAACAGGTGGAGCGGCTCTACATTGGGGAGTGCGTCACCTTGGCCACCATGACGATTTTTCCGACCACCAATGGTCCTTGCCCCAACAACGCCACCGTCAATACCAGGGCCTACGATCCCGTGACCGGCACCTTCGCCATTTCGTCGTTGATTGGAACCTTCGTTCCGAATTCGGTGGCCAACTATCCGGCGGGGTCGACTCCCTTTCCAGGCATGCTCATCGCCGGAACGAGTCCGTTGCTTCCGCAGGGCTTGTACACCGTTCCGTTGCTTTCTCCGGCCGGCCGTTTCGGCTTCGCCTGGGACGTGTTCGGGAATGGCAAGACGGCGCTCCGCGGCGGCATCGGCCAATTCCTGAACCGGCTGAGCTATAACCAAATCGCCAGCCCGGTTTCGTTCCCGCCCGTTCTTCAGAGTCTGAACCTGTACTACGGCAACATTACGAATATCACCTCGGGCGCCGCGTCCAACGGCGCAATTTCGCCGGGGAGTATGAACGCCGACTTCGTCGGTCACCAGCAAAACGAATCCACCTACAACGGAAGCTTACAGGTGCAGCAGAAAGTAGGCTTCTCCACGGTGTTGGAGGCGTCCTGGGTCTTTAACCTGCGCCGCCATGTGCCGATCAATTATCCGCTGGACTACTTCCCGCTGTACTCGCAATATGACAACGGCGCTGCCTGGGTGAATCCCCAGACAGCGTACCTGCAGAACAACGCCCTCACCGGGTATCCCGCGGGAATGAACAGCGGTCTGGGGCTGCTCGGCGGCCAATACCTTTACAACCCGAGCGTGTGTCCCACCTGCGTGTCCAGCTATAGCGGCATCTCCGCGCAACAGTTCGAGGGAACCTCGAACTTCGAGTCCCTGCAGGTCAACGTGCGCCGTAACATGACGCGGCACCTGTCGTACGGATATGCGTTTACCTGGGACAAGGCGATGGGACCGGGGGGAGCTCTGCTCAACAACAATGACCCGGCCGTCACGCGCGACCCCCTGCTCCCGGATAGGTTCCGCAATTGGGGGCCGTCCTACCTGCCGACGCCGTTCTACTTCACCGTCAATTCGGTTTACGAGGTGCCGAACCTCGGACAGAAGCTGAACTTCAAACCGCTGGGTTGGATCACCGATCACTGGGTGCTTTCGGGATTGTACCAGTGGCGCAGCGACATGATGACCACCGTCCCGGGGATCAGCTTCGCCAACACCAACTCCACCTGCTCCAGCACCGCCAACTGCTACCCGCAGTGGAACTGGACGGGCAGCAGCGATGCCGCCAGGATGAACGTTACGGGCGACTACCACCTGTCCAGCGTCGGGGATTCCTTGCAGATCAACCCCGCCGTCAGCACCGTAGCCACCACCCAGGGATCGCCGGCGACGCCGGGGTATCAATTACTGGGAACCGCCGGCAACCGGATCATCAATACCGCGGCGTTCAGCATTCCGTTCCCCTGCAGCCAGAAACCGGCGGCCGACCCGCACTTCGGAATCGGTGAGAATCTGTCCTGTCTCGGCAACGCGGGCTCCGGTCAGATCATCAACGTCCCCGGCACCCGCGTCAGCAATCTGGATATGACCTTCACCAAGAATTTCCCGCTGAAGAAGGAGGGACGCAATCTGCAGTTCCGCGCGGAGGTGTATAACCTCCCGAACCATACTCAGTTCTCCGGGTTCAATATCCAGCCGACTTACGACTGGCGGAACTGGCTCCAGGGTACTCTTGTCCAGACCAACAGCCAATTGAACCGCTTTACGACCACGCTGAACCCGCGTCAGATGGAGATGTCGCTGCGGCTCGTGTTCTGACAAGCCGGGGCAGGCCATCGGATTTTGTGGCCTGCCAAGATTTCGCAGGTGGGGCAGACGACACAGACCGATCGTCTGCGCCACTTGCTCAGCATTGATCGGTTTACTTCAGAGACACCGCCTCCCGCGTTCCTGAAAGGCACCCGCGAAATGGAACCCGGTGCCGGTGTAGAAGTGGACGCCACGATCGCCCCCATTCGCGGCAAGGTTTCGGTGCATTTACAGCCGCGATGTAGAGGTCAAGGCACGTCAACTGGGGCAGCTTTTGATTATCGGGCTTACGATCGTTGCACTGCGTTAAGGAGTATGGTGGTTGTGCTACCGTGGTGTACGTCAGCGGCCGCGCGCCCGGGTGGCGAAACAGGCAGACGCAACGGACTTAAAATCCGTTTTCCGGCAACGGAAGTGCGGGTTCGATTCCCGCCCCGGGCACCAAACGCGAAGCCCTTACTTCTTTTTCTCGAACAACTCACTTCTCCGCAGACGCTCGCCTTCAAATACCACCAGCGATATGCGCTCAGTCGCGGAGATATCCTGCAGCGGGTTGCCATCCACTAACAGCAGATTGGCTTCGAGACCCTTGCGGATCGTGCCGAAACGGTTGGACGCGCGGAGGAGAGTCGCGGCGTTGACGGTGGCGGCTTGCAAGGCGACGGCGGGCGGAATGCCGGCATCGACCCACAGCTTCAGCTCGCGGTGAATCGAGGGACCGGGGAAGACCAGCGGATTGCCGGAGTCGGTGCCCATGACCAGCGGGACGCCGGCTTTCCAGGCGCGCAGCAGGTTGTTGCGTCCGGTCTCGACGGCGCCGCGGAACAGGGCGGCCTTATCGGCATTGGCGGCTTTGCCGGAAGCCACGAAATCGCGCGTGGCCTTGAGCACCGCAGCGGTCACGGTCTGCTGCACGAGCGAACTGCCGACCGCCGAGCCGTCGCCGGAGAAGTATTGCGCGTAGGCTTCAGCGACGCCGAGGGTGGGGTCGAGGAAAATGCGCTGGGTGGCCATGCGGTCGAGGACGGCGTCGGGGATTTCGTCGCGCCAGGAACCGTGCTCGATGGAGGATGCGCCGATATCCACCGCGTCGGTAACATCTCGTGCGTCGCCGGTGTGGACGGCCACCGGCAGGTTCTGCGCGCGGGCTTCTTCAGCGACGGAGCGGGCCAGCAGCAGGTCGAGGCGGTTGAAGAGCATGCCATCTCCCCAGCCGGCTTCGAGGATGGTCTTGATGCCGTCCACCCCGGCGCGTTTCAACTCCTGCACCTGGCGGCGGGCTTCGTCGGGTGTTTTAGGAGTGCGCACCAGTTGGCCCTGCATGGTCTGGCGCAGCGATTCGGGAATATTTTGCAAGAACTCGGTGCCGTGTCCGCCCTCGGTGGTGAACATGGGGCCGCAAATGAAGAGCAGCGAGCCGAGGCGGCTGCCGGAGGCGGTTTCGCCGCGTAGCTTGATGGACGCGTCGAGACCGTCGCCGACACTGCGCGCGGCGGTCACACCGCTGTACAGCAGGGCCGCGGCGCCGTGGGGCATGGTCTGGGCGGGGTCGCTGCCTTCCGCGGAGTAGGACATGCCGCCGCTCGAGCCGAGATGCACGTGCACATCGATGAGGCCGGGCAGCAGTGTCTTGCCGGCACCTTCGACCACTTCGGCACGGATGGATTCGGGGTCGGGGCCGTTGCCGGGATAAATTTCGGCGATGTGACCGTCGCGCACCAGCACGCTGGCGTTCTCCATCACCGTGCCATCGCCGACGAAGATGCGGGTGCCGCGGATGAGCACCACGCCGGCGCGCTGCAGGTCGCGAAACATGGCCTGGTTCTGGTCCAGATGCTCCTTACTGTAGGCGCGGTAGCAGCCCAGCACGATGAAGGGCGCGAGCACGGCAAAGACCCAAAGCTTTTTGCGCGGCTGAATCTTCTCGCCTTTCTCCCAGCGGAAGAGTTGCACGGCGAGGAAGAGTCCGAGGGCGATGGTAAGGAGCAGCGAGACGACAGCGGCCTGGTTGTCGAAGACGCTCTGGTTGCGGAAGAAGATCCCCTGAAAGCCGCTGACCAGGTAGGCGGCGGGCATGAACTCGGCGACGGTCTGCGCCCAGTTGGGCAGGAGGGCCGCGGGAATGGTGGCGCCGCTGAGAAACAGCATCGACATATAGAGGATCTGTACGGCGATCATGGCCTCCTGCATGGTGTTGGTGACAGCCGCGAGGATCAGGCCGATGGCGCGCAGCGAGCAGACTCCCAGGGTGACCATGGCGAGGAGCGAGAGCCAATGGCCAGGCATGGGCATGCCGTACTGGAAATGCGCGATGGCGACGAGCACCGCGGCGCTTGGCAGATACAACAGCCATCCGGCGGCCATGGCGGCGACCAGCAGCGGCATGGGCGTGATGGGGGTGACTTTGAAGCGGCGGAGGATATCGGCTTCGCGGTCCTGTACGGAGCGCATGCCCGCGCCCCAGAGGCCGTTGCCGAGGATGCCGAGGGTCAGGACGGTGCCGACGAAGTAGGCGATTCCCTGCCCCGTGGAGGCGTGGAACAACTCGGCGAAAGCGAAAAAGAAGATGAACGGAAAAACGAAGTTGAAGAAGAGCACCGAGCGGTCGCGCATGGTCAACCGCAGGTTGCTTCGGAACAGCGCGAGGTAGGCTCTCATTCCCGCAGACTCTTTCCGGTGAGTTCGATGAACGCCTGTTCGAGCGAGGGCCGGGCGATGCGGATATCGGCCAACTCGAGTCCGTTGGCTTCCAGCCATTTGATCATTTCGACGACGGTGCGGGCGGGTTTGCGCGAGGCGACGGAAAGGCGCGTGCGGCGTTCATCGAGCACGGCCTTTTCGGCTTCGGGCCACCGGGGCGGATCGACGGCGATGGGCTGGACGCATTCCATTTCGATGGTGGAAGCAGCCTGAGTGCGGTCTTGAATTTCGCGCGGCGTGCCGAGCGCGATGATGCGGCCTTCATCGATGATGGCCACGCGGTCGCAGAGCTTTTCGGCCTCCTCGATGTAGTGGGTGGTGAGCAGGATCGTGCGGTGCTCGCGGCGAAGGTCTTGGACCAGGGTGTGAATCTCCAGGCGGGCTTGCGGATCGAGGCCAGCGGAAGGCTCGTCGAGGAAGAGCACCTGCGGATCGTTGAGCAGGGCGAGGGCCAGCGCGAGGCGCTGCTTCTGGCCGCCGGACAGGGTGGAGTAGAGCGCTTCGCGCTTGTCCCAGAGTTGCAGGCGTTTGAGCAGGCCGGATCCGTCCACTGTGCGGGTGTAGAGGGCCGCGAAAAGCTCGATGGCTTCCCGGACTTTGATCTTTTCCTGCAGCCGCGTGGATTGCAGGCAGACGCCGATGCGCTCCTTGACCTGCATGGTTTCGACTTCGGGATCGAAGTCGAGCACGGAGACGCGTCCGCCGGAGCGCGAGCGCAGGCCTTCGAGGATTTCGATGGTTGTGGTTTTTCCGGCGCCGTTGGGACCGAGCAGGCCGAAGACTTCGCCGGCGTGGACATGGAAATCGACACCGCGGACGGCGTGGACGTCGCCGTAGCTTTTCTTGAGGCCCTCGATTTCGATGGGGTTTGCCACTAGTGTTGCGTCCGGAGCTTCGGGGTTGGGCTGTTGCTGTTGGGGGCCCTGTTTTCACGACAGAGCCACGGAGACCGCGGAGGAACCGCGGAGAAAAACGAGAGGAATTTTCTGGAGGGACACGGAGGGGGGCCGGAGAGAAAAACGAGAGAGGGCGCGCCGGGACCCGGCAGGCACGAGGGGCTGCGCCCAAGCAGCATGCCGCAGGAAGGATCGGGAATTCGCCGGGACATCACTAGTTCGCCGCCGCCCCGAGCTTTTCGTTGAGCTTTCCGAGTTCCTTGCGGAAAAGCGGATTGGCTGGGTACTGGCGAACCAATTGTACCAAGCGGGCCTGGGCGGGTCTGAGGCGCTTGTTGCGCAGGTCGATGATGCCGAGGAGAATCTGGGCGAAGGGGCGGAAGTAGTGGCCGGAGCGAGCGGCCAGTTCGAGGTTGGCGATGCCGCGCTCCTTGTTGCCGGCGACGTTATCGAAGTGGACGAACCAGCGGATGAAGAACGGCAGGCTGGCGACCATGTACTCGGAGAAGCCGGAGGTGAGATAGGCGTCGTAGAATTGCGGATCGAGTTGGAGCAGGCGCTGCGCGTAGGCGTTGGAACGTTTGGCCAGCGAGAGGCTCATGAACTGGTGTTTTTCGATGAGCGCCATGTAGTCGGTAGCGAGCCCGCCGGTGACACAAAGAGCGAAGAGGGCCTGGCGGTCGTTGGGGTTGACCTTGAGGGCGGCTTCGCCGAGCAACTGGGCCTGCTCGACAGTTTGTTGGAATTTGACGGCGGTGGCTGGGTCCGGCTCGAGCGGCTTGGACTTGGCAATGATCTTCTTGTCATCGATGAGGAATTCGCTTTCGAGAATGCCGAGGCGATCGAGTTCGGTGAAGAGGTACGCAGACGCGCGGAAGGCGTAGGGCAGCGCTTCGTGCGGGTGCTCGGTGATGTAGCGGTTGAGGATCTCGTGGCTGGCCGGGAAATCGAAATTGTAGAGGTGATCGAGAGCGTCCTCGATGGTCGGTGGAGGCGCGGGGGCAGCAAGAGCGTGGACAGAGGTCACGACTGCGAGCACCAGGATTCCACGCATGGGACTGTTACATGTTACCGTAAATCCGCGGTCCGGCGCGATGCGAATTCGCGCCGGAGCGCCATTATTCGAGTTACTGCTGATAGTTATTCGTGCCCGAAGCTCCGGGGGCGTTTTTCACATATTTGTCGAACCACCGAAACTTCTCCCAAACCACGTGCTCAACGGTTTCTTTACCACGATAGCCGTGGGCTTCGTAGGGCAGAAAGACCAGCCGGACGGTGCCTCCGTTGCCGCGTACGGCCTGATACATGCGGTCGCTCTGTATCGGAAAGGTCCCCGAGTTATCGTCGGCTTCGCCGTGGATGAGTAAGATGGGCGCTTTGATTTTGTCGGCGTACATAAACGGGGACATTTTGAGGTAGACGTCGGGCACTTCCCAAAGGGTGCGGCGCTCGCTTTGGAAACCGAACGGGGTGAGGGTGCGGTTGTGGGCGGCGCTTTCGGCGATGCCGGCTTTGAATAAGTTGGTGTGAGCCAGCAGGTTGGCGGTCATGAACGCGCCGTAACTGTGACCGCCCACACCGACGCGGTTGGGGTCGATGACACCCATGGCGGCAGCTTTGTCGATGGCGGCTTTGGAGTCGGCGGAGATCTGCTGGACGTAAGTGTCGTTGACGGTATCGGGGTTGCCGACGATGGGCATGGCGGTGTTGTCGAGGACGGCGTAGCCATCGAGCGCGAAGAACAACTCGGAGTACCCGGTGATTTCGGTGAAGCGCTTGGTGGAGCCGCTGACCTGTCCGGCGGTATCGGCGTCGTTGTACTCGTAGGGGTAGGCCCAGATGACGGCGGGAAGGCGCGTGCCGGGTTTGTAATCGGGCGGAAGATACAAGGTGAAGGATAAGTCGACGCCATCGTCGCGCTTGTAAGTGACCAGCTCTTTGTGGATGGCGCGGATAGAAGGCTGCGGATCGGGGTAAGTGGTGAATGCGGCCATCTTACCGGCTTCGGAGCGCAGGTAGTAATTAGGCGGTTCGGTGGGGCTTTCACGGCGGGTGAAGAACTGGCTGCCGTGCGCATCGAGGAGACCTTCGACGGTTTCGTAGTGATCGTTGTCGCAGTGGAAGAGCCGCTGAGTTTGCAGCGTGGCAAGGTTGAAGCGATCGAGGAAGGGGTGATCGCCGGTGGGGGAGGAGCCAAGTCCGGTGAGGAACAGGTTGTCGCCATCCTGGACGAGGACTCGGCTGCCGTTGGCCATGGACTTTTCGAGCGGGCGGCCGGGGTCTTTATAGCGATCCTGGTTGTTGCGGCCCCAGATGAGGCGAGGCTCGCCGGGGTGATCGAGATCCACCTGCATGGTGCGTACCCAGCGTTTCTGGCGTTCGAAATCTTCGATCAGCGCGAGGCCGCCTTTTTCCGCGAAGAGAATGCCCTGAAAGCGCTGCTGGACCTTGAGCACTTCCTTCGGCTGACCAGTGAAGGGCGCGGAGAGGGCCATGAGGCGATCGCGGTAGGGCACCTGATTTTTCAAGTTGCCCTGATCGAGCGCTTCGACCCAGAGCAGCGTAGAGGGCGCGCTGGGACGCCACTGAATATCGCGCGGTCCGGTGGGGACGCCGGTGAGGGAGACGTTTTCTTCGAGCGGCAGGCTGGCGACTTTGTGCAGCATTTTGCCGGAGAGGTCCCAGACCTCGATTTCGCGCGGGAAGGATCGTACGGAGAGTAAGTAAGAGAAGGGGCGATGAACCGTGGTGACGAGTAAGTGGGCGCCATCGGGCGAGATGCGCACGGATTCGAAGATAGCGGGCTTGCCGATGGGAGTTACTTTGGCGCTGGCGGGATCGATGAGGGCGAGTTGGGAAGTGGCGTAGTACTCGAAGAGGTCCTCATCGTGAGGATTCTGCAGCATATCTTCGAGCGTGGCGGATCCGCGAGCGCCGCCGAGGCTTTCCTGCACGTGCGGCCCTTCGGGGACGGAAGGGTCGGCGGGCGCCGGGCCGCGGCGCGGAACGATCTGAGCGATGAGGCTCTTGCCGTCGGGCATCCATTGCAACTCGGAGGGTGGTCCGCCGAAGCCGCCGCGTCCGCCGCCTCCCGCGGTTCCAGCGCTGCCCATGACGCCGTTGAGGCGCACACCTTCAATGCGATGGGCCTGGCCGGTGGTGTCGCCGATCCAAAGCTCGATGGCGATGTTGGTGATGTTGGTGAAGACGTAGCGCGAGGCGTCGGGACTCCAACGCGGGGCGCTCAGGCGCGCGCCCGGCGGCGTCGGAATCTTGACCAGCGTGCCCTCGGGGATTTTTCGCAGGGCCAGCGAGGAGCTGTAGAAGATGTTGTGGAGACCGTTATTTTTGGGGTTGATGCGCAGTCCGGCGAGGCGCAGCATGGGCTGGCTGAGTTCAGAGATGGGCGGGTTGCGGACGGCCTGCGATTCGACGGCGAAGGTGTGGTTGGGGTTGAGTGCCAGCGTGGGAGTGGGCGGCGCGTTGAGCACGTCCATGACGGCTTTGGGCGGCCTCTGATATTTGAGCGCATCGGCGCCATGGAGGAGGAGCGCCGGGAGGACAAGCAGGAGCGATCGGGATGCGAGTTTCATGGTTAGGAAGATCTTATGGGACGGGCGGGGGGAAGTCAAACGGGCGTCTGGACGGGTTCGTTTTGAAGCGGGTAAGTCATATGATTTGTTGGGATTGCGGCGGAAAATGGGTTCGTTTGGCATTTTCTGTTTTGGGATGCTGGGAGGGGGCCGGAAGAGGCCGAAAAGCGCTGCTACCCGACTGAGTTATAGCACGGGTGCGCAGAGTGCCGAGGGAGCTAAGAGCGTAAGTGAGTCGCGGTAGGGGAGATAGAGGACCGCGAAGTTTGGCAACGAAAGACCGCCAAAGAGAAGGCGCTCTCGCCAAGGCGCTAAGACGCCAAGTAGCGCAAAGAAAAGGCAGCCAATCGCTACCTTTGGATAGGGATTCCAGCAATTCTGGACCCTATACTCGATAATGAAGGACATGACAGGGCCTGCCGGCGATTTGGAGGCCAAGGTAGGAATGACGCTCGGGCGTGCGATGCACTCCGAACGAGCGGCCCGTCGAGGCGCACGGAAGGTCCTCGTGTTGTTACCACTGGGGATCCTGCTGATCGCCGGCATCCTGCTCGATCCGAAACCGTACTATTGGCTCATGGCGTTGCAGATCGGCTGGCCGTGGGTGGCATTCGCTCTCCTACGGCGCTTCCCGCGATTGGTGTCATTCGGCTGCGGATGGGCCGACAAGTACGTGGCTTGGATGTTCGCCGTCCTGCTCATCAGCTTGCCGGCGAGAATCGGATACTACTACGTATCGCTGCTGAGAGGGACGCCGATGGCCCTGCTTGCATGCATATTGGGCGTTCTATTCTGTGGCGCCGCAATGTTGCTCGATCCGGAATGCCGGGCGAAACGCCTGCGGATCATCCTCCCGTTCTTTTTCTTCACGGCATCCCTGTACGCCTACGCGGCGGCATTTCAAAATGAACTGCGCGCTCGATGATTCACCGCCGGTAATCCACCACTCGGTCGTGCAAGCCAAGTTAGGTGTGTTCGGACTTTCCTATCATCCAGACGATGAATTGCGACTGCAACCATGGGGCACGGAACAAGATCCCGCAACCCCAGGTGTGCCGCGTGCGCTCTTCGCCAATGTGCATGTGGGAGACACGGTCTGTGTGGTTCAGAGAGGCGGATGGCTACGGATGAGGTATACGGTACAGAAATGCTCTTGGACTGGAAGTCCGGTTCAATTTGGCGAAGCCGGGCGATTGCGCATGCCACCAGGTCCGGGACCAGTAGGTTTTGTAGTGTGGCCACAAGGACCGCTCCCTGACGGTCGCGGCTCCGATTCTGAGCGGTGGGCGCTTGCGGGTTATCTTTCAAACGGACTAAATCTCCCGTCAGAGACCTAGTTGCGCGGCGCGGCCGTTTTGACGTACTGCGCTACCTGCAGGCAGGTGGCGAACCAGACGCCGGGTTTGGACTGCATGTAAGTCACGAACTTCTCGAGTTGCTCCATGGGGGCGCGGTGGCCGCTGAGGTAGGGGTGGAGGGTGAGGATGAAGGTAGTGCCTTCGCGATAAGCGCCATCGAACTCACCTTTATATAAGCCGTAGAGTAACTCGGGCGAGGGCATGTGGCCGTTCTGGCCGAGGTAAGGAGTTTCGGTGAGGGTCCAATCGATGGCCAGTTCGACGAGGCCGGTGTTTTCGCCGCGGGAGCGGATTTCGTAGGGCTCGTCGAGGGCTTGCAGGCTGCTGTCGTAAACGAAACCTTTCTTGCGGACGAGGTCGAGCGTGACGGCGCTGAAGGCCCACGATGGGGCGCGGTAGCCGGAAGGGCGGCGGCCGGTGGCTTTGGTGAGGTAGGCGATGGCCTGATCGAGCAGGCGCTCTTCTTCGCCTTCGGCGAGGCGCGGCGGAAACTCGTGGATCCAGCCGTGAATGCCGACTTCGTGCTTACCGTTCTTGAGAATGGCGGCGAGCATGTCGGGGTGGAGCATGGCGTCCACCCCGGTGACGAAGAAAGTAGCGGGGATGTTGTGGCGATCGAGCATGGCGAGGATGCGGGGCGTGCCGGACTCGGCGCCGAAATCGGAGGCGGAGAGGGTGGTGGCCGAAGTGGTGCCGTCGCGGAGGAGCGGAGCTTCGGTGTCGTCGTCGAAGGTGAGGCAGACGGCCACCTTGGCTCCGTTGGGCCAGGATTTGGGCGTGAGTTTGCGACCGACGCGGGCGAGATCGACGGTTTGGCGGAGTTGGTCGTCGGACCATTTGGTGCCGGGCTGGTTGGCTTGCTGGGCGTGGGCGGAGAGCGCGATGGAGAGGAGAGCGAGGGCGGTCCGGCGATGCATCTTCTGATAGTACTGCGAGAGGCTGCGCGCGGCGTGAGGTTCCGCACGAATAATTTACGAGCCGCAACGGCGGATTGTGTTAAGAAAGGGGGCATGCGGCGAATCGGTGGGGTGTGGCTGCTGTGGGTAACAGCTTTGGGCGCGCAGAATGTTCTAACCTGGCACAACGATAATGCGCGCACGGGCCAGAATCTGAAAGAGACGATCCTGACCCCGTCGAATGTCAAATCAACGACCTTCGGAAGGCTCGCGGTGTTGGGCGTGGATGGGAAGGTGGACGCGCAACCGCTGTATGTCCAGAACGTCACGATACCGGGGCAGGGTCTGCACAATGTGTTGTATGTGGCGACGGAGAACGACAGCCTGTATGCGTTCGACGCGGATACCTTCGGGGTGCTGAAGCAGGTGTCGCTGCTGGGCGCGAACGAGACGCCCTCGGACGATCACGGATGTAGCCAGGTGACGCCGCAGATCGGGATCACGGGGACGCCGGCGATCGACTTACAAGCGGGTGCGGCGGGGACACTGTATGCCATCAGCCTGACGAAGGATGCAAGCGGGCATTATCATCATCGGCTGCACGCGCTGGATCTACCGACCTTGAGCGAGCAGTTCGGCGGGCCGGTGGAGATCCAGGCGAGCGCGTCGGGAACGGGCGCGGAGACGACGTTCAATCCGACGGTGCATGTGGCGCGGCCGGGACTGCTGATCGCGAACGGCACGGTGTACACGAGTTGGGGATCGCACTGCGACGCGGGGTCGTATGCCGGGTGGGTGTTGAGTTACGGCGAGACGACGCTGCGGCAGACCGGGTCGATTAATCTTGTGCCGAATGGGAACGAGGGCGGCGTGTGGAGCGCGGGATCGGGTCCGGCGGTGGATAGCAGCGGCAACGTGTACTTACTAACCGGCAATGGGACTTTCGACACAACGCTGAACGGCGCGGGTTTTCCTTCGAAGAACGACTTCGGCAACGCGTTCGTGAAGCTCTCGAGTTCGGGCGCCCTGACGGTGGTGGATTACTTCACGATGCTGAATACGGTGGCGGAATCGGCCAGCGATGTGGATTTGGGATCGGGCGGATTGATGCTGCTGCCGGCGATGGACAACGGGTCGGGGAAACAGGTGTCGCTGGTGGTGGGCGCGGGCAAGGATCAGAACATCTATGTGCTGGACCAGGATAACTTCGGTAAGTTCAATCCGAGCAAGGATGCGATTTACCAGTTACTGAGCCAGGCGCTGCCCGGCGGAGCATGGTCAAGTCCGGCGTGGTTTAACGGCAACTTATATTACGCCGGCGTAGGGGATAACTTGAAGGCGTTCGGATTTAGCAGCGGACAGTTCGCGCTGGCGGCACGATCGGCATCGACGTTTCCATATCCCGGCGCGACGCCGGCGATTTCGGCGAACGGGAGTGCGAACGGGATCGTGTGGGCAGTGGAGAGTCAGTCGACCGCGGTGCTGCATGCCTACGATGCGGGCAATGTGGCGACGGAATTGTACAACAGCAACCAGGCAGCGCGCGGCAGGGATCATTTCGGCGCGGGGAATAAGTTCATCGTGCCGACGGTGGCGAATGGGAAGGTATATGTCGGCACGACCAACGGGGTGGGTGTGTTCGGATTGCTGGCTCCGCCGTGCGCAGTGAGTTTGAGCGCGAACGGGACGAGTCTGCCGGCGACCGGGACATCGACGGTGGCGGCGTGTCCGGCGGCAGGACAGCCGAATTGCGGATTTATTCCGGAGGCGCCCGTGAGTTTTGCGGTGGCGACGGCGGCGGGATGCGCTTGGACGGCGACATCGTCGAATCCCGGAGCGCTGGCGATCACTGCCGGAGCGAGCGGGACGGGTCCGGGAACGGTGGCTTTTACGCTGCTGAATAATACCCACACGACGCAACAGAATTACTCGATCACGGTGGCGGATGGGACATCGTCGACTTACTCGGTGACGCAGGCTGGATCGGGCGATGGGCTGACTTATCGCGAGGTGTTCGCCTTATACGAGCAGTTACTGGGACGCGATCCGGACTCGGGAGGGTTCGCTTTCTGGACGGGGCTGGGCAGCGCGGGGCTGGGTCAGATGGCGGATTCCTTTTTGACGAGTCCGGAGGCGTTCAATAGCGACTTTGCGGTGATGGCGGCATACCAGGCGGCGACCGGCGCTGCGCCGGGATATGCGGCATTTACATCGGCAATCAATGCGGTGCGCGGCGGGACGGAGGCGATCGGGCAGTTATTCGAGTCGCTGATTGCGAGTAACTCGAGTTACTCGGCGGCGACCCTGTACCAGAATCTGTTGAACCGGCAGCCGACGGCGGCGGAGAGCGCCAGCGCGGGATCGACGGCGGCGTCGCTGGCGGCGTGGTTCCAGACGCTGATCGGGTATCCGGCGGACACAACACCCGTCGGCGCGGCGAACAACGAGTTTCAGAGCACCGGCACGTTTGCGGGCGCCACGGATCACGCCAATGGCTTATACATCGCGATGCTGTACTACACGACGCTGGGACGCGATCCAGACGCCGCGGGCTACAACTTCTGGCTCGGCGTGGCAAACGCGGGGGGACCGGGGATTGCGTTTCAGGGCGCCACAGGATTTGGGACCCGCATTCAGATTTTGGGTCCGGGGACGGCGGGCCAAGGCTTCATCGGCAGCCCCGAATTTCAGGGCTTGTACCAGTGACGGCGGCGCGCTGTTGTACACTCTGAACTGTGAAACTGGGGGTAGTGCTGTTCCAACTGGGCGGGCCGGATTCGCTGGAGGCGGTCGAGCCGTTTCTGTATAACCTTTTCTCGGACCCGGATATTATTGATTTTCCGTTTGCACGGATCGCGCGGCAGCCGCTGGCGAAGCTGATTGCAACGACACGGGCGCGGCACGTGGCGCATCATTACGCGGAGATCGGCGGGAAGAGTCCGATATTGGAATTTACGATGCGGCAGGCGGCGGCGCTGGAGGCTCGGCTGGCGCGCGAGTTCGACGCGCGGGTGGTGGTGGCGATGCGGTACTGGCGCCCTTTCACGGCGGACGCAATCGCGGAGATCGAGCAGCATGCGCCGGAGGAGATTGTGCTGCTGCCTCTGTATCCGCAGTATTCGAAGACCACCACGGGCAGCAGCTTGAACGAGTGGCGCCGGCGGTACGGGTCGAATGGGTGTGCGCGGGTGCATACCGTCGAGCATTTCTATCGCGACCCGGCGTATCTGCAATCGGTGGTAGAAGCGATCGGCCGGACGCTGGCGGAGTTTGAAGATCCGCGCGATGTGGACATGATTTTCAGCGCGCATAGCGTGCCGGTGGCGGTGGTGGAGCAGGGCGATCCTTACCAGCGGCACATCGAAGAGACCGTGGACCTGTTGTGGCAGATGGGCGGATGGCCGGGGCGGCGGCACCTGTGCTACCAGAGCAAAGTGGGCGCATCGAAGTGGCTGCGTCCTTCAATGCACGAAACGGTGCGGCGTCTGGCGCAGGAGGAGCGGCGGCACCTGCTGGTAGCGCCGATTTCGTTTGTGTCGGATCACGTGGAAACGCTGCACGAGATCGACATCGAACATCGCGAGCAGGCGCGCGGGCTGGGAATCACGGAGTACCGCATGGTGCCGGGGTTGAACGATTCGCCGGGATTCATCGAGGCGCTGGCTGAGTTGGTGCGACGGTCGGTGGGCGAGCTGGCGGGCGGCCGGCGCCGCGGCTGCGTTTGATCCAGCCGTAGACCGAGACGGCGCTGCCGACGGTCGAGAAGACGATAAGGGCGAGCAGGAACCATTCCACGGGGCCTGAGCGCGCCCACTTCAGGATGCGCGAGCCGTAAAAATAGGCGAGGATGCCGAGCCCGGTGAATCGCACCATGCGCGCAGCGCCGGTAACCGTCAGCAGCTTCTTGCGCGGATACTGCAGCGCGGCCGCGGCCATGATAAACGGCGTGAAGGGAAACGGCGGAGGGGCGATGGCGGCGACGACGAGCGCCAGGGCGGCGTCGCGTTCCACCTTCCGGCGGACGTAGGCGAGGCGCCGGGCGGGCAGGTGTTTTTCGAGTCCCTTTTCACCTGCGCGGCGGAACACCACATCCACCAGCAGGCAGCCGAGCACCGAGCCGATGGTGGACATGGCGGCGTAGTACAGGACGCGTCCCAAGGAATGGTAATGCGAGGTCAAGGCGACGATGAGCAGGTCGTTGCCGAGGGGCGCGAAGAGGAAGGACGAATCCAGGATGCCGAGCGCCAGCAATCCGGGTCCGCCCAGTTTCCAGAGAATGGCGAACAACACCCGCGCGAGGTGCTTCATGATGCTCTGCGGGTGAGACTACACGTGATGCGCCAAAAGGCGGGGGGCGGCGGGGCAGGAAGGCGCGGGACCGTACAGAATGCGGCTGGCACGGCCATTTATGTGGCGGGCAACACTGCTTGCCTCCTCTGTTGCAGGGGTGGCTCTCGTTACGTGGGGCGCCGCTCGCGTCGTGCCGGTGAACGCGACGACTGCGGGTTTCCTCTAACTGCTGCTGGTGCTGGTGATCGCCACGGCGTGGGGGTTTTTCGAAGCGCTGGTCGCCTCCATTTGCTGCCGCCCTCACCTTCAATTTCTTTCTCCTGCCCCCGGTCAGCGACGTGACGATCGCCGATCCGTAGTGGGTAGCGCTTTTCAGCTTCCTTGCTACTGCCGTTATCGCCCGCCATCTTTCCACTGAGGCCAGACGGCGGGCCTTCGATGCCATTGGCCGCCAACCGGACCTCGAGCGGCTGTATAGGTTCAGCCGGGGCATTCTCCTGATCGACAAACGCGAACGATTTCCGCGGCAACTCGTTCGTCAGCTCGCTGAGGTGTTTCACTTCACGGCCGTCGTGCCGTATGACCGTCGTACGGAAGAGTTTTACCGCGCCGGGCCGAGGGAGTTTGACGGCCTCGGCGATCAGCGCCCGCGACTCGGCCCTCGAGGGCAGCACACTTGCGGATCCTGAGCGCGGTCGCACCATCACCGCAATCTGGTCGTCAGTGAGTTTGGTGTAATCGATTGCATCATTTTCGACCTCTTGCCGGTCGGGTGTGGTCTGTTAACCAGGCGCTGCCAGTAGCTTTTCCCCCTAAACGCTCCTCACCGGAGCCGCTCACCGACGACTCGGCACTTGCACTGCTTGAGCGCGCGGAAATAGATTTGGTAAGCGCGAACCGAATCGATGGCTATCGGGGCGCCGTGCTTCTGTTCCAAATCGGATCTGCCAAAGCTGGTTTGATTAACTCGCAGTGCCAACGCTGATGCGCCGAGGACAGTTGGAGCGTCTCGGGTCCGTGCAGATGCTTGGTAAACTAGACGAGTATTTCGGACGATCGAAAGGAGCCTACCATGAAGAAGCCGATTTGGGCACTTGTCATCGGTTTGACATGCGGGACAGTTCTAATCCAGGCGGCCGGCGATGCCGCCGAAGGAAAAGCAGCTTATGACAAATCCTGCAAGAACTGCCACGGTGCCACCGGCGAGGCAAATCCTGCCATCGCGAAAATGATGAAAGTGGAGATCCCCAACCTGGGTTCTCCCGAGGTCCAGAAAATGAGCGACGCTGACCTTGCGAAAATCATTACCCAGGGGAAGGGAAAGATGCAACCGATTCGTTCTGTCACGGGAAAATCGGTTGACGATGTCGTCGCATACATCCGAACGCTGAAGAAGTAAACTCCGCCAGGCGCACAATCCGGTCAACTGGCGCTCCCGGACAGCGCCTCGATGAGATCCCAAAAGGCAACCCGGACAGACCGTTTGGTCCCTGGCTGACTCACGAGAAGCCCTCTACTCCAATAACCGGTGCTCTTTTAACTTACGATACAGGTTTCTCTCGCTAATCCCCAGGATGCGCGCGGCGTTGCCGCGGTGGCCGTTGCTGGCTTCGAGCGCACGCCGGATGTGCATCAACTCCAATTCCACCAGTGTGGGCAAACGACCCCCATCCACCTTAGGCACATCGCAAATCGGCGGCGTTGCAACGCAGCGCACTGAGGGCGGCAGGTGTTCGGCCAAGACTTCCTCGCCCTCGCACACCACCACCGCGGCTTCCATCGCGTGCAGAAGCTCGCGCACATTGCCCGGCCATGCATGTCTTCCCAGAGCCTCCAGCGCGCTTTCGCCGAGTGCCTTGTGAGTACTATATCGCTCGTTCAGCAGGTTCACGAAGTGGCGTGCCAACAGCCCAACGTCCGAACCCCGTTTGCGCAGCGGCGGAATCTCCACCGTAATCGTGCTCATGCGGTAAAACAGGTCCTCTCGGAACAAGCCCTTGCTCACCATCGAGCGCAGATCCCGGTTGGTGGCGGCCAGTACCCTCACGTCCACGCGGATCTCATTGGTGCCTCCTACATGCCGGAATATCGATGTATCTAGCACGCGCAGCAGATTCACCTGTGTCGCCTGGCTGATCTCGCCAATCTCGTCCAGGAAGATTGTCCCGCCATGTGCCACTTCGAACAGGCCCGGCTTGGCCTTGTCGGCCCCGGTGAATGCGCCGCGCTCATGGCCGAATAATTCGCTCTGCAGCAGGCTCTCCTGAAGCGCCGCGCAATCGACCACCACGAACGGCTTCGTTTTGCGTGGACTCCGCAGATGGAGCAGCCGGGCCACCTGCTCCTTCCCACTGCCGGTTTCTCCGGAGATGAGCACCGTGGAGTCGCGCGGACCGACCAGTTCCACAAGGTGTAGCATGCGGCGAAACTCCGGACTTTCGCCGATGAAGCAGGCGATCGGGTCGGAGGGTGTGAGGGCGCGCTCGAGCAGGCTAGCGCGATGCCGCAGGGCGCGCTGCCCGATCGCGCGCTCCACGCGGATCTGGATCTCATCCAACGGGCACGGTTTGGTCACGTAGTCGAATGCGCCCACGCGAATCGATTCGATGGCCGTGTCGATCGAGCCATGGCCGGTGAGCATGATGACCTCGATCGACGCATTCCGGGCTCGGATCGCCTTCAGGGTAGCGAGCCCATCCATCCCCGGCAGCCGCAGATCGAGCAGTACGATCTCCGGCTCCTGCCGCTCCAGGTGAGCCATAGCCTCCTCCCCGGAACCGGCCGTCGTTACATTGTGCCCCAGGCGCCGCAACTCGCCGGACATCACGTGGCGAAAGGCCGAGTCGTCATCTACGAGCAGAATCGATGCGCCGTTCTTCATGCCTGCACCAACGCCGGAAGTACCATCTCAAAGGTCGAACCGCGGCCTGGTTGGCTCACCACATGCAAGTCCCCGCCCCATCGGCGCACGAAATTCAGCGAGAGAAACAAACCCAGTCCCGTGCCGCCGCGGCGCAAGCTGAAGAACGGCTCGAAAATGCGCTTGTGGTCTTCCGGCGGGATGCCGCAGCCGTGGTCGATCACCCGCACGCGTACCGGGGGGCCGCCCTCCGCTTCAATGGTCACGCGCTCTCCCGCCGGAGACGCCTGCACCGCGTTGAGCAGCAGGTTGATCAAAGCGTGCTGCATCTCGGCCTCTTCGGCGCGCACGTGCATGCCCTCAGGCAAAGCACGCACTTCGATCTTCACTCGGTGCTCTCGCGCGGTCGGCTCGATGAGGCGGGCCACCGCGCCGATCACTGGCGCCAAGTCCACCACCTCGCCCTGCGAGCGTTGCCCGCGAGAGAGTCGCAGGAAATGCTGAGTGATGCCGCGGCAGCGCAGGACCTGCTCGCGGGCGATCGAGGCGCTTTCACGCACCCATCCAGTATCCAGCGCGGACGAATCGGTCTCCCGCAGAATTCCTTCCACGCATGTCAGGACGGTGGCGAGCGGGGTGTTCAGCTCGTGCGAAAAGCCCGAGGCCAGG
>Ga0335085_10002026_pt1 | contig 39526 bp, 34 predicted proteins | sample Lox_Sample_45_FD_206712 | JGI IMG/M metagenome (GOLD analysis project Ga0335085, IMG submission 206712) | Soil microbial communities from Loxahatchee National Wildlife Refuge, Florida, United States - Lox_Sample_4.5 | ecosystem: Environmental > Terrestrial > Soil > Wetlands | place: USA...
TTGGGCGCATCGCGCTGGCGGGTGGCGCGGCAGTTGACCACGGAGGCCCTGGTGCTGGCGGGCATCGCGGGAATCGCCAGCTTTGTGCTGCTGCTGTGGATGTCCGGCTCTCTCATGTCGCTGGTGCCGAGCGTGGGCTTGCCGCTGGCCAAGGAGCCGGAGCTGAATTGGCGTGTCTTCGGATTCACCCTACTGGTTTGTCTTGCGGGCGCGCTGCTCTCGGGACTGGCGCCGATCCTGGTGTGCTTCAGCCCGAACCTCAGCCAGGTACTGAAAGAAGGCGGGCGGCACTCCAGCCCAACGGCCGCCGCGCGAGCCACGCGCAGCGCCCTGGTGATTGCCGAAGTGGCCCTGGCCGCCACCGCGTTGATCGGCGCAGGCCTGTTCCTGCGCAGTTTCCGCAATGCGCGGGCGGTTCCTACGGGGTTGGACACGCAGCACGTGCTGTTGGCGCGCTTCTTCATCGAGAGCACCGGCTACCAAGCGCCGCAGATCCGTCAACTCATGCAACGGCTGAGCGAGGAAATCAAAACCGGGCCGTCGGTGGAGGCGGTCAGTTACTCGGATTTCACGCCGCTCAGCACTACTTCGGGTCCGTATAGCGGGGCGAGCGTGGAGGGATACGCGCCGGCGCCGGGCGAATCGATGGACATCAACCGGTCGCTGGTGGCGCCCGGCTACTTCGCGGTTATGCGCATTGCGCTGGTGGAAGGCCGCGATTTCAATGCCGCCGACGATAGCGGCGCGACGCCGGTAGCGATCGTCAATCAAACCTTCGTGCGGCGCTTTTTCCGCGGCCGCAGCCCGCTGGGCGCAAGGGTTCAGGTGGGGGCCACCAAGTGCCTGGTAGTAGGCGTCGCGCGGGACAACAAGTATTTCTATCCCACCGAGGCGCCGCGGCCGTTTGTCTACCTGGCCTTCCCGCAACGCGATTCCGCCACGCACGAAGTCGACCTGTTCATCCGCACGCCCGGCGACCTCGCGAAGCAAATCGCCGTGCTGCACCGCGTTGTGGAGCGCGTGGACCCGAATGCCGCCGCGTTTCATGCCGTGCCGCTGGCCGAGTACACGCAGGTTTCGCTGCTGGGACAGAATATCGCCGCGACACTCCTGAGCACGCTTGGCCTGATGTGCGTGGTGCTGGCGGCCATCGGGATCTACAGCGTGATGTCGTACATGGTGAGCCAGCGGACCCAGGAAATCGGTATCCGGCTGGCCATGGGAGCGCGCGGCATCGACGTAGTGGGAATGGTGGTGCGGGAAGGGATGGGGCTGACGTTGGCCGGCCTGGCGTTGGGCGCGGGGGCGGCACTGGCGGGCGCTCGTGGGGTGGCCGGGATGCTGATCGGCGTGAAGTCCAACGATCCGGCGGCCTTTGGCGGTGCGGCGCTCTTCCTGATACTGGTGGCCTTATCGGCAACGTGGCTGCCGGCCCGCCGGGCTACCGGCATTCATCCGATGGCGGCGTTGCGGCGCGAATAGCGGCGGTTATCCCTTGGTCTTGGGCGGCACGTAATCGGGCGGCAGCGCGGCGCCTTCGCCGAAGAAATAGTTGTCCATTTGCTGGATGAGGAAGTCCTGCGCCTCTTTGGTGCCGAGGTTCAGGCGGTATTCGTTCATCAGCATCTTCATGTGCTCGACCCACATCTTCCAGGCTTCCTTGGAGATGTTGTCGTAGATTTTCTGCCCCAGCGGGTGGCCTTCGAAGGGAACTTCGTCGAGGCCTTCCATCTCGCGATTGAACTTCACGCAGAACACTTTCCGCGCGCCGGGACGAATCGCATTCTGAATCTGGTTAAAACCACTACCACCGCCGCTGCCGCATCCCATCGATGTCGCTCTCCTTTGTCCAGGATAGCTCATGCGCAAGCTATCAGCTTTCAGCAGGACCGATTCTCGAGTGACCTTTACTGGAATCCCACCGCGGTCAGCACGATGCCCAAGTCGCGACGGTCGCCGGGCACGGAGAAGGATTGGTCGAGGTCGATTTGCAGGGTCGCGGATGTGCGGGCGGGTGCGATGGGCGGGGTCGCCAGGGAGTAAGCGCCAGGCCCGGGAAAGGTTTGGGAGGCCACATCGCGGCCGTCTAAACGCAAGGTAATGCGGCGTGCCGGGGCGTTGCCGGGAATGCTGAACTCGACATGCAACGGCTGAGCGGCGGGTGGACTCTTCAGCATCACCACGGCGCTTTTGGCCATCCAGCGGAAGCGGTGGTCTTCGAGATCGTAAATGCCGCTGACGATTTGCTGATTGGCTTCGGGCGCGCTCATGGGCAGATACGAGAGCGTGGGCTGGCGCTCGACGACTTGGACGGCAGTAAGCCGGTCGACGACGCCGGTGGAGATGCCGAACGGCCAGAAGCCTTTCGCCACAGTGGAGTAGCCGGAGTGCGATTCGAGACCGATCAGGCGGAGGGGAACGGCGGGACGGACGACCGCCTCGAGCAGCGGTGCGGTGGGCGCCATCACTTCGAACGAGCGCGACAGTTCGCTCGAAATAACGATGTCGCCGTTGCGGACGGTCTGTGTGCGGGTGAGTGGCAGCGCGCCCTCGCGTTCGCAATAGAAGCGCAGGCCGTGTTCGCCGTTGACCCACGCGCGGCTCTCGCCGGCCATGGCATGCACGCGCGAGGCGAAATCGCGGATAGCGCCCCAGTGCTGGTAATTGGCGGTGGCGAGACCGAGCGCGAGCGCCAGTTGCAGGGCGAATCCGGTGGCCAGCCAGCGTCGCGACAAATGCGATGCGAGCAGCACCACCGGAGCCGCCATGGGCAACAGGTAGCGCGCGGAACCCGCCGGAAAGACAATCGCCGCGCAGGCGAAGAAGATGGCGATCCAGGCGCTGAGGAACAGAGTGTCCGGCGCGCGGCGCGCGCCACGCAGGCCGCGCCAGGCTACGACAATTACCGCGGGCGTCAGGGCGGGGAAGACGATCCACCAACTGTGGATGAGGAGCATGGCGGCATTGGCGAGCTTGGTGGAGAGGCCCTGGTATTCGGCCAGGTAGCCGCCGAGCACCTCTGCGGGCAGCGCGCCCGTCGAGAGGCGCTCGAAGAGTTGCCAGCCGCCCACGACGATCGCGGGTGTGAAAATGACAGCCCAGCGCAGGCGGTCGCGACGGGCGAAGAGCCAGCAGTAGACCGCCAGGATGGGGATGAGAAAGATAGTCTGGTAGGACGTCATGGACGCCAGCACCATCGGCACGATAGACCACAGCAGCCGACGGCCGACGAATAGCGCCACGGAGGCCATCCAGAAGGCTAGAAACGGAAGATCGGTTTCGAAGGAGTTGCCGTTGACCACAAACGCAGGGACGGCGAGGAACAGCAGGGCGGCCCACATGGGCTGCGGAGAAAAGCGCCGTGCCAGCGACCACATGGCCGCTGCGGCGATCAGCGAGAAGACGATGTAGAAGGCATGAAACGGCACTTCGTACACTCCGCCGAAGGTGGCGATGAGGCCGGCCAGCACCCAGCTATCGAGCGGCGGATGCGGCTGTCCCCGCAAATCCACTTCGACCCCGCGGAAGACGTAGGGCGCGTGTGTGGGATGCAGCGGATCGACCAGTGCGTGGGTGGCGATGGTGAGATAGATATCGTCATCGCCCTGCACCGCCTGGTTGAGAAACGGGAGCCGCAAGGCCAGCGCCAGGGCCAGCACCAGCAGCAGTTGATGGCGCCCTAGGCGGGCTTCCATCGCAGCACCGGCCTGCGCGCGGCGGCCACTTCATCGACCCGGCTGGTGCGGGTTCCGTGCGGTGCGGTCTTGATGATGTGCGGATCGGTCTCGGCCTCGTGGGCGATCGAAATCATGGCGTCGATGAACTGGTCGATTTCCATTTTGCCTTCGGTCTCGGTCGGCTCGATCATCAGGGCGCCATGCACGATCAGCGGAAAGCTCACGGTGTAAGGGTGGAAGCCGTAATCGATGAGGCGCTTGGCAAGATCGCCGGTACGGACGCCGTGGCGCGCCTGGCGCTCGTCGCTGAAGACCACCTCGTGCATGTTGGGCGCGGGGTAGGGCAGGTCGTAGTACGGTTCGAGCTTTTTGCGAATGTAGACGGCGTTGAGCACGGCGTCCACGGTGGCGTTGCGCAGTCCGGGACCGCCGTGCGCCAGGATGTAGGCGAGGGCACGCACCAGCACGCCGAAGTTGCCGTAGAAGGCCTTCACGCGGCCGATGGAATGCTTGCGCTTGTAATCATAAGTCCAGCGCTTGCCCGAGCGCTTCAGGCGCGGCGCGGGCAGGAAGGGTTCCAGCGCGGCTTTTACGGCGACCGGCCCGGCACCCGGACCGCCGCCGCCGTGCGGCGTGGAAAATGTTTTATGCAGGTTGAGGTGCATCACGTCCACGCCGAAATCTCCGGGTCGCGCGATGCCGACGAGCGCGTTCATGTTGGCGCCGTCCATGTACAGCATGGCGCCTTTGGCGTGCAGGATTTCGGCCGCGTGGATGATGTTCTCTTCGAAGACCCCGAGCGTATTGGGATTGGTCACCATCAGTGCGGCGACATCTTCGGTGACGAGTTGTTCGAGCGCGGCGACATCGAGGACGCCGGACTCGCTGGACTTGATGTTCTCGACAGCGTAACCGGCAATGGCAGCGGTCGCGGGGTTGGTGCCATGGGCCGAATCGGGGATCAGAATCTTGCGCCGGGGATTGCCGCGCTGCTGCAGCAGGGCGCGGATGAGCAGGATGCCGGTGAGCTCGCCATGCGCGCCCGCGGCAGGCTGCAGCGTGACCGCGTCCATGCCGGTGATCTCGGCGAGGGCGGCTTCCAGGCGGGCCATCACTTCCATGCACCCCTGCGCCAGCGCCTCGGGCTGATAGGGATGCGCCCAGGCCAGCGCTTCGGTGCGCGCTACCAGCTCATTGATCCGCGGGTTGTACTTCATGGTGCAGGAGCCCAGCGGATACATGCCGTGATCGATGGCGTAGTTCCATGTGGAGAGGCGCGTGAAGTGGCGGATGGCTTCGACCTCGCTGACTTCGGGGAAGCCTTCGATTTCCGGGCGGACATTCTCCGCGCCGAGCGCTTCGGCCGGATCGACCGCCGGGACCTCCAGCGCGGGAAGCTGATAGGCGCGCTTGCCGGGTGAGCTGCGCTCGAAGAGCAGGGGCTCGTTCTGAGAAAGATGTTCGCGGACTTTATCGATCATGCGAGCACCTCCGCGAGGGCGTCCATTTCGGCGCGGGTGGTCATTTCGGTGGCGCAGAGGAGCATGGAGTCGGAGAGTTCGGGGTAGAAGCGGCCGAGCGGCAAGCCCCCGATGATTTTCTTTTTGAGCAAGGCTTTGTTGGCGGCATCGGGATCGTCCACGCGTGCCACGAGTTCGTTGAAGAATTTTCCGCAGAAGCGGGGGGCCAGTTTGCCGGCCAGGTAGTGGGCCTTCGACAGGTTCTGGACGGCCAGTTCGCGCAGGCCTTCCTTGCCATAAACCGTCATGAAGACGGTGGCCATGAGGGCGATGAGGGCCTGGTTGGTGCAGATGTTGGAGGTGGCCTTTTCGCGGCGGATGTGCTGCTCGCGCGTGGCTAGCGTCAGGCAGAAGGCGCGGTTGCCGTGCGTATCGGTGGACTGGCCGACCAGGCGTCCGGGCATCTGGCGGATGAGCTTCTCTTTGACTGCCAGAATGCCGGCATAGGGGCCGCCATAGCTGGGTGAAATGGCGAACGATTGCAACTCGCCGGCGACGATATCGGCATCCACGGGCGGTTCGACGATGCCCAGCGAAACAGCCTCAGTGAAGACCACGATGAGCAACGCGCCCTTGCTGTGCGCCAGTTCCGCGGCGGCTTTCACCTGGTCCACGATGCCGAAGAAGTTGGGCGATTGTATGATCACCGCGGCGGTAAGGCCGTCGAGCTTGCGGTCGAGGTCTTCGAGATCGATGGTGCCGGCTTCGGGAACGAATCCGAATTCGGTGACCGGCATACCCTGGTGGCGCGCGTAGGTATGGAGCACCTCGCGGTACTCGGGATGCACGGAACGGGCGATCAGCACGCGGCCCTTGCCGGTGGCGCGCACGGCCATCATGGCCGCTTCCGGCACCGCGGTCGAGCCGTCGTACATCGAGGCGTTGGCCACATCCATGCCGGTGAGCTGGCAGAGCATGGTCTGAAATTCGAAAATGGCGGTGAGGGTGCCCTGCGAGATTTCGGCCTGGTAGGGCGTGTAGGAGGTGAGGAATTCGCCGCGAGCGACGACCGTGTCCACCAGCACCGGGCGGTAATGGCGATACACGCCGGCGCCCAGGAATGACGCGTAGCCGTTGGCGTTCTCTGCCGCGCGGTCGCGGAAATACTGGACGATCTCGTATTCGGAAATGCCGGGGTCGAGCGCCAGCGGGCGCCGCAACCGGACGGCCTCCGGCAAGTGGGCGAATAACTCATCAGCCTCGGCGACGCCGCAAGCTTCCAACATGGCGCGGCGTTCAGAGTCGGACTTCGGAAGATAGCGCAACTACTTTTCGGCTCCTATGTAGGCTTGGTACTCGGCAGCGGTCATCAGCCCGGTGTTCTGCGCGGGATCAACGAGTTTGAGCTTCACCAGCCAGCCGGCGCCGTACGGATCTTCATTGAGCTTTTCGGGCGCATCGGCGAGCGCCGGGTTCACCTCGGTGACTTCGCCCGAGGCCGGCGAGTAGATCTCCGAAACGGCCTTCACCGATTCGACCGAGCCGAGCGGACTCGATTGCGTGAGGTGCGCGCCCACGCGCGGCAAATCCACGTACACGATATCGCCCAGCTCTTCCTGCGCATGATCGGTGATGCCGATTGTTCCGGTTTGGCCTTCTACGAGGAGCCACTCGTGCTCCTTGGTGTACCGCAGATTTTCTGGAACCATGATTTTATTTTGCTCTCTTGTAAAAAGGAGTTTCCACAATTTCCGCATCCACCGGCTGGTTGCGGATGAGGATCTGGATGCGGTTGCCGGTCTGTGCATGCCCCACGGGCACATAGCAGAGGCCGATGTTTTTGTTCAACGCGGGGGCCGGGGATCCGCTGGTGACCCAACCGGCCGGCGCGCCATTGATGTGGACTTCGTAGCCGTCGCGGGCGATGCCGCGTCCGCGCATTTCGAAGCCAACCAGCTTGCGCCTCAGTCCGGCTTCTTTCTGCCTCAGCAGTGCATCGCGGCCGACGAAATCGCCTTTGTCGAACTTGACGATCCAGGCCAGGTCGGCTTCGAGCGGCGAGATGCTGGCATCGATCTCGTGGCCGTAGAGGGCCATCTTGGCTTCCAGGCGCAGGGTATTGCGCGCGCCGAGGCCGCAAGGGTGGATGCCGTAATCGTGGCCCGCGGCGGTCAGTTCCTTCCACAGGCGCACGGCTTCCTCGGGCGAGATGTAAATTTCGAAGCCATCCTCGCCTGTGTAACCAGTATGGGCGATGCGCGCCGGAACGCCCGAGACTTCGCCATCGGCGAACCAATAGTATTTGATGGCGGCGAGATCCACCGGCGTCAGCTTTTGCAACGTGGCGCGGGCACGCGGTCCCTGGATGGCGATCTGGGCATAGCGCGCGCTGGCGAATTCCACTTCGGCTGCGAAGCGGTTGTGGGCGCGGATGTGCTCGAAATCCTTCTCCTGGTTGGAGGCGTTGACGCAGAGGAAAAAATGATCGTCGGCGACTTTGTGGACGAGGATGTCGTCGACGAATCCGCCGTGTTCGTAGAGCAAGCCGCTGTAGTGCGCCTGGCCGAGTTTGAGCTTGCCGGCGTGATTGGTAGTGACGAAGTCGGTGAGATCCGGGGCTTGCGGGCCGCGGATTTCGATTTCGCCCATGTGGCTGACATCGAACAGGCCGACCGAATTGCGCACGGCCTGGTGCTCGTCGATGATGCCGGCGTATTGCACGGGCATTTCCCAGCCGCCGAAATCGACCATTCGGGCGCCAAGAGCGTGATGCAGAGAGTGCAGGGGCGTAGTGCGGAGCGGGGTTGCCGATGCCATGAAAATTCAGGCTAACAGCACTGAAAAGTTGGTGTCAAACGGAAAGACTTGTGTATCGGAGCCGCGAACGTCAGGGAGCGCTTCCAAGCCGCGCAACGGAAGCTCCCGGATACACTAGAAACAGATGCCCAAAGCCGTTTGCCTGCTGAGCGGAGGACTGGATTCCTCCACTTGCCTGGCGTTTGCCACGCGCGAAGGATATGACTGTTACGCGCTGTCGTTCGATTATGGCCAGCGGCATCGCGTGGAGTTAGAGGCTGCGGCGCGCGTAGCGGTCCGGCTGGGCGCGCGAGAGCACAAGGTGATGCGCATCGGCCTGGAGTCGTTCGGCGGATCGGCGCTGACAGCCGACCTGGCGGTGCCTAAAGCGCGCTCCACCGCCGAGATGGGCAACGGCATCCCGATCACTTACGTGCCCGCGCGCAACACGATTTTTCTTTCGTTCGCAATGGCGTGGGCGGAGGTGTTGGAGTCATCCGACATTTTCATCGGCGTGAATGCGCTGGATTATTCCGGATATCCGGATTGCCGCCCGGAGTTCATCGAGGCGTACGAGCGCATGGCCAATCTGGCTACCAAGGCCGGCGTGGAAGGCCGCACGCATCTGCGTATTCACACGCCGCTGATGGAGTTGAACAAGGCGCAAATCGTGCTGCTGGCGCGCGACCTGGGGCTGGATTCTTCGCTGACGCACAGTTGTTACGATCCGCAAGCCGATGGCCGTCCGTGCGGCCAGTGCGACGCGTGCCTGCTGCGCCGCAAGGGTTTCGAAGAGGCCGGCGTTGAAGATCGCTGAGCTGTTCTATTCACTGCAAGGCGAAGGCTCGCTGGTGGGCGTGCCGTCGTTTTTTATTCGCACGAGCGGGTGCAATCTGCGCTGCGTGTGGTGCGATACGCCGTACACGTCGTGGCGGCCGGAAGGGACGGAGATGCCGCTCGACCGCATCCTGGACGAATGGCGGGCGCATCCCGCCCGGCATGTGGTGATCACGGGCGGCGAGCCGATGATCGCGCCGGAGATCGTGCCGCTGACCCATCGACTGCGCGAGGCTGGGGCGCACATCACCATTGAGACGGCCGGCACGGTGACAGCGCCGGTGGCCTGCGACCTTATGAGCATCAGCCCAAAGCTGGCCAACAGCACTCCGCCGGATTCGGGGCCCGAAGGTTCGTGGGCGGCGCGGCATGAGCGGCTACGCATCCAGCCGGCGGTGCTTGCGGAACTGATGGGGCGCTATGAGTATCAGTTGAAGTTCGTAGTGCAGAATCCAGCCGATGTGGACGAGGTGCGCGCGCTGGTGCGGCAGTTGGGCGCGGCAGCCGATCGCGTGATCCTGATGCCGGAAGGCGTCACGGCGGAGGTGCTGCGCGAGCGCGCCCGATGGATCGCCGAGGTGTGCAAGGAAGAAGGATTCCGCTTCAGCCCCAGGCTGCACGTGGAACTGTACGGTAACCGGAGAGGAGTTTGAATATGAACGCGACCACCGCGCTGGTGGCTGAACCGATCTTTCGCGACCACCTGGTGGGCAGGCAGCATCCCGAACGGCCGGAGCGGTTCGACGCCGTCATCGCGGGGCTGCAACAAGCCGGAGTACTGGAAAAGTTGCTGCCGCTCGAGCGGCGGAGCATCACCGAGGAAGAGCTGGGGTTGTGCCACACGCCGGAGTACCTGCGAGTTGCGCGGCGGGATATCGAATCGGGACTGCCGTACCTGAGCACTGGCGATACTGACGTTACGGCCAAGACCTGGGAGGTGGCGGTGGCAGCAGCGGGCGGTGTGCTGAACGCGGTGGATGCGGTGCTGGAGGGGCGCGCGCGAAATGCCTTCTGTGCGGTCCGTCCGCCGGGCCATCACGCTACGCGCAATCGCGGCATGGGCTTCTGTGTGTTCAACAATATTGCGCTCGGCGCACGATACGCCCAGCGCCGCCATGGACTGGAGCGCGTGATGATCGTCGATTGGGACGTGCATCACGGCAACGGCACGCAGGATATTTTCTACGAAGATCCGACAGTTTTTTTCTTCAGCACGCACCAATGGCCGCTCTACCCCGGCACGGGTCGCGCGGACGAAACCGGGGCGGGAGCGGGCGAGGGCGCGACCATGAACTTTCCGCTGCCGGCCGGATCGGGGCGCGAGGCGATCCTGCCGCTGTTCCGGGAGAGGCTGGCGCCGGCCGCCGACCGGTTCCGGCCCGACCTGGTGATGATCTCGGCAGGCTTCGATTCGCGCGCGGACGACCTGCTGGGCCGCTTCACCTTGACCGACGCGGATTTCGCCGACCTCACGCGCGAACTGATGGCCATCGCCGATCGCCACGCCAAGGGCAGGTTGGTCTCTGTGCTGGAAGGCGGCTATTCACTATCGGGACTGGCGTCGGCCGCCGGCGCGCATGTGGCGGTGCTGGCTGGTTGACTGGTGGCGCAGAGACTGTGTCATGACGAGGCTGACTCCCTCGGCCCTTGGTGGAGCACCGGGCCCTAACGGTCGCCGCTGGGACGCGTGGTGATGATCTGCGGCATCGACGGATGGGTATCGGCGGCGAAATAACGCTGCTCGGAGAGGTTGCGATAAATGGCGCCCGCTACGCTGGCGGCCACGCCTCCGTTGACCGTGTGGGTGCCCATCAGCATCACCACCACCACAAGCTGATGCGCGCTCACTTCGTTGAACGAGCCGAACCATCCCATATGGCTCGAAACGCGGAAGTCCGTGCAGGTTCCGGTCTTGCCGAGGATCGGCTCCAAAGGATCGTTGGCGGCCTTGCCGGTGCCGTAATCCACCGCGCCGCGCATGCCGACCCGAATGTCGGAAATACCGTTGGGCGCCAGTTCCAGCGGACGCTTCACCTGCGGGGTGAAGCCTGTGCCGTCAGTTCCACCGCGCGGATATTGCAGGTAGTACAAAGTACCGCCGTTGGCAATCGCTGAAAGCAGCGCCGCCAGTTCCAGAGGCGTCACCAGGAACCCTTCGCCGTAAGCGGTCTGCAGCACCATACCGCCGGCTTTGGGCGGACCATCGGGGACGCTGCCGGGCTCTTCACCGGGGATGTCCAGGCCAGCACGTTCGCCCAATCCCAGCATTTTGGCGTAGTACAGCACGCGATCGAAGCCCAAGCGCTGGCCCAGCACGCCGAAGTAGTCGTTGTTGGAATGGGCGATGGCCGTATCCATGTCCAGCGACAGGTAGCGGCTGATGCGCACGGGCGATTCGCGCTCGACGACGTGGTCGCTGAGGGCCGCGAGCGACGTGACCAGCTTGATGGTGGAGCAGGGAATGAATCCGCTCTTGAGCGCCAGTTTCTGATTGACGATGGTGAGGATGCGCCCATCGGACGGATCCACCACTACCACGCTGCCGTTCATGCCGCCCAGAGCGGCCACCGCGGCGCGGCGGATGGTGAGGTCGTCGCCATCGACATTATCGCCTTCCGTGGGATCGACAGGAAGAGGGGGCTTCGGCCTGCTGCGGACCGTCTTGCGGGCAGGCACGACTTTCTTGGTCTGTCCGGCGGCGGGCGGGACGCACGGAAGCAGACACACCAGAATCACCGGCGCGAAGAAATACCCTTTCATTGTGGCGCGAACGTCTGCTAAACGACTTATTATCCGCGAAGTCCGCGCGGACCGTCAAATCATTTCGTTAAGAAGTTCGGGGCGAGGGTGCGGAATTACAACTTTATTCACCAACATGCCCTTTTGGCCGACGATCTGGGCGCCGGCATCGACCGCACTGGCCACCGCGGCCACGTTGCCGGTCAGGGTCACGAAGGCCTTGCCGCCCAGGGCCATCGCCAGGCGGATCTCGATGAGCTCGACGTTGGCGGCTTTGACGGCGGCGTCGGCGCCCTCGATCAGCGCCGCCACGGAGAAGGACTCGACGATGCCCAGGGCCTCGAGGGCTTCCACTTTGCTCGTGCCGCTGATGGCCGGGAAGACGGCCTCGTGCAGGTTGGGGATGACGAAGCTGTCGATGACCGAGAAGCGTCCCGCGGCGAGGCCCGAGGCAACCGCGGCTTCGACCGCTGCCACATCGCCGCGCACCATCACCATGTATTTGCCTGAACAGATGGAGCGCGACAAGACCAGGTCCACCGCGGCCGATTTGAGCATCGCGTCGCAGACCTGAAAGCCCGCCGCGATGCTGGTGAGTTCGATCAGTCCCAAAGAGTTTTTTGCCATGGTTTATGCCACGATTTCAATTGCGTCCGCGGTGATGGCCCGCACTTTGCCATCGATGCTGGCGTGCACATTGGCTCCGAGTTTAGCCGGGTCGACGCGCCCCACCACCTGTCCGCGCTTCACCTTGCGGCCCACTTCGACTGCCGGAACGGCGGCCTCTCCGGCGTGCTGCTTCCACTTGATGCGCACCGCCGCGGGCCGGCATTCCACCGGCTCGAAGGGCGTCTCGCGCTCATACTCCTCAATCTGCAGGCGGCGTCGCAACTGCGCGAGCGGAACGCGCCGGTACTCCTTCATCGGGTGGACTTCGACGGGGCGCTGCTGCACAAATTTCAGACCGGCTGCGCGTCGATCCTGCTTGCCCTGGTCGCAGGCTTCTTTCGGGTAGAGATCTTCGGGGCAGGCGTACAGCGTGCAGATGCCGCAGGCGCAGCAAAGCTCGGCCGACTGATTCCAGATGTCGCTGCCGGTGGTGGTGAACCCGAGGCTGCGCATCACCTTGTGCGGCATCACTTCGTAGCCCAGCAGGTAACGCGGGCAGAATTCGGTGCAGTAGCTGCACTGGTCGCAGGCCGATTTGCCGATGTGGTGCATCTCCTGGACCGAGCGCGTCCGGCGGGTCATCAAGTAATGATCGCGGGGCAGCACGATGAGACCGCCGGTGGTTTTGGTGACCACATCGTCGAGGTCGAAGGTGAGGGTGCCCATCATGATGCCGCTGACGAAGATGCCGAAGTCGGGCACGGTGGCGCCGCCGGCGAGGGCGATGAGGTCGCGGAAGGGCGTGCCGACGGGCGCCCAAAAAGATTTCGGCTGCTTCACCGCGCCGCAGACGGAGAGGAACTTTTCGGTGACCGGGGTACCGTTGAGCGCACGCTGGACGTTGTACAGCGTCTCGACGTTATTCACCACGCAGCCGACTTGCAGAGGAATGCCGGCTGGCGGAATCAGGCGCCCGGTGGCAGTGTAGACGAGTTCGTACTCGTCGCCCGAGGGGTAAAAGTCGCCCAGCATGACGAACTCGATGCGGCCGGGCATCCAGTAGCGCTGCAGCGCGGCCAGCGAATCGGCGTTCTTGGTCTTGATGCCGAACTTGCCCGTTTTCGCGCCTGTAGCGTCCATCATGGCGTGCATGCCCTGAAGGATCGGCTCGGGGAAATGCTTCATCAGTTCGGCGTCTTTGTGGATGAGCGGCTCGCACTCCGCGCCATTGGCGATCACAAACTCCACTTGCGATTTGGCTTTGACGTAAGTGGGGAAGCCCGCGCCCCCGGCGCCGACGACGCCGCATTCGCGCAGGTTATCGCTGAGCATAAATTAGAGGATAGCAAGACGGAACTGCGCGGCTACGGCTGGGGCTCGCCGCGTCCCGGCCGCGGCTCGCGGGGAAAGATGGTGATGTCGCGCAGGGGCAGTTTCACCGGATGGTCTTTCATGCGCTCCAACTCGATAAGCAGTTCGAGCAGGTGCGCGCGGCCGAGTTCGAGGCTGTGTTCCTCGGGCTGGTACATGGTGCCGATGGGATAGTCGACATACGGCGTGCTGCTTTGTTCAATGTGGCAGCCGAGGATGTGGGTGACCGGCCTGCTTTCGGTGAAGGCTACCAGCCGGCGCGTGCTGGCGAGATACGCCGGAAAATCGGAGATGTACAGGCGGCCGGGGTAGAGATGATCGCCGGTGAGCAGGATGCCGGTTTTGCGATCGTAGTAGGCCACGTGCGCGGGATGATGGCCGGGAATCGGCAGCACATCGATCACGCGATCGCCCAAATCGATCGAGCCGGCCTGCTCCGGCCAGTTGACGATGCCGAAGGCCTTCTGCAGTGCATCCACGGCGGCCGGCACCAGCGTGACGTTGGGCATGCCGTCGAAGCCTTTATCGCCCGCGACATGGTCGCCGTGCCCGTGGGAATGCGCGACCACCAGAGGCACGGCGGCTCGCTGATGCTGCTGGGCCCATTTGGCGATGAGCTTTTGTGTGACGGCAGCGGCGTCGCTCGCACCCGCTCCGGTATCGACCAGCAGGGCGCGATCGCGTCCGAAGATCAGGTACAGGAACGGCTTCTCGTAATTGATGCATCCCGATTCGCGCAGGATATAGAAGCTGGGGTTGTACTCGTGCACTTGCCATTCGGGAAGCGTCAGGCAGTTGGGGCCGCCAGTAATCCAGGCTTTCGGCAGGACACCGGGTTGGATGCCCGCGAGTGTTTGCGGCCAGAGCGGCACGGCGAGACAGAAAAGTACAACCGCCGCGGGAGAGTGCCGGCGAACCCAGACGGCGATATCCGTGGTTATCGGCATTCTTCCGCGGCCAGGATCTTCCTTCCTAAAACTCGTATCGTAGCGCGAACTGGAAGACGCGTGGGCCGCCGGAACTGGTGGTGCTGCCGGCGCCTACCTGCGAAGTGATTTCGCCGAACGTGGTCGGGCTGTAAATGCTGGTCCCGGACGGGTTGGCGAAGTTCACGTGATTGAACACATTGAAAGCCTCGGCGCGAATCTGCACGCGCTGGCGTTCATGGATCTGGAAGAATTTGCTGAGGGCCACGTCCGAATTGAACAGGCGCGGTCCGCGGATGATGCCGCGGGTGCCCACCATCCCCGGATAGGAGGCCACGAAACTGTTGACCGCATTGGTGTTCGCGAACATGCTGGGCTGCCCGTTGTTGTCGAAACCGAAATGGCTGGCGGGCATGCTCGCCCCCGGTAACAGCATGGCGTAGGACGAGTTCTCGTAATTGACGTTGTATACGCCCGACGCAAACATCGTGACCGGCGTACCCGTGTTGTAAGTGACCAGCGTAGTCGCGAGCCACCCACCCACGACACTGTTCAGCCACTTATTGGCGCCCGAAAGCAGCATCTTGCCCTTGCCGAACGGCAATTCGAAAACGCCATCCGTGGTGATAATGTGGCGCTGATCGAAATCCGACGGGCCGCGGCTGGCTCGTGGATCGAAGGCGTCCTGAATGGCGCCGCCGCCGCTGGTTTCCGAAGACGAATCGTTGTCGATGGAGTGGCTCCAGGTGTAGTTGAAATCGAAACCCCAACCGTTATGGACGGTGCGCCGCAGCACGACCGTCGCCGCGTGGTAGCTCGACGAACCGTTATTGGTGAACGTCTCCAGCCCGGAGTTTTGCAGTGCGAACAGAGTATTGCAGCCGAAGATCGAGATACAACCGCCGTTCGACAGGCGAATGCGGTCCATGTCGTTGATGGTGTCGCTGAAGCTGCCGCTGTAGTTGTAGAACCAATCGTAGAAGAAGTTGGCCGTGGCGCTTCCCGGGATATAGTCGTTAGCGACACCGGGAAATAGATTTTCCAGCGCCGGCTGCGTCGGGATCATGCCGGAATTGGCTTTGACCTGCGAGGCCGTCAGACTCGGATTGGAGTTGTAGAGATTGGCCAGCACGATGCCCGCCTGTTGGATGGTCTGCCCGGACTTAGCGTCGCGGAACTTAGTAAGCGGGGCGCCGTAATCCTCGTTAACGACCTCGCGATGCCCCATGCGGCCGATGTAACCGAGTTCCAGACTCAGCGCATGTCCGACCGGACGCGCATAGTTAGCGTTCAGCACATACTCGTAAGGTGCCTTTAAGTTGTCAGCCACGCCGTCATAAGTCGTAAATCCACCCACGATTGCCGCCGGCGTATAAGGGAAGCCTGTGAAGGGATCGGCGGGTATGGCCGGCAAAGCGCCGCCGGTATAGCGCGGGGCAGAAGTGAAGTTGGTATTGGAAAGCTGTGACTGAGCGGTGGCGAGTCCCGGCGAACCGGAAGACGCCAGGCTGGAAGCCATTGTCGCGCCGTAGTGATCGTAGACACGCGATGCTCCGGCGCGAATCACGCTGCCCTTGCCCAGAACTTTCTCGGCGAATGTGCCGCCCGGAGTGGACCAAGCCACCGACAGGCGCGGGGCGAGATCGTGATAATCCGTGGGGTAGTAGCCGGGTCCGTGGTTGCCGGGACCGCCGGGCGCGTAGGAAACCATCGCGTCCGAAAGCGCAAAGTTCGGGATGCCCAGCGCCTGCGCACCCACGCGCTGGGCAAAGTAAGCATTCAACGAAGTGGACGCGACCACCTGGTTGCCATTGCGCTCGTACGGGACGCCGTCGATGGAATACCGCAATCCGAGAGTGACTGTCAGGTTGGGCTTCCACTTGAAGGTATCCATCACATACTCATCAGCCGATTTCGCGGCGAATACCCTGTTCACGGGACTGCCGAACGGGATGGTGTCGCCTTTCACGGTGTAGTTCCAGGTAGCGCTGTATTGGTTGACCATGCCTAACATGGCGCCGAAAGCGTTTGTGACATTAGTACCCGAAGAAAGCGCCGCGCCGGGATACTGGGTCTGCAAGTAAGTGGTCACCACGCCGGTCAGATCCGCGCCCAGGCCGAGCAGCGTGTTGCGGTTGAAGCTGTAACTCGGGAGATTGCTGAAGCTTTCGCGATTGTTGCTGATATACCGGAAGATCACTCCGCCTTGTACTGTGTGGCGGCCCTTCGTCCAGGTGAGGTCGTCGGAGATGGTCTGGGTGGGGGCGATGCGGACCGAAGGCCGCGAGGTCCCCACCAGGTTGGCGAAGTAGAATGACGGCACGACGGTTTGATTACCCGTGGAGTTGCTGCCAAGGCGCGTCTGTCCATAAGTGGCCACGTTGACCAGATGCGACGTGAGTACCGCGGTGTAGCGTGCCGCAAGGCCACGCGAGTTGTCTTCGGACTGCTGCGCGGGCGCCTGCCCCGGGAATTGGGCCGGCGAACTGACCTGCGCGGAGTAATTCAGGGTGCCGCGGACCATCAGGGTGTGCTTGCCGGCCGAGTCGATGTTGTAATCCATGCGGCCCACCAGCGGATGTTGGTTGACCGGCTGAGGCGCGTTGAACAGGTCCACGTTGAAGTTGAGGCCGAGGTCCGCCGAGAGTTGCGGTGCATTGCCCGAGGGGAATTGCTTGAAGAAGCTCTGCATGTAAGTGCTCTCGCCCAGATGCAGAGGATCGATGGCGCTGATATCCGAGGGGTTCAGTTGGGCCACCTGGCCGCTTTTGAGCTTCACCAAAATAATGCCCTGCTTGAACGTGTCGGTGGGGACGGTGCGGGAAACCGAAGTCGCGCTACGGTCGGTGCGGCCCTCATAGTTGAAGAAGAAGAACAGCTTGTTCTTGCGGATGGGGCCGCCGATGGACCCGCCATATTGGTTGCGGATCAGCGCGGGCCGCGCCACACCGGAGCGATTATTGAACCAGCTATTGGCCTCGAAACTGGTGTTGCGGTTGTACTCGTAAAGCGAGCCGTGGAAGCTGTTCGAGCCGCTCTTGGTGACGACCGACACCTGGCCGCCGGACGAACGCCCCATATCCGCGGAGAAGCCCGAAACAGTGGTGCGGAACTCCTGTACCGAGTCGAGCGGGATGGGCAGCACCGAATTGAATCCGTTGGCGCCTTGGTTGTCGTTGACGTCCGCGCCATCCAGCAGCACGTTGTTCTGGTCGGGGCGCGCGCCACTCACCTGGCCGGTGGCCGATACGCCGGGTTCCACGCCCAGCAATGAGACGACGTTCCGCACCTGCATGGGAATCTGTTTGATCTGGGTTTCCGTAAACGGATTGCCGACCGTGGCGTTTTCGGTATTGACCACCGCCGCCTGGCCTTCCACGTTCACGACTTCGGTTACCTTGCCGAGTTCCATCTTGATGTTCAGCGTCGCCGGTGTGTCGGTTTGCAGGGTAACTAGCGTGGCGTATTCCCGGAATCCGGGAAGCGCGGCTTCGACCTTGTAAGGCCCGGGCGGCATTTGGGTGAAGGCATACTCGCCCTTGCTGTCGCTGACGCCTCTCCGCACCAATGCGGTAGTCTGGTTGGTCGCGGTAATTACCGCCGCCGGAACGATCGAGCCTTGTTCATCTGTGACGACCCCCTGTAGCGAACTGGTCTGCGCCGCTAAAGGCAACACTGCCAGCCATGTCAATACGAATCCCGTTGCGATCCTCATGCTTCCCCCTCATTGTGTTTTGTTGTATGTGCAGGCTAAGAGCAAACTCCAACCAGGGAGCTTCTCAAACGTTGAGAGAGACCAATCACAGTCTGTTCCGGCGGCTCATTCCGGAGCAATCGACTGACCCATGGAAAATTGTGTTCCCGCTAGACTAACCCAGACCCCAAGTCAAGTCAAATCAAATAATGTTATGGCTTGTATCAGGTGACGATTGAATGACTCGGCCGCGGCACACACTTACCCTGCAGGGCGAAACCGCGGCTGAAAGAAGTTGCACTATTTCCTGATGAGCTTACGCCACCAAGTCGTGTAATACGTTGCCGGCAACGTCGGTCAAGCGGAAATCGCGGCCGCTGTAGCGGTAGGTGAGCTTGGTGTGGTCGATGCCGAACAGATATAGGATGGTCGCGTGGATGTCGTGTACGTGAACCGGCTTCTCGATGGCTTTGAAGCCGAAGTCGTCGGTGGCGCCGTAAATCGTGCCGCCTTTCACCGCCCCACCGGCCAGCCACATAGTAAAGCCGAACGGATTGTGGTCGCGGCCGCGCTTGATGTTGCCGCCCCCGCCTCCGACCTCCCGAACCGGCGTACGTCCGAACTCCGATCCGCACACCACCAAGGTGTCCTTCCAGAGGCCGCGGCCTTTGAGATCTTTGATCACGGCCGCGAAGCCCTGGTCGGAATTTTTGGCGTTGGTTTTGTGGGCGAAGATATCGCCGTGCGCGTCCCAGGGGTCGCCCTTCGAGTAATACACCTGGGTCATGCGGACGCCCTTCTGGGCCAGTCGCACGGCCGTCAGACAGCCGCGCGCCACCGGACCCGGGCCGTAGAGATCGAGGGTGGCCTGCGATTCCTTGCGTACATCGAAGACGTCGGGAGCTTCAGTCTGCATGCGGTAGGCCACTTCCATCGACTTCAATACCGCCTCGACCTGCTGATCGCTGCCGGTTTGCGCCGTGCGCATGGCCTCCAGTTTCTGCAGCAGATCCATCTCGCGCTTCTGCTCGATGAGCGAGAATTTAGGGTTATTCACGTAACTGATCAGCTTCTTGGGGTCGAAGCTGCGTTCGATGGTAACCTTGACCGGCTTGTCTTTGTCCTTCTTGTCCTTATCGGCGCGATCCGCGGGCATGGATTCTTCGGCGTTTGGATCGTCCGGATTGGCATCCGCGGCGGTCTGTACACGGTTGGAAATGTAAGTGCCCTGGTGAATGGCCGGGAGGAAGCCGTTACTCCATAATGGCGGCCCAACCGTGGTCGGGACGTCCGGACATAGCACGACATAGCCCGGCAAGTTACGATTCTCAGTGCCGAGTCCATAAGTCAGCCAGGCGCCCATGGACGGCCGGCCGGCCTGGTTGGCGCCGGTGTTGAGCATCAGGCAGGACGGCTCGTGATTGGGAATATCGGTGTAGACCGAGCGGACCCAGCAGATATCGTCGGCCACTTCGCCTAAGTGGGGCCATAACTCGCTGACATCCATGCCGCACTGGCCGTACTTCTTGAACTTGAAGGGCGATTTCATGAGCTCGCCTGTACGGCGTTCGGTGGCGATCTGACCGCCGGGCAGCGGCTTGCCGTCGTACTTATCCAACTCCGGCTTGGGGTCGAAGCTATCGACGTGCGACAGGCCGCCGTTCATGAACAGGAAGATCACCCGCTTGATGCGCTGTGGGTAGTCCAGCCTGGCGACACCCGAGGTCCCGTCGGGCAGGGTGGCTTCGGCAGCGCGCAGCGATTGCCCCAGCATGCTTGCGAACGCCAGCATGCCGAATCCGTTGCCCACACGACAAAGGGCCTCCCGCCGGGTTAGTGGATTTCTAGCCTTATGAAACATGGATGTCTCGTCTCCGTTACCGCCCTTAGTTGATAAACAAAAACTCGCTCGAACTGAGAAGGATCTTGGCGTACCGGCCCCACGCGGTCGGTTCGTACTTCACCTCAGCCGCCCGGCCGGGACCGCTGCCGCGACGCCCGCCGCCGGCGCCTCCGAATCCCCCCATGCCGCCCATCATGCCCATTCCCACGGGCGTCTCCGCGCCGCCGGCGGCTGCATCGGCCGCGCCGCCCTGTGGCGCCGGGTCGGCGGTCACAGCCGTCGCCGCACCACCGGACATGCCGCCACGGCCGCCGCGTCCACCCCGTCCCCCACCGTCCTCAGGCGGTTTATTCCTGTTCTCGTCGTACTCCTTCATCGGCTCGCTATGCAGATACTCGATGCCCAACTTGATTTCCTCTTCGCTGGGTTCGCGATTGTACACCAGCGAGTACGCCTTGCGGATGCGCGCTCGATTGTCAGGTTCCGCCGCAACCCGCTTGGCGAGCGCCTCGGATTCCACCTGCATGAAGTCGCTGTTCATCAGGAACAAACGCTGCAGCGGCACCGTCGTGCTAAAGCGCTTCTCGGCGCTGATGTTGGGGGTAGGGAAGTCGAAAAGCTGTAGATACTCATCCAGCTTATACCGGCTCACCCGCCCATAGACCGTGCGCCGGGTGAAGGCGGGAGTAAGTTCCTCGCTGGGTCCGCCTAACTGCGTGTCCAGGTTGCCCGACACCAGCAGCACCGCATCTCGAAGTTGCTCGGCATCCAGGCGCTTTCGTTCGGCGCGCCAATACAGGCGATCGCCGGAGTCTTTGGCGAACGCCGCCGGCTCGTCGTCGGTGGAAAGCTGATACACGCTGCTGAGCATGATCTCGCGATGCAGCTTCTTCATCGACATGCCGCTCTTCGCAAAGTTCGACGCCAGGTATTCCAGTAACTCGGGATTGGTCGGACGCTCGCCGGTCTGGCCAAAGTTACTGGGTGTCTCGACGATGCCCGTACCGAAGTGCCCCTTCCAGATGCGGTTGACGATCACCCGCATGGCGATGGGCTGAGCCAGAATGTCGTCGGCAAGCTCCAGGCGTCCGCTGCCCGTGTGGAATGCCTCGGGATCGCTCTTCGAAAGCATGCTGAGGAAGTGCCGCGGTACTTCCGGACCTAAGTTCATCGGATTCCCGCGGATGCTCAACTGTAAGTTGACCGGGTTGGGCATATCCTCCACGCCGTGCAGGAACGGATACTCCGGCTGAAGCTTTTTGCGTGCCTCTTCAATATCATTTTTAATCGAGGCCATTTGCGCCTGCGCCTGGGCGCCGGTCCGGTTTTCCAGTCCCCACCCTCGAAACAGCAGCACTCCGGGCTTTCCGCCGCGGCCGCCCTCCGCCATCATGGCCGCCGGATCGTCGGAATCGCGTAGTTCGCGCTGGAAGATCTCGGTCCAGAAGTTGGTCTCTTCCTCCGGCATGTTCTTCAGCCGCAGGCCGCAGCCCGGGCAGAAATCGTCGTTGGTGATAAATTCGTTGGGCTTGTTGGCGCGCTTCTTCTTCTGCGTGCCTTCCAGCGCTTTATCGGCGATGATTTCGTTCTCTTCGTTCAGATCGCGGCGCGCGATCATGACCTTGATCACGTTCTCCTGAAACTCGTCGGCCAGGCGTTTGACTTCAGGGTTGGCGCCGCCTCCACCGCCGCCTCCACCGCGACGTCCCCCTCCTCCACCGGCGCCTCCGCCGGCAAATCCGCCACCAGCGCCCGTACCTGCGCCGCCTCCGCCGCGTCCACCACGACCGCCACCCGGGGCCGCGGCAGCGCGCTTCATCATTGCCTGCCAGGCATCCTTGTAGTGGTATTTGTCGCTGGGCTTCGCCATGTACTGGATCCACCGCTCGAGCAGTTGATAATCGAGTTTGCGGGACTCCACGACGGTCTCCGCCTCGCGCTTCTGCGCCACCACCTCATACACACCCTGCAGATAATTAGACGCTTGGAACGCCAACGACTCCGACAACTGAGTGCTCAGGTTGTTCTGCAATTCCCCAAGCATTTTCTGCTTCTTCTCGACTTCGGTTTCCAGAGCCGTGTACTTATCGAGTACCGATTTCGGCACCAGCGGATACTCGTGATAGCGCGTGTTCAGGAAGACGCCTGCCAACGAGTAATAATCGGTCTGTGGAATCGGGTCGTACTTATGGTCGTGGCAGCGCGCGCAGGCCACCGTAAGGCCCAGAAAGCCGCGCGTAACCACATCCACGCGATCGTGCCGCTCGTCCGCGCGAGTTACTTCCACCGCACCGTTGTCGTAATACCACGGACCCAATCCCAGGAATCCAGTGGCGGGCAGCATCTTATAACGCACCTTCGGGTCCATCAAGTCGCCCGCTAACTGCGCCTTTACGAAGCGGTCGTAGGGCATATCATCGTTGATAGCCTGGATCACCCAGTCGCGATACACATAAGCATTCGGGTAGGGATGATAGCCGCGGGGATTCGGATTGAGGCTGCGGTAATCGTCTTCGCCGTAGCGCGCCACGTCCAGCCAGATGCGGCCCCAGCGTTCGCCGTAGCGCGGCGAGGCCAACAGCCGATCCACCACCTTGGCGAATGCGTCGGGCGAGGTATCTTTGTCAAACGCCGCGGTCTCTTCGGGCGTGGGCGGCAGGCCGGTCAAATCGAGCGTCGCGCGGCGGATCAGGTCATGCTTGCTGGCCGGCCGCACGGGTCTCAGCCCCTCCTTTTCCAGGCGGGCCAGGACGAAGCGGTCGATGTTCGTTTTGGGCCACCGCGGATCCTTCACCTGCGGCGGTTGCGGTTGCTGCAACGGCAGCAGGCTCCAGAACTTTTTGCGCTCCGGCGGAATGACGTACTTGCCTTCGGCACTGGTTCCGGCCACCGGTCCCGCGGCCGCCGCCGCCGGCCACACAGCGCCGTTCTTCACCCAGGCCACCAGGTCCTCAATTTCGTTAGCCGCCAGTTTGCCGCCCATGGGCATCTTGAGCGTGCCGTCCGTCTGGCGGATGGCCTTGATCAGCAGGCTGTTGTCCGGATCGCCCGGCACCAGCGCCGTGCCGCGGGTACCGCCTTTCAGCATGCCGTCGCGTGTATCCACCCGCAGTCCGCTCATCGCGGAGGCGGCGTGGCAGGCGTAGCAGTTGTTCACCAGCACCGGCCGCACCTTCAGCTCGAAAAAATCGGATGAAGCCGCAGCGGGTTGCGCGTGAAGCGCGGTCCCCGATACGACCAGCAATGTTACGGCGATGGAAACGAACGGCAGATGGCGCATACGTTGTTGAATCAGCTCACGGCAGAAATTTTCGCGGCTGGGCGAGAGCAGAGTTGGCGTTTGTACAACTGGATGTGGCTGCGAACAGGGAGTCCCGCACCCAAGACTGGACCCGATATTCGCCGACGAGGGCGGTAGGCAGGGCACATGCACGGCCCCTCAGAGCGTTAGCTTTTTATATCACCAGCAAGGATGTATGTCAATGTGTTTCGGTGGGATAGCGCCCGCTTAACGAGCCTGCTCCACGAGGCGCTCGCCTTCGGTGAGAAGGTAGCGCCCGGCGCGGACGGTCTTAAATTCCTGCGTGCGGCCGCTGGGCCATTCCAATACCACCCGATCGGCGCCCTCGCGGTGGCCCAGGCCGAACGTCGGCGAGAGTTCCGACTGCGAAAGATAGCTTGACCCGCTCTTCACCGTGCGCATCTGCGCCCCGTCCGGCGAATACACCCGGATCACCGTCCCGATGCCATCGCGGTTGGATTTCGTCCCCGTCACTCGAAACCGCAGCGACCGGTGGCCGTTTGATACGTCGTTGCGAAACAGAAGCGCCGGACCCTGGTTGGTGGTCATCAGCAGGTCTACATCGCCGTCATTATCAAAATCGCCGCAAGCCAGTCCGCGAGCCACTTTGGGCGCGGCGAACTCGGCGCCCGCCGTCCGCGCCACGTCGTGAAACCGGCCGCTGCCCTGGTTCAGAAACAGATGGGGCGCCTGCGCGTACTCGGTATTCGACCGTACGTTGCGCACCGTCGCGTCGATGTGGCCGTTGGCGATCGCGAGGTCGAGACGCCCGTCCAGATTGGCGTCGAAAAAGACACAGCCGAAGCCCAGCGTGTTGCGGGACGCCTCGCCGACGCCTGAAGCAATCGCCGCGTCCGTAAACGGTCCTTTCGCGGCCGCGCGGTAGAGCCCCACCATTTCGTTATCGAAGTTGGTGATGGCGATCCCCTCGGCGCCCGAATTGTCGAAATCGGCCGCGTCGATCCCCATGCCGGCGCGCGCCCGGCCATCCTCACTGAACGCGATCCCAGAGCGCACCCCGATCTCCTCGAACGTGCCGTTGCGCTGGTTGCGGTACAGTTTGTTCGGCTGCGTGTCGTTGGCCACCACCAGGTCCGGCCAGCCGTCACGATCGAAATCCAGCAGCGCCACGCCTAGCGATTTCGAACTGGTATCGAAGATGCCGCTCTTGGCCGTCACATCTTCAAACGTGCCGTCGCCGCGATTGCGAAACAGCCAGCAAGTCGACCCGCGATATGCTTCCGGCGTGCAATACGATTTGTTCTTTCCATCGACGCTACAGAACACATCGTGCTGCGGCGACCACTGCACGTAGTTGCAAACGAACAGATCCAGCAAGCCGTCGCGATCGTAATCGAACCACATCGCCGACGTGCTGAAGGCCGAACGCTCCGCTAGTCCCGCCTTGGCCGTCACATCCACGAACCGGCCCTTGCCGGTATTGTGGAACAGGCGATTCTGTCCCACGGCGGTCAGGAGGATGTCCGGGAAGCCGTCATTATCGTAGTCCGCTACCGCGATGCCCAGGGCGTACATCTCGATCCCCAATCCGGCAGCTTCGGTCACATCCGTGAAGGTACCGTTGCGATTGTTGCGGTAAAGTCGCGGTGTCGAGCGCTGCCGTTTGTGCCCCGGCCAATCGCAGCCGTTCGCGATCAGGATGTCCAGCCAGCCGTCGCCATCGTAATCCAGGAACGCGCATCCCGGACCCATCGTCTCCGGCAGATACTTCGCTCCGAATGCACCGCTGTTGTGCCGGAAGTCGATTCCGGCGGCGCGCGCCACATCCATCAGCCGGAAGCCCAGGCCATCGGCGGCGTGCAGCGCGGGAAGAGCGCCGAGTAGCAAACTGCGACGCGTCACGCGATGGTCACCAGCCCGTTGCGGATGGCATACACCACCAGATCCGCCGTGTTGTGAATGTCCAGCGCCTGCATGATATTGGCCCGGTGTACCGACACGGTATTCACGCTCAGGTGGAGCAGCGACGCAATATCCTTATTCGATTTGCCGTTGACGATCAGTTGCAGCACCTCGAGTTCGCGGCTGGAAAGCTTGGGCGTTTCGACCGCGTCCGATGCCGTCAGCGCCAGGCGCGGGTCGATCACCCTCTGCCCGGCGGCCAGGCTCTTCACCGCCTCCACCAGTTCCAGGTCCATAGCATTCTTCAAAAGGTAGCCGCGCGCGCCGGCGTCCAGGCAATTGCGCACGTAGGCCGTTTCGGAGTGCATGCTGAGCATCAGGACGGCGGTCTGCGGAGCCTCCTCCAGAATCCGACGCGTGGCCAGCGCGCCGTTAATGCCGGGCAGGGCAAAGTCCATCACGATGACATCGGGCCGTGTGCGCAAGGCGATCTGCACGGCTTCCTGTCCGTCGCCGGCCTCGGCCACCACCCGGATGGCCGGATCGTCCTCCAGCATACGGCGAAAGCCGCGGCGCACCAGCAGGTGATCGTCCACCAGCATCACCGCGATGGGCTTGTCATATCCCGGCTGCGACATGCGAATCTTCCTTGGCGAGCGGCACTTCCAGGCGCACCAGCGCGCCGCCGCCCGCCCCGCGTAAAAACTCAATGCGGCCTCCGATCATCTCGGCCCGCTCGCGCATCGAAACCAGGCCCAAGCCGCTGCGGCCGCCATCGCGAAAGCCCGTGCCACGATCTTCGATTTCCAGCACCACGGAGTTCGGTGCATAGGTCAGCCGCACTTCCGCCGAACGCGACCCCGAGTGGCGGGCCACATTGTTGAGCGCCTCTTGCAGAACGCGATAGAGGTGGATGGCGGCGTCGCGATCGATCTCCGGCGGAGCGCCGGTCTTGGTGTAATGCACCTCGATTCCATTGCGCCGCTGAAATATCGGAATGTAGGTATCCACCGCGCTATCGAATCCAACCTCCTCCAGGATCACCGGGTGGAGCGCCTGTGAAAGTGTCCGCACTTTTTCCAGCGCCGATTGCGCGACCTCGTGAATTTCGCGCAGCTCTTCGCGCATCGCCGCGGCGTTGGTCCCGGCCAGTTTGCCCGCACGTTGCAGCATGATCCCCACCGCGGTCAGGATCTGCCCGAACTCGTCGTGCAACTCGCGCGAAATCGAGCTGAAGGCGCTCTCCTGCGTCCGGATAAGCTGCTGGGCAAGCTCGCTGCGCCGCTCCGAAAGCGCGCTCAGCCGGTCGAAGACGCGCCGGTTGTACCCGATCAGGCCGGCACTCACCGCGCCCAGCAGGATCACCATCGCGCCCAGAAAGATGTACAGATCGCGTTCCACCTGCGCGTGGATTTGTTGCGTGCGGACGCCCGCCTGCTCCTCGCTGGTGTTGTTCTGCACCAACAACCGCGACACCGCCGTGCTCAGCGCGTCCTGCCGCGCCTGTAGCGAGAGACGCACCTGTACGCGCGCTTCGGCCTCATCGTGGGCCGCCAGGTCGAACACGCGGTCGAGCGCATCCCAGAACTGCGCCATGGATGCCGCCAAATACCGCGCCTGGTCCGGCGTGCGGCTCGCGGGCGCCACTTCCGATTCGCGGGCCAGCGCGTCCTCTAAATCCGTCCGGACCCGTTGGAACTGGCTGCGCCACGCCGTCAACGGATAACCGTCGCGGGCATCCAACATATCGCGCATCCCCAGCCCCAAAGTGTTCAAGTCGTTTTGCACCCGCACCAGCAAAAGCGAGTCGCGGCGGTTGCGCTCAATAATTTCGGTTTGTAAACGGCGCAGCACTCGAAGTTGCGTGACGGTATAACCCGCGTACACGGCCAGCGCCAGCAGGCTGAAAATCAGCCCCGCAAACAGCCGGATCGTGAGCGAACGCCGCGATTCCAATGAACCTATTATGTCGCATCCTCCCGTCTGGCCAAGCCCGCGCGGACGCCGGAGCAGTGAAAACCGCCTCAAGGCATAAATCGGCATTGGACTTGAATGCCCTGTTCGCCGCGTGTATACTTCTTTCCAAGTCTTGGTGGATACAGTCTCGGTCGACTCAGAATGCACACAACCGCCGATTTCGAGCAGGAGCGTAACGAACTTCAATCGGTACTTACTTCGGGCATCTTTCATCGCGCCCCCAACCTCGCCAACGTCCTGACTTACGTTTGCGAGAAGTATTTTGAAGGCGCCGCCGAACAGATCAAGGAGTACAACATCGCCGTCGAAGCGCTCGGCCGTCCTGCCGGGTTCGACCAGAGGCGCGATTCCATCGTTCGCGTGGAAGCCCACCGCCTGCGCAAACGCCTGCGCGAGTATTATGAAGCCGACGGCGCCGACCACCAGGTCCGCATCGATATTCCGCCGGGCCAATATGCGCCCCAGTTTCTGCGCGCCGGGCAGCAGCGCCTCGGCCTGAGCGACGACACCATCGTGGCGCACGGGCCGCTTGCCCCCGAAACACTGCCGGTAAAAAGTGTTGCGGCCGAATCGGAAGAGGGTGAGATGATGGCTCCGCTGCTGAGCCCCATCGCCCTCGCTCCTCAGAAGGCCTTGCCGGCTCCGCCTCGCCGGAAGAAGGGGGCTCGCATCCTGGTGGCGCTGGTTGCGGCAACCCTCTGCGGGCTCGGCGTGTTTATCTGGAAAGCGCCGGCCGCGAAGGTACACACGGTGGCGGCCCCCGTCTCGGGTGGAACTAGCGCCATTCTGCCCTCCCAGGAAGTTCGAATTCTCGTGGGACTGCAGAGCGGACAGTACACCGACCGCTTCGGCCGCATCTGGGAGAGCGACCACTACTTCCAGGGAGGCTCGGTCTTCGAAGCCGCCGGACATTTCATCGCCGCCACTCATGATCAGCGCCTGTTTCGCACGCGCCGCGAGGGCGCTTTCAGCTACGACATTCCTCTGCCGCCCGGAGTCTACGAGGCGCACTTGTATTTCGCCGAGACCTTGTACGGCGAAAACAATATGGCCGGCGGCGGCGAGACCAGCCGCATCTTTAACGTCTTCGCCAACGGCAAGCCCATTCTCGAAGGCTTCGACGTGATCTCCGATTCCGGCGCCAGCACAGCCGACATCCGCGCCTTCCGGGACCTCGCTCCGGCCAAGGACGGCAAGCTGCATTTGCGCTTCGACCCGCTCACCAACTCTGCCATTGTCAGCGCCATTGAAATCACGCCGGGAACCCCTGGCAAATTGCGGCCCATCCGTATTGTGTCGCGCGAGCATCCGTTTACCGACAAACAGGGCCGCGTCTGGCAGGCGGACGAGTACTCGCGTGGCGGCCAATTGGCTCTGCGCGCCGACCCGGTGGCCAATATCGACGATCCGGAATTGCTGCACGGCGAGCGCTTCGGCAATCTGAATTACGTCATACCCGTGCCGCCCGGCCGTTACAGCGTCGTTTTGTACTTCACCGAGTCCTGGTTCGGCCCCGGCCGTTTCGCAGGCGGCGGAACGGGCAGTCGCCTCTTCGACATCCTCTGCAACGGCATCGCCGTGCGACGCAACTTCGATGTCTTCAAGGAAGGGCATGGCCGCGACCGCGCCGTGATTGTGCCCATCCACGGAATCGAACCGGATCCGCTCGGTAAAATCGATCTCTCGCTGATTCCCGTGCGGAACTATGCCGAGATCAACGCGCTGGAAATCCTGGATGAATCGAAGTAAGCTCACTTACTTGTGATGAGATCGCTTCTGAGATTGATGGTCCCGCTTCCTGGCCGTCACGGCTCTGTTCACGTTTCCGAGCCGCGACCCTAGCGGTCCGCTGCAGTTATTTCTCCAGGTGTTTCACTACAGCCTGCGGCGGCGCGGAGGTCCGGTCGCCCGTGAGCCACTCCAGCCGTTCCTTCACTTCTTCCGCTCGCGCCTGCCCCAGGATGCGCGCCGCCGCGTGCCCGTCCGGATCGAGAAACAGCGTGGCGGGCACAGCCTCCCCGAGCTTCAGATGATCGAGATCGTCAGCCGTCGCGCCGTACCACACCGGGAAGTCAACTTTGTACTTAGCCACAAAGCCGGGAATCTTAGCTTTGGTCTTATCTTCGTCCAACGATGCCGCGATGAACTGCACTCCGCGCGCGGCATACTGCTTTTCAAAATCCACCAGCATGGGCATTTCGGAGTTACACGGCACGCACCAGGTGGCCCAGAAGTTTACCACCACCGGCTTCCCCCGCAGATCGCGCAAGCGGACCTTCTGTCCCGTCGCATCCTTCAACGTCAGATCGATCTTCGGAGCTTCGGCCGCGGAAAGTGCTGCGAACCCCGCCAGGACCAGCGCGGCCGCGCGCATTAGTTACTGCCCTCGGTGTGGCGCTTGGAAGGCATCCGGTAACTGTAGCTCACCAGCCACACGTAGTCGGCGAAGGCGGCGTCGCCGTGCGTACCCAGCATCTTATCCGGCACGCTGCGGGTGCGGTCGCGATACACCGCCTTGCCGACGCTGAACTGGACCATGTTGTTGGCGCGCGAATAGATGAACCCGGGCTCGGCCGAAATCGCAAATCCGGGACGGCGGAAACCCAGGTCGTTGCCGATCATGTTCACCGCCGGCACACCCTCCATGCGCGGACCGAAGGTCAGGGTCAGCCCCTTGATCTTGCGAATCGAATGCGCCACGCCGGCTTGCAGCAGATACTGATCCTGAATGGCGTTGTAAGCCGTCAGCGGCTGATTCAGCGCGGTGGCGCTTCGCAATACGCCGTTCGTGCCACCCTGCGACGCCAGATAATTGCCGTCTGTGTAGACGACCGTATCGTGGCCCAGGTCGCGGAATGCCTGCCACTGGAACACCATGCCCCAGCCTCCACTACCGGGCTGGATCGAGTAGTCATCCACCACCACGGTCGGCGAGGTGGCAGTGGCCGAAGTGAGAACGTTATTGGACACGTTGTCCTTGCCGCTCGGCGCCTGGAACCCGAACCCCACACTGACGTTGCCGCGGCGCGCGTGCCTGGGATTCCAAATCCAGCTCTGCGCCACTACCGCTGTATCTCCCAATCCGGCGGCTGTGGTCGTGTAATACGAGTTATTCGACCGGCGGCTGGCAAACAGTAACGGCACAGTAAGTGTGACATTCACCCGTGACGTGATCTGGTAAGTCAAATTCAAATCTTCGAGGTTGATCTTATTCATCACCTCGGTGCCTTGCTGCACGCGGTATTTCTGCTCGACGTCGCCTACAAAGTGCTTATAAGAAAACTGGTGGCGGTAGCCGACGGTCAGCTCCCAATCCCCCTGCTGGAGATAGCCGCCCTGGCTTTCCGGCGACATATCCGACGTGCTGGAGCGCGCCACAATGCAGCCCTGCCCGTACGACAGCGGCGCCGTAAGCAGGGCCGCCAACGGAAAGATAGATACACGAATAAGACTACCCGGCGATTTCATCCTGAACCCCTCCAAGATTGGATCGATTCTATTGTCGAAACAGGGGCCGGGTCAATAATGCGAATGTATTACTGGCGAAGACACTTTGTCTGCCGGCGGCCAGCCGTTCAGATGCCCACGATGTCGCCGAGCGCCAGCGGTTCCCGCGTCACAAACGGCTCGCCGTAGCGGACGCCGATGCGGCTGCCGTGATAGCGCGCCAGCGTCTCCACGCGCTCCGGATCGGCGAAGCGTGCCGCACTGGTAGATTCCCGCAGCGCCGCCATCCGCGCCTCGAACTGCCCGCTGATATCCACCACGAACGCCGGAGCCACCGCCGCAAAGAAACTGGCATACAGGATGCGTTCCGGCCGGTGCGGCGCGGAATACTCTTCCAGGTCAGCCCTGCCCGCCAGCGAGCACGCCTCCACACCCAGCGCACGACCGTGGACCTCGTCCGGGTCGCCCTCATCGCCAAACGGCAGAATCACCACCCGCGGACGCAGTTCGCGGATCCGCAGCGCCAGGGTCATGCGCGCCGGCAGCGTATTGTCCAACCGGCCGGCCGGCATGCGCTGATTATCCCGCCACCCCAGCCCCAAGGGCCCGCCCGCTGCCGCCTCGACGCCCGCGCCGTGTACATCCCGCACCGTCAAATCCAGCACGCCGGTACGATAGCCCTGCGAGGCCATACGGATCAGCGTCCCGCCACAACAGGCCTCCGCATCTCCGGGGTGCGCCGCGATCGCCAGGATGTCCAACCGCTCCGCGCTCATCGCCGCGCCGCCAGACGCCGTAACAAATCTTTCAACTCCACGCGGTACTTAAAAGCCTTCGCGCCATCGATGGCTATCACCGGGACCTCGTCGTTGTAACGGCGGCGCAGTTCCTCGTCGCCGTCGATATCCACTTCCACATACTCGAATGCGGTCCGCCGCCGTGCCTCGGCCAGCACCTGCTTGGCGTCGTCGCAGAGGCAGCAGCCCTGCCGCGTGTACAGTGTCACCACGGCCATAGCTACCAGTAGAGATCGCGGCGGCGGGAATAGCGCTCGCGCGCACCCATGACGTTCACCAGTGCGATGCCCGCCAGGAATCCGCCCACATGCGCGAAGAACGCCGTCCCGCCCTGTGACGCCTGCGAATAGCCGATGCTGCCCACGCCGTTGAAGAACTGCACGGCGAACCAGTAAATCAGCATCAGCCACGCCGGCACGTCGATGCGGGTAATAAAGATGACGATGAACACCAGCGTCTCGATGCGCGATCGCGGAAACTTCACCATGTATGCGCCCATCACGCCGGCAATCGCGCCGCTGGCCCCCACCATCGGCACCCGCGAATCGAGGTTCATGTAAGTCTGGGTCAGGGCTGCCACTACACCGCAAAGCAGATAAAACACCAGGTACTTGCCGTGCCCCAGAATGTCCTCGATGTTATCGCCGAAAATCCACAGGAACCACATGTTCCCCAGCACGTGCAGCCAGCCGCCATGCAGAAACATGGAGGTGAAGATATTCAGCACGCTGAAATTATCCGGGGTCAGCCCGTGCACCGCGATGAACTGGTTGCGCGAGTAATCGTCCAGTGAGAATTCGAACAGGAACACCAGTATATTGACGGCGATCAGGCAGATGGTGACCACCGGCTTGGAGTAACTCGGCTGGGTATCGCGAAGTGGAAACATCTAACTGGCCGCGGAAGCAGCGGCGCGGCGGGCGAATTCCGGATGCGACCTTCGCTCGGCTCGAGCCATCAGCGACCGGATCTCCCCCATTCCCCGGATGCCGCCCCGCGCGCCCAGGGCCGTGCAGTTCAGGGCCGCCATCGCGTTGGAGAACTCCAGGGCGTCGTACATGGGAAGTCCTTGCAAAACAGCATAACAGAACGCGCCGTGGAACACGTCTCCGGCGCCGGTGGTATCCACACAGTTCACCACGAAGGCCGGCGAATAGTAGAAGCGTCCCGCCTCGCGCGCCAGCGACCCGTGCGCGCCCAGCGTCATCGCCGCCACTTTCATCCCGTACTGCTCCTGCAGAGTCTCGAGCGCCTGGAATGGATCGCCGATGCCCGTCCAGTTGGCCGGAAACTCCGAGCTCGCGATCAGGTAATCCACATTCGGCAGCACGTGGTCGAAGCCATGATAAATCGTGTCCACATCCACCGTGACCGGGATGCCGTGAGCCCGCGCCACCGCCGCCGCATGCGCCACCGCCGCGGTATCGTGACCGTCGATGTGCAGCAGCCGCGCGCAGGTAATCTGCTCGGTGGCAATCTGGCTCGGGTCGATGCGCAGGCAGTCGTCGCGACGCCACAGCACCGTGCGCTCGCCGGTCGAGCGGTCGATGATGATATACGCCGATTGGTTCGGGCAGTTGCGCCGCCGCTGCACATGCTCCAGGTTGATGCCGGTTCCCGACAGGCTGTCCATCTGGATGCGCCCGCGCTCGTCATCGCCGACCGCGCCGATGTACTTGGTCCGCAGCCCCAGGTGCGCGCAAGCCACCATCGCGCTGGCCACCTGGCCGCCCGGCGAAACAATCTCTTCCTGAAAGGGGACCTTGCCGGCGTAGGCCGGAAAATGCGGCACCACCAGCAGGGTGTCGGTAGCGTTCAGCCCCACCCCCACCACGTCGAATTCTGGCATGAAGAGATTATTGTAAAAGGTTTGCCCCGCTTGTGCTTCAGTAGCCGTTGCCCATGGTACTCGTTCCCGCTTCGCTTCCTGGATGGCCGGCCGCAGCATCTCGGCCTTGGGGTTCGGATCGCCTTTCCGCTTCGCTGGTTGCCGGGTTCCTGGTTGAGCGCGATCGCCTGATGCGCGGCGCGTTCGGCTTCGTCCAGCCGGCCAAGTCCCGGCAGGTCCGCGGTTAGCCCCGGTTAGCCCCCAACAAGGCTTCCGCTTCGGCGGCCTTGTCGCCGATGCGCGTGCTGAGTTCGAGAGTTTTCTGCCCGTATTCGAGCGATGCCGCCAGGTCGCTCTTGCGAAACAGACAACTGCCGACCATGCGTGTGCACTTACTCTTCGAGCGCCTTGTTCACTGCATCAGAATAGGTCTTGAGCCCAGAAGCGCCTTGGCCTCTTCCCGCAGTTGCTCATCCAACACCAGATTTGTGCGCTGTGTATATACCAGTCGAGAGGTGCGATCTCGTGTCACTATAGAACTCTATGTGGCTCGGAATCGATATTGGCACCGGCGGCTCGCGCGCCATCCTGGTGGACGAAGCGGGCGCCGTCCGAGGCGGATTCACCGCCCCTCACGAAGACATCCTCATGCACCAGCCCTTGTGGGCCGAGCAGCGCCCCGAGAACTGGTGGGACGCTGCGGTGGCCGCCGTTCGCGGCGTGCTTGCGGAAACCGGGACGCCCGGCAGCGCCGTCAAAGGCGTGGGCCTCTCCGGCCAGATGCACGGTCTGGTGATTCTCGACGAGGCCAACCGCGTCATTCGCCCCTCGCTCATCTGGTGCGACCAGCGCAGCCAGCCGCAGGTGGATGCGGTCAATCAGAAGCTCGGCGCCAAAAACATTCTTTCGTACATTGCCAACCCCGTGCTCACCGGCTTCACCTTGCCCAAGCTGCTGTGGGTACGCGACCACGAGCCGAGCAATTTCGAGCGTGTCCGCAAAATGCTTCTGCCTAAGGACTACGTCCGCTTCCAACTCACCGGCGAATTCGCCAGCGAAGTTTCGGACGCCTCGGGCACGGCCGTCTTCGACGTCGTCAACCGGCGCTGGTCGAACGAGATGATGGACGGCTTGGGCCTGGACCGCTCGATCCTGCCACGCTGTTACGAATCGAGTGACGTCACCGGTACCATTACCGCGCAGGCCGCGGCACTCACCGGACTCACCGCCGGAACGCCTGTGGTGGGCGGCGGCGGCGACCAGGCCTCCAGCGCCGTCGGCAACGGCATCGTCGAAGAGGGCATCGTCTCGTGCACGCTGGGCACCTCGGGCGTGGTCTTCGCCCATATGGAGCAGGTGGAGTATGACCCCGCCGGGCGCGTCCACACCTTCTGCCACGCTGTCCGCGACAAGTGGCACGTGATGGGGGTGACGCAGGGCGCCGGCCTCAGCCTGCAATGGTTCCGCAACCGCCTGGCGCCCGGCACCGATTACGACGCGCTCATGGCCGAAGCCGCGGAATCGCCCGCCGGCGCCCATGGACTCTTCTGGCTGCCGTACCTGATGGGCGAACGCACGCCGCATCTGGACGCCACTGCGCGTGGTGGTTGGATCGGCCTCACTGCCCGCCACACCCGCGCCGACCTGATCCGCGCGATCGTCGAAGGCGTTTGCTACAGCCAGCGCGATTGCCTGGAGATTATCGAGTCGCTGGGGGTGGCCGTTAGTTCGGTGCGTGCCTCGGGTGGCGGTGCGAAAAGCCCGTTCTGGCGCGGATTACTGGCCGCCATTCTGAACAAGCGCGTGGTGACGCTGGCGACCCAGGAAGGCTCGGCTTATGGCGCCGCTCTGCTGGCGCTGGCCGGTACTGGCGCGTATGGCTCGGTGCCCGAGGTCTGCCGCGCGGCCATTCGCGAGACCGATTCAGTGGCGCCCGGCGATTCGGCTGCATTTTATGCCGCACAGCACCGCACGTATCAGGCGCTCTATCCGGCGCTGCGCCCCACGTACCAGGCCGTCGCCGCGGCGCGTTAGTGCGGCGCGCCTACACGGCGATGCTCAGGGTGAGGAGGATAAAGGCCGCTACCAGCCAGCCGGTCCTCAACCAATGGTAGCGGTCCCAGCGATGCTCGTCGCCGCTCCAGTCCGCCGGTAGCGATTCGGGCGTCCAGTGCGCGATGCGGTTATTGATCGGCACCGGCGCTACCAACGAGAACACCACCGCGCCCATCTGGATGGCAAACGCAATTGCCGCCAGCCGCCGCCCCGCCGGATCCAGGCCGACGAACAGCAGCAACAGATTCAACAGCGTGGAAACTGCCATCCAGAACGGCATAATCCGCCCGAGCCGCTGCGCGAACGAGGACCGTACGCGAACGTGCGTTTCGAGCGGCTGCTGGTTGAGTATCGGATGCCCCACCGCCGCGACGTTCAGTTCGCTGCCGCACATCAGCCCTAACACGACCACCGCCAGGACCCAAAGCAACATCGCAGTTTGCCTCCATCTCTTTGGATGCGATCCTTCGAACGCGCGGCTCACTGCCGCCGGAATCGCTACCGCCAAATACCGGTTGCGCCGCTGAGCCGTTGTATCGATCGGCGCCGCGACCACCGGTGATGTAGATGGCCTTGGGCGGACCGCTTCCCTTGGTCGCGGCTCGCTGCGATTTGCGAGCTTGCCAACCAATCCGGCGGCTCAACCGTCTCAACCCCGGAGGTTTCATCGTGAAACTGGCCCTGGCACTGTTCGTCCCGTTCGTGGCCCTCGCCCAGACTGCCCACCCGGCGTTCGAGGTTGCGTCGGTGAAGACCAACCCGGACGGACCAGGCCATTCCGGTACTCACCGTAACGGCCACAATCTCCGGATGCAGAACTCGACTTTGCGGACCTTGATCGCCTTCGCCTACAGCGTCACACCTCCGCAAGTGATCGGGCCGGAGTGGCTGGACGCTGCCGGCTACGATATCGACGCCACGGGCGCTCCCGGCACGGAAGATCAGGTCCCCCAGATGCTCCAGGTGCTGCTTGCCGATCGCTTTAAACTTGGTCTGCATCGCGAGATGCGCGAGCTTTCGGTCTTCGCGCTCGTCATCGTAAAGGGCGGCATCAAAATGCAGAAGGCTGCGGAGGGCGGGGCTCGTGGGACCATCAGCAGCAGCAGCCGCGGCGACATGAAGGCCCAGGGAGTGACCATGGCGAAATTCGCCAATCTCCTGGCTGCTCCGGGGTTCGGCCTCGATCATCCGGTGCTCGATCAGACCAGCCTCACCGATGTCTACGACTTCACCCTGCGTTGGACTCCTGAAACCACTGGCGAGCCGCGCCGCGAAGAGGCCAACGCTCCGCCCCCGCTCTTCGCCGCGATGCAGGAGCAACTCGGCCTGAAACTGGAGCCACGTAAGGCGCCGGTCGAGGTGCTCATGGTGGACCATGCTGAAAGAGTGCCCACCGAGAACTAAACCATCCGCGCCGGCGATCGCCTTTTTCGACGCGCCGTATCTCACGGCCGTGTTGCGGTGATAGACTATCGGTTTAATTTCGGAGCCGAACTAAATGTCTATTCCTGAAAATCAACAGCAGGCCCTGGTCGCCCGGCTTATGCAGGCATGCGGCGGCGCATACTCCCCCGAAACCCGGCGCAAGTTCTACATCTCCGGCCCGCAGTGGGCCGCGGCGTATCAGGGACAGGCGCTCTTCCACGCCCCCACTCGCGACGCCGTCGGCTTCGACGAGGTCATCCGCCGGTACGCCGATATCGGTATCTCCTATTGGACGACGCACGACACCGACGTCATCCCCACCGAAGCGCTGGGCCGCGACCAGCAGTGCGAAATCGTTGCGCGCATCCGCCAAGCGCTCGACGAGAATGGCGTGCGATGCTCCATGGTCACCACCGAGACCTTCTACCACGCCGTGTTTGCGGCGAGTCCGGCCGCGGAATCGCCGGCCGTTCGCGATTACGCCAAGTTCCGCGTGGAGAACACCGTCGGTATCGGCCATGACCTGGGCGCTTCCTTTGCCGTCTACTGGCCCGGTTCGCTCGGCTATTACGTGCAAGGCGCGGTCGAAGAGACGGAAACGCTGCGCTGGTACGCCGACGCGCTCAACGCCGCCTGCGAACACGATCGCAAAGTCGCCGCCGCCAAGGGCCGCCCCACCCTCAAGCACTGCCTGGAAGCCAAGCCCTTCGAGCCGCAGGCCGAAATCCTGCTGCCCACCAGCGACGCCATGCTCGCCTTCATCGCGTCGGGCTTGCTGACTCACCCCGAGATGGTCGGCCTGAACCCCGAGTATCTCCACGAACTGATGTGGGGCGCCGCCCCGCGAGCCGCCCTCGCCCGCGCATTGCTGGCCGGCAAGCTCTTCCACTTCGACATCAACGACGGCTACCGCCTCAAGCACGACGTCGATATCGGCGTGGGCCTGGTCAATCCGCTCGACTGGCTGAACGTGCTGGTGCTGCTGCGCAGTCACGGCTACAACGGGCCGTTCAACCTCGACTACAAGCCGCCGCGCACCACCAGCAATTTCGGGGTCTTCGAAGTCAGCTTCCCGAGCGCCGTGGACCGTTTCATCACGCTTTGGGAAATGGCCGGCGAAGTCCAGCAGGACCCGATCATTCAGCAGGCCACCGACGCCTTAAAAGCCGGCGCCACTCTGCCGCCGGGCACCGACCTGCACGATGCCGACGCCATCGCTCACGCCCATCGCGAACTGCTCACCCTGCATGAGCTGATCGCGCACCGGCTGGTGCAGATCCTGCTGGGCCTGCATCGCGGCCGGACCTACTCGATCGCGTAACGATTCGCGCTTTAGCGTCCGGGCGGCGCCACCGTATAGTTGTGCGCCGCCACTCCGGCGATTCCCACCGACGCGCCGAAGTTGATGATCGAAAGCGCCTTGTACAGCCGCGGGTTCGGATGATGTCGCGTCAGCAGATACTCCACGCCCACCAGGCCGCCCTGAAAGCCCAGCTTTAGCATGGCGCCCTGCGCGCCGAAATTCCCCGAGGGCGAGGCCAGCGCCGAGTTCAACTCGTGCTTGCCCCACGAAGATTGCACATCCAGCGCATTCGATACGGCGAGTGTCGTCAGGCTGATGCGCCACAGATTCCTTCCCGCGATGGGCGCCTGACCTGCAGGAGATGCCAGAGCCTGAGCGACGCTGTCGGGCGCCGGCGCGACCGCCGCAGAGGAGGCCGCCGGGAGAGAATCGGCGGCGTGAATTACTGAGACACACAGTCCAAGAAACGGCAGAAGCTTTCGCATATGTAGCTTAGTTCTGAAGCAAGTCGGCCTCAGATTCCAGAGGCTACCGTACTAGTACAACGAGGGGTTGCTTCTATTTCGGAGTCTGCACTGTGGTCGCCGCGTCGTCCTCGGCATGCTGCATCACCACCACCATCAGCCCTACCACGAACAGCAGCGCCAGCAACCCGGCAATGCCGATCAGAATCGGCACGCGCTTGGAATGCATCCGCATGGGGCTGCCGCAGCGCGGACAGCGATTGTTTTTCGGCGTTACGTACACGCCGCACCGGGAACAGATATCTTTTTCGGGTGCGTCTGCCTCGTTACGATCCATTGAGGGCTCAATATATCAAATAGCCGATTCAACCGGCATTTTGGAGCCGGCTGCATGCTGAGAAGCCGTTTCGGACGCGTGCCGCGGCGAAGCCGGCGAATATTTGACCGGGTCTGCTGGACCGCAGGTCTTGCGAATGCCGGCGAATTCGCGGATTGACTCAGTAGATCGACCACACGCCCGGTGAGGCAACCTCGAGCAGGTGCCGGTCCGGATCGCGGAAATAGAGGCTTCGCCCGCCCAACTCCCAATCCTTCTTCTCTTCGACGGCAATTCCGTTGGCCGCGAGCCATTCTTCCCAGGCGGTCAGTTCGTCCGCCGAAACCGCGAACGCCAGGTGCAACTCGCCCGCGCCATCGTGAGGCGTGCCTCCCGTGCGCGATGCGCCCTTGGTGAACAACAACAGCACCTGCCGCGAACCGGCTTCGAGCGCACACCCGCGCGGCGCGAAGTTGCTGATCCGCCGAAAGCCAAAGATCTTCTGGTAGAATTCCGCGGATCGTGTCAGATCCTCGACGTACAGCGAGGACTCCAGAATTCCCTGCGTCTTGGGCGCCATGCCCCAATCCTACCGCGCTCGACCGAACATTCGAATCCGCACTACCGCGTGCCGCCCCTCATACCCGTAAAACTGCCCGAACTGCGGCGACCCGACAATATTGTTCACCGCCGTCGGATTGTTGTGGCCGGTGACGTTGTTCATTCCCACCCGCAGGGCGAAGCGGTAGCCGTGCAACACGAAGCGCCGTTCGATGTGCAGGTTCAAATCGAAATCGG